>Ga0209164_1004485_pt1 | contig 12457 bp, 20 predicted proteins | sample MTBNYHSulfiMetaG_FD_187458 | JGI IMG/M metagenome (GOLD analysis project Ga0209164, IMG submission 187458) | Enrichment culture microbial communities from rom New York Harbor, USA that are MTBE-degrading - MTBE-NYH (New York Harbor Sulfidogenic)... | ecosystem: Environmental > Aquatic > Marine >...
CGGCAATATCGCTGAAAGTGGCACCCGTCAGGTACTGCTGCAGAATTCGAGCACGCTGCACCTGGCGGTATGCTGCAGACTGAGATTGCGCCAACCGCAGGATCAATTCCCGATCTTCAGCGGACACGCGCAAAGGCATTCGTTTTGACTTGGTAGGCATCGAATATAACCCTACATCCGATGCCCTTCCGTGTCAAGTAACATGTTCCCTTTTTAATGAAACGTTATGCTAGCATTCCGATATTTGATGCTCTTTTGGTTGTTGGTGAAGATTGGGCTGATGAGGGACATGGCTTATCGGTTCCATTTCTTCATGATGATCACCGGCAAAGTTATCCGAATCGCCTTGCTATTTCTGTTCTTCCACGCGATTTTTCTAAACATCGACCGCATCGGCAACTGGACATACGACGGACTACTGCTTCTTTTCGCCACCTTCCACCTGGTGGACTATGTGATGAGCATCACCTTCCAAAGAAACCTGGCGTTCCTTTTACCGAGGCGAATCCAAATGGGAGAACTGGACACGCGTCTGCTTTTGCCCGTTAACGCTCTCTTTATCGCTTCCTTTGAGGCGATCGACATGATGGATTTCTTCAGATTCCTCCCTTCTCTGGGGTTGCTGATAGGGGATAGCTCATAGGTCATAGCTGATAGCTCGTGGTTAATAGGGGATAGGTCATAGCCGATGGCTCATGGCTCATAGGTGATAGGTCATAGGTCATGGCTGATAGCTCATAGCTCATAGCTGATTGCGAGGAAGCAAGGAGGCTGGGAGGCGGGGAAGGGTGATGGGTGCTCGGGCTGGGTGGTGGGGGATGGGTGCGTGGTGGTGAGCGCTGGAGGCGAACGGGCAGAGGGCACGAATTCGGTGTCAAGGGGTGCCTGTGAGAGCCTCTATTATCGCATTTCGTACTTGCTCACATGAATTTTCGGCCTTCAGTGCCTCCTCTTTGCTGTACTTGGTCGGCCAGTGCACCGGATATCGAGTTTCGATGTAATACCGATTCAAAAATTTGCAGTGTTCCTCAATTTCATTGAGTTCAGGCGCAACACTGGAGCACAAACTCAACAAGATGAGCAAGTCGTGAATCTTTTGGAATTCCAGATCTCGGGCTATACAAAAGCCTTGAGAAACTTTTCCGCAGCCTGGTGAAAGTGGAAACAGATTTGGGCATAAAAAGTACTATCTTCCAACACTGAGGCCGCAAACTGAAAATCCTCCTCTGCTTTTTCAAGCCATTCGTTGATAAGCCCGGGTTCAGCCATAAAGAACCCGTCCTTCCTTTAGGACAGCCTTGATAAAAGGATCACCCAATCTGAGACGGTCTTCGAGTTCGTCGGGGCGGTAAACCAACATATCTGCGGCCACATGCCGTTCGATTAGGTCGTCGAGTTCGCGCATCCTGTCAATGCCGTAAAAGGGAACATCCCTTTTGATAATTAGAAAATCAAGATCGTTGGCGTGTTCATAATCGCCTCGGGCCGCACTGCCGAAAAGAATGATCTTTTCGGGACCATATTTCTCAACGAGTTGCTTCGTTATACTCTCGATTTCTTTTTCGAAGTCTAGATCCACCTGACTATCCTCTTCGTGATAAATAATCATTCAAATTGTAAAGAGATGCGGTAAAGAAGTCAAGGGAGCTATTTTGGGTGCTGGGTTCTGGGTACTGGGAATAGATAGGGGAGAGCTGATAGGTTATAGCTGATAGCTGATAGGGGGGAGCTCGTAGCTCATAGCTGATGGCTCATGGTAAATGGCTCGTAGCTGATAGGGCATGGTAGGGGGGTGAAGGGTAGAATTGAATGGGAGTGGGTTCTTGAGCCTCGAATGCTCAAATGGATCTCCATTGGTTTTGTGGTACTTTTACTTGGTATCGGTTTGTGGCCTCTCGATTTCTAGCCCAAGAATCAGGTCGAATGGCTCCGGGGGGAAAACGGGCTTCGCTTTCGCGGAGAAGGCGTTATCTCGGGGCGAACAGTCGGCGGGTTCGAGAACAGCGCAGGTCTTCTCGGGCAAGACCTGTGGAGGAATTTCGACGATCGGGGGTTTTCAATCGAGATATGGTTACGGAGTGCTCAGGATAGCAAAGGGGGTGTCCCGAATTTTCTTTCTTTTGTGGATGATTGCGGGAATGTGTTTCTGCTCTTGGGGCAATGGCGATCATCGCTGATCATCAGACGGCCTGTCCCGGGATACGACGTGAGGGAGAACTGGAAGGAAATCGGGGTGGGTGAGGCTCTCCCAAAGGGTGTTAAGCGGCTCATTACGGTCGCCTCGGATGAAAAAGGAACCTCCATTTACCTTGACGGCAAGTTGGCACGGGCTTACCCGAAACTTAACCTGAATGACGGGAAACGGGTGCTTGAGGAATGTTCGTTCATTCTGGGCAATTCTCCTTCGGGAAAGGCTTCCTGGTCCGGCGACGTTTTTGCGCTGGCCTTGTATAACGTCGGTTTGAACGAAAGGGAGACCATCGAGAGTTTTCGTCAGTGGACGAATGGAGAGAAAAGGAGGAATCAGCATACCAGAGCGGAAGTGGCCCTCTACCTGTTCGATGAAGGAGCTGGGAACCGAATTCAAAATGGTCGCGGTTATACCGCTCCTCTCATGATCCCGGAGCATCCGGCCTTTCAAAGAGAGGTTTTAGGCCGGCCGCTCATCAACAAATACGACAAGCTTTCTTACCTCGAAGACGGGATCGTCAATGTTCTTGGATTTGTTCCGCTTGGTTTCTGCGTTTTTCTTTGGATCTTGAAAGGGGGGCGGCGGCCAAGGGGCCAAGCCGTTCTGACGGCAGTGGGCGTGGGGGTTTTGGTGAGCTTGACTATCAGCTCATCCAGGTCTTTATTCCTGTCCGTGATTCGTCGTTGATGGATTTGATGCGTAATAAAGGGGGTGCGTTTCTTGGTGCTGGTGGCTCGGCGTTGGGAAGGATTACAGCTCATAGGGGAGAGCTCATAGGAAGGAAGAAGTAGAGCTGATAGCTCATAGGAAGAAAGAAATAGAGCTCACAGCTCGTAGCGAGAACTGGGGGCTGGGAACAAATGGTTGGAGGCTTGGTTTTGGGTTTTAGCTGCTGGATGGCTGGGAACTACGCAGCTAGGAAGCTGGGAGGCGAGAATCAAAAACCAGAGGGCAGAGGCGACACTGGGCCACCCTGGCTTCGAGGACGCCGGGGCAAGAAGCTACGGAGGGCCAAGGATGCTAGACGACGAACAAAACGGGTGGTGGGATGCTTTCCCTGATCACGACCCGAGGCGCTCATCGCTCCATTCAGGGTCTGATACCTCTATGGTTGTCATCTCTGATGCAGGCTCAAATTGCAAAGGCCACTGCATATCTTCCGAGCCAATTCGTCGAGAATTTCAGTGTGTCTGAGCAAATTAGATTTCAGCGCTTCTTCTTGAAAAATAGTGTGGCGGGTAAATCCCGCCTAAAGATATTCTCTCTATCCGGTTGGGGCATAAACTGGTATATCAGGAGCTTGAGAAGGCAGTTCACCGCGGATGGGGCGCGGGAGCGCCGCGAAGGAGACCCTCCGTACTAAGATCCTCATCGATATCCGGCCAATGTATGCCGTAACCACCGCCGCAGATCTCCCAGTTTGAGCGCTCAGCAGGGCTTGCCTCAAAGAGCCTCAGATACCAGATCAGGGGGACGGATATAGCCCGGCCATCCATGAGTGACACCGTTAGCGCGTCTTCAGAGAATGACACATCCTTCACTCTCTCATCTGCTGCCAGAGCCAAAAGACCCATACCATTTCTCCAAAAGAAGTTCCTGGTTTTCGGTGACTATCGTGAGCAATTTCTGTAACTCCTTTGAACTGAAACCCAGGTTTCTGGACAACTGAACAGGCTTGAGCCAAAACTTAGCCGAGAAGTCGTCCCGGTCGACGTGTATATGGGGAGGCTCATTGCCGTCCAAAATATATGGAACTTTTTTCGCAGTACATTACGTGGAAATACAGCCAACCCGTCATGCCGGTAAAAACCGGTATCCAGAAGACAGCTCCAAGACCTTTGACCCTGGATTCCGGCTTTCGCCGGAATGACAAAACGAGGTTATAATCAGGATGTGCCTTCTATTACCTCCTCATTGTTACGCTTGAGAAGCTCCTTTTTATCGATTTTGGACAAGAGTGGGGGAGGCTCATTAGGTTCATCACTGAAGAAGTAGAACCTGTAAGGGCCTGTCCTCAAAGCGGTTGGCATGTTCAGAAACCTCGTCAAAAAATATACAAGATATTATGCCTGCAATCAATGGAAAATTCTCTCACTCCTCTCACCGACTCAAGAAACAGGGGATGAGAGACGGAGGCTGAAGCGAAGGCCCTCTTCTTATGAGCCCTCCGTGCCCGCCTCTTCTGGGGTGGGTCATAACTCAATGCCTATGGTGGCTCAAATTTGAATGCCTATTGACAATAAAGAAAACTCATCCTTTTTTTGACAGGATTTACAGGATGGACAGGATTTATTGACCGAATAGGTTGAGCCTTCCGAGGAGCCGGGGTGAACTGAGGATCGCGGAGTTAAGAGTGGAGTCCGTCATCGAACAGACTTACAATCAGAGCAAAGGAATGGACCAGGTAAATGATCAGTGGAGATCAAAAACTCATGAGGCCGCAGAGATGGGAGATGGGTAGAACTTCAGAGAAAAGTGATTCCAGCATGGGAGTTCGGCACCTCGCATTCCTCCTTGCCTGGGGATTGGGTGTGGTTCCTTTCCACAATCCGGTAGCGCAGCTTTTTAAGCTGTCATTCCACAGCGAACTGTACTCCCACATTCCTCTGATTCCGGTTATCAGCCTTTGAATCCTAATATTTCAGAAGAAAAAGGGTTTTCACGGAGTTGCGGTGGCAAGGGCCGGGAGGAATTGCGCTCATGGCCGCACGAGCTGGCTTTTTCTATGCGGGTACCCTTTTGGTTGGGCTCCAGGAAACCGACTACCTGGCCACAGCCATGTCCGGTGCGGTCATCTGGTTCATCGGGAGCTTTGTGCTCGCTTACGGAGGCGGTACGTTCGAGAAGGCTTTGTTTCCCCTGTTGTTTCTTGCTTTTGTGATCCCGATTCCAACACCCATTCTGGATTCTTTTGTGAAAATCTTGCAGATCGGCTCCGCCCATGCAACCTACGTTCTTTTCAAACTAATGGGTGTTCCGTTCTACCGGGAGGGATTCTCGTTTTCCATCCCGGGAATCAGCGTTGAAGTGGGGGAAGAGTGTAGTGGGATTCGGTCAAGCATTGCACTCGTGGTAACAAGCGTTTTTGCTGGAATCCTCTTCTTGGGAAAAATCTGGAGCAGGGTTGTCCTGGTCATCAGCGTTTTTCCCATCACCATGTTCAAGAACGCCCTCAGAATTGTGACCCTCTCTCTGCTTGCGGCGCACGTGGACCCACGGTTCATCACAGGGAGCTGGCTTCACAGGAGCGGCGGAATTCTTTTTTTCGCTGTTGGTCTTGCGTTGATGGCCCCTGTGCTTTGGGGACTGAGGAGGGTGGAGGGGGGGAGAAAAGTGAATCACCCCCACCTAACCTCCCCCATCGAGGGGGAGGAATCTTAGGGGAGAGGTGATAGCTCATAGCTGATAGGTGATGCGTCGGAGTGGGTAAAATAATGCTACCACATTTTGGTAATTTTTTACACAGGGGGGTATTGATTGACCCGCTGGGGAAATACAATCAAGTGTGATTACAGGGAGTTAATGATGACGGTGTGGCAGGCATGGAATTTGTATAGGGTTAGATTCTTGGAGAGCATAGGGGTGAAGATTGCTCCAGGGGAGCAGTGGTGAGGGGAGATTGTGACGATATGGATGAGACACCTAGCAGCGAGGAGATTTTGCACTTTACACCTGTCTTGAAGGAAAACGATGCGGCGAGAGCGAGACCACGAGGGAGCGTTGTATCCGCTTATCAGCTTTCCCTGCTTGCTTTTGACATTATCGCGTGCTTCATCGCTTTCTGGGTCGCTGCCAAGGTGACGGGGCTTGTGTGGCTCATCGAGGGCCGGCCTGCGGAGATTGCGAGTCTGCTGCTGCTTTCTCTTGTGCTGGTTGCCTTTTTCCCTGCGTATCACCTGTACAGCTATCACCACATATTTCTCTTCAAGAGACACGGGGTGAATCTCTTCAAGTCCTTGTGCTGGAGTGCGCTCACCCTGGTAATGATCTTCACTCTTTATACGTATCCTGGACTCTTCCGGGGGGTACCGGCACTTCTGCTCATGATTCCCGTCGCGATCCTCTTGCTTGTGCTCAGCACATTGTACTGGCGGTACCTCATCAATTTTCTGAAGGCTGTTGGTGTAAGCTTTATCTTTGCAGGAGTCATGGCTTTCTTGATTCCTCATGATAAACCCGATGTTTTACAGGATTGGAGCACGGTGTTGCTTGGGGTGTTCCTGGGCGCAGGTCTGTTTCTTTTGGGCAGGTTTTTCCTGGTTCAAGTGGTTTTCAACAAATGGATGCGCCGGTACCTCAGGCGGCAAGCTCTCGTCATCGGGACGGATGAAGAGGCTAAAGAAATCACCAGCCATGTAATACGACTGAATGCCCCTTTCTGGGTCTTCGGATTTGTGGGCCCCCCGCGAACGGAGGACGCGGAGTTGCCTGCAAGGAAAGGACGGCTGGGGGATCTCAAGGAATTGCCTCGAATCGCCCGAAAAGAGAAGATCGATGAAATCATCGTTACAGACGAATCCATAGACAAGGCGGTTCTTGTATCCTTGCTCGATTATTGCACTTCGGAAGGCATCACAGCCTGGTTCCCACCAAAGCTCTTGCCGATCATTGAAATGAAATTGTACCCGGACACATTCTGCGGCCTTCCCATGATCAGGCTTTGTTCTCAGAAGAATAGCTGGTTTTTCACCAAGATAAAGCACGGGCTTGACGCCCTGATCACCCTGCCTGCGACCATTTTGCTTCTGCCGCTTTTCCTGGTGATTGCCCTTGCCATAAAGATGAACTCAAAGGGGCCGGTCTTTTACAGGGCCAATGCAATAGGGAAAAACGGCAGGCCCTTCACCATGTATAAGTTCAGATCCATGAGGGTCGATAATCATTGCGACATACACAAAGAATATGTCACACGACTGATCAGGGGCGAAATCCGGCCGGAAACTGAAGGGGACCGACCCTTGAAGGTCTGCGATGACCCAAGGATCACTTCGGTGGGGCGGCTTCTCAGGAAATCGAGCCTTGACGAACTGCCTCAGCTCCTAAACGTCCTCAAAGGCGATATGAGTCTGGTGGGTCCCCGGCCTTGCGTGCCCTATGAGTTTGAGATTTACAAAGACTGGCACAAGAAACGTCTCAGTATTCGCCCGGGCATAACCGGCTTGTGGCAGGTGGCCGGCAGAAGCGCAGTGGCATTTGAGGATATGGTCTTGCTGGATCTCTACTACGTTTACAACAGAAGCATGTCTCTGGACCTGAACGTCATCTATGAAACGATATTTGCAGTGCTGGGGAAAAGAGGGGCGTATTAGGGGAGCTGAGAGCTGAGAGCTCATAGCTGATAAGGGATAGGTCATAGGGGAGAGCTGAGAGCTCATGGCTGATAGGGGATAGCTGATAGCTCATAGGGGAGAGCTCGTATGAAACTTCATTTTTTTACAGGTTTAGTTACAGCACTTTTTACTTGCGCCAGTCGGGTCATTCCGGACCCCGATCCGGAATCCAGTCTTGTATCCTGGATCCCCCCGGCTAACCCCATGCCGGGACAGGTTCCTCAAGTCCGGGATGACCCCAGAGTGAAGTTTCTGTCCTTGATTAGACTGGCCGCTCCGGCCAGCGGCCCGGCTTATATGATAATTCCATAAGATCCGCTATTTCTTATCTGCAATTAGAATCCACCGATTACGACGATTACGCAAACTTATTCGCCGCCGGTTTGGCGCAGATCCTGGGGTGGGTCATGGAACTGGGGCCGGACCTGAATTTCTCATTTATACGCATCGCCCCGGAAATCAATCCTCTCCACGTATAGAGATCTGTAACTGGTATCAATAGAAAATATGATTCTCAGTCTCCCCTTTCTGATTCTAAAATAACCTTTCCATTCTCCCTTCAGCTTCTTCACATCAATGTTTACAGACTCGCCCCGGAGTTTTTTCAGAAAACTCTCAATCTGCCCTTTCACTTCGCCATCAATGCCTTCTGTCTGATTAAATGATCTTCATCTCGAGAGTATTCGATGCTCCATTTCATATTTCAAGGCTCTCAGTGCGAGCGATGTTCTTGCGGGTCGGTGGCTTCCCATAGGCTGCTTCAATATCTCTCATCTCCTCCTCGGAGACGAATGGTAGGCCTTCAAGCCGATGGCGGAACATCTCCTCTTGCAGGACGTCGCGGACCGCTCGCTTGATGAGATTGTAAAGGTCATTCCCATCTATATTGATCTGCTTCATTTGCTATTTCCCTCATGCAAGAATGGCGTTTATTCGGCTCCCTGGATCCGATCGTTCAGAATCACGCTTGTATTCTAGCTTCATTTGAATGAACGATCAAGAAGGTAAGAAAGCAATTGAAACTGATACCAAAAAGCTCAGAGCCATCAGAGCCATTATCTCTCGATGAGAGATAGATTGTGTTTGACTTGTCTCTTTTGCAGAGATAAATTTCCGGTATGAAAGATGTCATAGATTTTATGATCGACGATTTCCACGAGCGGGCGCTACCCCAACTCCTCCCTCGGGAGAATTCAATGCCAAGTTTGGTAGGCAAGGCCAACGTGGTGGTCGGCATGCGTCGCTCAGGGAAAACTTGGTTCTGCTATCAGCGAATGCAGGAGTTCATTAACACGGGCATTGCCAAGGAGAGGCTATTGTACCTGAACTTTGAGGATGATTGGCTTCTTCCGTTCTCTGTCTCGGACTTTCAAACGATTCTAGACACCTATTATCGCAAGTTCCCCTCTTTCAAGAATATGGAGTGTCACTTCTTCTTGGACGAGATTCAGCGCATCCAGGGATGGGAGGCCTTTGTGAGGCGGGTCCTGGATACGGAGCGAATCTCCTTGTACATCACGGGATCCTCGTCCAAGATGCTCAGTTCAGAGATTGCTTCGGCCCTGCGCGGCCGCTCACTGACCACGGAGATTTTTCCTTTCAGCTATAGAGAGTTTTTGAGGTTTCACGGGGAAGACCCAGGGGAAACCGGCCGCTACGGTTCTCGCAAGCGAGCCTCTTTGCAGCACTTGGCGGGTCGGTACATGGAGACCGGGGGTTTCCCGGAGGTTCAATCTTTGGAAACCGGGTTGAGGCACGAGGTCCTGCGTAATTATGTCGATGTCGTGATTCTTAGGGATGTGGTGGAACGACATGGGGTGGGCAACGTAGAAGCTCTTCGCAGCATCATAAGACAGGCGATTTCGGCCCCAGGAGGCCGGTTCAGCGTCAACCGGTTCTACAATACGATGAAAAGCAGAGGGGTTACCTGCACCAAAAATCACCTGTATGACTACGTTGATTACCTTATGGATGCCTTCATGCTATACCAAGTGCCCATTTATGCGCGGTCCGAAAGAGTTCGACAAGTGAATCCCCGAAAACTCTATGTAGTCGACACTGGAATTGTCCAGGCCATGTCGCTCCGCATGACCCGGGATCACGGGGCGCTGTTGGAGAACATCGTGTTCATGCACTTGCGGCGACATGGGCTTGCACCGGCTTACTGCGTAACCAGCACCGGCACAGAGGTCGACTTTGTTTTCCATACGCCAAAAGAGGATGCTCCGCAGCTTGTGCAAGTGTGCTGGGATCTGAGTGATTCAAAAACCAGAAGACGGGAAGTGCAGGGCCTTGTCCTGGCAATGCAGGAGCTGGGCTCCAGTCGAGGCACTATTGTTACGTGGCTTGACGAGGAGGCCCCTGGGGGCGGGATTGATGTTGTACCCGCTTGGAAATGGCTACTTTGTTCGCCAGGAAGCAAGAACGAGGAGGGGCTGGAAAAAAGAAACGAAGCGCAAACACGAAAGCACGTAAGAATCAAAACGCGAAATAAGAATATTACGAACACTCAACCTGGCGTTTGACAGCGCTTTGACTTTTGCTGACTGGGACATCAATGAAAATTGGAGAAAATACACGAACGCCTTTTTGAGGGAAAAACAATGAAAAGTTATGGGGATTTTCTGACAATGCTCTCAAGCGAACTCCACCGGTATCTGATGGAAAACGAAGACTACGCAAAGGATTTGCCTGAAAACGCTCTGGTCATCTTTCAGGTGGAGGGTGAAGCCGATTTTAACCGGTGGCACAAGGAAACTTCCTTGCGGAACAGGGAAAAAGGACAGCAGATAAGCTATGTTCACGTGGGGAAATGGCGGAAGCATTCCGCCATTCAGGAAGTCTCCTTCAGCAATGAGTGTAGGGGACGACCGTAAAAAATCAAATAACTTCAAGGGGACTGTGGACAACCCCGGGGTGCTGAAAGAGATCTGCGAGAAGTTTACAAGGATTTCGGAGCAAGGGCCTCTGGTTTTTCCCATACACCCGAGAAGCCGAAAAAGCCTTCAGCAAAACGGGCTAATGAAAATCCTGGAGGGTGCAGATGGTTCCTGTTGTCAGATCCGTTAAGCTGCCTTCCGTTCATGAAACTCGTTTTCCACTGCTGTCTGGTCATAAAAAACTCAGGGGGCCTTCAGGAGGACACCACGTACCTTGGCCTTGCTTGCTTGACCATGCGGGCAAACACGGAACGTCCGGTTACAGTGCTGGAAGGCACCAATCAGCTTTTTACGGTCGAAAATCTTGAGGACAAGGTCAAGAAATTCTATCCGGTAAACGCTCAAAGCATTCCGTGCCGGACCTCTGCGACGGCAAAACGGCCGGGAGAGTGGTTGCGTCTATCGAGCGCTTCTTCGGGGTTAAGAACTCTGAGATGTGGTAGGATGAATCTGTTTTCAATAGGCTGCGTATTCAATCGGCAAGCCATGGGTTTGATTCGTCATTTATATGCATCGCCGCGGAAATCGATTCTTTCAATGTAGATTGATCTCCCGGCGGTATCAAGGGAGAAGATGATCCTGAGTTTTCCTTTCGGGATTCGAAAGGGTGCATTCCCTGTTTGTGTTCTCATGCGCCATCTCATGTTCCCTCTCCCCTTGCCCCTCCCAGCCCCGCTACAAAGGCGGGGGGATCTTCGAGAGGGGAGGGGAAGCACTGGGAATGGCAAGATTTTCCTCCCCCCACGCGGCGCAAGCGCTCGCGCTGCGCGTTGATGGGGGAGGATGGGCATAAGCGCTAAGTTAAGAGGCGATGGTTTCGCATTCGTCATTCCGGCGAAAGCCGGAATCCAGGAAAGCTTTAGTGGATAAACAACCCACCGTATACATTCTGGCAAGTAAAAGAAATGACACCCTTTACATTGGCGTGACCTCAGACCCCGTGAAGAGGATATGGGAGCACAAAAATAATATGGTGGAAGGATTTACCAAACGCTATGCTGTTCATCAGTTGGTTTGGTATGAATTGCATGACAATATGGAATCCGCTATTCAGCGCGAGAAACAATTGAAAGAATGGAAGCGAAGGTGGAAAATTGAATTGATTGAGAGGGCGAATCCGAATTGGCAGGATTTGTATCATACGATTGTTTGACTGGATTCCGGCTTTCGCCAGAATGACGGTTTATTTAACTTAGCGCTTATGGGGAGGATGGGTGGGGGTGGTCGTCTGGATTTTGTAAAGCAATTTTCGAGACATGGCACTAGGCCAGTCAGGACTCAGATGCTGAAATCCGGCTGTACAAACAGGGAATGCACCCGTTGAAAACAGTCACACGGACGCATATGGACGCCGGCCTCTGGAAACCCGGAGGGACCCGATCTGCAATATCTTTGAAAATCTCATCAAGAGAAGCCTCTAGATTCCCGGCTAAGTCGGAGATGGCATAAATACAATCAAGTTCCCGAGCACGCTTGTGCCCTCGTTTCATGTGATCCTTATTCAATAGTGACTCATGTGGTAATGGCGTGCAACTCGGCCGGAATCTTGCTGATCGTAATCTCTTTCAAATCGATCTTTCGGCTGGCATTGTCGATGTCAATTCCAACCAGGTTTCCTTCCTCATCATAGTCCAGAACCACACCTTCCGATATGACACGGCTGTCAGCGCTCGGTTTTGACGACAGATCGATGTAAAGCGAATCCGTGTCCGGGTAGTATTTAAGTTTCATGGTTTGAACCCCCTGTCTGGAAAAGCATTGTGGATGGTGCTCTTATCCGAAAGAGTTATTACGCGGAGGTAGCGACCCTCTAGTATAACGTTTCATTAAAAAAGGAACACATTATTGGGCTTCTGCATTCTCCAGCACCTCAAACTTCTTCCATCGGTGAACAACCGGGGCCGCATTGATTTCCTCAACGCCCTTGAGGATGCGGCTGCGAAGTTCGTTCCACGACTCGACCCGCATGTGACGCAGAAAAGTGTGCGCCATTTTCC
>Ga0209164_1004487_pt1 | contig 12454 bp, 4 predicted proteins | sample MTBNYHSulfiMetaG_FD_187458 | JGI IMG/M metagenome (GOLD analysis project Ga0209164, IMG submission 187458) | Enrichment culture microbial communities from rom New York Harbor, USA that are MTBE-degrading - MTBE-NYH (New York Harbor Sulfidogenic)... | ecosystem: Environmental > Aquatic > Marine >...
CTTGACCGTGGAGAGAGCCATGGCCTCGTCGGCCTCGAGCATGCGACTGAGGGGGAACACCCCCTCCACCACCGGCAGGCCCAGCCGGGGAGCGGCCTCGCCGAGCAGCACCGCCCGGGTGATCGACGGCAGGATGCCCAGGCCCAGCGCCGGGGTCTCCAGGTGCTCGCCGGTCACCCAAGCCACGGAGAAGGTGGGGCCCTCCAGGACCAAGCCCTCGGAGGTGATCAGCAGGGCATCGTCGTAGCCCCGCGCCCGGGCTCGATCGCCGCTAGCCATGTTGGCGGCGTAGGAGAGCCACTTCACGGCATAGAAAGGAGAGCGGTCGGTCGCCGGGTGCCAGGGCGCCTCGAGCGGCAGCAATCGGAGCGCATCGGGAGCGGGCGCCAGAGGCTCCCAGAGCACCACAGCACGCCCCGCCGCGCCCACCAGGGGATCCCGCCCGCCACCTGTGAGCAAGATACGCACCTGACAGTCCCCCCCGGCCCGGGACACCGCCCGAACCCACTCCTCGAGAGCGGCCCGCGGCGGCACTTCGATCTCCAGTGCGGCGGCACTGCCGGCCAGGCGATCGAGGTGCGCGCCGAGGCGAAAGGGTGACCCGTGGTAAGCCCGCACCACTTCGAAGCAGCCGAAGCCCCGCTGCAGACCCCAGTCGAACACCGAGATCCCGGCTTCGGCTTCGGGGACCTCGATCCCGTCGATGAGCACGCGCACGATACGGCAGCCTAATGGCGTGGCGCCGGGCGAGCGGCGGCTCCTGCACCTACGCTTCCGGCATGCCCCAAGGCCCGGCTCGGCTGCGGCTCCCCGCGGGACTGGCCCCCGTCTTCGCCGCCGCGGGCTGGGTGGAAGGCGACGCCCCTGCGCCGGCAGCGGCCGGCCTCTTCGCCGCCTTGGGAAGCGGCCCCGACCCCGAAGGAGCACTCGGCCGCCTGGCCTCCCTCTTCACGGCCGATCCCGACCTGGGGCCCGAAGCCTTGGCCGAGCCCCGCTTGGGGCGGGCGCTGGTAGCGGTCGCCGGGGCCAGCCCGGCACTATGCCGTCCCTCGCTCTTCGACCGCGAGGCCCTGCACCGCGCCGTCACCGGGCTGCCCCCGGCGGCCTTCGATCTCCCCGCCGGGGGGGCGGAGGCGGCCGCGGCCGCGATCCGCCGCCGGGTGGCGGCGCGGCTCCTCGCCGTGGCGGCTGCCGACCTCACCGGCCGTCTCGACATGCCCGGAGTCGGTGCCGCCCTCAGCGAGGTCGCCGACGAGGCAGCTGCCGCAGCCCTCGGCGCTCTGGCCGGGGAGACGGGCGACCGCCCTCCTTTCACCGTGATAGCGATGGGGAAGTGGGGCGGCGGCGAGCTCAACTACGCCTCGGACATCGATGTGCTCTTCGTGTACGCCGTGCCCGAGCAAGCAGACACCGAGCAAGCAGACACCGAGCAAGCAGACACCGAGGGAGCAGACACCGCGGGAGCCAATGCCGAGGAGGCCGGACGGACGGCGCAGCGCCTCGCCGCGGGCTTCATCGACTGCCTGAGCCGGCGCACGCCGGAGGGAGCCGCCTACCGGGTGGACGCCGATCTGCGGCCGGAAGGCCGCTCCGGCCCTTTGGCGCGAACGGTCGAGTCGTATCGGGCCTACTGGGAACGCTGGGCGCGTCCCTGGGAACTGCAGGCGTTGGTCAAAGCCCGTCCCGCCGCCGGCGATGCCGCCCTGGGCCGGGCCTTCATGGAGGCCGCGGCCCCCTTCGTCTACCCGGAAGTCCTGGACCCCGATGCACTGCGCGAGGTGCGCGCCATGAAGGCCCGAACGGAGAAGGTGGCCGCCCGTCGCGGTGAGGAGATCAAGCGCGGCGTGGGCGGCATCCGCGACGTCGAGTTCGCCGTTCAGTTGCTGCAATTGGTCCACGGGCGGGCCGACCCTCTGCTGCGCGGCGGCCACACCCTGGAGGCGCTACGGGCCCTGGGCGCGGCGGGCTACGTGAGTGCCGACGACGCCGTGGCGCTCGAGGACGCCTATCGCTGGCTGCGAGACGTAGAGCACCGTCTGCAACTCGCCGAACTGCGCCGCACCCACCAGGTCCCGGCGGCTGCCGGGGCGCGGGAGCGCCTGGCCAAGTCGCTGGGCTACCGCGACGGCCCCGGGGCCACCGCCCGGGAACGCTTCAACGCCGATCTGGTGGCACGCCGCGCCGAGGTGCGGGCCATCCACGAACGCCTCTTCTACCGGCCGCTCCTGGAGGCCTTCGCCGCCGCGCCGGCGACCCGTCCCACCGCCGAGGGGGCGGTCCGCCAGCTGGCCGCCCTGGGCTTCCAGGACGTCGCCGGGGCCCGGCGCGCCTTCGAGGAGCTCACCTCCGGGCTGTCGCGTCGCAGCCGATTGATGCAGCAGCTCCTGCCGCTGATGCTCGGCTGGCTGTCGACCTCTCCGGACCCGGACCTGGGCTTGGAGCAGCTGCGCCTCCTGGCGGCGACTACCCCCGGCCACACCACGCTGGTCCCCGCCCTGCGCGACAACCCGGTAGCCGCCGAGCGCCTCTGCACCCTGCTCGGCACCAGCCGGCTGCTCGGCAAGCTGCTCGACCGCCTTCCTCCCGCCCTGGCCCGGTTGGGAGACGATGCCGCCCTGGCCGCCTTCCCCGACCGCGAGGCCCTGATCGCCGAGGCGACGCGACGCACCGCCGTGCGCCCTCGGTGGGAGGACGCCGTCGCCGGCTTGCACCGTTTCGTGGAAGCCCATGTCCTCTGGCTGGCCGCCCGGGACCTGGTCGGCGCTGCCGATGCCACCGCCATCGGGGAGCAGCTCGGCGACCTGGCCGATGCCGCCGTCGCCGCGGCCCTGGAGGCCGCCCGGCGCCGGGCCGCCGCCGCCGGCCCTTTGCCTACGCTGGCCGTGATCGCCGTGGGCCGCTGGGGTGGCCGCGAGATGCACTACGCCTCGGACCTCGATGCCCTGGTCGTGTTCCGCGCCGGGACGGACCCGGCCGCAGACCAGGCCGCGGCGCAGCGAGTCGCCTCCCTGCTGCTCGAAGCCCTCGGCCCCCGTGGGCCCCTGGGCACCGCCCTGTCCCTGGATCTGGCGCTGCGACCCGAGGGCAGCCAGGGGGCCGCGGCCCGCTCCCTGGACGCCTATGCCGCCTACTGGGAGCGCTGGGCCGAGACCTGGGAAGTGCAGGCCTTGCTGCGCGCCCGTCCCGCCGCCGGGGACCAGGCTCTGGGAGCCGAGTTCGTCGCCGCGTCGCACGCCCGGGTGTACCGCCCCGGCTTCGGCCCCGACGAGGAGCGGGCGGTGCGGCACATGAAGGCCCGCATCGAACGAGAGCGCCTGCCGGCCCAGGAGGATTCCCTCTTCCACACCAAGCTGGGAAGAGGCGCCCTGGCCGATGTGGAGTGGGCCGTGCAGCTACTCCAGCTCCGCCACGGGCACGCCCTGCCTGCCGCCCGCGCCCCGGGAACCCTGGCGGCGATGAGCGCCCTGGAGGCGGCCGGGCTCACGAACCCGGCCCACGCGGCCGCCTTGCGCGCCGCCTTCGGCTTCTGCTCCCGGGTGCGCAACCGGCTGTTCCTCCAGGAGGGCCGGCCTCGGGACTCCCTGCCCTCCGACCCGGCGGGGGTGACCCGCCTGGCCCGCTCGCTCGGCTACGACGTAACCCCCCGCGCCGGCCTGCGAGAGGAGTACCGCCGGGTCACGCGACGGGCCCGGCGGGCCTTCGAGGAGATCTTCTACGGCGCCCCGTCCCGGCCCTGAGCGGGCGCTCAGAGCGCCGCCGCCAGGGCCCGCACCCGCTCCATGAGCGCGGCGAACTCGGCCGGCGTCAGCGCCTGCGGGCCGTCGACCAGAGCGCTCTCCGGCTCGGCATGCACGTCGATCATCACCCCGTCGGCGCCCACCGCCAGCGCTGCCAGCGTCAGCGGGGCTACCAGGGCTCGGTGGCCGGAGGCGTGGGAGGGGTCCACCACCACGGGCAGGTGAGACAGGGATTGGGCCAGCGGCACTGCGGAGATGTCGAGGGTATTGCGGGTCCGCGGCTCAAAGGTCCGGATGCCCCGTTCACAGAGCACGATCTGCTCGTTCCCCTCCTTGTAGATGTACTCGGCGGCATCGAGCCACTCCTCGATGGTGGCGGTGAAGCCCCGCTTCAGCATCACGGGCCGCGGCTGCCGTCCGGCCTCGGCCAGCAGAGTGAAGTTCGACATGTTGCGCGAGCCGATGCGAACCAGGTCGGCGTAACCGGCGACCAGTTCCACGTCGCGCGGATCCACCACCTCGGCCACGAACGGCAGCCCGAAGCGCTCTCTCGCCTCCGCCAGCAGGTCCAGCCCGGCGCGGCCCAGACCCTGGAAGGAGTAGGGGGAAGTCCGTGGCTTGAAGGCGTCTCCCCGCAGGATGGCCGCCCCCGCCGCCTTCACCGCCGCCGCGGCGGCGCCCAGTTGCTCGCGACTCTCGACGGCACATGGGCCGGCGATGACCGTGAACCCGCCCGGGCCGAGGGGCACCCCGCCCACGCGCACAATCGTCCTCTCGGGGTGGTAGTCGCGGCTGACGAAGCGGAAGGGCGTGGTCAGCGACAGTGCCCGCTCGACCCCGGGGAAGGCTTCCCAGGGCAGCGCCGGTATCGCCCCCGGCTCGCCGGAGGCCACCACCACCGCCCGGGGAGCGCGTCCCACCACTTCCACCCCGGCCCCGGAGACGCGCAGCCGCTCCACCAGCCGCTCCAGATCCCCGGGCGCGGCGGCAGGGCTCATGACGATTATCAGAGAGGCGTCGCTCGTCGGAGACGCGTCCCCGTTGCTGACTGCGGCCACCTGGTATCCCTCGGTTCCCCGCCGGGAAGATAGTCCGCCGCCGCGGTTGCCCGGCCCGCCGGCGACGTCCGGACGCGACTGAGGGGCCCCGAACGGGGCCCCTCAGCGAAATCGCGACAGCTCAGTGCTCCACCACGGGAGCCAACGTCTTGGCGTTGGCTACCCAGCGAGCCACCATCGACTCGGTGGGCAGGCGGCGCACCAGGCGCTTCTTCTCGTTGGTCTCGGTCATCTTGGCGAGAAGGCTGGCCGGGTTCCGCGTGCGCAGTTCCTTCACCGTGTCCACCCCGGCAGCTTCGAGCAGGTCGGAGTACTCCTCCCCCACGCCCTTCACCCGGAAGAGGTCGGCTCGGTTGACCCATTCCAGGATCTGGTGCTCGCTGAATCCCGAAGCCGCGGCCAGTTCCTTGCGCCCCTTGCGGGTAGCACCCGCCTTCAGCAGGGCTTCGGTGGTGCGGACACGAAGCTTGCGCAGGATGGTGGCGTTCTTGACCCCGATCCCCTCAATCGCATCGATGGACGCCATGGTGCTCCTTTCCCCGGCTGGCGCCGCCGGCCGTCCTCTCCGCGCGGCAGGGGCAGCATACCCCAACCCCACATCCCACCCTCAGGAGCGCCGTGGCAGGTTCTGGATGTCGTCGGGAAGGTCGATGTCGGCCGGTACGGTGCGCTCGAAGCGCACCTCGTGTACCCAGGCCGGATGAGCCGCCAGGAGGCCGGCGGCACCGGCATCGCCTTGCAGGCTCATGAGCCGCCCCCAGAGCGGCCGGCTCACCAGCACCGGGTTCCCCCGCTGATAGCGGTACACCGGGACCACCGCGGGACGGCCGCTCCCCTCCGCACCGGCCAGCAGCGCGGCCGGCACCTCGGGCGGGATCTGCGGCTGGTCACCGAGCACGATGAAGGCCGCCCGGTAGGCGGAATCGCGGGTCAGCAGATCGAGGCCGACTCGCAGCGAGGACGCCATGCCTTCCTTCCAGCCTGGGTTCAGCGCCACCAGGGCCGAGCCGAATTCCACTCGCTCCAGAATCTCCTCGGCGTAGGCGCCCAGGACTACCACCACGCCGGCAACCGGCCAGGAGGCGACGGCGCGCACCACTTGCTCCAGCAAAGGGCGGCCTCCCCAGTCGATCAACTGCTTGGGCCGGCCCATGCGGCGCGCCTCTCCGGCAGCGAGCACCAAAGCGGCGGTGGACAGCGGGTCACCTCACGATCGGGTGGATCCACGATAGAGGGCCGGGGATGCAGACTCGCTCCCGGCTCAGCCCTCCCGGCAGAGCGCGATCACCCGGGGCTTGCCCTCTTCGTAAGCGAAGTGGACGAGCCAGGCGGTCTGGTCGAGGCGTTCGGGGCCGAGGAGGTCTGCCCCCACGCTGATGAAGTGCAGGTTGGTGAACTCCACGGGGATCACCGTCGAGGGGACGGCCGGCTCATCCGGTACCAGTTCCATCTTGGGGTGGTCGTAGGCGTCGATCACCCCAGCGGCCACCGCCGTGTCGAAGGAGCCGTTCACCTGGGCATAGGCCGGGTTGCGGCCCTTCCAGACCCGCACCTCGTCGTCATCCCAGATGCCGGCCAATCGCTCCGGCAGATAGTGCACCGGGACATCGTGATGGGCCACCCACAGGCCGTGGCGCGACACCACGTCCGCTAGGGGCCCCCGGCGGCGCAGGGCATCCACGAAACGCTCCAACACAGCTTCGGCAGTACGGTCCTCGGCGAAGAACGCCCGATCGAGGTGCTCGGTGAGATGAACCGACTCCACCCAGGCCGGGCCCTGCTCGGTGAGCACCTCGTGCCACTCCCGCCCGGCGGCGCGGCTGCGCCGCCCGGTCGCTTTGATCCGGGCGTCGGTGGCCAGGTACTCGAAGACGACCTCGTCGCCGCCGGGCTTGCCGTAGGCGGGAACCTTGGCCCCGTGTTCTGCCATGACGATGGCCATCAGACGGCCGCGACGCGTAAGTACGGCGGGCAGGCCCCGACGCAGCGCCAGACCGACGTTGAGGGCGCCACCCAGCAGCAGCGACCAGATCACCGCGCCGCCCAGCAGTGCCAGGGGCACACGCAGCACATGCAGCGACTGCACCAGGGTGCTGAGCAGGGCCCCGGAGCCTCCCAGAGACGGTACGGCCACCCCGGCGGCTTCGGGAGGCTGCCACTGCAGGTTCGAGGCGGCCAGCAGTACCTCGAGGCTGTCCCGCACGGTGATGGTGACCGTCGCCTCCGACAACAGGCCGGAGGGGTCGGACACCTGGTAGATGATGGTCACGGTGCCCAGCCAGCCCGCGGGGGGGCGGAACACCACCGCGCCGTCCACCACGGTCGCCTCCCCCACCTCGGGTGTGCCGACCTCGGCGAGGGTGAGAGGGGCGCCCTCGGGGTCCCGGTCGTTGCCCAGGGCGTCGACCACCACCAAGCCCGATTCGCCCAGTTCGTCTCGTCCCACGATCACGAAGTCGTCGTTCGCCTCCGGAGGCAGATCGGCGGCTTCCTCCACAGTCCACAAGAAGGAGGCCCGGGCCGAGTGGCCCTCTACATCCTCGACCGTGATGGTCACCGGGAAGATCCCGGGCATGGTCGGCGTCCCCGACACGATCCCGCCGCCTGCCGAGAGGCCGAGCCCCGGGGGCAGACCGGTCGCCGAGTAGGTCAGGGAGCCCCCGGCCGAGTGGCCGGCCACCACCGTCAGGGAGGTCTCGTGGCCCACCTGGCTCACCTGGTTGCCGATCGGCTCGATGGACGGCGCCCCCGGCGCCGCGACGACCCAAGAGAAGACCCCGGTGTCGCGGGCCCCGGCAGCGGTCACGACCACCGTCACCGTGAAAGCCCCGGCGCCGGTCAGGGTGCCGGTCAGGCGGCCGGTCGCCGGTTCCAGCGACAGGCCGGGAGGCAGGCCGGTGGCCGACCAGGTGAGCGAGTCGCCGTCGGGGTCGGTGGCGCTGAGGGTGGCCGACACCTGCTCGCCCACCTCGCCCTCCCGGTCGGGGAGCGAGCCGAGCACCGGAGGCCGGTCCACGTTCCCGATCGACCAGGTGAAGCTGCCTCCCGCCACCAAAGAGGGATTGCCGTCGTCCGCCGCGGCCACCGTGACCCGATAGGGAGACCCGGCGGCGACACCGAAGCCGAGGGTGCCGGACACGACGCCGCTGGCGGGATCCACGGAGAGGCCCGGGGGCAGGCCGGCCGCCGACCAGGTGAGGGTATCGCCGTCGGGGTCGGAGCCGGCCAGGGCCAACTCCACCGCGGCCCCTTCCGGGTCGGTGCGGTCGGCCGGAGCGACCACCACCGGCGCCCGGTTGGTGTCGGCTACCACCCAGGTGAAGGAGACCGAAGCGGCCAGAAGCGGACTGCCGTCGTCGGTAGCTGTGATCGTCGGTACATATGCCCCGGCGCTGGAGAACCCCAGGCTTCCGGTGATGATCGCGGTGGCCGGATCGATGCTGAGGCCGGGCGGCAGGCCGGTCGCCGACCAGGTGAGGGTGTCGCCGTCGGGATCGTATCCCTCGACCACCAGCGAGACGGACTCACCCTCTGCGTTGAGCAGGCTCCCCGGCGAGGTGATCTCGGGGGTCCGGTTGGTGCCCTCGACCTCCCAAGTGAACATCACACCGGAAGACAGCGCCGGGTCCCCATCATCGGTGGCGGTGACCGTCACCGGATAGGTGCCGGCCGCCTCGAAAGAGAGGGTGCCCGAGATGACGCCCGTGACCGGGTCGAGGGCCGGGCCCGGCGGCAGGCCCGCGGCCGACCAGGTGATGGCGTCGCCGTCGGGATCCGCGCCGACGATCGGCAACGCGACCGCGGCGCCTTCGGGGCTCCGTTGGTCGGCGGGAGGCAGGATCTCGGGCGGCCGGTTGGTGTCGACCACCGTCCAGAGGAAGGCGAACCCGGCGGTGAGCACCGGCACCCCGTCGTCGGCGGCGGTCACCGCCACAGTGTGCGGTGAGCCCGCGGAGGCTTCGTACGAGATGGCCCCCGACACCAGGCCCGTCGCCGGGTCCATCGACAGGCCCGGGGGCAAGCCGGTGGCCGACCAGGTGAGGGCATCGCCGTCCGGGTCGGACCCGGACAGGGCCAGGCTCACCGCATCGCCCTCCGCCCCCTGCTGTGGACCGGGATCGACCAGCGCCGGGGCCCGGTTGGTGTCGGTCACCGTGAAGGAGAAGATGGTCGAGGCGTGCAGGCTGGGGGTTCCGGCATCGGTCAGGGCCAGACCGACGGCGTAGGGCGAGGCCGGAGATGCTTCGTAGGAGATGGTGCCCGAGATCACCCCGGTTCCCGGGTCGATTGCCAGACCCGGGGGCAGGCCGTTCGCCGACCAGGTCAGGGCATCCCCGTCGGGGTCCGAGCCCACGGGGGCGATGAGAACCACATCCCCCTCGGCCGCCCAGTGGTCCCCGGGGTGCAGCATGCTGGGGGGACGGTTGGTGTTGGGTACCGTCCAGAGAAAGGACCCTCCGGCGGACAGCGCCGGCGAGCCGTCGTCGGTGGCAGTCACCGTTACCGCGTACGGCGAGCCCGGCGAGGCCTCGTAGGTGATCGTGCCCGAGATCACTCCCGTGCCGGGATCCACCGACAGGCCGGGCGGCAAGCCGGCCGCCGACCAGGCCAGGGTGTCACCATCGGGGTCCGAGCCCCCGAGGGCCAGGGACACCACCGCCCCCTCGGCGTCGGAGCGGTCGTCCGGGTCGGCGACCAAGGGGGCCCGGTTGGTGTCGGCCACCGTCCAAGAGAAGGAGGCCTCCGCCCACAGAGCCGGCACGCCCCCATCGGCGGCCCGCACCGTCACCCAGAAGGGCGACAAGGGGGACGCTTCGTAGGAGATGCTCCCGGTGATCACCCCGGTGTCCGGGTCGACGCTCAGGCCGCCGGGGAGACCCAGGGCCGACCAGGTGAGCCCGTCGCCATCGGGATCCGTCCCGGCCAGCGGCAACGACACCGCCTGGCCCTCGGCCGATGCCTGGGGCCCAGGGTCGGCGACGACCGGTGCCCGGTTGGTATCGGCCACCGTCCACGAGAAGGCTTCGAAGTCGGAGAGGCCTCCCGGATCCTCAACCCACACCGTCACCTGGTAGGGCGACTGCGGCGAGGCTTCATAGGAGATCATCCCCGAGACCACGCCGGTCTGCGAGTCGATGCTCAGGCCGGGCGGCAGGCCCGACGCCGACCAGACCAGGGTGTCTCCGTCGGGGTCGGCGGCCGGGATGGCCAGGGTGACCACATCCCCCTCGGCATCCCCGCGGTTCTCCAGGCCGGTAGAGAGGACCGGCGCCCGATTGGTGTCGGCCACCGTCCACAGGAACGAGGCCCCGGAGGAGAGTGGCGGGCTCCCGTTGTCATGCACGGTCACCGTGACCCCGTAGGGAGAGCCGGGATGGGCTTCGTAGGAGATGACCCCCGAGATCAGCCCGGTGGCCGGAGCGATCGTCAGACCCGGCGGGAGTCCGGTCGCCGACCAGGTGAGAGTGTCGCCGTCCGGGTCAGACCCGGACACGGTCAGGCTCACCGTGTCGCCCTCGGCACCCGCGCGGTCGCCGGGGTCCGCCACCACCGGGGCCCGGTTGGTGTCGGTCACCGTCCAGGCGAAGACCACCTCATCCCATAGAGCCGGCACACCGTCGTCGGTTGCCCTGACCCGGACGGAATAGGGAGATCCCGAAGAAGCCTCGTAGGAGACGGTCCCGGAGACCACCCCCGAAGCCGCGCCAATCGTCAGGCCGGGAGGCAGACCGGTCGCCGACCAGGTGAGCCCGTCTCCGTCGGGATCGGTCCCGAGGAGGGCCAAGGTCACCGTCTGTCCCTCGGCGGCCCCTTGGGGACCTGGGTCGGTTGCCACCGGCGGCCGGTTGCGGTCGGCCACCGTCCAGGTGAACACCGTGACGTCCTCCAGGGCCGGAACCCCAGCGTCGCTCACGGTCAGCGTCACCGCGTAGGGAGAGCCTGCCGATGCTTCGTAGGACAAGGTGCCGGAGATGATGCCCGTCGCCGGGTCGATGCCCAGGCCCGGGGGCAAGCCGGCGGCCGACCACCTCAGGGGATCTCCATCGGGATCCGATGCCACCGGAGTCACCGAAACCGCATCTCCTTCGGCATCCCATTGGCTGCCGGGATGCAGCAGCACCGGGGCGCGGTTGGTGTCGGCCACCGTCCAGGTGAAGGAGACCGTCGCCGTCAAGATGGGGACACCGTCGTCGGTCGCCGTCACCGTCACCGCGTAGGGCGACCCCGGCGAGGCCTCGTAGGAGAGGGTCCCCGAGATGATCCCGGTCGCCGGGTCCATGGCTAGACCCGGGGGAAGCCCGGAGGCCGACCAGATCAGCCCATCTCCGTCGGGATCGGAACCGGGCACCGCCAGGGACACCGCATCGCCTTCGGCACTCCCCTGGTCGTCGGGGCTCGTTACCACCGGGGCCCGATTGGTGTCGGTCACCGTCCACTCGAAGAGGACCTCGTCCCACAACGCGGGTACGCCGCCATCGGTGGCCCGCACCATGACCGTGTAGGGCGACCCCGCAGCGGCCTCGTAGCCGACCGTCCCGGAGATGACTCCCGTTCCCGGATCGATTGCCAGGCCGGGAGGCAGGCCGGAGGCCGACCAGGTCAGCCCGTCTCCATCGGGATCGGTGCCGACCATGGCCAGGGTCAGCGCCTGACCTTCTCCGGAGGCCTGCGGGCCGGGGTCGGCGACGGCGGGGGCCCGGTTGGTGTCGGCCACAGCCCAGGAGAAGACCTCGAAATCGAACAAGCCCCCCGGGTCCTCCACCCGCACCTCCACCAGGTAAGGAGAGCCGGGGGAGGCGTCGAAGGTGATGGTGCCGGAGATGAGGCCGGTCGCCGGGTCGATCGAGAGTCCGGGCGGCAGGCCGGTAGCGGACCACCACAGCGCATCTCCGTCCGGATCAGAAGCCGGCGTCGCCAGCGAGATCACATCGCCTTCGGCATCGGTGCGGTTCCCCAGGCCGGGATCGAGCACCGGGGCCCGGTTGGTGTCGCTCACCGTCCAGGTGAAGGTGTCGGTGTCGAACAGGCCGCCGGGGTCCTCCACCCGCACCTCCACCGCATACGGCGACCCCGGAGCAGCATCGAAGGAGATCGTCCCCGAGATCAGCCCGCTGCCCGGGTCGATCCCCAAGCCGGGCGGCAAACCCGTCGCCGACCACAACAGCGGGTCCCCGTCCAGGTCTGTGGCGGGCGCCGCCAGGGAGACCTCCACCCCCTCGGCATCGGAGCGGTTCACCAGGTCGCCGTCGAAGACCGGGGCCCGGTTGGTGTCGCTCACCGTCCAGGTGAAGGTGTCGGTGTCGAACAGGCCGCCGGGGTCCTCCACCCGCACCTCCACCGCATACGGCGACCCCGGGGCAGCATCGAAGGAGATCGTCCCCGAGATCAGCCCGCTGCCCGGGTCGATCCCCAAGCCGGGCGGCAAACCCGTCGCCGACCACAACAGCGGGTCCACGTCGGGGTCGGCAGCAACGAGGGGCAGGTTCACCGCCTCTCCTTCGGCGGTGCTCTGATCCACCGGGGGAGTCAGGACCGGGGCCCGGTTGGTGTCGCTCACCGTCCAGGTGAAGGTGTCGGTGTCGAACAGGCCGCCGGGGTCCTCCACCCGCACCTCCACCGCATACGGCGACCCCGGAGCAGCATCGAAGGAGATCGTCC
>Ga0209164_1004490_pt1 | contig 12452 bp, 15 predicted proteins | sample MTBNYHSulfiMetaG_FD_187458 | JGI IMG/M metagenome (GOLD analysis project Ga0209164, IMG submission 187458) | Enrichment culture microbial communities from rom New York Harbor, USA that are MTBE-degrading - MTBE-NYH (New York Harbor Sulfidogenic)... | ecosystem: Environmental > Aquatic > Marine >...
CCCTGGGACGATATTTTACGCGGTCTCTTCACGACCAGATCACCACATAGGCCCTGTCCACTGGGGTTGACTGTAGCAGAGCTGGTAGCCAGGGAAAATAATATCCTCAAAGTGAAAGGGCTGGACGCCATAGACGGCACCCCCCTTTTAGATATCAAGCCCTATGTTCCTTCAATAGACGAAAGGGCTGTTGTCAAACCTGGTTGGCTGGAAGGCAAGCTGGGAAAGGAAAGATGCTGACAGCAACTCATATTCTCATATTGCTGGCTGCCGGGGCAGGCACTGGTTTTGCCAGCGGACTACTGGGAATTGGAGGCGGAGCCGTTATGGTTCCCGTCAGCTACTGGATTATTTTGGCTATGAATATTTCTCCAGATATTGCCATAAGAATAGCCTTCGGAACAAGTCTACTAGTGATTCTGCCCACAGTCATAAGTGGGAGCTGGAGACATAATAAGAAAAAGGCAATTCGCTGGAAAACCGCTTTAATTTTAGGCTCATGTGCCCTGGTCGGGGGCTTGGCTGGAGCTAGCTTGGCGGCCCATCTTCCTGAAAGAATACTAAAGGTAGGCTTTGGCGGACTGATTCTGGCTGTTGCCTTATGGATGGGCTTGGGACTAGTGCCAAAGTTGAAAAGAGAGGCTGAAGAGCCGAGAGAAAATTTCGGGCTCGTGGCTGCTTGCGGTTTCCCTATAGGCATGGTAAGCGGGTTGACTGGGATTGGTGGCGGTGTACTAATAGTCGCTGTGTTGGTATTAGCATTGAACTTTCCCATGCACATTGCTATAGGAACATCGGTGGCTTCAATAATACTTGCCAGCCTGGGTGGTATTGTCGGCTATATCGTAAACGGACTCGGGGTACCTGGATTGCCGCCCTATTCCCTGGGTTATGTGAATCTGCCCATATGGTTATGCCTGGCAGCCACCAGCATACCCCTAGCGCAACTCGGAGCCCGGGCGGCACATGCTCTGCCGGCGAAACCGCTAACGTATATCTTCATTGCTTTCATGGTCTACGCGAGCTTAGAAATGCTTGGTGTTTTTAACTGGATACAGGGTTTCTAGCCTTAAAAGGCACCCATAATCGGCGACGCGGCTGCGCTAACTGGTCTACCCAAGTTGCAGTACGCTACATATGTGTCTCAGAAACTCGAACCGGCCAGAGTAAAGGCAGCCGAGGAGCAGTATCCCTAGAATTATCAATATTGCGGCACCTACCGGCCTGAAATACTTCGCGTATCGCTCTCCCAGGTTTGAACTCAGTGCAAAAGCGGCTGTGCCGAAGATAACGGCATCGTCAAGCATGAAGACGACGACATACAGCAGGATGTACCCATAGTATTGGAGGTTGGTGAGGCTAGCCAAAGATAAGACTCGAGTAAAAACCGCCGGAATTGCCGCCGAGCAGGCGAACTCAATAAGATTTACCGAAAAGGCCAGAGCTATGATTCCCATTATCGTTCCCCAGGTTATAGGGGAAGACACAATCCTCTGTATTCTGGTCATCGTCTTTTTTCGGGATTCCTCGTCGGTAACTTCACAGACAATGGCCCCTTTTGTCTTTATCACTTCTCTTACTTGCAGGATCCCTCCGCCCATAGCTATTAGTCCAATCACGATTGTCACTGCCGTGAGTTGGCCGATGAACTGGCGGTAAGTCTCGAACCATACCGTCATGAACAGAAAATACAGGATTCCTGAAGCCAGAACAAAAGAGCCCACAATCAGCCATATTCTCTTTCTATCTTTCAGGATCGCTACCAAGGATATAAGGTAAACAAGTACCCACATAGCGCATGGGTTGAAGCCATCCACAAGACCCAAGATTACGGCCAAACCTGGAAGCGAATAATCAGAAAGCACAATCTCCCCTATCCACGGCAACACAATCGTGTCTCTGGGTTTCTCACCTGCCGATGGCGGGCAGTTCCCCGCCAGGCATTGTTCCAGGGCTTTCTCAATCTCTCTACCCGTTGTTTCCTCGGATACCCAACCACCAGATACCCAACCCTGATCTTCTGAGATTGCTATGATTGTTATGGGAAAGTCGGGCTCGTCTTCTATACCTAGCTCTTCAAGCATTTCCGATAACAGGGCGCTTCCGACAGGTGTAGCAGCGTTGTGTTCAACAACTTGCACTGAGTATTTCTCGGCTAGCTTATCGTTAAATGGCCTTTGTTCCTCACAGTGTGGACAGCCGGGAAGAAAGAAGAAATCAATGTTACCCGTACCCGTCGTTCCCTGACTTGTGAATCCGATGACTATTCCTAAGATTATTAAGGATATAATCAAGTATCTCTTGAAGCGGTCCTGGAAGGTGTTTTTCAAAAAATTGGATACCCTGTTGTAAACTGACAAAAGCCACCTCAAAATAGTCTCTCCTGTTCAGGATGTTCTATATACAAGACACATGGTGCGCAGGTTGTCATTTGGAAGACTATGTCCTTAGCTAGAATCGCTATTTATCTCCTAATATCACCCAAACACACACGATGAACAAGACACCACGGTGAAAACTATACTCTCATTGTCCATATAGCCTGCAACATCAAACACTATTACTGTTACTGTAACGTCACAGGCCGTATTCGGGGCAGTCCAGGTAATCATAGAGCCCTCCCCGGAAATCTCGCCACCATCGCATAACCATTCGTAAACCAGTTCGTCACTCGTGTTTGAAGAAGCAATGCACTCAATATCGTATTCTTTTCCTTTCCCCACCTTGTACCCGTAACTGGTTTCTATCAAATATTTAGGCTCTTTGGCAATAACAATCAGGTTTTCAATAATTGGCAGAGTAGCATTTGCCGCAATGAGAATTAACGATCCTGTGTCGTTACTACCCTGCCCATCGTCGACCACAACTGTGATGTCGCAAACACCAATTTCTCCAGGAGCAGTCCAGGTAACTTCAGGCCCTATACCAGTAATATTACCTCCGCTAGCCGACCAGTTATAGTTTAGCTCGTCTCCATCACGGTCTGAAGCATTGCACGTCACCTGGAGACTACCTGAAGGAATAGTCCAGTCTGCCTCGGCTTCCAGGCTGTTGATAATTGGCGGATAGTTATCTACCGGCTCGCAAGATAAGGCTAAGAGCAATACTGCTGCCGCCATAACTCCCACAATTATTAGATAACTTTTTTTGTTCATTAGTTTCTCTCCCTGGAGCCTCTTTCGTTCCAGCTTGTATCCAGGGCATCACATATATTATCACTCTTATAGGGGTGATGGAAACTACCTTTGGAATGATATTTCAGGCATATTCTGCATGAAAGGCACATTCTATGCTGGTCGCCACTGGGGAGATTATGCCCTTAGCTAGAGCTGCTATTTGTCTCCTGATTTATCCCCAGGAGCCACATGTACAAGACGGCACTGTGAAAACTATGTTCTTAGCCACGCTATTGCCAGCGACGTCAGACACTATTACCGTTACGGTAGCTTCAACAAGCGGCTTATTCGGGGCAGTCCAGGTAATCACGGAGCCGTCCCCGGAAATCTCGGAAATCTCACCATCATCACATGACCAATTATAAGATACTCCGATGCTCGTGTCTGAGACAATGCACTCAATATCGTATTCTTTTGCTTTCCAGACATCGTAATCGCCCCCAGCCGTGCTCTCTCTCAAATATTTGTGCCCTTTGGCGGTGACAATCAGGTCTTCAATAGTGGGCGGAGTGCCAAGTGCCACGGTGAGAATTACCGACCTTATATCTTCCTCACCATGACCATCGGTAACCGCAACTGTGACGTTGTATGCGCCAACTACTTGAGTAGCAGTCCAGTTTACGACGGCTCCTGTGCCAGAAATATCACCTGCGGTGGCTGTCCACTCATAGTTTAGCTCGTCGCCGTCACGGTCTGAAGCAGTACACGTCACCTGGATACTACCCGAAGGAGTGGTCCAGTCTGCATCGGCTACCAGGCTGGTAATGGTTGGCGACCTATTGGCTCTCACTTCGATGATTACATAATCCATGACTTCGCAGCCACGGCCATCGGTCACCGTGACTGTAACATTATAGGAGCCGGCAGAGCGAGGAGCGGTCCAGGTAACCGTAGCTCCTTCCCCATTTATTTCGCCTCCGTTAGCCGACCAATTATAGCTTAACTCGTCGCCGTCACTATCTGAAGCAGTGCACACAATCTGACAGATTCCCAAAGGAGTAACTCTTTCCGGCTCGGCTTCCAGGCTGGTGATAGCTGGCAGATGGCTGGCTAGCATTGTGTCCAGTAGAATCGCAAGTGCTATTGCTACCGCCACAATTACAATAATTACTAGATATCTTTTTTTGTTCATTATTTTCTCTCCCTGGAGCCTCTTTCGTTCAAGCCTGTATCCAGGGCATCACATATATTACCACTCCTATAGGGGTGATGGAAACTACCTTTGGAATGATATTTCAGGCATATTCTGCATGAAAGGCACATTCTGTGCAGGTCGCCACTGGGAAGATGATGCCCTTAGCTAGAGCTGTTATTTATCTCCTGATTTTATTTAAAGGTACATGCTGAACAGGAGACGACGTAGAAAACTATGTTCTTAGCCACACTATTGTTAGCGACATCAGATACTATTACCGTGACTGTAAAGTAAGCGTCCTTTATAGCTGGGGCAGTCCAGGTAATCACGGAGCCGTCCCCGGAAATCTCGCCATCGTCGCATGCCCAATTATAGGATACTCCGACGCTCGCGTCTGAAACACTGCACTCAATATCGTATTCCTTTGTTTCTCCGACCATGTACCCATAAATGGTTTTCCTCAAATATTTGTGCTCAGCAGTAACAGTCAGGTCTTCAATAATGGGCGGAGTACCAGTTACCACGCTAAGAGGTAGCGATGGCCATGTGCCTTCCATACCATGACCGTCGGTAACCACTACTGTGATGTAGTATATGCCAACGTCCTGGGGAGCGGTCCAGTTTACAACTTCACCCGTGCCATAAATATTACCTCTGTCGGTTGACCACTCATAGTTAAGCTCGTCGCCGTCGCGATCTGACGCAGTACACGTCACCCGGATACTACCGAAAGGAGTGGTCCAATCTGCGTCGGCTACCAGATTGGTAATGGCTGGCGACCTATTGGCTCTCACTTCGATGATTACATAATCCATGACCTTGCCGCCGCGGCCATCGGTCACGATGACTGTAACATTGTATGAGCCTTCAGAGCGAGGAGCGGTCCAGGTAACCGTAGCTCCTGCCCCATTTATTTCGCCTCCGTTGGCCGACCAGTTATAGCTTAGCTGGTCGCCGTCATTATCTGAAGCAGTGCACACAATCTGGCAGCTTCCCGAAGGAAGAACTCTCTCCGGCTCGGCTTCCAGGCTGGTGATAGCCGGCCGATGGTTGGCCAGCATCGTGTCGAGTAGAATCGCCAGTATCACTGCTGCCGCCACGATTACTATAATTACCAGCCATCTTTTTTTGTTCATTGCTTTCTCTCGTTAAAGCTTCTTTCGTTCAAGCCTGTATCCAGGGCATCAACATATATTACCATTCTACCAAAACACACATGATTCACATTGCACCACTTCGAAAACTATGCTTTCCCTGACCCAATTACCCGCGCCATCCAACACTTTTATCGTGAATGTAACGTCACCGGCCGTATTCGGGGCAGTCCAGGTAATCAAGGAGCCCTCTCCGGAAATTTCGCCGCCATCGCATGACCATTCATAAACCAGTTCGCCGGGGGCGCCGTCTGTATCTGAAGCAATGCACTCGATATCGTATTCTTTTGTTTTCGCGGCCTTGTACCCGGTAGGGGTTTCCTTCAAATACTCATGTCCTATGGCAGTAACGATCAGGTCTTCAATAATTGGCGGAGGACCATTTGAGGCGAAGAGAGTTATCGATTCAGTGTCTTTGTTGTCCTGACTATTAGTAACCACAACTGTGATGTCGTACATACCAACTTCTTCAGGAGCAGTCCAGATAACTTCAGGCCCAGTGTCGGTAATATTACCCCCGCTCGTTGACCATTCATAATTTAGCTCGCTGCCTTCAGGGTCTGAAACAATGCACGTCACCTGGAGACTATCCAAAGGAGCAGCCCAATTTGGCTCAGCTTCCAGGCCGGTGATAAGTGACGCCGCGCAAGATGAGGTCAGGAGCAGTACTGCCGCCGCCACAATTACCAGGCATCTTTTTTTATTCATTAGTTTACCTTCCCTGAAGCCTCTTTTGTTCAAGACTGTATCCTGGGCACTGCATATATTACCACTTTTATATCTCCTCACTATATAACCGAAAGCACCTTTATTTCGTCTCCCACCGCCGTGCCCAGAAAGTCGCAGGCGCTTCCTTCTCTTAGCGATACTTCAAGATAACCGCTGCTGCCCACGACAGCCATTACCCCCTCATTTTGCGCGTAGTAGTCGCTGATACCTTGAATACGGTGCCCAGCCACCTCAACCAGGACATCCTTTCCAGGCAAGTCATTGTTTTTAATATTTGTAATCAAGGTGCCAAAGCGGTCAATATGTAAGACCAGGCCAACTAAATTACCATCTGGGTCAAAGGACGGCTTTGGTATAGAGAGGACATGCAGGGACCTGATTTTCTCCCCGAATTCATAAAGTGAAATGCCTAAAGAGAGGCCGGCAGCCACCGGGGCAAAAATATCTCTTCCATGGAAGGTAGGGCTGACTGGATGTCGCCAGAAGCGAGGGTCGGTAATGGCTACAGCTTCAAGGCCTGTCTTAAATACTATCTCTTTGGGGTCGTGAGTATGTTCGGCTAACGATCGACTTTCAAAGGGAAATAAATCATCAATTATATAGCTGAGGATGCCATTATCGGGGGCAACGAAGAGGGCCGAAGGTGTCTTCAGTATTATCCCCTGACGCTCACTACCTACGCCGGGGTCAACAATAGCCATATGAATAGTTTGCTTAGGGAAGTAGCGATAAGCAATACCAAGTATGAAAGCAGCCTGAAGGATATTCTGTGGCTCGATAGAATGGCTGATGTCTATAATATTAGCTTCAGGGTTAGTGCTTAAGATAGCGCCTTTCACAGCAGCAACGTAAGCATCATCATAGCCAAAGTCGGTAGTCAGGGTTATTATGGAACTCATCTATAGATACTAAGCCTGAGTAGCAATTAAAACAGCAAAAACGACAATCAGGACAACTAAGATTATGGTCAGCTTGAAAAGGGTGCTTTCTATACCTCGCCGAGTTCGATACACTGAGTCAGCTTGCCCAAAGATACCCCCTATACCTCCACCGCGTAACTGAAATAGTACAGCGGCAATTAAGGCTATTGATACTAGTATCAGGGCGACAAGAAAATAATTAGCCAATCTATTTCCCTCCTAGCTCCTGTATAATAATCTCCCTCACAGCGCCTGGATTAGCCCTTCCTCTGGTAGCTTTCATTACCTGCCCTATAATGAACGTCAAAGCTTGCTGTTTGCCAGCAGTATAATCTACTACTGCCTCGGTATTATTGGCCATCACTTGTTTTACCACTTCCCTTATTTCACCGACATCGCTAATCTGGCTGAGTTTCTTTTCCGTTATAATCTCGCTGGCTCCCTTGCCGCTGCGAAACATTTCCTCAAACACTACCTTGGCAGCCGGTCCACTTATAGTGCCATTATCTACCAGGCCCAGCATTTCTGCTAGATGTTTCGGACTTATTTTAACATTTTCAATCTCAGTATTGGTAGAGTTAAGTAGTCGGCTGAAATCTCCTAAAAGCCAGTTACTAACCATCTTGGCTTTGCCAGGGTCCATTAGCTCAACGCAGTTTTCAAAATAATCGGCCATGGCCCTGGAGCTAGTTATAATATTAGCATCATACAAGGACAGGCCATAGTGGGTCATAAATCGGTCTCTGCGTGCTTCGGGTAATTCGGGGAGTCTTGCTCTGATTTCTTCTACCCAGGCTCGGTCCAAAACCAGGGGAGGCAAATCAGGTTCGGGAAAATATCGGTAATCATCAGCATACTCTTTGGTCCTTTGGGTCACTGTTATGCCTTCTTCATCTATCCAACCTCTGGTCTCCTGTACCAGTTCTCCACCTTCCTCAAGCACCTTTTTTTGTCGCCTCGATTCATATTCCATAGCCTGGTAAACTGCTTTGAAGCTATTCATGTTTTTGACTTCCACCTTGGGCAAAAATTCTTTACTATCCAACGGGCGGATGCTTATGTTGGCATCACACCTAAAGCTTCCTTCCTCCATGTTGCCGGTGGACACACCCAGATAACGCAAGATATTGCGTAACCTGATAAGATAATCCCGAGCCTCCTCGGGGGAACTTATTTCGGGCTCGCTAACAACTTCCATCAAAGGCACCCCGGAGCGATTTACGTCTATCAGGCTGTAATCCCCTCTGTGCCACGATTTAGCGACATCCTCTTCGAGATGCACCCTGGTAATATTGATTCTTTTCCTGGTACCGTTGCTACCGATGGTTAGCCAGCCTCTTTTTCCAATGGGAGCATCATACTGGGAAATCTGGTAACCTTTCATCAGGTCGGGATAAAAGTAATTCTTGCGGTCGAATTTGGTATATTCGGGGATGGTACAATTTAAAGCCAGGGCGGTCATTACCGTATATTCTATTGCCTTTTCATTGATGACAGGGAGAACGCCAGGCATACCCAGGCAGATGGGGCAGACGTGGGTATTGGGCGGAGCACTGGCATAATCGGTACCGCAGCTACAGAACATCTTACTCTTGGTTAATAGCTGAGTATGTACCTCGAGGCCGATGACTATTTCATAGGTCATAGCTTTGGCTCAGTATAGCAGGGTTATCAGGCAGGGGCAAGGAGCGGTTGACTTGACCCACACTCGGGGCATTGCTAGAATTGAATTCGGGGATATAGCTCAGTTGGGAGAGCGCTGCGTTCGCATCGCAGAGGTCGGGGGTTCGAATCCCCCTATCTCCACCATGCCCCTGTAGCTCAGGTGGATAGAGCAGCGGTTTCCTAAACCGCGTGTCGGGCGTTCGAGTCGCCCCAGGGGCACCACACAGATCAACTCTCTTAAATTCTTCATACCGTAAATATGACAGAATGTGAAGTTGTTACTTCCAGACTTTATGAAGTGTAAAAATTTACCAAATATTGATCATTACTTAAGATGCTTTGACCACTGCTGGCGGAACTTGTTTAACTTGGGAGAAATTACCGTCTGGCAGTATCCTTGCTCCGGATGTTGAGCAAAGTATCCCTGGTGGTAATCTTCTGCAGGATAGAACGTATGCAGGGGAACAATCTGCGTTACGATGGTTTTCTTCCACAGTTGAGCCGTATTGAATTCTGCAATAAGCTCCTCGGCAATGATTTTTTGCTGCTCGCCGTGGTAGAAAATTGCCGAACGATACTGTGTGCCCACATCCCCTCCCTGCCGGTTCAGCGTCGTTGGGTCATGGATAGAGAAGAAAATTTCCAGGATTTCCCGGTACGATATCTTTAAAGGGTCGAAACTGATCTGAATCGCCTCAGCATGGCCAGTTTTACCACTGCAGACCTGCTCGTATGTTGGATTAACAGTGGCGCCGCCGGTGTAGCCGGAAACAACGTTCCTAACACCAGCAACTTCCTTGAAAACCGCCTCGAGACACCAGAAACAACCGCCGGCAAGGGTAGCAACTTCCGATGAGGCTGCCTGTTTCATAGTTGGTCCTTGGATACGAATTTTAGCGCAAGGCCGTTCATACAATAGCGTTTGCCAGTCGGTGGCGGGCCATCATCAAATACATGACCCAGGTGTGAGTCACAACGGGCACAGAGGACTTCCGTTCGCACCATTCCCAGGCTCATATCAGGTTGTTGTACCACGTTAAACGGTGAGATTGGCTCATAATAACTAGGCCAGCCTGTCCCCGATTCGAACTTGGTGGAACTACGGAAAAGGTCAGTGCCACAGCGTACACACTGGAAGATACCGGATTCGTGGACATTACCGAAGGTGCAGGTACCCGGAGATTCCGTTCCTTTCTTGGTGGTGATTTCATACTGCTCCTCGGGCAGTAACTTCTTCCAGTCCGCATCCGACTTTTCGACTTTCTCTACCGTCATCACCTTGTTTTGTTTGGCATCATAAATCTGTACGGTTGTCATCTCTGTACCTCCTTCTAAATATTATAAATGTGCCGACATGCGAGGTAAAAGGATTTTGTAAATTAAATAATAATTATCTAATATCACCTGTAATCAGCCATCGTGCCCCAATTCTCAATCTTATTGAACCGGTTATCGGTAGATTGAAAATGTATAAGTACTGGAGTGTTATCAAGATTTGGGATTTTTTCAAATAGATTCCTGTCACCGAACCTCATAGCCTCTAAAACAAGCGGTAATTCATGGCGAAAGATAACATACCTCCACTTAGCTGTGCCGAAAACAAAGCCTCCACTGATATGACAATAGACCCTTAATACCAAACCGTCTTCTTCTTTGCTAAATTCAGCAAGTACTTCGTCCCTCATCAGTCTGGTATACAGACTGGAAGTCTGCTTTGTGTCATATGCATTACTTATGGTGAGGAAAAGTTCTCCTGTTATGTCAGAGTGGGTCAGAGTATAGCGCCGAGGCAAGACTAAATCTTCCGGAGTAGTGCCTGTTAAATACGCGACATGTAGTTTCTGTGGGTTCAACCGCTTCATAATAACCCATAAGGCTCTCTAGGACTGGTTTCCCTTGAAGCAATTCATCCATCTCACCGCGGATGACGTTGTAATCATGAATGTTTTGCATTAATATTATAGTATCTATCGTTGGTTGTAAAAATGTAGAATTGAACTGGAGGGAGGAAAGATGGCTATCGAATCCCCGAAATATCAAACAGTCTATAAGGACAAGAAATTCGAAATCCGGGAGTATGAGGAATATATACTAGCAGAAGTTGAAATCGATGGTGAATTCGGTTCTGCCTTGCAGAAAGGGTTCAGGGTACTGGCTGACTATATTTTTGGTGGAAATACTTCCAGAGCTCGTATCGATATGACCGTGCCGGTCACGGAACAAGCTGTGTCCAGTGAAAAAATTGCCATGACAGCCCCGGTAACATCATCTCCCATTGCGGAAGGCAAAAAATACAGAATAGCCTTCACAATGCCACCGAAATACACTTTGGAGACTCTACCAGAGCCGGCAAATAAAACGATATCATTCCGCAAGGTAAGTAAGCACAAAGTTGCTGCGTTACGGTTTTCAGGTAATCTCAATAGCAAATTGGCCACACGCAAGGCTAAGGAACTGGAAACCTGGCTGAATGAAAACAAATACCCTAAAAAGAGCGGCTTTGTATTTGCACAATACAACCCACCCTGGATACCTGGTATTTTCCGCAGGAACGAAGTATTGGCCGAGGTTTGACAAGTTACCGTATAAAGTAATGAATCCCCAATCAGGTGTAGAGGGCATATGGATACAAGACTATCGCAGGAAATCCTGTCAATTGTGAACCTGGCCGGCTTTCCGGGTACCGTTGTGGTCAATTGGCTTGCTACTACTCTTCCGATAAATAATAAGACAACGGGAGAATTATCGGACCAGCATCCAAACCTGCTTGTTCCTGACTGTAATATGATGCCCGCTACTTACAGGTTTCGAAATGAAAAACACTGAAAAACTATCAGAACTGGTAAAAAGACTTCTCGCTTCTCAACGCTTCGCTGTAATAGCAACACAATCCGAGGGACAGCCATACGGCAACCTGATAGCCTTTGCTGAAGCGGATAATTTGAGTAGCCTGCTCTTTGTAACAGGCAGGGACACTAAAAAATACTCAAACTCTATTGCAAGTAAAAGAGTTGCTATACTTGTTGATAGCAGAACCAATCAGGCATCGGACCTTAGTAAGGCGATAGCCATCACCGCTCTGGGTACTATTGAAGAGGCCTCCGCAGATCACAAAGACTACTTTTCAGGAATATACCTCTCCAAACATCCTCAGCTCGACGATTTTCTTCATAAGCCCTCAAATGCGCTCATGAGGGTTGCCGTAACTGACTACATTGTTGCTAGTTTCGAAAGCGTAAGGCATTTACGTACAGGTTAAATGAAATATATCTCCCATAATGTGCAAACATCACATGGATAAGAAACAAGCCACATATTTTTAAATCGCGTGTTGTGCGCTCGAGTCGCCTCAGGGGCATTTTTTGATATAATTATGCTGATTCAGGGGTGTAGCTCAGTTGGCTAGAGCAGCGGTCTCCAAAACCGCAGGTCGCGGGTTCGAGTCCTGCCACCCCTGCCAGGCCGAGGTGGTGGAATAGGTAGACACGCCATCTTGAGGGGGTGGTGGGCGAAAGCCCGTGGGAGTTCAAATCTCCCCCTCGGCACCAAGATTAGCTTGCAGGGACCGAGAAAAGACGGTAAAATTTATTAAGAGCGGAAGTAGTTCAGCGGTAGAATGCTTCCTTGCCAAGGAAGAGGTCGCGGGTTCGAATCCCGTCTTCCGCTCCAGTAA
>Ga0209164_1004492_pt1 | contig 12451 bp, 10 predicted proteins | sample MTBNYHSulfiMetaG_FD_187458 | JGI IMG/M metagenome (GOLD analysis project Ga0209164, IMG submission 187458) | Enrichment culture microbial communities from rom New York Harbor, USA that are MTBE-degrading - MTBE-NYH (New York Harbor Sulfidogenic)... | ecosystem: Environmental > Aquatic > Marine >...
TGATGAATTTGGCGTTTTGTGAAGATAGTGGGAACTGAGTCAATTGAATTAAGGGATATTCCATGGGGAAAATTTGGGGATGATAAAAACTCAACGATGGTTTTTGCTAATCGTAATCACCTGCATCTTTGCAGGTGTTTTGTCAGCCTGTAACCCGATATCTTTTCCCTGTCTGACAGTCAACCGCATTGTGGTTCTGGACCATTCAGCTTACGCGTATGTAATTGAGTATAGGTGCGGGGGCTCATATGGGCCAGGTGGAGAGACATACCCTAAAGATCATTATTACGTCAGCGAAGATGGCGGGAAGACCTGGCAGGAAATTTCGTATCTGCCAGTAAAAATGCTACCGGCAGTCGGAGCCTCATGGAAAATTCAAAAGATGGTGTGTGTTCCCAATAACCAACAAATTTGCTATCGAATTATGGGGAAAGAACAAATTGAAGTCTCTCAAAATGGAGGCCTTACCTGGCGAGGTGATTGGAACATGCCGGCTGGCCGGAAAAAATTTATGGCGAAAATCCTTAATTTTATAGTACCGGACACAATCCCATACGATCTGGCAATCTTGGAGGACAATGGCGAACATTCTGTGATCGTAGCGATGGGAAACCAGGGCGTGATGGTTAAAACACCGCAGGGGCATTGGGAGCGTTATCCAGTGCTGGCAAAGCAAGAAGGTACTGATTCAGCTACTCCTCAACCATACTATTCCCTCGATCTTGGTTTTTTAAAATCAGTTCTGGATGTGGAATTCTTACTAAATTCAATTATCAGCAGTGCGTTTTACATCGTGATATCGCTGTATAATTGGCTCCTTCTGGAAGTCCATCCGTACACCCGGCTGCGCGTTAGGGATCGGTGGGTTTATCTGCCATTTATTGTGATGTCAGGGATATTTCTTTATTATTTAATTAATGTCCTTTTCCTGGCAGAAGAACCTCCTCTCACGGAAGTGGTTTTCTTCCCAGAACAGTTGGATTTTATCTGTTGGACACCGGTTTCTGGATTAATGTTTTCATGGTTCTTTTTTGTTTTGAGTTCGCGGGATAGGAAAAATGTGTTTCAAATGGCCCTGGTGACATTCAAATGGACCGTACAGTTTTTTGGAAGCGTTGTGGCCCCGTTTTTTCTGTGGGGAATGTGGGTAATCCCACTTTACGACACTGCGCAGGGATTGTCGTGGGTGCTGGGGTTGTTGGTTGTTTTCTTTGCCTTCCGGAATGCGAAGCAGCGCGGGGTTTCACTTGTGGCGCAAGAGGAACAAGCGGTTGGCTGACCATTCCTGACAGCGTGGGATTAAGTCTGTAGGTTGGGTTGAGCGACCCGATCTATTTCTATTTTCGTTATTCTGGTAAGCGAAACCCAACAGCTTCTTTAAATAACAGGATTTGTTGGGTTGAGGTGCAGGGTATTTGTTCTGTTTTGTTCACTGCGTTGCACCTCAACCCAACCTACAACTGACGCAACGGATTGTATTATGACACCAAAAGACGTTTGGGTGCCTCGGTAGTGCGTAGGTTGGGTTGAGCGCCCCGATTAACATCTATTCTCGTTATTCTGGTAAGCGAAACCCAACAGCTTCTTAAATAACAGGATTTGTTGGGTTGAGGTGCGGGGTGTTTGTTCTGTTTTGTTCACTGCGTTGCACCTCAACCCAACCTGCAAATGTGCTGGAGCGCGAAGGTCAGGGACAGTAAGAATTAAGGCATGGGAGTTGGATGTGACTAAACTGGATAAAACGAACCTTTCTGCTGATTTTCTGATTGCGGAATTTAACGCGATTCAGGAGCGCGCGATGGGATTGGAAGAAATTAAGTCGGGAAGAATTAATTTCTTTTTGATCATCGTTGCGGCGATCATCGCGGGAATTTCGGGTCTCGCGGACACGGCGATTGCGCAGCAAAGTTATCCGAAGATTATTCTTATAGGGGCCGCCCTGGTATTGGTACTGGGAGTATCTACTTTAAAAAGCGTTGTTAACTATTCTGTTGCCATTGTGATCTTGTTCAGAAAGGCAGGGCGGGTCAGAAGATGGTTTTTAGAAAACGATACAAAAATCAAAAACTACCTTCCCTTTGAATCGAACGATGACCGCCCAAGAATACAAATATCCTTGATCTCATGGCGTGGTGGAGAAGCGATTTTATTGATCATTAACGCAGTTGCCGCGTCTATTGTGGTTGGGATGGGATTATCCTATCTGTCACAAACCTGGGCCGCGATTGGCGCAGGGGTTACTTTGCCGTTTACCTGGCTGATACAGGTCTGGTCTATCAAAAGGCACTTAAAGAAACACGAGCAACTGGAAAGTAAAAACGCATTATTCTCCAGTGTGGCACATGATCCTCAGGCTTGGTAAAAATCCGAGCTGTTGGTTTTGTGCGCGGCTTCAACCTTAAAAAATGCGCAGAACCTCTTGACAAAATAGAAAATACGTTCTATAATAGTTTGTCTTTCAAGTCATTCTTTATTGATTCTGGCGGAAAGGAATTGTTTCGAATTGTTTCAATACAAAAAACAATTCCATTGCCATTCTTTTGTCATTCTGCAGTTGCGGAGCGTACAGAGCGACATTTCCAATTGTCATTTCGAACGTAGTGAGAAATCTTGGGGTGATCGGGCAGCGGTGTTCGGTGGGGCGGTTTTGGGCTGCCGGGAAGGGGCGTAAAGATTTCTCCTCCCTACGGTCGTCGAAATGACATAGGGGAGTGGTCGTCGGAATGACATTTCCAATTGTCATTTCGAACGCAGTGACATCGTGCCCGTCAAGGGTAAGGATCACTGGTCCTGCCTTAACGCGTGTCATTGCGAGCGAAGCGCAGCGAGCGCGGCAATCTCCAACCAGCAAAAATGAACGGTAGATGCGCAGAAGGGGAGGTTGCCACACCGCCGGAAAGACACCCGGCGGTTCGCAACGACACATTCAACGCGTGTCATTGCCACTTCCACAAGCCTGCCAGAACCGGTGAGAAACGGCGGAATGGCGGGGCAGCAACCCACCCCATTCCTGCCGCGGATTGTAAGGCGGCATATAAATGAGGGCAAGGCGCGATTAGCGAGGCCGAGATGGAGATCGATTGGACGGTTGTCAAGAAAAAGACCCTGTGGCAGTACGAGCAGCTGACGGCGAAGCTGCTGGAGGTGCTGGGGTACGGCTTTGTGCGGGAGCATTACGGGCACAGCATGGCGGAAGCGCGGGCCTACGCCATGCGGCTGCGGCAAGGATACGGGCAGGGCGGGCAGGCGCTGGACTTTATCGAGGCGGTTGCCGGGGGGTTCGCGGCGCTGGACGGGCTGGGGGTGGGGGACTATGCGGATCTGGTGGAGCGGGTGGCGGCGCAGGCCAGCTGCGAGCGCTTCATCCTGGAGACCGGTTTTTCCTTTGAAGCCCTGATCGCGGTGCTGGATTTCCTGTTCCGCTGGGTGCTGCCGTTCAGGATCCCGCTGAAGGAAGTGGCGGACACGCTGCCGGAACCCCGGCCTGCCGCGGCTGCGGTTCTAAAACAGCACAAAATCCGCTCCAATCTGGATGTGCTGGAGGCGTTCCGCTCCGCGGCAGGGAGGCGGGAATTTGCCGCCAGAACGGGGGTCAGTGAAACCATCCTCCTGGCACTGGCGCACCGGGCCGACCTTTCACGCCTGGCATACGTGCGCGGTAAGACCATCCGCCACCTGTGCGGCGGGGGCTATGATACCCTGGACAAACTGGCAAACGCCGGCATGGAGCAAATGCGGGCCGACATGACGGCCTATTACCGCTCGATCGGCAAGGATTTCGCCGATTTCCAGGCGGTCATCCCGCTGGACTGGATGGTGGGTGGGGCGAGGGTCCTGCCAGCAGTCCTTGAAGGGTAGCGCATCGCTTTCCACGCGCGTCTGGGGGTTCGCGAGAGGCACGCGCGATGGGCCGTCTTTTGTGCTATGATGAAAACGCAGCTATATAAGAATCGGCGGCAGGGAGCCCAGTCCAACGGCTGCCTGCCGGGCCGACATTGTGAAGCTCACAGGAGGAAAATTTGATGGAACCTTCAAGGATCAAGAACCCGGATCTGGCCGCGCTGGTGGATGAGAACGAGATGGCCTGGTACCGCTACGTGGCCCCGATCTCGGAACACTACGCCAGCCTGATCGCGAAGCGGGATTACCGCGGGAAACGGCTGGCCTATTGGGGGCATATCGTGCTGGAGAACACCATCCCGATGGTGCTGGCCCTGAAACAGGCCGGAGTCGAGGTGGTGATGGGAGCCTGCAATGTGGACAGCACCAATGATGTCGCGGCAGCCTATGCCGCCTCACAGGGCATCCGGGTGTATGGGTGGCGGGGGATGAGCCAGGCCGATTACCAGGAGAACCTGAGGCTGGTGCGGGCTTTTGAAGCCGATTACCTGTGCGATATGGGCGGCGAGCTGAGCGAAGCGTATCTTGACAGGCAGCCCCCGGTGAAGGGCGCGCTCGAGGCGACCACCAGCGGGCTGAACCTGCTGAAGGGGCGCGACCTGCCCTTCCCGGTGTTTGATTGGAACAGCATCCCGCTGAAGGAGCGGCTGGAAAACCGTTTCCATGTGGGGGATGGGGTGTGGCCGGCCTTCAGCCATGTGACCGGGCTGGGGCTGTTCGGCAGGCGGGTGCTGGTGATCGGCTACGGCCCGGTGGGCAAGGGCATCGCCGAACGGGCGCGCAACCTGGGGGCGCTTGTGCACGTCTCGGACCTGGACCCGGTGAAGATGATCGAAGCCCGCCACCACGGGTGCGAGGCGGTTGGCCTGGAGGAAGGGCTGGCCCGCTGCCAGGTGATTGTGACGGCGACCGGGTTTGAAGGGGTGCTGCGGGAGGAACACCTGCGCCAGGTGCGGCCGGGCACGATCGTGTTCAACGCCGGGCACTCCAACCGAGAGATTGATATCGACTGGCTGGCGCGGCAGCCGCACCAGCGGATGAAGGCCCACATTGAGCGCTATGAGATCGGGGAAAAGTTCCTGTTCCTGCTGGCGAAGGGCAGCCTGCTGAACCTGGCCGCCAGCGACAGCGCGCACGGGCTGGACCTGTTTGACCATTACACCGCGGTGATGCTGCTGGGGATCGCCTGGATGTTCGACGAGATGCCGGCGGATATTCGTCCGGGGTTGCAGCCTTACCCGGCTCATCTGGAGCGGGAGATCGCCGCCCTTTCGGTGCGGATCCATGGCGGGGGCGGGTGAGAGGGGGCCGGCAGCGCAAGTTCAGCCTGCCGGGATGGGACGTGAGGATTCCTCCGCCCTGCGGGCGTCGGAATGACATAGGAGGGGCGGGCGTCGGAATGACATCCCCGGGTGTCATTTCGAACGCAGTGAGAAATCTTGGGGAAACCGGGAAGCGGCGTTCAGCGGAGCAGGTTCAGCCTGCCGGGTTGGGACGTGAAGATTCCTCCGCCCTGCGGGCATCGGAATGACAGGGGTGGGCGTGCCGGATGTTTTGCGACGCGCGCCCTGGGTTCAAAACAACGCCGCGCGCCTGGTTACACCCTTCTTCCCTGTTGCGGATCTTGTCACATGAACATAAAGCTATCCGGCAACAAAGCCGGCTAAAAACACGGCCATAAAAACGAAAATCATGACCCCCAACACCACCGAATAATTCTTTGGTTCGATCTGCCCTTCACGATCCATTTTCCGGATCAGGGGAAACAATCGCCAGTAAAAGGACGATGTCGCGATAAGCAAAGCCAGCAGGCTCATCCGTTGGATTTCCAGATTGCCAAACAGGATGATCGCCGTCAGGAGCAAGAGGAAGATCAATTTCGCTCCGGCCACCCAATAGACCAGGTATTGGATGAAATCATGGATCTCTGGATACTGCTTTGACTGTTCCCAGGCGGCAAAAACCCCGACAGCATTGGCTTTCTTCGAACCGGGAGCGAAATACAGCGCCAAAACGTTGGATAGCTCTAATAAAACGAAGCTGAGAATTGCGATACGAATGAGGTTCATCTGATGGTTTCCTGGTTTATCTGTGCTGTAATAAAGATTGTGCTTTAATTTTACTTTTTCGCCCGCTCACCGGCTCTCCGCCGCTGCCCTGCAAGGATCGCGGCACCCTGTGCTGGCAAACCGGGGGAATACGGCGCATTGGCTTTCAGAAAACAAACTCCAGCAGCCGGTACCTGCCAATGAACCCGGCTTTCTCCAAACACCGCCGCGAGGCTTCATTCTCAATTGCGCACCCGCAGACCGGCCGCCACCCATTCCGCTGGCAGAAATCTGCCAGGAGGCGGATGATATATTCTCCATACCCCTGCCGCCGGAACTTCCTTGCGACCAGCATGCCGATATCAAACTCCGGCCGTCCGGCGATCACCCGCGCGAAGATGCCAAACCCGGCCATCTCCGCGTCCTTCTCAAAAACCAACACCTGCCCGGCTTCGATATACTCACGCACCTCCTCATCCTGGTCGAATACCGCTTCATTGATGGCGATGATAGGCTCTTCATCTTCGAGCCTGGCCGGGCGGCAGGAGACCCCTTCCACAACCCGAGAAGCTGGTTTTTCCTGACGCTCTCTGAAGTGGATCCCAATTGCCTTCATGCCTGTTTGGTAGCCGGAGCAGCACGACAGCAGGCTGTGGTCAAAGGACTTGCACAGCGCCTTGCGGATGGCGAACTGCTCGATCAGCATCCCCAGGATGGCGTCCATCCGCTCAAGATGCTCCCGGGTGACGAAATATTCCAGCAAAGTGCCGTCCTCACCCAGTAAAAAGTAACCAATCCGCCGCTCTTGCGATTTCAGGACAAACACCCGGGCACGCCGCACCAGCAGCTCCAGATAAAGCTCCTGCGCTTCGAGCAGCCCGTCCAGGTATGCGCCGCGCAGATCGCAGATCTCGTCCAGGGTACTTTCGTCAATGGTCAGTTGCCCAATCTCCGCTCTCATCATTACAACAGGTACCTTTCTCTCCACACTTGAGGGGGTGTGCCGGCAGCTGCCAAAATAGCCTCACCACTCCGCGACGTTAATCATGCCGGATGAAGCCAGCCCAATGCTGCCACGCTTATCTATTATTTTATACCTTTCCAGCCGCGTGGGCGGTTGAGGAGCGGCGCACCAGATTTTTGGGGGACATTATGGCAAAAATCATTCCATGTCATCTTCCAGGGTTTTAAAATGCAAAATATGGAAGGTGACTGCAATGGCAAGAGTCGCCAGCAGGAGGCGCACATAAATGGAATTTACCATAAAGAAGATGGAATACAATATCGTCACCCAGAGTAAACTGATCGCCAGGATTTTCGTTTTCAGCGGGATCGCTTTGTGCTCGCGATAATTTCGAATATATCTGCCAAACAATTTGTGTTCCATCAACCATTGGTACAGGCGGTCAGACCCTCTGATAAAACATGTCGCCGACAGCAATAAAAAAGGTGTGGTGGGCAGCAGCGGGACAACAATGCCAATTATTCCCAACAAAAGAGAAATAATACCCGCCGCGGTCAATAATTTTTTAACTAAACCGGATAATTGTTTCGTGTCTTTCGCCATAAGTAGATTTTCTAAGCCAATAATAGATGTTATATCAAAATGGATGCGCGCAGCGATGGATCATTGGAATGATGGCTGCCACTTCCATCCACCTGTCTGCAATAATCACGTCATGGATTTATCATAAAGGATAAAAGCCCGGTGTCAACCATATGTAACACCCCAGACTTCTTCTTTTACAGCCGCGGACGCTCCTTTTGGCCCCCACCTTCACTTGCGGCCAAACCTGGCCCATCTGCCCCGCCGTGCCATTCCGAAAAACATGTCATCCCGCCAATCAGAGGGAGTGAATCGATTTCCAATGCCAGAAATGATGAACCGCACGTAAGGCGCAAGGTTGGCCAGCCTGGATGGGGCGTGAAGATTTCTCCTCCCTACGGTCGTCGAAATGACAGGAGAGGGCGAGCGTTGGAATGACAGGAGAGGAGCGGGCGTCGGAATGGAATAATGCGGGTGTTGGAATGACGGAAGAGGCGTTTCGGCATGACATTTCCAATTGTCATGCCGAACGCAGAGAGGCATCTTTGCAAAACTGGGAAGCGGCGTTCAGCGGAGCAAGTTCAGCCTGCCGGGATGAAACGTGAAGATTTCTCCTCCCTACGGTCGTCGAAATGACAGGAAAGGAGCGGGCGTCGGAATGACAGGAGAGGCGTATCGGAATGACATTTCCAATTGTCATGCCGAACGCAGAGAGGCATCTTTGCAAAACCGGGAAGCGGCGTTCAGCGGAGTTGGTTTGGGCTGCCGGGATGCAAAGTGAAGATTTCTCCGCCCTGCGGTCGTCGGAATGACAGGAGAGGGCGAGCGTCGGAATGACATGAGAGGGGCAGGCGTCGGAATGGAATAGGGCGGGTGTTGGAATGACGGAAGAGGCGTATCGGCATGACATTTCCAATTGTCATGCCGAACGCAGAGAGGCATCTTTGCAAAACTGGGAAGCGGCGTTCAGCGGAGTTGGTTTGGGCTGCCGGGATGTAAAGTGAAAATTTCTCCGCCCTGCGGTCGTCGGAATGACAGGAGAGGGCGGTTGCCGGAATGACATTTAAAAGGACGGGTTTAACGCAGTGGTTGGCTGCCTGTGGACACCTGGGCGGCGTTTTGGCAGTTACCGCACTCATTTTTTCAAAACCGCGAATATCAGTATAATAATGAGAAGACTGACCCATGATTGAGGGTTTTGGAATGCGTACAGCGATCTATTATTTTACGGGCGGCGGGAATTCGCTGGCGGCGGCCAGGGATCTGGCGGAGCGTCTGGATGGAGCGTTGATTCCGATCCCTTCGGTGGCAGAGCAAGACCGGGTCACGACGGACGCGGAGGTGATCGGGATGGTGTTTCCGGTTTACTTTGCTTCTCTGGGCGGGAGCGGCATCCCGTTCATTGTGGATCGCTTTGCCCGCAAGCTGGAGGGGATTGCTTCAAAGTATGTGTTCGCGGTATGCACCCATCAGGGTATGGCTCACGCCACGCTGGAAAACCTGGACAGGATCCTGCGCTCCAGGGGCGGGGCGCTGGCGGCAGGTTTCGCGGTGAAGTTGAGCAACCCGTACTCGACCGCTGAGAAGCTGGGCAATGTGCTGTTCGGGCGCGAACTGGCGGCAGACTCCCAAAAAGAAGCCGAGAAGCTGCAGATCGCGTTGGAGCTATGGGAACTGAAGAAGGACGAGATTCTGCGCATGGTTCAGGCCCGCGAAACAGGCTGCCTGGAGACTCCCGGCGCGGCAGCAAAAATCCTGCTGGCTCCATTTATGCGGTTTGAGAAGCAGCTGGCGCTGTCGCGGTACCGCCAGCTTGCGGGCCAATCCGGTTCATCGTTTGAAGCACTGGTCCCGCTGGCAGACCGCAGTTTCCGGGTCCATGAGCGCTGCACCGGCTGCGGGATCTGCGCCCGGGTCTGCCCGGTGGGCAACATTGAGATGGCTGGCGGCAAGCCGGTGTGGCAGGGGCACTGCGAAGGCTGCAACGCGTGTTATTACTGGTGTCCGGAGAATGCGATCTACGGAGAAATTGTGAAGTTTAATAAACGCTGCCACCACCCCGAAGTCAGCCTGGCGGACATGCTGCGGCAGGCCGCGCGGGAAACAGGGATGGAAGGGTGAAACAGAATTTGAGAAGGGCGGCAAGGCGAAAAGGGATTGCTGCCGGGATGGGACGTGAAGATTCCGACGCCCTCAGGGCGTCGGAATGACATGAGAGGGGCGGGCGTCGGAATGACAGGGGAGGTGCATCGGAATGACATGTGGGACTGGTCGCCGGAATGACATGTGGGACTGGTCGCCGGAATGACATGAGAGGGCGGGCGTCGGAATGACAGGGGAGGGCGGTCGTCGGAATGACATGGGAGGCGTGGGCGCCGGAGTAACATTTCAACGGGTTGTGTTGAAGGCGGCGCTTGGACAGCGGGACCAGATTTTTGTGAAGGAGAAGGCGATGGGATACGGATTGGTGTTACTGATCGGGTTGGTTGGGGGGATAGCGGTCGGGTTGCAGTCTCCGATCGCGGGGGCTATGGGGCAGCGGGTGGGCGGGACCGCGAGCAGCTTCATCATCCACATGAGCGGGATGATCTTTTCGGGGGTTTATCTCTTTCTGTCTGGCGGCGAAAGGATCCGTGAATGGCGAGCCCTGCCGTGGTATATGCTCGGGGCGGGTATCTTTGGCTTTATCCTGTACCAGACAATCAACGTTACCCTGCCGCGCCTGGGAGGCACCATGACGATGGCCCTGATTATTGCCGGGCAGCTGCTGGTGGGGGTGATTGTTGACCATTTCGGGTTGTTTGGGGTTGTCGCCCGCCCGGTTGACCTGCCCCGCCTGATCGGAATCCTGGTCCTGTTTACCGGCAGTTATCTGATTGTGAAGTAGATTTACCGCTGCTAGCAGGGAAAACAGCCCTTTTTTGCTATATTGCAATGAATTGTCATTTTATAAATACAGTTGGTCTGCTATAATTTATTATGTCTGATTGTTCCCTGTTGTGTATAGTTTGAGGAGGAGAATAGAATGTTTAAGAAATCTGTATTTGCAATTCTGGCAATTCTGGTAGTCTTCAGCATGTTATTGACTGCCTGCGCCCAGACCCCCGCGCCTGCCGCACCGGCGGCACCGGAACAACCGGCTGCGGAAGAACCCGCAGCGGAAGAACCCGCAGCAGAAGCGCCGGCTGAGGCCGAAGCTCCCGCGGCTGATTTGCCCGACACCTTCATTTTTGGTCGCGGCGCTGATTCGGTTCAATTGGATCCGGCAATCGTGACCGATGGCGAATCCTTCCGGGTGACGGGTCAGGTGCTCGAGCCGCTCTATCAATACGAGCTTGGCAGCACTGTTCCTGTTCCGGCGCTGGCCGAAGAGTGTGTTCCCAATGAAGACGCGACGGTCTGGAACTGCAAACTGCGCGAGGGTGTGAAGTTCCATGATGGAACTGACTTCAACGCCGACGCGGTGGTTTTCAACTTCGAGCGATGGCGCTTCACCACCAACCCGTACCACTACGAGAGCCAGGTTTTCGAATATTACGAAGCCATGTGGGGTGGGTTTGATGACGCCAGCCTGATCACTGAAGTTGCCAAAGTAGACGACTACAATGTCCAGTTTACCCTCAGTGAGCCGCTGGCCCCATTCCTGGCCAACCTGGCGATGGATATGTTCGCCATTTCCAGCCCGGCCGCTATTGAAGCCGCCGGAGAGAGTTACGGTACCCCAAGCGGTGGCTGTGTGGGGACGGGACCTTTCAAGTTCGTCTCATGGGAAGAAGGCACCCAGATCGTTGTTGACGCCAACCAGGATTATTGGGGCGGCGCGCCAAAGATCAAATCGATCGTTTTCCGGGTTATCCCGGATGACTCCGCGCGTTTCCTGGCCCTCAAAGCCGGAGATATCCACGGTTTGGAGCAGGCAGTGGTGGAAGATCTTGAATCGGCAGAAGCCGATCCGGATCTCTATATCCTCACCCGTCCGGCGCTGAACACCAGTTATCTGGCTTTCAACTACAAAATCGAAGAATTCAAGGATATTAAAGTCCGCGAGGCAGTTGCGCACGCCATTGATAAGGAGGGTTTGATCTCCAACTTCTTTGGGAAATATGGTGAAGTTGCCACCAACTTCTTGCCTCCGCTGGTCTGGGGTCACAATGATGCGATCGAAGATTGGACTTACGATCCAGAGCTTTCCAAACAATTGCTCACAGAAGCTGGCTACCCGAACGGGTTGAGTGAAGTCACTATCGCGGAAGATATCACCGATGCGGAAGGGAATGTCCTTTACGCTGCCGGACAGAAAATTCCGCTGCGGTTGTACTACATGCCGGTTACCCGCTTCTACTTCCCGGCTGCCAAGGAAGTTGGCGAAGGGATGGCTGCCAACCTGACAGCGGCTGGCTTCAACGTGGAACTGTACCTGGAAGGCGACTGGCCGACTTACCTTGGATCACGCCGTGAAGGTCAGTTGGTTGGTTTATACCTGCTGGGCTGGGGCGGCGATAACGGCGACCCCGATAACTTCACCGGCTATTTCTTCAGCGGCGGCACTGAACCTATCAAACGCGAGGGTTGGTACCAGAATGCTGAACTGGCTGAACTGCTTTTGGAAGCCCGGGTTACCCCCGATCGAGCCGTTCGTGAAGAGCTTTACAAACAGGCCGAACAGATCATGCATGACGAAGTCACTCGGGTCTGGTTGGGGCACAATAATACCCCGTTAATCTTCTCCAAAGCGATCACCGGATATGGCCCGCAGCCTGTTGGCGCAGACTACTTTGAGTTTGTTGAGTTTGTTGAATAAATGCGCTGTTTGATGGGAAAAACAACATTTGGATAAGAGTAAATCAAGAAAACGGGGGGCGGATTGGTTCCGCCCCCCTGTTAATACCACAATAAGGAGGCACCCTTGGGCAGATATATCCTTCAAAGATTAATCCTGGTGATTCCCACGCTGATT
>Ga0209164_1004493_pt1 | contig 12451 bp, 18 predicted proteins | sample MTBNYHSulfiMetaG_FD_187458 | JGI IMG/M metagenome (GOLD analysis project Ga0209164, IMG submission 187458) | Enrichment culture microbial communities from rom New York Harbor, USA that are MTBE-degrading - MTBE-NYH (New York Harbor Sulfidogenic)... | ecosystem: Environmental > Aquatic > Marine >...
CGCCGGACAGGACCTTCTTGCCCCTGGCGCGGCCTCCACGTACTTGCGGCTCGGAGATCCCACCCGCAGGACGATCGAGGATCCAGGGGTACTGTTAGTCCGGTCAAATGAATACCCCCGAGAAGCCTTATCACGATCACTTCCGCCTGAAGCGCAGAGAGGGCTGCTGGCACGCGCCCTATCGTTCGGCCGAGGCGCACCCACGAACCACCGGCATCCCCGCGACCAACTACGAGACCGACGCCGTCAACTGGGCCTACGCCAATCTCAATACGGGCCGTCCCAAGACCATCAGCCTCGGGCAGCACGTCGGGGACCTCCTCGACCCGAAGCGCTGCAAATGGACACGCCGGATGGTGTCAGGGCGCCTTCAGAGGGACTTCAACAGCCAGTACCTGAGCTCCAAGCGAGGGTATCTGGCCAACCACATCCTGGCCGCGCTGGCGGGCGGTCCCGATGCACATGATCACGGCGGATGCCATCGACGCCTGGCTCGAGGACCTGGACTCGACCCGGGGCACTCGTCTGTCTGGGAGCACGCTGGACAAGGTCCTTCACACTCTCCGGATCGTCCTCAAGGAAGCCAAGCGGGAAGGCCTGATTCACGAGAACCCGGCCTACGACGTCGACCTGTTCGACACCGCCCGGGGCAGCCGCAAGCGCGAGCCGTTCACGCGGGCGGCGATCCGAAAGCTCTTCTCGGCGAATCTTGACGACTGCGCCCGGATCTGGGGCACGCCGGAGTGGTACGCCTACTTCCTCATGATGTACACCGGCGGCCTGCGCCCGCAGGAAGTCAGTGCCTTCGAGATCGGCGACTGGATCGGGCAGGAGCACGGCGCCGTCTTCCACCAACGCCTCGACTCCCCTACCCTCCAGGTCCTCGAGGGCCTGAAGACCGTGAAGAAGGGCATGACGGTGAAGGCCGTGCCGTTCAGCGACCGCTTTGAGGACGTCCTGCGCACCCTCGTCTGCCGCAGAGCTCCGGCCAAGGGGCTGATCTTCCGCGCCGCCGGCAGCGGCCCGATCCGCGTGGAAGTGACGAACAAGCACTTCCGAGCCTCTGCCAAGCGCGCCGGCGTGGAGCTCGGCAAGCCCACGCAGTACAGCCTGCGGCACACGTACTACAGCGAGCTCCTGAAGGAAATCCCGGAGCGAGACGTCGAGCAGCTGGCCGGCCACACCACCCTGCGGAAAGAGTACGACCACCGGAAAGGGATCGACTTTCTACGCAGCCGGGTCGGGATTCGGGCGGCGGTCAATCGACTGACGGCGTAGGCGGGAATCTGTACCAGTAGCTCGCGAGAAAGATGGATTCCAGGATTGACAAGGCCCGAGGTTGGCGATACATTGCAGCAAGCGCCACTATCGCCCGAAACCCCACGCTTATGCGTGGGAACCTGCATAGCAGGGGCTTTTGCCTAGGAGGTAGGGCGTCTTTTTTATGCACGCAGCTTGAAGTTCCAGATCTTGAAGGCGATCTGCCCGAAGCTCGTATTGCAGCACAAGTCCCGCAGACCCAGCTCCGCTCGGAGGTATTCGGACAGTTCGACCTTCGCAGCCCTCACGCCCGGCATGTTGTGGCGTCCGTTCTTTCGAAAGCCAATGGCACCGAGCACTATGTCGTTGATCTGAAGCAGGGGACAATGAGGGCCGCTCTTGGGTTCAATCGATCTGAATGGCTCGGTCACGATGCTGTACTCCTTTGCCATGCCGTGGTTCAGAATCCTGCGCAAATCTGAGAGAGAATACGTCGTTGCGCGTCGGTGGAGAGTAACCACGAAACTCTCCTCTTCTCCTTCCCTGCAGTAGTGCTTGCCGAAGCAGCGCAAGAGCAGTTGGTACATAAGCTTGTAGAAGCCGATTTCGCTGTCACCGGCGCTGTACTTCCTGTGATCGATAAGGTGGTTGTCGAAGATCATGCAGCTGAAATGAAGCTCGTGAGTCTTGTTCGCGGTCACGAAGAAGTCCACGAACGCCTTGTACTCTGCGAGCTTCTGTCTCGTTACCTTCTGCCACTTGAGTTCGGCCCCCATCTTGGTGTTCGTACGGAGGTCCGCCAGTTTCCTGTTGAACCGCCGGACGTTGGTGCCCGGCGTGATTATGCCGCCGAGCACCATGTATCGGTCGTTCTGGCTGCTTTCATCGCAGAAGATATGATGGACCATCTACCCTTCCGGTCCTCCAGAAGCTTGGGTTTCTTCCCAACATAGTTTCTTCAGGCGTTCCTGAGAACGTTGGAGGTCCTCCCGTCGGTCTGTCGCCACGTAGGCGGTCCCTTCAAACCGCGGATGGCTGCTTCGAGGATCATAGATACCGATGGCCACCAAAAGCCCCATATCATGGAGATCGCCGACTCGGTCTTCGCTTGCGACGAAATCGAAACCCAATCGAGGTTTGGAGTGTTCGTTTTCCGTTTCTCGGACCCTTGAGAGTCGCTTCATTTGCTCATCCCCACATCGCCTTCTTTACCGCCTCACTCAGCACCGCTACCAGTATCTCTTTGAAGACTTCCCCCGCCTTGCCGCCAGCCTTCTGCACTAGCCTCTTGAACCGGTCCGCAGCTAATCCCTGCCGTGGTCCTTCCGTCACCAATTGATCTATGCTTTCCGTCAACTGAGCCTGCTCGGATTCGGATAGCTCAAGTTCTGCCACATATTCGCGCGCGGCCGCGATGGCCGATCCGGTCCGAGGGTAGGCGCTGCCACAGGAGTGGCAGTACCTGGGGATCTCTGACATCGGGAGGTTCATATCACCATAGTAGTGACTTCGGATCGTCTCATTACATTCCGGACACGCGATGATTGTTCTTGCACCACAATTTTGGCAGTGGGTCCGCCGAGCATGGGACTGCGTTTCGGCAAACGACGTCGTGACATGCCCGTTTAGACATATCTCTGCAGTATCCCACCGTCCTTCACTTCTGGCAGCCCCAAGTCCGTGTAATCATGACTCGATTCCTCCCTCAGCCTTGTTCGCACCCTCTCCACCAGCCGCCGCTGCACCTCCGGGTCCCCTTCCTGAGGAGCTCCTCCTGGGCGAATTTCACCACCCCGTATGCGCCGTCGCGCCAGATCAGTGAATCTCCATAGGCTCACGGCATTTCGGGCAGAGAAAAGGCGGAGTGTCCGTCAATTGGGCAGCGCGGAGAAACGCGACCTCGTTGTCCCGCTCGGCTGGCGTTCGAACCGGTTGCAGCGCCTTTGGGAACGTCTTGCACCCACATTTCCCGCAGTACAGTTGGATTGGCTCAACCATTCCCCCCCCTTCCAGGGTGTCTTCTGTCCTCTTCCCCAGCCGCCGCTGCAGCTCCGGATCCCCGTCCACCGCGAGGAGCTCCTCCCGAGAGAACTCCACCAGGCGGTACGCCCCGCCGCGCCGGTCAATCCCGTACCCTCGGATCGCCTCGCCTATGCCAGGCCTTCAAGCTGCATTGCTCGTCACACTGACGAAAGGCAGCAAGAGGATGCAAAGTCCAGCCCGATGTTGCGAGGCGGTGTGTCCTAGTCAAACTTGATGCCTTTCGCCTTCTCCTGGACCTCTCGTGCGTGGTCTTCCATACGCTTGCGCTGTCTTTCGTGGTCTCGGAGCCGAATTGAAAGCATCTCCGCGTACTTCCGATTCGCCTCGTCAACGCAAAGAACGAGAGTGTCCCGGTGGTATCGCTGAACTTCGTCAACGGTCGTGCTACGAAGATGCACAACGTCGCCAATCACAAGCGCAGTCCCGGGACGGTGCATCATTGTGAATCTCGGCGGGTGGTCCCATGAAGCGACGAAGAGTTGGCCCCATTCCGCAGGCGGTCTACTGGATAGGCGGAAGGGAACATCATAGAGTGCGCTCCCAGGTGTCCCATCGGATCGAGGTCGTCCTACGTGGTCGACCATCACACCCACGATCTTGATTGGTTCGAACGTGGCTGCGCGAGAGAAATCAAGGCTGACGGAAGATAGGGAGTGGGCAGTCACCCCGGCTGATGAGGTTTTCGCGCTGGAGGGAGCTCCGCCAAGGGGCGGCGCGGTGGATCTGGTACCCCGCAAAGTGTTGAGCAGGTCGTCGTATTGCGATTCTGCGTACGGGTTCGCGCTGAAGTTGATATAGTACTTGCCGGCGAGCCAAGTAGGCGCGGCTGCTGCCCATTTGCCCTCGCGAAGGATCGGGATGAACTTGCGGCTGTTGGCGCCCGTGAGAACTTCGCCCGACATTATGTCTCCCTCATATCCGACGCCGCCCGCACGTCTGTCCGAGCGGGCCTTGTAACGCGCCGTGCACACGATCAGCACAAAATCACTCTCTCGTACTGCACGCTCCATGAAGGCCGGTATCTGGTCGCCTGGCACGAGATCCCACTTGTCGAGGGCGACGTCGATCCCATCGTCGCGGAGTCGTGCCGCCAGATCCGCGACCCATTCCTTGTGGGAATTACTGTCCCATGAGTAGGATATGAATGCTTTGGACATCAGATCACCTCTCGCCTATGAGCTCTCGCCCAGCTCCGTCTGCACTCCCCCTGAAGCCTCGGGCTGCGGTCCGAACAGCACCGCCCGCGTCCTCGCCGCCAGCCCTCTCTGCACTTCCGGGTCCGCCTCCACCGCGAGGAGCTCCTCCCGGGAGAACTCCACCAGGCGGTACGCCCCGCCTCGCCAGATCCGGAGGGAGATCGTGCCCGCCGCGAAGGACCTCGCGATCGTCGGATCTCCCGGCCGCGGCTACTCGAAGGCGTCCACCGGCCAGCCGAGCTCCTCGGCGAGCGCCCGGATCCGCGCCTCGACCCACAGGAGCCCAGCGTCAAGGGAGGGGACCGGAACGGCCCGAGACGGACCGTCGCAGTCTGTCATGGTTGGAGCCAATCCCGGTCCGGCCGCGCAATCTGGCGCGCATTGTTGTACGCCATGTCCAAGGTGAGGCAGGTCGCCGCCCGATAGAACGTTGCATGTCTCTCGACCACGAGGGCAAGATCGGCCTTCTGTGGGTCGCTCATGCACAAAGGGAGCAAGAGTTGAACTCTCCCCCTGTAGTACTGGGGGATTGCCGTCTTGTAGCTGCGCCGAACTCTTTCTCTAGCGTTGTCGATTGCGCCCTTCAGAACGGTCTGCAAGGCGTAGTCTACCATCGATCGATATGGTTCGGGAAATCGCTCCCGCGGCGTCTCTGATATTATGTGATCAACATTGATGCGAAATTCCCGGCGATGATCGAAGACGAGGCAACTCGGGTCGTCGAAATAGTTGGCCATCTCGGGCAGCTCCGGAAACTTGTTCAGCGAGTGATGTCCTCGCCGGAACCAGCCCTCGCAATACCAATTCTGCTTGTCTGGAACTCGATTAACCCGAAACACTGCGTAGATCGGCTCCTGATGAGGCGTGGTCAAACCGGTGTTGAAACAAGATGCCTGTGCGTCTTCCGATAGCGCGATCTTGTGTTCTTCTGCGACCCGCCGGTATGTGTATCGGATGTGGTTGTAGAGCACGGGGAACGGGTGCTCGCACTCTGTGAAGTGATATTCCCAGTCCTCATCCTCGGCCATCGAGTCCAGCTGCTGTAGATGAGCCTCTATCTCCGGTAGATACGCGAAGTCAAACAAGTCTTCCGGCCAAGTGTTATCAGTCTGCTCTGCCATTTGTTCCTCCTTTATCTCTGGACGCCGACTTCTTCCCGGGAAGGAAATCGTTCGGGCCAACTCGGTGTTGTCGCTAATCCTCCTGACCCCCCTTGTTGACTTGCCCAGCCGCCGCTGCGCCTCCGGATCCCCCTCGACGCTAACGAACTCCCCTCGCCAGTCGGACTACACGCGGCGGATCCCGAAATCGAACGCCAGTTATCCAAGTGTTGTCGGCCGGTTTTCCGCAAAACTAGTTGCTGATGGAAGCCCGGACCCGGGGACTCAGCCACGAGGGCGTTCTCCAGCAGCAACGATTTCCTCGATATCCTTCAATGCAACGAAGCCTTGTGACTCAGTCTTGAGTATCAAGTCCAAGAGCTCTTTGACCTTGTCATACTGCCCCTCAAGCTTGACCTTCGCGATATAGAGGTAGTCCGTTGCGCGTGAGTACCGCTTCCAGTTCTCCTTGGGTCTGAATATCATGTCTAGAACGACTGTCGCCGCTATGAGTATTGGAGTTGCCCCGATTTCGTGGACATGTCTTAATTGAGGAAGGAGAAAAGGACATGCCACACAGCAGACCACCTTACGCACCAGAGTTGCGGCAGCGGATCCTGGAGCTGGCCCGGGCTGGCAGGACGGTGGCCAGTCTGGCTCGAGAGTTCGAGCCAACGGAGAACACGATCCGCAACTGGATCGCCCAGGCCGAGCGGGACGCAGGGATTCGCACGGATGGGTTGACCACCGAGGAGCGAGCGGAGCTCACCCGCTTGCGACGGGAGATCCGGACGCTGCGGGAGGAGCGCGACATCCTAAAAAAAGCCGCGGCGTGGTTCGCGCAGGAGACCGGCGCGACGCCACGGAGGTCTTCGGATACATGAAGGCACAGGGACATCGATTTTCCATCGCCAGGATGTCGCGGGTGCTGGAGGTCTCACGCAGTGGGTTCTATGCCTGGTCGACGCGTCGGCCTTGCCGGCGAGTCCGAGAGGATGTCCGGCTGGCCGCCGAGATTCGCAGGATTCACAAGAACTCCGATGGCACCTACGGCGCGCCACGGATCCACGCCGAGCTGGTCGCTGGGGGCAGGCATGTGGGGCGAAAGCGGGTGGCCCGAATCATGCGGCAGGAGGGCTTGCGCGGGGTCAGTCGGCGCAAGTGGACGTGCACCACGGTACGAGACCGCAGGGCAGCGGTGGCCCCGGACCTGGTCAAGCGAGACTTTCGCGCCCAAGCTCCGGATCAGCTCTGGGTGGCGGACATCACCTACGTGCCCACCTGGGCGGGGTTTCTGTACGTGGCGGTGGTGTTAGACGCCTGGAGCCGTCGGGTAGTCGGATGGGCCTTTGCGATCCACCTGCGCGTGGAGCTGGTTCTGGCGGCCCTGGAGATGGCCGTACGGGGACGTCAGCCCCGGGGTGTGATCCATCACTCCGATCAGGGCAGCCAGTACACCTCGGTGGCCTTCGGCCGGCGCTGCCAGGAGGCCGGGGTGCGCCCCTCGATGGGCAGCATCGGAGACGCCTACGACAACGCGCTGTGCGAGTCGTTCTTCGCGACCCTGGAGTGCGAGCTGATCGACCGTAGACGGTTGCGTACCCCTCAGGAGGCCGAGAGAGCGGTGTTCGAGTTCATCGAAGGGTGGTACAATCCCCATCGTCGTCATTCAGCGTTGGGCTATGAGTCGCCCATCCAGTTCGAAGCGAAACACTCGGGTGTATCCCGAGACACAAGTCCAAACCTGTCTACAGAAACGGGGTAACTCCATACGTTAGAGGGCAAGGTACCATCTCCGGTTCGTGGCAATTCGCTGACGAACCATGTCACCAAGGAGCCACAGAGAGCGCGTTGGCGATTGGGCTTACTCACAACATCAGGGACGACGTCGTGCGTTACGTCCGTGAGTCTATCCCTTCTGTCGGCCATGTAGTACTGGCTCTACCTTCCGGTGGCTCCAGTTCATCGGCAGTACGGGACGGGGCGCATGCTGAGGAATTGGCGAGCCAACTGTCTCAATACTTGAGGTCCAAGGGCATCGGCCTGAAAGCGGAGAATCGCGTTCATGTCTTTCTTGCGGCACCTAACGGATTCGTCTTCTGCTTCGGCCGAAAGATGCTGTCTCTTCCATACTGGACATTGTATGAATATGACTTTGGTTCTGGAACAGTCGGAGCCTATAGCCCATCGATAACCAACTATGGTAGGAGGTGAACCTATGCCAGCACTGCCGTCCTATTTCGATCGCTTTCTACAGGAAATTCGTCCAACGCAGAATCAGCGAGACGAGTGTAAAACCGGTCATGAGACTCTTAGGGATAGACTTCACGGTGATGAATCCCTGAAGGACGTTGTGATCGACACTTTCCTGCAAGGCAGTTATCGACGCGCCACAGCCGTCCGCCCGAAGGGTGATTCAAGATCGGATGTGGATATCATCACCGTGACAAATCTCGACAAGGGCAAATATACACCGAAACAAGCAATGGCACTCTTTGTCCCTTTCCTAGACAAATACTACAAGGGGAAGTGGAAACCCAAGGGGCGGGCTTTCGGTATAAGTCTTAGCCAAGTAGAAATGGATCTTGTCATAACAGCTGCACCATCCGAGGTCCAGACAGAGAGTTGGCGCGAGCTTTCTCAAGTGGATGAGACTGATATCTTCGCTGAAAGCAAGTGGAAACCCAATGACAAATGGTTTTCAGAAGGCCTGTACCGTTCTTTACTTAGGGAGCAGAAGGCTGACTGGAAGATAGAACCACTAGACATACCCGACCGTGAAGCAAACGAATGGGACAAGACCCATCCTCTTGCGCAAATTGCTGCCACATGGTTCAAGAACCGTGAGACGAACCAGCATTATGTCAACGTGGTCAAAGCAGTCAAGTGGTGGAAGGTCTCTCAGCAGTCCGACATGGAATACCCTAAGGGATACCCCCTCGAGCATCTATTGTGGCTGTCATGTCCCAACAATATCGAGTCAGTCGGACAAGGAGTTGTCTTGGCACTGGAAGATATCTCGAATCGGTATCAGACATATGCTAATACTGGCAGAATCCCGTTTATTTCTGATCATGGGGTTCCTGAGCACAATGTGCTTGGACGACTTTCGGTTGAAGATTTTCAGGAGTTTCATCGACGGGTTTGCGTTGCATCCGGCCAAGCGCGAGATGCCTTCGACGAAACCGACGTGTGCGAGAGTGCGGAGAAATGGCGTGACTTACTTGGCTCGAAGTTTCCGCGGTGCCCAGACAATGTCAAACAGGGCGGGTACACGCCTCGAAAAGAGGCTAGCATCATTCCAGGAGGCCGCTTCGCATAATGGACTGGGTGCGAGAGACCCCAGAATCCTTGAACAGGGCTCAGCTGCCACTCGACTCGATTGAGCATCTCACAGTCCTCCAGACTCTTGCATGGAACAGACAGGCACAAAAATGGACCGTGAGATTCCGAATATCGCTGCCGGAACTCGATGCCAATTGCTGTCTTGCGGCTACAGAATGGTATCTGACAGTTGATGAATCGTACCCGCTTGGACGGATCAATATCTACCCTGCGAAAGATAAAGGGATTACTGAGACCCATCCGCATCAAAGTTACAACCATGAGGGCGAAGCACAACTGCCGTGGCGGGCTGGCAATATCTGCGTCAATACGCCGGCGAAGATAATCGGAAGACATGGGTATGATGTGGAGCCATACAACCCTGAGAACCGCCTTCTCTGGCACTGCCAACGGGCCGTAGAGTGGGTGCGTTCTGCAAGCAGAGGTGAGTTGATACTTCCTGGTGAACCATTTGAACTCCCGCATATTCCCCCATTCTGCGAGGTAGAAGATTCAGTTCGATTCTCTGAGGGCGCAATTGATACCTCATTGTGGTCGAATGATCATGCTGCATGCGGACGTGCGGGTCTTTTCAACTTGAGCACAAGCGAGAAGACCTGGTTCTTGGACGTCCTTAGGGGTCCGAAGAATGAGGAGGTACTTAGGGTTCATTGGGCTAACTATCTGACTCGCCACAAAGGTAGGACCTGGGACGGCATATGGTTGAGACTCCCGCAGATGCCATCAACAAAACCATACCGCTTTTGCGAGACTTGGGGTGAATTACGCGAAGCTCTTTCTGAACAAGGCGTCTCGCTGAGAGCAACTCTTCGTGCAACTGCGAAGTCCCTGCGCGACGGCGAGGCTCATTTCCTTCTCTTAGGTTTCCCTATTCCAGCCGTCTACGGAGGAGTCAGCGCAGTCATGCATTGGATGGTAGTAGCTTTGGCTCCCCTGTCGCGTGGTAAGCAGCATCCAAACGGTTTTCGCGCAAACGAGGAAGGTTACGTTGAAAATGACATGCGGCAAGTACTCAGGCCCAACCGTCAGCTTGTCTATCTTAAGACGGAGAATTGGCACGGGAACCAGATTCAGACTAGGGGACGCTTTCACGAAGAGCTACGAAACTCTCGTGTCGCAGTAGTCGGTTGTGGTGCCCTTGGAGCACCTATTGCGGAAATGCTAGTTCGAGGTGGGGTGTTCCACATGACGCTTTTCGATGGCGACAAGATCGAGATTGGAAATCTATCGAGACATACCTTGTCTATGAGGGATCTTGGATACGGCAAAGCCGCGCGACTGGCTTTGCGCCTCAATTCCCTGAATCCTCATGCCGAGGTGGGCTGTGTTCCTACTAGAATTGCTACTGGAAACGAGGAGATTTCAAGACAGCTTCTGGAAAGTGATATTATCATCGACTGCACGGCGAATGATGAGGTGCTGTATGCGTTGTCGGCCATCTCATTTTCTAGGTCTGTCAACTTCTTCACGCTTTCCGTCGGATTCCGTGCGAAGCGCATGTTTTGCTACCAAGCCAAGGTTACGTCGTTCCCTGTCGATGAGTATCTCACGGAAATCTCTCCATGGATCGAAGCGGAACGAAACGAGTTCAAGGGTGAAACATACCCTCGTGAGGGGATCGGTTGTTATCATCCTGTGTTCCCAGCTCGCTGTGATGACATGTGGTTGTGGGCGAGCGTCGCGGCAAAGATCATCTCAGCGGCCATCGATGATCCGAAGCCCACAGAGCCTTCGCTGCATGTTTACGAACAGAAGGAAGACGGTTCGATTTCCATAGGCGAAGCAACTGCGGTGCCTGTGTGTGGGTGATCTGCTGTTGCGGTCGAAAGACCGTAGATTCGGACTCTCTCTAAAGGAAAGCATACTGCTACAGGGTCTAAGCGAATGTGCTGATTCCGAGACTTGCGAAACAGGCGGAATTCTTGTCGGCTACTACACGCCTGCGCACGACTGCGCCGTCGTCACGGCACTAAGCGGGCCGCCGAAGAATTCAATTAGAAAGGCGAGGCTGTTCGTTCGGGGGACAGAAGGGATTCAGGGCTGGATCTACAGACTTTGGCGGGAACAAAGGCATTACTACCTAGGTGAGTGGCATTTCCACCCTAGAGGAATGTCTTTTCCAAGCCGGGATGATATTCAGCAAATGGAAAAACTCAGCAGGGACGCAAGTCTCAAGTGTCCCGAACCCATACTGCTGATCATAGGCGGTGACCCAAAGGGGTCATGGAAAGCGAATGCATTTGTTTTTCCTGTTGACCAAGAAATCGTGCCGCTGTTCGCTGATGCCGGGCGGCGACCGAGGCGGCGGAAGCGTGAAGAACTGAAGAACGCACCAATCTCGTGGAAGAGTAGCAAGGCGGAAGAAAAAAACCCGGACAAAAAGCGAAAAAAAACCTGAACAACGCTTGACGGCGGCAAAGACAAACTGCGATTTGGGGCGCTCATGAGAACCTTTCATGGAGGTGAGGGTATGGTGAGCTTTCAGGTGGGTGGCGCCCCCGCAGGTCGGGCGCTTCGCTTTTCGGTGCCGGAGGCCGGGGTGCTCTTGGCCGGCAGTCGCGGCCGCCAGGTTCCGCAGCCGGTGTGCCGGAGCCTGGTGGAGGGGCTGGGCCGGCAAGGGTTCGCCTTCCTGGTGGGCTGCGCCCCCGGGGTGGACAAAAGCTTCCGTCAGGCGCTGTCACGGTCGCCCTATGCCGAGCGCACCCTGGTGGCCTGCGCCTTTCGCTCGCGAGCACGGGCCCTGTCGGGCTCCGGCCTGGGAGCCTGCTGGGTGGTTCCGCCGGGACTATCCCCCAAGGCGGCGCTGCGGCGGCGCACGTTGTGGCTGGTCAAGCGCTGCTGCCTGGCCGTGTTGTTTCCCGAGGATCCCTGCACCGGACAGTGGGGGCCCGGATCGCGTCTGGTGTACCGCATCTGCCTGGATCAACTCAAACCCCTATTCGTGGTCTGCTCGGCCGCCCCGCGGCAGAGCGAGCACGTGCGGGTGGCCGGCTCCACGCTCTACGGGGTCAGAGGCTACTGGGTGGTGCCGCATCCGATCGCCGACGGCGGCCCCTGCGACGACGAGGGCTAAGCACATGAACGACAACCGTACCATCCGCATCATCGTGCGCCCCCTGGAGGGGCAGGAGGGAGCCTACCAGGCCAGCTACGTCTCGGAGTTCCTGCAGGCGGAGTTCTGCGTCACGGTCAAGGACTCGATCTTCGGGGCCCTGGCCCTGCAGGCCTTCGCCGAGATGATCCGCAAGGCCTTCGGCAAGCACTACCGAAGCGGGCAGATCGACTTCGAGGTGTCGCAGATCCCGGGCTCGCCCCACAGCCGGGCGCTCTTGGACGTGGTAGAGCACGCCTTCTGCGCCTGAAGGGCTCTGGGGTCTTCCTCCGCCACCCCCCCAGGCGCAAGAGGGCCAGGACATCCCTGTCCTGGCCCTCTTGCGCCTCTTTGAAACCCCGAGGGCACAGGACGTGCCCGAGGGACCTTCTCACGAAGCCCTCGCGGTGTCGGGG
>Ga0209164_1004494_pt1 | contig 12451 bp, 7 predicted proteins | sample MTBNYHSulfiMetaG_FD_187458 | JGI IMG/M metagenome (GOLD analysis project Ga0209164, IMG submission 187458) | Enrichment culture microbial communities from rom New York Harbor, USA that are MTBE-degrading - MTBE-NYH (New York Harbor Sulfidogenic)... | ecosystem: Environmental > Aquatic > Marine >...
CTCCTGGTTCTCCGGGAGATCGAAGAAGGGCGTGGTCTTGGCCAGCGGGAACTCCGCGAGGACCGAGTAGACCGCCGTAAACTCCTTGTCCACCGAAGCACGGCGCTCCGCATCCCAACCCAGCTTGTCCGCCACGTTCTTGTAGGCCTGGGAGAGGATCTCGGCAAAGGTGTGGAAGGGGACGCCCTTGAGGAGCTTGTGGGCCTCCCGAGCCACGTTCTTGGAGATGGACATGAAACGGTCCAGCGAGCTTCCGTTCATGGCCGTCAGGATGGCGGCGTCCAGGATTTCCTCAACACTGTTCACCACCCCGGGAATCGCGGCGTCGGGGCATTGGGTCCAGCAATTGGCGCAGCCCGTGCACTTTTCCGCGATGAAATGCGGGACTTCGAAGCGGATGCTCGTCATGTCCCGGACCGCCGAGGTGGAGGCCGGAATGGCGCTGACGGCGACGAAGGGATCGGCGATGCCGTCCTGGCCGGTGCTGGCGCAGAATGCACATACCTGCTCCCAGAACCGGCCCTGGTTGCCCATCCCCCACTCCTGGTTCTCCGCGTCGAGCATGGATGGGATGCGGCCCACACCGCCCTCGGCCCCCACGGCCTCCTTGATCCCCTCCTTCACCGGAACCTCGTAGAGCTCGTCGTACCCCCGGCGGATGACGCGGAGGTTGTCCTCCACCACCCTCTGCCCCAGCTTCCCGAACTTCTTGTTGAGCTGCTCCAGGATCCCCTCGAAGAGCTTCTCCTCCGTTAGCCCTTCCTGCTCCATGAGGCTGGACGCCCGGAAGAAGGCACCCATGAAGGCCGCCCCCTGCATCCTGTACCGCAGCTCCGGATCCCCCGCCTCCTCAGCGGCGATCTTGAACCCGTCCAGGCCGTAGACCTTGAGGTTCTTCTCCCGGATCTTCTCCTGTCCCTCGGCAGGGAAGGAGTTCCAGAGCTGGTCCGGCGTCATGTCCGACTGGATGATGAGGATCCCACCTTCCTTCATCCCGGCGAGGGGGTCGGTAGTGCTGTACACATTGGGGTCCGGCGAGAGGACGACGTCCACGTGCCGGAGCTCGGCGTTCAGGCGGATCTTCCCCCTTGCCATGGTGGCGTAGAAGCTCGTGGGCTGTCCCTTCTTCTCCGAGCCGTACTTGGGGTTGGCCTGGACCTCCATCCCCGCCAACTCGAAGGCCGTGAGAGCCAGGTTCTTCCCCGTGGTGATGGCCCCCCACCCCCCGATGGAATGCATGCGGAGGGAGATGGCCCCCTCGGGCATGAGGTTGAGGTTGCCCACCGGCTCCAGGGACAGGCTCGCCAGGTGGGGATAGGCCTCAAGGAGCTGCTCCTGCCAGATCTGGAGCTTGGGGTACTTCGTGCCCTTGCGGACGAAGTCCAACCCGAGGTAGAAGACCCGCTGCTTGCCCCCATCCGGCAGCATGTTGTTGACGGCGGCGATGATGTCCCCGGGCTGCGTGTCCCTGCTTCCCATGCCGAAGGAGCCCGAGTAGAAGTCGGGCATTTCGTCGGGGCGAATCTCCGCCAACCCCGGGTAGGGAAGGGAGGAGCCGGAGGCCCGGAAATTCTCCATCCCCTTGCCCATGGCCGCGCGCACTTCCCGCAGGAGGGGCAAATCCACGGCCAGGGGCTGGTCCAAACGCTCGAGGAGGGCCACCCCCTTCTTCCCCTTCAGCATCCGGGTGACGAGATCCGAGGGGAAGGGGCGGAACATGGTAAGATTCAGGACCCCTACCTTGAGCTTCTTCTCCTCCCTGAGGTAATCCACCACCGCTTCGCAGTTCGGGACGATGGAGCCCTGTCCCACCAGGACGTACTCGGCATCCTCGATGCGATACCCGGTCGCCCGGGCGTATCTCCGACCCGTAAGCTGGTAGTACTCCTCCATGGCCTGGTCCACGAGGGGGGCCACGTGATCGAAGTAGAAGGGCCGCTGGGCCGCCACTCCCTGGGCGTAGGAGTCCTGGTTCTGGACCACACCGATCATGGCCGGATAGTCCAGGTCGTAGACCTCCGGGATGCGCCGGCGCTTCTCCCCGAAGACGAGCCTCTGGGCCGGGGTCGGAGACTCGATGATGTCCGAGGGGTCCCCCAGGTATTCCTTGATGAGCTCCCGCTCCGGGAGCCGGATGGTCTCGATGACGTGGCTCGTGAGGAATCCGTCCTGGGCCACCAGCCCCGGGTTGAGAGCGAGCTCCGCCGTCCGGTGGGCGATGAGGTTGAGATCCGCGGCCTCCTGGACGCCCTTGCCGAAGAGCTGGAAGAACCCGGTGTCATCCACGCAATGGTAGTCGTCGTGACCCGCGTGGATGTTCAGGGACTGTTTGGTCATGGCCCGGGCGGCCACGTTCAGGACGTAGGTGAGGCGCTTCCCCACCGCCGCATAGAGGGACTCGTGGGAGTAGGCGATTCCCTGGCCGCTCGTGAAGTTCGTGGCCCGGAGGCCCACCATGCTCATCCCCGCCGTCACCGCCGCGGCGGCGTGCTCTCCTTCGGGCTCGAAGAAGATGAGACGCCGGCCGTTGGCGTTGGTGTACCCCGCCGCCACAGCCTGGGCCCACCCCTCCCCCATCTGCGTGGACGGGGTGATGGGGTACGCCCCAGCCGCCTCGCTGGCGTTGATCTCCACCCAGACCACGGCGGAGCTCCCGTCAGTGGCCTCCGGGATCCCGGGATATTTGAAGGACTGCTGTCCGTTGTTGCTCTTCGGGCTGGTCATCCTGCTTCGCTCCCTGCGAGTTCACGTGCGAGGGCGAATTGAGCGCCCTCCACCCAGACGATGGCGCCGGTGGGGCACCGGGCCGTGGCATCGGGATTGGCGGTCTCGATTCTCTCGTAGTCGATGACGGCCAGCCCGTTCTTGATCTCGATGAGGCCCGGCGCGGCATCCTGCACGCAGCGGGCACAGGCGGTACAGGCCACGGCGCAGACCTCTTCCGCGGCATCCCCTTCCAGGAGGTTCTTGCACTGGACGATGAGCTTGTGGTCCAATGGCATGATGGCGAAGAGATCCAGGGGACAGGCGTCCACACAGTCCCCGCAAGCCGTACACTTCTCAGGATCCACCACCGGGAGCCCGTAGGCGTTCATGGTGATGGCGTCGAAGTCGCAGGCCACCGCACAGTCGGCCAAACCCACGCATCCCCAGGTGCACCCCTTCCCGCCACCCGTGACGGCCACGGCCGCTCCACAGCTCTCCACACCGAAATAGGCCGCCTTGCGGGTGGTGACGTTGGTCCCCCCCGCGCAGAGGAGTCGTGCCACCTGCTTGTTGGCGTCCCCGGCAGCCACCCCGAGGAGAGCCGCCACATCCTCCCGGTCCGAGTCCCCCATGACCGTGCACCCGGCAGGGGCCACGATCCCCCCCACCGCCGCCTCGGCGAATGCCCGGCAGCCGGCAAAGCCGCAAGCACCGCAATTGGCGCCCGGCAGGACCTCCTCCACCGCGCTGATCCGGGGATCCTCCCAGACCTTCAGCTTCGCGTTGGCCAGGGCGATGAGGGTCCCGAACGTCAGGCCCACACCCCCCAGGATGGCCACCGAGGTCAGGATCAGTGTCATGTCCATCGTATCCCCGCTCCCTACCCTTCCGTCGGCACGGCCGCCTCCCGCGGCGCGGCCAGGTCCCTAGATCTTGGCCTGATGGATCAACCAGGCGGCCAGCTGCCCTGCCTCGTCCATGGGAGCCCCCTCCTGGGGCTTGTCACCATTCCGGGGCGCCACCAGCTCGACCGGAGCCGAGAGTGAGGCGAGCTGCCTCAACTCCTCCGCCTGCTGGAAGGCGGAGATGACCCCCAGCGCCCGCTTCGGCTCCTTCTCCGGAAGGGACTTCACCTCCAGGCGCTGGCCCAGGGTCTTGCCTCCCGGAACGTGCGTGAACCTGGCCGCTCCCGCCGGCATCAAAGCAGCGATTCCGGGACCGGGGGCCGAGGCAAGCACGGAGAGATCCGCCGGGTCGTCCGACTGGACCACCACGGTCCCGGGGGTGATGAGGCGAACCAGTGGAGCAGGAGCCGCCGGACCGTTCACCACCAGGATGATCTTCTGCGAACCGTCGAGAAGCTCACCCAGAGACGCGACGCGGAGATCCTGGCCCTCCACCTCCACCACCAGGGGGGGAGCACACCCCTTCTCGGCCCGGTTCCAGCGCGACGGAGGGAAGGCGGAGAGGGGGTCATCCACACCTTCCGCCTCGGGGATTCCGGTGAGGACAGCCTCCACCACCCTGGCGGCGCCGAAGGCCTTCCCGGCCCTGGCCAGCCCCCGGACGACGGTCCCCCGGAGATAGCCGTCCAGCTCGCATCGGGACGTGAAGATCTCCTCCCCAACCTTCCTCAGCTCCGTGAGGGTCTCAAAGGCCTCTTTGATCCGGTCCCGCCTGGCCGGATCCAGCTTCGCCTTCTCCGAGGCGAAGGGCACCAGGCGTTCGAAATCGATGAGGCCGGTGGCGAAGGGGCCCATCTCATGGGCAAGCTTATCCTTGGGATCCTGGCCTGCGTCACCCTCGCGCTCCAGGATGCCTCTCACCTCCTCGGTGGACATGGCCACGGAGGAGAGGAAGTGCTCCCTGGATCCGGCCAGGGCCTTCAGGGCCTGGGTAATCCGGTCGTCAGACGGCATGGCGGTCGAACTCCTTCTCCAGCTCCTGGAGCTTCTCATCCGCGGTCAGCTTGGGCAAACGGCGCGTGTCTTCGTAGACCGGGCGGCTCTCGTCCCGGAAGAAGATGCCAAGGCGGACCTTGGACTGGTCCTCGGCGAAGCGGCGCGCCGCATCCAGGTCATTGGGGTTGTGGCGGACGCGGTTCTTGTAGACCCCTTCCAGGTCCTTCGCCTCCAGTCCGTCGGGGTGCACCAGGAGCTCGATGGTCTCTGGGTTCGTCACAGCATCCGCGAACAGCTTTGGCAGGTACGCCGGACACCGCTGGAGGATGCGGACGAAGGAAAACCCCCTGTGGTGGTAGGCCGCCTGCAGGGTGGCGAACAGGTGGGACGGAACCCACTCCGCCGTCTGGGCCAGGAAGGAGACGTTGCTAACTCCCAGGGTGGCGGTCAGGGGATTCATGGGAGGCAGCCAGCTCCCCTGGGGCTGCGTATTGCTCTTCACGCCGGTTGGAGTGGTGGGCGAGGTCTGCATCTTCGTCAGACCGTAGATGTTATTGTCCAGGAGCAGGGCAACCATATCCACGTTGTAGCGCACGGCGTGGATCCAATGGCCCGCCCCGATGGAGACGCAATCACCGTCCCCCATGACGGCGAAGACATTCAGCTCCGGCCGGTGCAACTTGATCCCCGTGGAGATGGGGAGGGCCCGACCGTGGATCCCGTGGAATCCGTAGGTCTTCACATAGTGGGGAAAACGGCTCGAGCACCCGATGCCGGAGACGAAGACCGTCTCTTCCGGCTTCAGCTGCTCCTGGGCCAGGAGGCGCTGCACCGCCGTGAGGACGGAGTGGTCGCCACAGCCCGGACACCACCGGGCCAGGGCCCCCTCGTAGTCCGCCATGGTGTACTCGCGGTCCTCCTCACCGGCCAGGTGCAGGAGAGAACAAGCCTGGCTCACGACGCACCTCCTTTGGGCATCTTCTGTCGAATCCCGTCGAGGATGGCCCCTGGACGGAGAGGCTCACCCAGCACACGGGTCCAGCAATCCACGTCCACCAGGGTGCTGGCCCTCAGGATCCAGGCCAGCTGTCCGTAGCGGCGGTTGTCTTCCGTGATATATGGATCCTCGGGCTCATCGGAATAGTTGATCTCCACGGTGATGACCTTCTTGAACCGGCTGAAGATCTCCTTCAATCCCGGCTGCAGGGGGGATAGGAAGGTGAGGTGGAGGCTGGATACCTTGAGACCCTCCTCCTGTGCCCGCTCCACGGCCTCCTCGATGGCTCCCTTGGTGCTTCCCCATCCCACCACCAGGAGGTCACCCTCCTCGGGTCCGTTCACCACCGGAGGCCTCAAAGTGGACTGCAGGACTGCCATCTTCCGGCTCCGCATCGTCATGCTACGCTGCACGACGTCGCTGGTGTAGGCCACCTTGCTGCCCTCGTCGTGCGCCAGGCTCGTGAGGGTGTGAACCCCTCCGGGGGTTCCAGGAATGAAGCGCCGGGAGAGGCCCGTCTCCGAATCCCAGTCGTACGGCTTGAGGCCGGGAGGTACGGGAGAAAGGTCAGGGGGCGGCGCCACCCAGGAGGGATCCAGTGCGGGCCTGGGGTAGGGGGACACCCCCGTGGCCAGGTTGGCGTCGGTCAGGACCATGACCACGGTCCGGAACGCTTCGGCGATCCTGCGAGCCGTGATCATGGAGTAGAAGCATTCCTCGATGGTGGCGGGCGCCATGACCACATGGGGGGCATCGCCCGGCTGGCCGTGGATGGCCGCGAGCAGATCCGACTGCTCCACCTTCGTGGGGAGGCCCGTGCTGGGCCCGCCTCTCTGGACGTCCACCACCACAAGGGGAATCTCCGTCATGATGGCCATGCCGATGAACTCGGTCTTCAGGGCCAGGCCGGGTCCCGAGGTGATGGTGAAGGCCGTCTTCCCGGAGTAGGACGCCCCGATGGCCACGCCCGCCGCCGCGATCTCGTCCTCCGCCTGGTGCAGGAGCCCACCGAACTTCAGGAAGATCTCGCCCAGGTGGTGAGACACGGAAGTGGCCGGCGTGATCGGATACATGGCGGCCAGGTCCATTCCGGACGCGACGCCGCCGATGGCGATGGCCTCGTTCCCGTTCATGACCACGTGCGGCCGGGTGTCCCCCGTGGGCGGGACCTCGAATCCGAATCCCAGGTTTTCGTGGGCCCATTGGAAGCCCAGCTCCAGGAGATCGACGTTCCGCAGATACACCTGCTCCGACTTCTTGCGGAAGGTGTGATGGATCTGCTCCTTGGCCAGCTCCAGGTCCCGGTCGTAGAGGTAGCAGAGCATGCCCAGGACGAACATGTTCTTGCCCCTCTTGGGGTCGTCCACCACCGTGAGGCACTGGGCCTCCATGGGGACCTCCATGAGCCGGTAACCCCGGCCCGAGATCTCTTCCATGGCGTCGGCCCACTGCTTCCGGATGTCCTCGTCACCGTGGTCCTTCCATAGGTTCTCGATGAGGATGATGGCGTCGTCCTCCATCGCGTCCAGCCGGTGCCGGGACAGGAGGACCTGCTCGTTCAACGCCACCACCACGTTGGATCGATCCCCCCAGTTGGTCACCGGTATGGAGCCCAGCCGGATCCGGTTCCCGCTGGCGCCGGCCGGGATGCGGGGGGGCGGCTGGATCTCGGCGGGGATGATCTCCACCGTCCAGACCCCGTTACCCATCTTGGCGGACACCGCACCGAAGATCTGGGCGCATTTCTGGGCGCCTTCCCCCGGATCGGAAACGATCTCCACGGTATGCAGCTTGTGCCGCGTGACCTTCCTCTCCTTGGGGGGAGCCTTCTCCTCAGAGGCGTCGGCCCCAACCACCGGGAGCTTCGTCTCCATGTTCTACCCTCTTTGGTTTTGAAAGCAGGCCCCCGGGGTCAGGAACCGAACCCGGGGGCGGACAACCCCACGGCACCTTCAGCGTATTCCGTGCCAAGCCAAAAGAAGGTCGCCGGTTCCGCGGGACAAGGGTCCGGTGGCTCACAGTCAAGGCGGCGCGGGGGGCTCCTTGTCTTTCCGGGGGAGAGCCGGGGGGGAAGGGTAGACCAGAGCGCCGCCCAACCGGAGACAATTTGTCTCCTAATTGGACGTGGGAGCGAATGGTCCTTCGACTGGCGCCACCGCTTCCGACGCCTATTCTTGTTGCGTCCATGGCGGAGGCCCTCGCTCCCGCCGAGCCGCACCCTTTCCCTCGGGAGCCATCTCTTGAGCCGCTCCGAGCAGTGCAGGGCTTTCGCACCGGGTTCCATCGGCAACCTGGCCTGTGGCTTCGACGTCCTGGGCCTGGCCCTGGAGGGTCCGGGAGACGAGGTCGTTGCCCGATGGACGACCAAGGCCGGTCTGACCATCCGAGCCATCCACGGGGACGGGGGACGCATTCCCCTTGAGGCTGAGCGGAACTCGGCCGGTGGAGCGGCCCGGGCCGTCCTGGACGAGCTCGGGGTCCGGGGCGGGGTCGAGCTGATCGTCCATAAGGGCCTGCCCCTGGCGGCGGGGATGGGGGGCAGCGCCGCCAGCGCCGTGGCGGCGGCGGTGGCGGTGGACGGGCTCCTACGCGGCGGGCTCTCCCCGGAGAGCCTCCTTCGGTGCGCACTCGCTGGGGAGGCGGTGGCTGCAGGAGAGGCTCACCCGGACAATGCCGCACCCTCGCTCCTGGGAGGGATGGTCCTGGTGCCGACCTGGGAGCCGCTGCGGGTGATCGAGCTGGAGGTGCCCCGGGAGCTCATGGCGGTCCACGTCCATCCTCATTGCGAAGTGGAGACGTCGGCAGCACGCCGCGTCCTGGGAGACCGGATCTCCCTGCACGATGCCGTGACCCAATGGGGCAACACGGCGGCACTCGTGGCTGGCCTCTTCCGGGAGGACTGGGAGATCATCGCCCGTTCGGTGGAGGACCGGGTAGCCGAGCCCCTTCGGGCCGGGGCGGTCCCGGGCTTCTACGAAGTGAAAAGGGCCGCCCTGGATGCCGGGGCCCTGGCATCCAGCCTCTCGGGGAGCGGGCCCTCCCTCTTCGCCCTTTGCCGCGGGCGGGCGCGGGCGGAGGCAGTGGGGAGGGCCATGGTGGAGGCCTTTCGATCCGCTGCCGGCCTCGAGGCGGACCTCCTCGTCTCCCCCGGGCGAGCGCCCGGGGCCAGGATCCTCGAGTCATAGGGCCTATCATGGAATTCGTGAGCACCCGGAGCCCCATCCACACCGCAACCCTCCCGGAAGCCTTGTTCCGTGGACTCGCCCCGGACGGAGGCCTCTATGTCCCGCAGGAGCTTCCTGTGCTTTCGGCTTCCCAACTAGGATCTCTGGAGGGCGCGCCCTGGTCCCGGGTGGCATCGGAGATGGCGGGGCATCTTCTCGGCCCCGCCTGGACACAGGCCGACGTGGACCGGATGGTGGCCCGGGCCCTGGATTTCCCGGTTCCACTGGTCCGGCTGGCGGACCGCCTCTACGTGCTGGAGCTCTTTCGTGGGCCCACCCTGGCCTTCAAGGACGTGGGCGCACGGTTCATGGCGCGCCTCACCTACCACTACCGCAGGGGACAGGATTCCCCCCTCACCGTCCTCACGGCCACCTCCGGGGATACCGGCGGCGCGGTGGCGCAAGCCTTCCTGGGCCTCCCCGGGATCAGGGTTGTGGTCCTCTTCCCGGACGGAAGAGTGACGCCGCGACAGGAGCGCCAGTTCTCCACCCTGGGGGAGAATGTTCAGGCTGTGGCGGTCCAGGGAGACTTCGACGACTGCCAACGCCTGGCCAAGGCCGCTTTCCAGGACGAGGAGGTCCGTGTGGCCGCAGCCCTCACCTCCGCCAACTCCATCAACATCGGTAGGCTCCTTCCACAGACCTTCTTCTACTTCCACGCGTGGGCCCAGCTTCGCGGGAGCGGCGGGAAGGCGGAGCCCGGCGTCGACTTCCGCCCCGGCTCCTCCCCCGGAGCGCCGGAGGTCCTTTTTTGCGTTCCGTCGGGGAACTTCGGAAACCTGGCCGCCGGCCTCATGGCCAAGGCAATGGGCTTGCCCCGTTGCCGGTTCCTGGCGGCCACCAATGCCAACGACGGGGTTCCCAGGATGCTACGGACCGGTCATTTTGCGCCCGCCCCTTCCGTCCAGACCGTCTCCACCGCCATGGACGTGGGCAACCCCAGCAACCTGGACCGGATCCTCCACCTTTACGGGAGGGATCTGGATCGCCTGCGGGAAGACCTGGAGGGAGTGAGCGTTTCCGACAAGGAGACCCTCGCTTGCATCCGGCGTGTCTTCCACGAAACCGGATACGTCCTGGATCCTCATTCCGCGGTCGGATTCGTGGCGCTGGAGGCAGAGCTCGCTGCCCGGCCCGGAGTCATGGGTGTCCTGCTGGCAACCGCCCACCCGGCCAAGTTTGCCGAGGTGGTGGAGCCGGCCCTGGGCCAGGTCCTGCCCATCCCCCCGGAACTGGCTCGTTGCCTGGAGGGAGAGCGGAGGGTGGTTCCCATGGACCCGGAGCCCGCAGCCCTGCGGAGACTGCTTCTGGCCGTATAGGAGGGCTCAGGCCAGCCAGGTCACCAGCTGGTTGGCGATGAAGGCCCCGGAGTAGGCCAGGGCTCCCATGTAGGCGAACTGGAGTATGGGCACCTTCCACCCCCCGGTCTCCCGCCGGACCATGGCCACCGTGGACATGCATTGCATGGCGAAGGCGAAGAAGACCAGGAGCGCCACGGCGCCTCCCAGGCTGAGGTCCTGGCGCAGCGCTTCCTGGAGACCCACGGAGCTCTCGTCCCCTTCGATACCGTAGAGCGTTCCGAGCGTGCCCACGATGACCTCCCGGGCCGCAAGGGAGGTCACCAGACCCACTCCGATCTTCCAATCGAAACCCAGGGGCTCGATGAGAGGTTCGATGGTCCGGCCCAGGGTGCCGGCGAGGCTTTCGTCGATGGACGGGCTCGCACCATCCACCAGGGGGATGCTCGCCAGGATCCAGAGAGCCACCGAAACGCCCAGGATGACGGTGCCCGCCCGCCTCAGGAAGATCTTGGACCGGTCCAGGAGGCGGAGTCCCAGGGATTCGAAGGTGGGCCACCGATATGGGGGTAGCTCCAGGACGAAGGGCGTCCGGTCGCTCTTGAGGATGGTGGACTTCAACACCCGCGCCGTCGCCAGGGCCGCCACGAACCCAAGGACATAGAGCCCAAGAAGAGCCGCTGCCCTGCTCCCCAGGAAGGGGCCCAGGAGAGGCCGGTTGGGCAGGAAGGCAGCTATGACCAGGGTGTAGACGGGAAGTCGGGCCGCGCAGGTCATGAAGGGGGCGATGAGAATCGTCGCCAGGCGGTCCCGCTTGTTCTCGATGGTCCGGGTGGCCATGATGGCCGGGACGGCGCAGGCATAGGCCGAGAGGAGGGGGATGAACGACTTACCTTGCAGGCCCACCTTGGCCATCGTGCGGTCAGCGATCAGGGCCGCACGGGCCAGGTACCCCGAATCCTCCAGGATTCCTATGAAGAGGAAGAGGAGCAGGATCTGCGGCAGGAATACCAGCACGGATCCCACCCCTCCCCACACACCCTGGGTGAGGAGGTCCTTCAGGGGCGAATCCGGTGCCCAGGACTGGAGGACCCTCCCCGAGGCGGTCACGATCCACTCGACCCCGTCCATGAGGGGCACGGCAGCGTAGAAGATGGTCTGAAAGACCCCCACAACCACCACGAGGAACGCCAGAGGACCGAGGAGATGATGCAGGAAGACGGCATCGAGCCGCTGGGTCCAGACGGGGGCCACCGGCGGCCGGTAGGCGGAGTCGGCAGCCACCTGGCCAGCCCATTGCCGGCAGGACGGCGGACTTTGGAGCACCGGGAGCTCCACCGGCGCGGGTGCCTTGAACGTGCTCTCGAGGAATGCGGAGATACCCTCCATCCCCTCCCCCTTGGCCGCGCTCACCAGCACCACAGGGGCTCCCAGCCGCTGGGACAGCGCCTCCGCGTCCACTTCTCCACCCCGGACCCGAAGCTCGTCGGCCATGTTGAGGACGACGAGGATGGGCTTCTCCAGCGCCAGCATGGGAGCGGCCAGGACCAGGTGCCGGCCCAGGTTCGTGGAATCCAGGACCAGGAGCACGGCGTCCGGAACGCAGACCTCGGGTAGCCGCCCCCGAAGGAGATCGTCGGTGATGCGCTCGTCCTCCGATCGGGGGTTCATGCTGTAGGTTCCCGGCAGGTCCAGGAGCTCGATCTCCTTGCCGCTGGACAGACGAACCGTTCCGTGGTGCCTTTCCACCGTGACGCCGGGGAAATTGGCGGTCTTCTGCCGCAGGCCGGTGAGGCGGTTGAAGAGGGTGGACTTACCGCAGTTGGGTGGACCTACGAGGGCCACCGTGGCGACGGGGCGTTCGAGGGGCTTCCGGGACGGCAACTCCCGCAGGGCGGTGCCCTGTGGGGCAGGAGGGGAGCTCATTCCGGGGGCTTGAGCAGAAGATGTCGGGTGGTTTCGGAGCGGAGGGCGATCTCACTCCCATCGACCCTGTACACCCGCGGATCCCCTCCTGGGGCGGAGCGACCTGCCACTACCGTGGTGCCGGGAAGAAAGCCCAGCTCCATGAGGCGGTGGGCGATTTCCTCCGGAAGACTCAGGGAATCCAGGACGCCCGAGTCCCCCTCGGGTAGCTCCGCCAGGGTCTTTGGCGCATGCCCGCGCCCATGACGACGACGACGACGCCGTCCCCATCCCTCGCCCCCGAACCAACCGCCGGATCGCATCAGGCCAAACACCTACTTGAGAACGATTATCAACCCCATTCAATCTCTAGGGATGCCCGGAGGTGGTCAAGGTGAAAGAAACGTGCCATCGCCCCTG
>Ga0209164_1004498_pt1 | contig 12441 bp, 7 predicted proteins | sample MTBNYHSulfiMetaG_FD_187458 | JGI IMG/M metagenome (GOLD analysis project Ga0209164, IMG submission 187458) | Enrichment culture microbial communities from rom New York Harbor, USA that are MTBE-degrading - MTBE-NYH (New York Harbor Sulfidogenic)... | ecosystem: Environmental > Aquatic > Marine >...
TCCTTCACAGAAATACAACCCAAAAGAAGTAGAAGAACGTATCCAAAAACTCTGGAAAGAAAACCATATCTTTAAAAAATCGATTGATTCGAGACAAGGATGTCCACCGTACGTTTTTTTAGAGGGACCACCGACTGCAAACGGCCTTCCTCACCCGGGTCATGTCCTCACAAGAGTCATGAAAGACTTAATCCTGCGTTATGAGACCATGAACGGTCATTATATCCTACGAAAAGCTGGATGGGACACCCATGGATTACCTGTTGAGATTGAGGTTGAAAAAAAACTTGGTCTGGAGGATAAACAGGCCATAGAGCGATATGGCGTCGCAAAGTTCAATGAAGAATGCAAGAAAAGCGTCTTTCGATACGAACATGCCTGGGTGGAGATGACGCAGCGTATCGCATTCTGGCTTGATATGGACAATCCCTACATCACCCTAAAGAACGACTACATCGAGTCGGTCTGGTGGTCGCTGCAACAGGCGTGGAACAAAAAGCTGCTGTATCGCGGGCATAAGGTTGTCCCGTATTGTCCTCGTTGCGGGACCGCGCTGTCTACCCATGAGATATCCCAAGGCTATAAGATGGTCGAAGACCCCTCTATCTTTGTCAAATTCAAACGAAAAGACAAGGAGGAGTACTTCCTTGCCTGGACTACCACACCCTGGACGCTGATATCCAATGTCGCCCTTGCGGTGCACCCAACAGAACCCTACATAAAAATACGGTTGAACGGAGAGGTGCTCATCCTTGCCGAGGAACGGGCAGCAACCCTTCTGAAAGGTCAGGAGTATGAGATGCTTGACCGGTTCGTGGGAAAAGACCTTGAGCATATGCAGTACGAACCGCTTTTCTCCTATACCACTCCAGAGAAAAAAGCCTGGTTCGTGGTTCTTGCTGACTTTGTCACTATGGAGGATGGCACGGGCATTGTTCATATCGCACCTGCGTTCGGTGAAGATGATTATAACGTCGGACGTGCCTATGACCTGCCGGTCGTCCAACTTGTAAAGCTTGACGGGACCTTCCCTGAGGAGGTGACGCTGTGGCGTGGACAGTTTGTAAAAGACGCGGACCCCAGCATCATCCAATATCTCGAGGAACGTGGGTTGCTTGCCGGCACAAAAAAACACTCCCATGAGTATCCCTTCTGCTGGCGGTGTGACTCACCGTTGTTGTATTACGCGATGGAGTCCTGGTTCATCGCGATGTCAAAAGTCCAGGAATCCCTGGTACGGAACAATAATGAAATCGCCTGGTATCCACCGCATCTGCAACAGGGACGTTTTGGTGATTTCATCCGTGACGTGAAAGATTGGGCGCTCTCACGAGACCGGTATTGGGGCACACCGTTGCCAATCTGGACATGTACTAACAAGGACTGTCAGCATATCGAATGCATCGGCAGCGTACAGCAGCTCCGTGCTCTTAGCGAATCGTTCCCAGAGGAGTATGACCTGCATAAACCATTTGTCGATGATCTTGTGATACGATGCCCAAAATGCACGCAGCAGATGATGAGGGAAAACGAAGTCATCGACTGTTGGTATGACTCGGGATCATCATTTTTTGCACAGTGGCATTACCCGTTTGAGAACAAAGACAAATTCAAGGAGAATTTCCCCATCGATTTCATCAGCGAAGCATTAGATCAGACGAGAGGCTGGTTTTATTCCCTGCTTGCGATCTCCACGTTTTTGTTTGACAAACACCCATATAAGACGGTTCTTACGCTTGGCTTGGTCCTTGATAAAGACAACCAGAAGATGAGTAAAAGCAAAAAAAACTATGTGGACCCCACCATCATCCTTGACCATGAGGGCGCGGATGCGTTACGATGGTCCCTTATCTCCGCGAACGCCCCATGGATGTCCACCCGCTTTTACGAAGAGGCTGTAAAAGATACCCTTGGGAAATTCTTACTGACGTTTTGGAATTCCTATAATTTCTTTACCACATACGCGGCGCTTGATTCCTTTGATGCAACACAAACAAAAATCCCTCTTCAGAAACGAGGATCTCTTGATCGATGGATCCATAGCAGGTTCAACCAGATGGTTCGGGACGTTCAGATCCATATGAAAGCATTTGAGACCCATAAAGCCGCCCGGGCAATCGAAACCTTTGTTATCGATGATTTCAGCAACTGGTACCTGAGACGGTCTCGGAAACGACTCTGGGTCGAGGAGAGAACACCGGATAAGCTCTCTGGGTATTTCACCATGTATGAGGTCTTTGTCGGATTATCTCAGCTTCTTGCTCCGTTCATTCCGTTCATCACAGAGGAGATGTATCTGAACCTCAGAACAGCGGATATGCCAGAAAGCGTGCATCTGTGTGACTATCCTACGTCCGACGAAAACGCAATTGACCGGGATCTGGAACGAGGTATGGAGCACATCCGGGCTCTTGTCGAGGCGGGCAGAGCGCTTCGTTCCAAAGGGAATATTAAGGGAAGGCAACCCCTACCTTCAGCGGCGATTGTCTGCTCCGTGGAAATCGAAACATTAACACAATTCCTGCTCGAGTTGATGAAAGAGGAGTTGAACGTAAAAACCATTGGGTATGAACGAGATACGACCCTGTTTATGACCAAAACCCTCAAGCCGAAGTTCTCTCATCTAGGTCCAAAATATAAGCAGAAAGCAAAGGACATTGTCCAGGTGCTTGAAACACAGGATATGCATCGTCTCTACCAGCAGCTTCAGAAACAGAACGAAATCGTTCTTCCCGTTGGCAGCGAAGAAATCAGATTGACCGCTGATGACTTCGAGATGGTTGAAGAGGTAAAGAACCACTATGCAAAAGCCTCCGTAGAAGATATGACCCTGTTTATCGATACAACCGTCACCGCTGAACTGGAGGCGGAAGGATTAGCGCGAGAGCTTATCCGACGAATCCAATCCATGCGTAAGGAATTAAACCTTGCTGTGGAGGACCGGATCGTCACAGAGATCGCTTTTGATAAAAAGAAACGAACCTCGCTGGAGCGGTGGAAGGATCATATCAAAGAAGAAACACGATCGAAAGCCGTCGCCTTCGTAGACACGCCAACAGGGCTGCTTCTGAAACAATGGATGATCGATGATGTCAAAGTCGATATTGGTATACGAACCTAAAACAAACAACTCTGAGACGTGACAACCAATTCTTTTCACCGGGCCCTATGATTTTTTCAGGCGAACCAAATGTATTTTATCGTGTTGATATTACCCCCTGGTGATGATCTGTTTAGGTATTGAGGGCACGGCACATTCCATCGGTGTTGGTATCATTAAAGATGTCAAAGGCACGTGTCAGGTGCTTTCCAACAAAATTAAGACCTACCAACCGGAGAAAGGCGGGATTCACCCAAGGGAAGCCGCAAATCATCATGCGACGCACATAGCTCACCTCATCCATGAGTCTGTTCATGCCGCAGCCGTTGATTTTTCTGACATTGCCCTTATCTCGTTTTCTCAAGGACCGGGTCTTGGTCCTTGTCTTCGTACTGCTGCAACCGCAGCCCGTGCACTTGCTTTATCCCTTGAAAAACCGCTCATGGGGGTGAATCACTGCGTTGCGCATCTGGAGATTGGCCGGGGGACAGTCAAGGGATGTTCCGACCCGGTATTATTGTATGTTTCCGGTGCGAACACCCAAGTCATTGCGTTTGCTGAGAAAAAATATCGGGTCTTCGGGGAGACGCTAGACATAGGCATCGGGAATTGCCTTGATAAATTTGGACGGGCTATTGGTCTTGAGTTTCCTTGTGGACCGAAAATTGAGCAACTGGCTACAAAGGGAATACAGTACATCTCGCTTCCGTACTCTATCAAAGGCATGGATATCGCGTTTTCTGGTCTGCTCACTGCTGCAGAGAACTCCGTGAAAAAGGGGAAGAAGGTGGAGGATGTGTGTTTTTCGATGCAGGAGACGACGTTTGCGATGCTTACGGAGGTCACCGAGCGGGCGATGGCGCATACGGAGAAACAGGAGGTGCTTCTTGGTGGTGGGGTTGCATCAAACAAACGGCTTCGTGAGATGGTGCAGACCATGGCTTTTGACCGTGGTGCAAAATTTTTCGTCCCATCACGGGATCTTTGTATCGATAACGGTGCGATGATTGCATGGCTTGGTTTTTTGATGTATGAGAGTGGGTCTCGGATGAGCGTCGATGACAGTCTTATCAATCAGCGATTCCGGACTGATATGGTGGAGGTGACCTGGCGTGACTGAAAAAATCCTCTATCGTGGTGCTGAAGCAGAAATCCATTTGTCAACATATATGGGGAGAACCGTTGTGCAGAAACGACGGGTGAAGAAAGCGTATCGTATAGCAGAAATCGATGCGCAGTTAATCTCCTATCGAACGCGAGAGGAGGCAAAGCTGATGACAGAGTCACGAGCCGTCGGTGTTTCGGTTCCCCTTATCTACGATGTTGATCTTTTTAACGGTGTCATCACGATGGAGTATCTTGCGGGGGATCGGGTCAAAGACATCCTCAACGTGCTGGATGAACAGCAGCGAGAACAAATCTGCCAACGGATAGGAGAGAGCATCGCACGGCTTCATACCCATGACATCATTCATGGCGATATCACGACATCGAATATGATCCTTCGTAACGATCGATTGTATTTCATTGACTTTGGTCTTGGATGTAAAACCATTGATTGTGAAGCAAAAGCCGTGGACCTTCATGTTCTTATGGAAGCCTTTGAATCAACCCATTCTCGATTTTCCTCTTGCTTTGATGATGTGCTTGTTGGATACAAAAGACAGTACCAGGGGGATTCGGTCTTAGTGATTGACACGATTGATGATATTGTACACCGTGGACGATATCGATGAAGAACGCAGAGAGCGTTAAATAAATTCTTTTAATTTCGCTAGATTGGGATTTATAATATAGTGATTTCGCTGTGCATAAAGAATCTGCATAAGCACGGTTTTTTGAATGATGTCTGCGTAATTCCCTGAGAGAATGCTACTGAATTTTTTTGCATGTTTGAGGTCTTTGGCAGTGAAGATTAACGCCCAGTCGTATTCACCATGGATATAATAGCTGCTCTCGATTGTTACTCCAATTTGTTGATACTCTTTTTCCGAACGAGCAAATATGATATTTTCAATCGTTGTTTCATCCACAACGTTCATGGTTCGTTTTATCAACAAGAGAAACTTCTGGAGGGCTTGATGCTCTACCTCGAAAATCGTCGTGTATCCCCAGATGATCTTATTCTCTTCTAATTTTTTAATGATTCTTCCGACCTTTTGTCGAGAGAAACCGCAGTTTTTCGCGATAGTCTCAATGTTATTGTTTGAGTGTTTCTGAAGTTCTGAAAGCACTGCAATTTCATCTGCACTTAAGGGTCCTTCATTTGTTTTTGACGTGCTCTTTATCATAGCTTTCACATTTTACAACAGCATCATATTTAAAAACATAATCCCTCATAGAAACCGTTGACGCACACACAGATTTTTTAGACAAATATTTCCATCTGCGAATCAGACAAAAAAATCAAGATGACGGTTGAAAAAGAAGGACTGGTGGTGGACTGTCTCTGGGGTCCTGTACCTGTAATAATTAAATACACCAAAGTTCTTCATCATCTCATAGGGTTTCAAAAAAAAATCAAAAGGATGCGATGCGTATGAGACAATTGTATTTTATCACCAGTAATAAGGGAAAATTCCTTGAGGCGGTAGAAAAACTCTATCCTTACGGGTATCAGGTCGTACAGAAGAATCTCGGGTACCCTGAGGTTCAGGCAGATTGCCTTACAGACGTTGTCACCTGGGCGGTATCAGAAATCCAGGAACGTTTTGATACTGCATTTATGATTGAGGACGCAGGGATTTTCATTGAAGCACTTCAGGGATTCCCAGGGGTGTACTCAAAGTACGCGTTTTTTACCATCGGGTTACCGGGGGTCCTAAGACTCCTGCAGGGTGAAGAAAACAGAAAAGCGGTGTTTCGATCCGTATATGCGTACAGCGAGCCTGGGAGAACACCCGTGATTGTGACCGGAGAATGCATCGGGACTATCGCAGGGGAACAGCGGGGATCATATGGATTTGGCTATGATCCGATTTTTATCCCGAATAAAGAGGAAAAAACCTTTGGGGAGATGACGATAGAAGAAAAAAATCGATTTTCCCACCGTGCGAAAGCGCTTGAAAAACTTATCGGTGTTCTGAATACAAAACCATAATCTCTCGAACTATCAGCGGTAGTTCGTTTTGCTGATGTGTATGTTATTTCACACAAAAGGTAAAAAAGAAAAAAAGGACGCCGGTCGCGTTGCGTGTAACATCCTGGACATGTGCAGAGAGTGATATTTTCCCAAACCCGAAGGCATTGCTTTTTATGGTTTTTTCCTCCCCTGCCTTAAGCTGGGAGAGTATGCCACTGGTTGACCCGCCGACGATGACATGATTGCCATGAATTGTGATGTTCCAGGGAATCCTGATTAAATCCTCAGCTCCCGTGTTTTTCACCACAATATGGATCCCTAGTCCACCTTTCAATGACACATCGATGGTTGATAGGGAGATATTCAAAAGAAGAGGGTCTGACCAACTACTTTCAACACCGTGGACGTCTTGTGCTTTCCCTTGGATCCGATAGAGGCCTGTGTTTTCCCACGAATGGCCACTTACCACTGCAGAACCTGATGGGACAGGACCGATCCATCCGCTTGTTGTTCCATCCCCCCAGTCAATCAGATAGGAAAGCGTATCACCATCAGGATCATTTGAGCTAATAGTATATTCATAGTATTCGTGAGGTTTCCCTGTTGTTGGTCCGATGAGGACCGGAGGACCTGGTGGTGTGTTCTGCCCGATGATCGTACATGGCCTTGGGGTGACTGCCGAGGCGCTCTGACCGTTCGAATACACAGATGCTTTGATGAATGCGTTATCTGTATGTACATTTGGGATTGTCCATTGATAGGTGTTCACATCAGTGATCTGTTCAACAATCGGGTACCAGGGGCCGGTACTGCCTGTCAGGGAATAGTGGAGCGTGACGGTTCCACTGCCGTTGGGTAGAGATGACGTCCAAGACAATTTGCGCATGCTTCCTTGCACGAACACGTCCCCCCCAAGAGGCTGCCGTATCGTGATAGCAAGATCAGTTGCAGGGTGTGTGTTCTTGTAGACATGGATTCCGCCTGGCTCATAGTCGCCTTGATCTGATGAGATGATGATATCAAGATAGTTATTATGGTCGATATCTGCAAGGGTCACTGACTCAGGCCAACCTGGTATCGCTGTAGCGATGATCGGAAGTTCTGTCCACTGGCCAGTCCCGTCCCCAAGCCAAGCATGAACCTTTGTAAAATCAGATCCAGCGGTATATGCTTCCAAGCCAACGAGATCAAGGTTTCCATCATTATCAAGGTCGCCAAACGCTAACGGCCGATAATGTAAGGTGGTTGGTAAGCCGGCGGAGGCATCAGTCCAGTTATTGCCATCAAAGAAATAGACCACAGGTGAATAATAGCTTCCAAGTTTTTTGATAAATGTAACATCAGGCCATCCGTCGTTGTTCACATCACCGGTATCCAGCCCATAGGACCCCCAGAGCCATTGGAATGGAAGGGAGAAGTCATTATTCGTCCAGTTCCCAGTCCCGTCCCCAAGCCAGATAAGATGATGTTCTACTTGCGGGATCACATATTGAATTGCCATGAGAATGTCCAAAAAACCGTCTCTATTGAGATCGTCCCAAAGAAATCGGTTGCCCGCGTTTGGGCTTTTGTCATTATGGGGTAGCCCTGTGGACCGAGAAATCCAACTTGTCCCTTGGTTCAGGTTTTGATAGGCACGTATCCCATTACTTGCGCCAAATGAGCCGATCCCGATATCAAGCCATCCGTCATTGTTAAAGTCTCCAAAATCAATGGGGGCCATCCCCCAGGTCTCCCCATCAGTGGCAAGACCGGTGGACCGTTCTGTAAAACTTGTGCCGCCATCTCCGATCCAAGCACCGATGAGCGGATGATTCCCATTATGATGAACTCCGTAGGCAGCATCGAGAAATCCATCGTTGTTGAAATCACCCACAGCTGTTCCCCCATACCCAAAATTTCCATTTGGGATATTGGTTTTCGTCCAATTGCCGGTTCCATCACCGAGCCAGATCTGGAATCCCTTATCCTCCGGGTTGAAATCATCATGGCCTCTGAGTCGGATGATATCGAGATGTCCATCGTTGTTGATATCACCAATTCTTGTGTCATAGGGCCATTGCCCTATGGTCGGTAATCCATTTGATGATTCTACATAGGATGGGATATTGATGGAGTACAGGTTATTATCTTTATTTTCAGGGTAGTTGAAAAAGGAGTGATGAGAAGCAGAAGGAGACAGTAGTATCATGGTTACGAAACCCGTTACTACGACGGTTTTTATCATTACAGTTGTACTTCTCATGACAGCCATTTCTCTTGTTCTTTATTTTTAATGCTTCTTGAAGACTTAAAGGTTATCTCGTAATTCAGGTAAGAATTATACCCTCCGTTCTATGACGATTTTGATGGTCCTACAGAATTCGTCATAATTTTTCAAGGAAGAATCCGTCTGCGATAGATGCGTTCCGATACTATTATATAAAGAGCGGAGGTTTTGGGGCTGAAAACATAAAAGATTGATGTTAGAGACCTTTGGGAAATGTTGTAATATATGATGAAACATTGCCCTTTGGCTCGTATGGCCCGAATAGTGTAGCCTGGTAACATATGGGACTGTGGATCCTCTGTGCCGGGTTCAAATCCCGGTTCGGGCCCTCTGTCATTCTTTAACACGGTTTAACACGGTAATTTGTAACAATATTTACTATCGAAAAAATCATAATTTATCTTAGAACTCGTGTCACTGCTTCCCCCACCCAACCCAAGAATGTAATTTTTCAACAGGCTAAAAAGGATAGAAAATATAAAAGAACATCCTGCTCCTAACAATCAGATTTTTTTTATAGATCAAGCCTGTTCAAAAATCTTGTAATAATCGGAAATCTTGTAATAGTTATCTCCAATGGATCTGACCATTCACTCTCAGCTCCATGAATGTCAATTGCCTTAACTCTAATGCTAAAAATAGTTCCAATAAAAAAAGGACCAATAGGAAATCGTTTGTATTGACCTGATGCAAATGTAAAATTGCTATTAGTAAAATTATTGGTTATATTAGTTATAAAATATTTAATCTGAAAACTGTAATAAAACAGATCTCCATCAGGTTCTTCTGTGAACAATACACAATATGATTTTTGAAAAGGTCTTATAACTGTAGAAGAAAGACAATAAATGATAGGTTTATTAGGAGGTTTGTTTGGAATTAATGGATCCCCACTAATTATAATATTTATATGTCCCATGGTAATGAATGAACTATCATTAATGACAGTTAACATCACATGATATACGCCAGGATTATTGTATATATGATTTGGTCTTGGTAAGTGTGAAGTTTTATTATCACCAAAATTCCAAAAAAAGCTATACTCATCAATATTTTCTACACTTGAATTAAATGCAATAGCTTCCCCTGTTGTTCCATTTTCTAGAGTAAATATTATCAATTCTTCATTTGAAAAAGAAATTTCATTACTTACATTTACCTTCAAAGGCCCTATAGAACTAAGATAAAAAACTGAATTATAAATGATTCTTACATAATTAAATGTACACAATTCAGGATGATCCCCAAATCCAACAATACGACCTTCGCCAAATTCTGAGGTTATCCAAATTGGTTTATTTAAGCTTAATTTGTTATATACTTCATTGATTTTTAACCCAGTTGTTGAATTAAACTCATCCGTAAAATCCTTAACTATTGCAATAGTTTTTGTTTTTCCCTTTGGATTTATAAAAACCGGTCCTTGGTAATGTTTTGTCTCGACTTGATTTGGAAGACCATAGGTAACAGGACTCTCTGGATCGACAATTTCAACTATTATTTTTCCATTTCCCATTATTGGTTGAAATCGTGCATTAACCATTGATAAAGTTGTAATGGAGGGTAACTTTGGAAAATATATTTTCAACTTATACAGAAATAAAAATGAACCAGCCATTAACTCATATGCCATCATACATGAACCCAGTAACCCTCCACCATTACTCACATATTTTCTGACATGATTTGTTGACCTCATGTATCTTACATGATCTCTCACAAGCTGAGGCCAATCTGACATGGCCATGTAACCCCAGATAAGCAGATCGAAATCCTCAATGTTCAATTTCTTCGGTATTTCATCCCAAGTAAGAAAAGTATAATTTGTAAACCCCCCATTATACAAACTTGGAAAATAAAAATCACAATCCAGCCAGGGTCCATTATGATAGGCAATTCTAGGTTCATTTAATTTATATGCTTCAATTTCAAAGAGCTCTTGATTTAATCTAAATATATCAATATCTCCATATAATAGATATTTATGAACAATTGAACTTGTTAGAATATTGGTTTGAGAATCACTTGAAAAACTAACAATAAAACTCCCTTTTTCAAATAATCTTAACTTACTTGTTGTTTTACAAAGTAAATCTTGACAAAACACATTTATATTGCTCGTAATCCAATATACATCAATTCTGTTTCTCAATAATTCATTAATCAATCTGCTTGTATTGACTTGTATACCAACGGATTGACTTGAATTTATAGGTATAATAAACCCCAAGCACTCTTCAGAACCAGTATTGATTGTATCAGTCCAATATTCTTTTTCATTAATTTCTGAAGAAAAAACATCGTTATTAATGTCAGATATATCTACGCTAGATGCTAAGGTTAAATTATTTGTCAGAACTAGAATCATAAATGATATGATGATAAATTTTTTTTTATTATACATTTTTTCCCCTGCAAATATTAAAATAAAAAATTAATACTTAAATTTAATGTCATTAATGACCAGCTCCTGCAGCTCCTAAAAGCATTATTCGAACGATTCCCTCATGCCTCCAAATCCTACGACACTTAATGGGATACTAAGAAATCCCCTATCTATTTTCTTTTTTTCGTCTATAATTCGTGCCACTACGTCCCCAACTACCTCAATTACCAATATCACGATACATGCTAGCAAATTAAAATATAGGGCTTTCTTGGAGGGAAAAATACTTTTTGAACCTTTGTAACACGAGCCCGGTTCGGGTCTTCTGTCGTTCTTTAGCATGGTTAAAATTAACCTTGAAAATATTAAATCTTGAAACCGTGTCACTGCTTCCCTGCTGATTCCACCGAGAACCATCTAACAATTGGTTAACAAATCTACAACCACGATTATTTGGAGGGTTATAGAAACATATCTTTGTTGGTTCTTCCTTTGAATATTTTACACATCCCCAACATTGACTAAATAATCGAACTTTATGCTCAGATCTATATTTTTTACATAATTTATATGCATCTTGTATCGAAATTGAAATTGGATCATTACTTGTCATGTTTTAACTTATCTGTTGTTAGTATTTAATTCTGATTTTTATTGGTTCAAAACATTTAAATAAACAAAGACAATATTAATTTATATCTTATTATAACTGTGGAGGTACAAAGAAAATGGAAAAAAAATATAGTAAAAAACTTTTTGTAATTGGAATAGCACTTCTATTCCTTGGAGCTAGTGCCACATTTAGTATCAGCGCAACTGCACCCTGGAGCGACAATTTCGATTCCTATACGGCAGGAAGTCCATTACATGGACAAGGTGGATGGCATGGATGGGATCAGGTTCCAGCCGTTACAGGATATGTATCAAATGTTCAATCTCGCAGTTCGCCCAATTCACTAGAAATCGCGTGGTTCAGCGGAAATGCTGCGGACATGGTTCATCAATACACCGATATAAACTCTGGGATATGGCGGTATATAGCATATCAATATGTTCCTTCGACAATGACAGGGGAATCATGGTTCATCCTTATGAATAAATATGTAGACGGTGTCCACAATAGTCCAGATTGGTCACTTCAACTTGTATCAAGCGCAGCAAGTGGAATTATTTACGATTACGACGATCAAGCTGCTTCATTAACTCTTTTAACTGATGCATGGGCAAAGATAGAAGTGGTAATTGATTTTGATACCGATTGGCAAACGATCTATTATAACGATGTCCAATTACAGGCTAAAGGTTGGACAGACGGACATGCACCCGGTGGTCAATTAAGCCTTGCTGCTGTCGACCTCTGGGCTGCCGAAACGTTATCAACATCTGTCTATTACGATGATATGTCCGTCTTACCAGATAGCTCAGATCTTATCTGCAGCGCTAGTGGACCATATTCTGGTGAAATCGATGAAGAAATCCAGTTCACAGGGTTTGCGACCGGAGGAGTTGAACCATACAGCTGGCACTGGGACTTCGGAGATGGGGGAGAAGCCACAGAACAGAACCCGACCCACGCCTACACAGAAGCAGGCGTCTTCAAC
>Ga0209164_1004503_pt1 | contig 12434 bp, 12 predicted proteins | sample MTBNYHSulfiMetaG_FD_187458 | JGI IMG/M metagenome (GOLD analysis project Ga0209164, IMG submission 187458) | Enrichment culture microbial communities from rom New York Harbor, USA that are MTBE-degrading - MTBE-NYH (New York Harbor Sulfidogenic)... | ecosystem: Environmental > Aquatic > Marine >...
AAATGCAGGAATTGAACAAAGGGTATAATATTTGCCGGCATGCGAGTAGCTGCTGTGATATCCAACTGCCTTGAGCTTCCGAAAAGCGGTCATCCTCGATGAGTTACCGATGATTTTCATTACCATTCCAAGACCGAGCACCTTGTTGGAGTGGAATGCCTCGATCAATTTCTGCTCCCGGGTTTCTGTCTCCATGGCGGCTCCATGTTACTATTATGAATGGAAAACTCCTAATATTCATAATTATAACATGGAGCTTATCCGGATTCAAGCATTTATTTTCGGGCAATCTAACAATCTCCAATGCTCTTGTAATGTTATCTTTGTGAATTAAAAATACCACTTTATTTATGCGCACGAGCTTAGCGCTTATGGTTCCTCGCCCTGCTGGAGGCCAAGGTTGGGCTCTGGGCTGTCATGGGAGACTATGATTACAGCAATTCCAGAAACAGCTGCCTTTTTTGCCATGAGCAGGGGACTGGAAAACCTACGCGGCGACATTCCGTCCAGTTTTTGAGAAATACTTCAGTGAGGGTGAACGATCAAGACGGGGATATCTGCATAGAGGGAATGGATGAGGAAGCGATCCGAGCGTTCAAGAGAGACATGGATTGGCATCGTGCAAATGACGAGACTCCAGCCATCATTCTGGCCCACAATCCTCTTGCTTTCGATATCTTACCTGAAGATCAGGAGGTGCTGGTGCTTGCCGGCGACACCCATGGAGGTCAGATTCCCTTGCCGTCCTGGTTATGGAGGATCCTGGGCTATGAAAAATGTGCCCGCTACAATCAGGGGCTTTTCCGAAAAGGGAAAAAGCGGATGTATGTGAGCCGTGGGATTGGTACCAGTCACCTGCCTCTGCGGATTTTCAGGCGGCCGGAAGTGGTAGTTCTTCATTTTTCGGCATCAGAGGGACGGAATTGAGAGGATCGGATGGCAACTCCCTCTTTCTCTTTGACAGGATTTACCCTGCTACAAAACAACAGGGGAGGCCCCGCTAGACAACAGCGGGACAGGCACGCCTTGGCGGGATTTGTTGTTGCTCTTGTCGTTTTCAGGATGAAACCGACAAAGAACCAGCTCGTCACAAACCTTAGGCGGGAAAGTCCTTCATTCCTAGAGGACGGTGCCTCTGGGCCATTCCTGATGGCCAGTTTTGGCCTCAAGAGATCGTAGTTAATCCCAGCGTTCGGAAATCCGCGTCAAAGGATATACACGGCATATTCTTGAGAACGCCGGTGACGAGAACATGGGAAAGGGCGTCCACATAAGATACGCTCCTTTCCTTTCCGTAAAGATTGAAGATAGCAATGGCCTGATGGAACTGGCTTTCTCTGCATTCTACAATCTGATAAAGGTGAATGGATTCACCGAAAATTCGCGCCTCGGTGTAGCCGTATCGATAAAGAAGAACTGTAATCGACTCTGAAATGATGAACCAGCTTGTATAGATGGAGATTCGGTTGTTCTTGATCTCTTTGAAGAGCTCCAGAGCACGACTGTGCTCGCTGTCTTTCTTCGAAAACAAAGCAATGAAAAAGCTTGCATCGCAAAATACGGCGCTAAACCCGGCCAGTGTTCCCATCTTCCGCCCTCTCCATGCCGTAGACAACCGTTTTGTAATTTCTGGCCACCGGTCTCAACGTCTCATCCGGCTCCGGTTCTGGTAAGGATTCAATCGATCTCAGCACTGCATCATAAGGGTCGATCCCGCCCTCCAGTTCAATGCGGGCGTAGTCCTTACCCCTCCTTGTGACTTGGAGGAATTCACCGGGTTTTAGGATCTTATCCAGCCTAGTAAGTTTATCCCTGGCTTCGCTGACTTTTAGTTTGAGGATTTCTCTGTCCATGGTGTGCCACCTTTTTTAGTGTACAAACATAGCCAAAGTTAAACGTTTTTTGTACATATTGTCAAGAAAAAGCCGCTGGGATCGGAGGATTTTAGGGGCGATGCTTCGTTTCTTTATGCTTCTATTGTGGCTTTGTGCTCTTTTTGCATGTTCCGGGAACGGGGCGAAAGAGTGTGTGTTCTTCGATTTCGAATCGGATTCGGAATTGGATCGCTTGCATTGGAGTTGTCATGCGCTATACCAGCTCACGAATGAACATGCGACCCATGGAAGGAAGTGCTTGCGCCTGGAGCTGTATCCGGCAAATTATCCGGGGCTGACTCCGATGCTCGGAAAGAATGACTGGAGGGGGTACGAGGCCTTTTGCCTCGATATTTACAACCCGGAGGAGACCGAAATCCGGATCACCGTTCGTATGGATGATCGAAAGGAGTACCCTGACTACAAGGATAGGTATAACAAGAGCTTTACGCTCAAACCCGGGCCTAATCTATAGCGCTCAGCTAAATTCACCCACCCCTGCTCAGCTAAATTCACCCACTTGGGTGGTTTAGGGATCTTTACAAATAAAATACCCTCGTTTATTCATGAGTTTGGAAGAAACATGAAGGAGAACGAGGGCATGTCCGACCTTATCAGCCAGACAAATGAAGATTTAGTTTTTTTATCATCAAACTTCAAATCTTTTTTGAGTTTGAAGCGGATTGGTACAGGAAAGGCTGTGCACGGCAGATAGCTGCGCAGTATTTTTGGACGTTGCGCTGGGTGGTGAGAGAGCATCCGCGTCTTCGGGCGTGCCTGAAGCGATGCAGGCAGTGCAAGGTTGTTTTTCTGACCCACCCTCGTAATGTTTCCAGAGACGACATTGATTGTCCGTTTGGATGTCGCAAGGCCCACCGCAAAAAGCGCTCCACGCAAAGGAGCACCGCCTACTATCAAAGCCCCGAAGGCAAATTCAAGAAAAAACAGCTCAATGCGCGCCGCAAAGGCCAAGGCGTAGCGGAGCGCAAGGTTGACCGAACCTTGATTGTTCATCTGCGGGTGGTGACAAGTCTCATTGAAGGCAGATCGGTTTCCCTGGGCGAGATTGTTGCCATGATAAAACGCATTTTGAGACAACACAGCTTGGACAAATGGGCAAAGTGCATATATGAAGTCCTGTATTCTGGCATTTCCGCCCTGAGGAGCAGAGATGATGCTGGAGGTGGAGATTTCGAGTTTTGATTTGCGCTTTGAAGGCTACCGGCTCCGGAACAAGGTCGCCGAAAGGATCTTGCTTGCCTCCATTTTGGAAAACGGGATTCGCGAGCCCTTGCAGGGGGTGGATACGGAGCATGGGCGGATACTGCTCAATGGGTTCAAGCGGTACCGCTGCGCAAGAAGGCTCGGCATCGGAGTCCTCCCCTATGTAAGCCTTTCAAGGGATACCGGAGCCGGGATTATCGAACTTCTGCGCATGTCGAACGAAAAGGGCCTGGGCATTTTGGAGCAGGCTCGGCTGATTGAGGAGCTCAAGGAGGGCCACCACATGACTACAGCCGATATTGCGGGCCTTCTTGAGAAAAGCAAAGCGTGGGTCAGCGTACGCAGCGGCATCCTGGGGGAGATGAGCCGGTTTGTGATGGAAAAGATATTTAGCGGGCAATTTCCGGTCTATGCCTACATGTATATTCTGAAGCCGTTTATACGTATAAACCGGATCAAGGGGGAAGATATCGATGAATTTGTGGGCTTGGTGGCAGGCCGCAAATTGAGCATTCGTGACATTGAACTTTTAGCAAAGGGGTATTTCAGGGGGTCGAATGAGTTTCGAGAGCAATTGCGCAAGGGGGATATCGTCTTGGGGCTTGCAGGTCTTCGGGACATAACCCGTAAGGCGCAGGGGTGCACGAAGGCCGAGCAGGCCATGCTCCGGGATCTTGAGCTCGCCCAGGTCTATATGCAGCGGGTAACGGCCCGAAGCAAAGAGAGGGGATTTAAAAGCACAGAGTTTTTCGCCCAGGCCAATCTGTTGACCGGCGGCATTTTACGCCGGATAGAGATGTTCACCCATGCCGTGAGGGAATTCCATGATCGATCCGCAAAAGCGTAAGTCCGTTTATTATCTGTATACGCACGGCATGCCGATCAGAGCGATCGCCCGCAGCCTGCGGATCGACAAAAACACGGTGCGCGCTATTGTGGTACAAAAAGGCGAGATGCCGGATAAAAAACGATCCGACAAGATCGAGCTCTCCCCTGAGTTTTTAAGCCGCCTGTATCGAGAATGTGACGGGTACGGCAAAAGGATCCATGAGAAACTTACGGAGGAATATGACGTCGGAATCGGATATTCCACCTTAACCGGAGTAATCCGGGAGCTATCGATTGGCAAGGCGATAAAGCGGCGCTGCGATGAGGTGGAGGATCAGCCCGGAGCGGAGATGCAGCATGATACATCGGATTACAAGGTGAAACTGGGAGCAACTCAGGTCAAAGTCATCGGCAGTCTGCTTTACTTTCGTTACTCGAAAATCCGCTACCTTAAGTTTTACCGATTTTTCAACCGCTTCATGATGAAATGCTTTTTTCATGAAGCGCTCATGCATTGGGGCTACAGTGCACCGCTGTGTATCATAGACAATACCAGCCTGGCGCGTCTTCGGGGGACCGGCAAGAATGCGGTCATAGTCCCTGAGATGGAAGCGTTTGGGAAGCAGTACGGGTTTGAATTCCTCTGCCATGAAAAAGGCCATGCGAACCGCAAGGCCGGCAATGAGAGGGGATTTTTCACCATAGAGACCAATTTCTTCCCCGGCCGCGAATTTCAAGATTTAGAGGACCTCAACCGCCAGGCCCTTGACTGGGCTACGGTGCGCTCGGCTCATCGGCCTGCGGGTAAAAGCAGATTGATCCCCGCCCGGGCCTTTGAATTTGAACAAGCCTATCTTACCAAACTGCCCGCCCTCATCTCCCCACCCTATTTTGAGGTTCAAAGGGGCATCGACCAGTACGGGTATATATCGTTTGACAGCAATTTTTATTGGGTCCCGGGGTTAAAACGCCATGAGGTGAAGGTGCTGCGCTACCCGGATCACATCAAGGTTTACCACCGGCGCCAGGTGCTCATCGAATACGAGCTTCCCCCTTTGGGCGTGAAAAACAAGAAATTCTATCCTCCCGGCCGACCAAGGCCAAGACACGAGCCCAAAGATCGTAAGAACCCCACCGGCGATGAAGAAAAAATCCTCCGGGGCTTTTCTGAAAAAGCCGACGCCTATTTGAATTTTGCGCTCAAGGACCAGGCGGGAAAGCAGAAACACCACTTTGTCCGCCACCTCTACCGGCTATACCAACGACTCTCAGCGGAGTTGTTCGAAAAAACGGTGGCGCGGGCCCTTTCATACCGCATTACGGACCCGGACACCATGTATCGCATTGCCCTCTTGCAGATGAAAGAGGCCAATTATCATGTCCCCCTTGTCCATATCGACGAAGAATTTGTCAATCGGCCCTCCTTTCTGGAAGGGCGGTTTAGCGAAAACCCAGATCTAAAACGCTTCACCACCACAGAGGAGGACGAAAATGGATCAGGAACTGATGAAGATGCTTAAATATCTGAGACTGACCGGTCTTCTGACCCACTTTGACCTCTTTCTCGAGAAGGCGAAAAACGAAGACCTCTCTCATGTCCGTCTGCGCAGACATATTGTCGAACAGGAGTACCGACTGAAACAGGAAAACGCGCGGAAGATGAAACATTGCCGGGCCAAGATCCCTGAAAAGTGGTTGATGGAAACCTTCCCTTTCGACAGACAACCAAAGCTCAACAAAAAGAAGCTGACCCACCTTTATGATGCCTTTGATTATATGACAGAGCACCGCAATATTATCTTCTTCGGGCCGACCGGGGTGGGCAAAACAGGATTGGCCACGGCCTTTTTGATCCAGGCGATCGATCGCGGATATAACGGCCGGTTTATCCTTTTTCCTGAACTCATCGATCTGTTGTACAAATCCATGGCGGACCACTCGCAGGACAAGCTTATCAAAACCTTTGCCGCATATGACTGCCTTTTGATCGACGAAATGGGCTACATCGAGCTTGAGCCGGTGCAGGTAGGTCTTTTCTTCACCCTGATGCAAAAACGCCATAAAAAGAAAACGAGCCTGATCACCTCGAACCTGGGATTTGAACAATGGGGGTCATTTCTGAAGAACGATCACCTGACCGCCGCCCTGATCGATCGGTTGACGGAGGTAAGTCATATCGTCAACATGAAGAACTGCCTCAGTCTACGCCCCAGGCTGTCTACCCGATGAATCGACGATTCAGTGATGAGGAACTCTATAACGTCCGCAACCGCATCCCCATCCGGCATGTGATCGAAACTCTTCTGGCCATCCCCTCGGAAACGGTTCATGGGATCTTGCGATTCCGCTGCCCCCTGTGCGCCGGCCGCCATACGGCAATTAACCCCGAGACCAATCTTTCAAGATGTTTCGACTGCGAAAAGAACTTTAACACCATTGATCTTTGCATGCTGGTAAAACGCACCGATTTTGTCCAGAGTGTTAAGTTCCTGCTTGGACACAAAACCAGGTTGGCCGTGGATGGAGGACGGACCCTTCCCGTAAGCCGCGGCACTCATCTCAAAGCCCTAAGAGAAGAAAGCGAAAGCCCGGTTGCGCTCGGTGACATTCTCGCAAAGCTCACCTGTCTGCGTGCAACGCACAGGCAGATCGGTAAAGGCATCGAAGAGGGACAAAAAACCCCAACCGCAAGAAAACCTCGCATGGATTCCCTTCACTGAACGATATCGCCGAGCTTGAGCATATTGTCCACGCCTTATCGAAAATAATCCAACGACTCAAAAGCAGCCGCCACAACGCGGCATAAGCCCACATCAAATAGCAAACATCCTCAAGAGCGAGAGACGGTCTGTTCCTCGCGGCGGGGTATTTATCCTTTATACGCCAAGGGCGGGGTAGCAAGATATCAAATGTCCGTTTTGCAAAGTCTCGTGGATCAATGGGTTAATTTATCACAGCAGAGGCGGGTGAATTTAACTGAGCCCTATAGCCGCCATGGATTCGTATTCCACTGGACTCTCTTATAACAAGTGGGGGTAGCAGATATCTGGAGCTCAGGAATACCCACCGTGCTTTGATTTTCATGGTGAAGCCGGAGCGGAGACACGTTCTTTACATGGACTATATTCGTCTTGTTTCCTGAGTTGCATTTTTCACCAACTCTCGATAATTCGTGAATGACCTACAATAACTGAACAACCCTCGTCTGTAAGACGAGGGGTTCGAAAATCGGTTGATTGAAATCAGTTGATTTGTCACGCCGGACTTGAGCAGCCTGTCCCGGCATGGGGTTAGCCGGGGGCATCCAGTGTTTTATGGCTTAATCTCAGCATCCGGAATACTCAAATCATCTTTTCTGGATTCCCCGGTCAAGCCGGGGAATGACAAGTCGCCACGCGGCAACAGAAATTTGCGAGGGATTTCAACCATCCCCGAAAGAGACGCTAAAGATTTCCCTATTTCCGGGTTTCAACACTGTGCTCAAGGCGAGCCCTCCGGAAGGTTGCAGGGGAAAACACGTGGAGAACGACCTCAGCGAAATCATGGTAAGGCCGGTCCTGAGACTGTAGAAGGATATCCAACCATGCCTCACGGCGAACGGTTCACGGGTGAAATTGCAAAGGTTATCAATGCAGGGAGAGGGCATGAAAGAGATTCACTCCTTTGCGGAGAGAGAATTAAAGCGATTTACCCCGTAGTGTAAAGGGAATGAAAATGAGATGGATTCACCCCGCTGATGGAGCGGGTGGGGAGTCCAGGTGAAAGGAAAGGCAGGGTCATGGCTGGCCCCTGCCTTTTTTGCTTTCTTGGCTTAAATTCAAACGTAATCGTTCAGCGGTTCAAAGGTTTAGGGTTCAAGGTTGGAGATAGGGGTTTAGTTCAAACCTGGACCGTTGACGCATTCGCTCTGAAGGGAGAGTCCATGAAAATGGAAGGATTCGAGGATATTGAGACATCGTAGCCAGCCCGAAAGCCGGCCTGTAAAGTTTATGGCGCGGCAAAGAAGAATAAGCCAGCGAATGGAAGGTAACCCTGAACGACGCGCAGCGCACACGCCGCGCGAGCGCCCCGTAGCGCCAGCGCTTGCGCGGCGTGTGCACTGCGGGGGCGCTTGCGCCGCGTGTGAACTCTGAACCCCTGAATGGTTACATTCAAACAGCAGAATGCCATCCGGTCTGCCGTATGAGCCGGTTGGATCAGGTGACCGGTCATAAGATCTGGAAATCAAGTTTGAATGAGAAAGGCACGTTGACTTCGGACCGCGTGCGGGAGTATTTATCTGACCTTGAGTTTGCAAGGAAGAAGACGGGAAAAGTTCAGGCCAATTTGGTTTTAGAAGAAAGCGTTTATGGATGGAGATGCGGAGAAGGAATATAAAGGGTTTGGAAACTAATCGATATTTCAAAGGATTGCTCATTTTATTGACGGTGTCGCTGATCCTGCCCGCTTTGAGCTACGGGATGGATTTAGAGCTTGGCTGGGATGCCAATGCGGAACCAGATATTGCAGGTTATAGTATATACTACAAGGCCGCTTCATCGGGCGCACCTTACAGCGGTACAGGTGCGGATCAGGGCCCTTCGCCCATACAGGTGCCGCTTGCATCACTAGCGGATTCAAGTAGCCCGGGATACAAGATTACAGGCCTGACCGATGGTGAGGTCTATTATTTGGTTGTCACCGCATACGACACGGAAGGTCTCGAAAGCGCATACTCAAAAGAGGCCGCCATTCCTCGAATCGTTTCTCCAATCGAGGGATTCTACGTAACCCGCAGCGACTGCACCTCGTACACGGTTTCGGGGACGAGCGCGGCGCTGGCTGATGTGGAGATTTTTGCCAATGGTCATTCCCTTGGATATACGACGGCCGAGGAAAACGGGTTCTGGAGCGCCACCGCAGACTTCACTTCAGCAGGCGAAGGGGCAATCAGCTTGACTGTGACATCAACAGGCGCCACATCCGACGCCTTACAGGGGACTTTTGATAAAACCGGTCCCACTGTCGCCGTATCATACGACAAACCGGGACCTTACAGGGATGCGGATATGGTCACCGTGACAGCGACCTTGACGGACGCCGGTTCCATAGCCGGCACGCCTCAAATTGCCATTGATTTCGCAGGGGATGGCAGCGATATCTACGCCACGGATATGGCAGCCACGGGAGATAACAAGGTCTGGACGTATTCGATGGATGTTCCGGGAGAAAACGAGGGAATCGCGACGATTGCCATCATAGCCTTTGACGCTGTCGGCAACGAGGTCGGGGCTCACAGCGGAGAGAGCTTCACGGTGGATAACACGGCCCCGGTGATCGTAGGGCTTTCCGACGATCCGGTTCCCAGGAAGAGCAAGATCTGGAGCTGGGATGGAGCGGATGCTTCCGCCATCACGTTCCGATACCTGATTGATCAAAACGGGACATGGCCTGAACCTTCGGGCGCCTATTCGGATGTGAAGACAGCGAGCAAGTCCGATGGAGACGGCGCCTGGTACTTCCATGTTCAGGCAAGGGATGCGGCCGGCAATGAGAGTGAGGTGGTGACCGTATCGGCCCTTTTGGATAACAGCGCACCTGTTGGGACCGTCTCAGGGGTGCCTGAAAGCCTCAGCAATCAGACCGGCCTCACGCTCACCATTGGAGGCGATGGGATTACCTATTACAAATACAGCGTGGATGGCGGGAATTACAGCGCCGAGATCCCGGTGGAGACTGGAATCACCTTATCCGACCTCGGTGACGGCACCCACACCATATCGTTGCTGTGCCGGGATGCTGCGGGCAACTGGCAGACCGAAGCAACGACCGTGACCTGGGTTGTGGATACGGCGGCGCCCATAGCGACCCTGTCCGGGGAGCCCGTTTCGCCGTCGAACCAGGATTCGGCCACGCTGACGGTGGGTGGCGATGAGGTCACCCATTACAGGTACAGGCTCGACGGCGAAAACTACAGCAGCGAAATCGCCGTGGAGGAGGGCATTGTGCTTTCTTATCTGGGCGACGGCTCTCATACCCTGGCGGTAGTGGGCCGGGATGAGGCCGGCAAGTGGCAGACGGAGCCCACAGCGGCGACGTGGACCGTGGATACCCATGCACCGGCGGCGAGCTTCGATTATTCGCCCACGCACCCGACAAACCAGGAAGTGCTTGTGACCTTGAAACCCAGCGAGGCTGTAAGCCTCACCAACAATGGTGGGGCGATCACCAGGACCTTTACCGAGAATGGCACTTTCGTCTTTGAGTTCGTGGATGCGGCTGGAAACATGGGCTCTGCCACGGCGGAGGTGACCAACATCGACAGGACGCCGCCCACCGCCACCGTCATTTACTCCAACACTGATCCCATCAACCAGGATGTGGTTGCCACGATCGATCCGAGCGAACCGGTTACAGTGTCGAACAATGGTGGTTCTATCTCCTATACCTTTACATCCAGTGGAAGTTTCACCTTTGAGTTTGTGGACACCGCCGGCAACGAGGGATTTGCTGTTGCCGTCGCGAATTGGATAGACAAGACTGCCCCCGCAGTAACAGGGCTCAGTGACGATCCTGGTCCGGTGCGGAGCAAGACATGGCGCTGGGAGACGGATGAGCCTGCCAAATTTCGCTATGCGATCGACCGTAATGCTGAGTGGGTCTCGCCAGCAGGGGAGTTCAAAGGCACGACATCGGCCAGCATAGCGGAGGGAGATGGGACCTTTTATTTTCATGTGCAGGCGCTTGATGGGGCGGGGAACCGGAGTGGAGTGGTAACGGTGTCGGTGCTCCTTGATAACACTCCCCCCCTCGCTCTCATTTCGGGTGCGCCACAAAGCCCCACCAATAAGACGGGGGCCGTGTGTACCCTATCCGGGCAAGGGGTTACTCAATAAATACAGCCTTGACGGTAGGGAATATAGCAGTGAAATCTCCGCGGCAGCTCCAGTCAGCGTATCGGACCTTGAAGATGGTTCCCACAAGGTGAGTGTACTGGGAAGGGACGCTGCAGGGAACTGGCAGGCTGAACCGACGACGGTGACCTGGATCGTGGACACGGTGGCGCCCAGGGCTACTTTGTCCGGTCAGCCAACGCCTTCAAATTCAAACTCCGCGACATTTATGGTGGGCGGAATTGGGGTCACCCACTACAGGTAAAGACTGGATCAAGGGAATTACGGGGCCGAGACGTCTGTTGCAATGCCTATAGAGCTGTCCGGACTTTGGGACCGCATGCACAAAGTGGATGTGATCGGAAGGGACGCTGCTGGAAACTGGCAAGCTGAACCCGGGGCAACGGTGAGCTGGGTGGTGGATACCACGGCCCCGGTGATCACCGGGCTTTTCGATGATGCAGTACGCAGAAAGAGCAAAACGTGGCAATGGGACGCTGTGGATGCATCGCCTTCGACGTTCCGGTTTTTGATTGATCGGAATAAAACCTGTGCAGACAACAGCGGAGCCTATTCGCATATCAGATCCGCGACCAACGCGGATGAAGATGGAATATGGTACATCCACGTCCAGGCAAGAGACGCTGCCGGGAACGAAAGTGAAGTCGTCACCGTGTCCGCTCTCCTGGACACCACTCCGGTGCTCAAGGGCGACATCAACCTGGACAAAGGTGTGGACCTGGCGGATGCCATTCTGGCGGCTCATCTGATGCTAGGACTAAGGATGTCAGCGCCCATTCACTGGGAAGTCAGGATAAGCGCGGATGGCGAGGTCGGGATGGTGGACGTGGTTTATATTTTACAAAAGACGGCACAATTGCGGTGAGGAAACGGCGAATACAGGAGACAGAATACAGCAGATGAGAGACAGAATACAGAATGCAGGATTGACAGGATTTTCACTGGATTTCTCGGTTTCCGGATGAAACCGAGGAAGCGCAACCCGCCCCACGAATATGCGGATAAACCTCCGGGTCGATGCACCGTAAAATCGATGAGACGCTTTTTGACAGAGGCAGGCATCATTCCTGAGGAGTAAGGCTATGCTTAAATATAAAGGGTACACGGGTCATGTGGAGTTTGATGACGAAGCGGCCATCTTCCATGGAGAGGTGCTCGAGCTTCGGGATGTCATTACGTTTCAAGGCAAAACCGTTTCCGAGATAGAAAAGGCCTTTCGCGACTCCATTGACGATTACTTAGAATTCTGCAGGGAACGTGGCGAAGAACCAGACAAGCCGTTCTCCGGACGCCTCATGCTTCGTCTGCCGCCACTTGCACCGAAAGGTGTACGTGGGCGCTAGCCGAGAAAGCAAAAGCCTAAATGAGTGGATCGCGGAGAAATTGCAGGAAGTTACCTAGTGTCCATCCATAAATGGAAGTGTTTGATAAACGTGAAAAAAGCGCATTCCGTGGTGGATTTTTTGATCTTCATGTAGTAAAAGAAAATTTTTCAAGGATTTGTTTTTACTAACAAAGATCGAAAAAGGAGCCACCACGAAATGCGCGAAAAGCACCAAAAACAAATGCCACTGATGACCAGCATTGTCAACCACCCCCATGGCAAGGAGTTGGA
>Ga0209164_1004504_pt1 | contig 12432 bp, 8 predicted proteins | sample MTBNYHSulfiMetaG_FD_187458 | JGI IMG/M metagenome (GOLD analysis project Ga0209164, IMG submission 187458) | Enrichment culture microbial communities from rom New York Harbor, USA that are MTBE-degrading - MTBE-NYH (New York Harbor Sulfidogenic)... | ecosystem: Environmental > Aquatic > Marine >...
ATCCACGATGCTGTTGGCCTTGGCCACGCCGATGCGCTCGCAGAAGGTGCGAATGCTTTCGGGCGTGTAGCCCCTGCGGCGGATGCCTGAAATGGTGGGCATGCGCGGGTCGTCCCAGCCGCTCACGCGGCCCTCCTGGACCAGTTGGATCAGCTTGCGCTTGCTCAACACGGTGTAGGTCAGATTCAGCCGGGCGAATTCGTATTGGCGCGGCCGGCAGGGCATGGCCAGCTGATCCAGCACCCAGTCGTAAAGGGCCCGGTTGTTTTCGAACTCCAGGGTGCAGATCGAGTGGGTGATGCATTCGATGGCATCGGAGAGGCAGTGGGTGAAGTCATACATGGGATAGATGCACCACCGCTCGCCGGTTCGGTGATGGGAGGCCTTGCGGATGCGGTACAGGGTCGGGTCGCGCATGAGCATGTTGGGATGGGCCATGTCGATCTTGGCCCGAAGCACATGCCGGCCGTCTTCGAACTCGCCGTTGCGCATGCGTTCGAACAGATCGAGGTTCTCTTCGACGGACCGGTCGCGATACGGGCTATTTTTGCCCGGTTCGGTCAACGTGCCCCGGTATTGGCGGATCTCCTCGGCGCTCAGACTATCCACATAGGCCTTGCCGTCCTTGATCAGGCGGACGGCCAGATCGAAAAGCTGATCAAAATAGTTTGAGGCGTAGTATTCCCGATCCTGCCAGTCGAAACCCAGCCAGCGCACATCCTCTTTGATGGCGTCGACATATTCGACTTCTTCCTTGGTGGGGTTGGTGTCGTCGAAACGCAGATTGCACGTGCCGTTGTAACTTTGCGCCAGACCGAAGTTCAGACATATGGACTTGGCATGGCCGATGTGAAGGTAGCCGTTGGGCTCCGGCGGAAAGCGGGTGGCCACCCGGCCGTCATTTTTGCCGGCCTTCAAGTCCTCCTCGATGATGGTTTGAATGAAGTTGGAAGGGGCTTTGGATTCTGTATCGGCCATATCGGCGTTCTCCTGGACCCGCCTAGCGGGGTTTAAGTGATAATTCTGCAAAATATGACATCGAGGCGATGTTGTCGATTTTAGCCTCGGTGATTCTCTTTTAAAAGAAAAAAGGAGCGCCCGTTGCCTTGGAGCGCTCCTTGTAATCGGCTTGGCTGGGGGACGAGGATTCGAACCTCGGCAGACGGAGTCAGAGTCAATACCCCCGAGTTTCCTAACCTCCTAAAATTGCAACAACATATTGAAACTATTTGACATACAATTTTTACATTTTTGTCTATTTTACACGTTTTGGTCAGTTTTGGAAACTTTTTCTCACACGGATTCTCACACAGGATCATGCCAATTTGGGCGGCAGGGACCTGCTTAAATCATCCATCTCACCACCCAATAAACGGCGTACCCGACGCCGATACCAAGGGGCAACATGATTCATGGCCGGCTGCACGAATGGATTACGGTTTGTCGTGTATGCGCACGACATTGTCATTGGCGATGCTAAATAGGTGGTATTCGGTATTGATTTGGAATCTTGGAAATCAATAAACCGTAACCGAAATGGATCTATTCGGTCTGTGTGGCAGTACAATTCCAGCGGTGGGCCGACATAAGCATCAATAAGTCATTTTAATTTAAACCGTTGCAGTTCATAGAGCAACTCCAGCAACTCTTTTTGGTGGGTGTCTAAAAACGCCCCATCGTTTGGTATGGGAACATCGTTTTTAGTGCTCAGCTCATTGTTTAAGGCTCCTGATGCTTTCAGTGCAATGGGTTTCTTATAATGAGAGTCCACGTAACAAATGCGCGACCAGTCACTTATGAGGGTGTATATCCGCGTCCGTTTGCTTAAAAGATCGTAACCGAGGGAATAGTCCTCAGGAGGATTATGAACTCCAAGGAGAGGCAATATTGTCGGTGCGATATCCAAATGACTGGTCATTTGGTCGGTTTGATGCGGGCCGGTTCCTGGAATCCAAAGGATTAAGGGAACTCGTGTTTGTTCTTCGACGAAGGATGACCCGTGTCCCCATCTGCCCTTTTCCATGAACTCCTCGCCATGGTCGCCCGTGATGATAACGATGGTATTTTTTAAAAGATCTTCCTTTTCCAGAAACCCTAATATTCTGCCGAACTGACTGTCCAGATGGTGGCACGAGTTGATATATCGATTTTTAATCAACTGAATATCATGATTGAGATCCATGGTGGCATAATTGAAATCCCTGAGGTAATCCTGACGCAAAACGCTGTCCTCTGGAAAGTAATATCTGGCGTGAGGTGATTCGAAAAACATAAAGGTCATGAATGGTCGAGTCTTATCTCGTTGATTGATAAACTTCAAAAGATCGGACACATTATTTCGGTCTCTTTGCCAGCCCGGGCCCTCATCGTTTTCATGCAAAAGATCGCTCTGAATGGATGCAAAAATAGTTTTGTCGAATTCTGGATAAGTAAATTTGGCGCTTGTGTACATGCTCATTTGATAATTCTGCCGCCGTAGGACATCCATCAAAACAGGCCCGCGTCGGGCATTGAGGAAATCAAACCAGTAAGGGCCGTAAAGCCCGTAAAACATTGAAAACAAGCCCATCCTGGTGGAGTTGCCACCGCTGTAATGGTTGAGAAACAATTGGGACCGCTGAGCAAATCTCCATGCTGCGGGGGTGACTTCGGGGTCAAGCATATCCCAGCGCCAGGATTCTGCGACCAGCCAAACAATATTCAGTGGCCGTTTGGGCGGTTGGATCTCGAGGTGCGATATGGGATAATTCAGTGCGCCCTGACCGAGTTTGAGATTTACTTCATTGCCGGAGTGGGATTTAAAACCAAACTTTCCAGCTATGCTCGCAAAAGTGAAGGGGACATAGCCGGGAAAAGCCTGGGCCGAAATCAATATCGGACTGTAACCTTGCAGGCTGCTAACGCCATACATCATCCGTTCTCCGGCCGCAAGGAGGAAAAAAAGAGGTAGAAGATATAGATATCGTTTGCGCGGCTGAAGAATCCAGGCAAAACGATTTCGAGTTGAAATGAAGCACAATCCCCAAAAAATGAAAATTTGCGTCAGGATCAATCCGAGTATGGCTGATACAAATAGAAACACGGTGACACGATCACTGCCCATGGATTCGATCCCGCCGGAGGTTGTAACCAGATTCCAGACAAAGCCGTTGATATGAAATCCAAAAACATTGAAAATTCTGGCATCGATAAAGAGGATAATGAGGGTTCCTGTTGTAAGCGTAATTGCAATCGTATACAGCATCCCTGCCGCAGCAGGTGGCAAGTCGTGACCACGTTGGCGCCAATTGAGGATACGGTGAACGATTTTGGTTATCATGAGTGAGGGAAGCAAGTAGATGAATCCATAACTGAGGTATACGGCAAGAGAATAAATGACGACCGGGACGCCTTTGAAAAACAGCGTGTGCTTCAATTCAAGGGCCGTTACCAGCAGCAGCGCCAGGTAGGACAAAAAAAAGAAATGGTTCAGTAAGATATTTCGTTGGGAAAAAGTCATCGTTATCCGCCATCGTTTTTCAGGTTGATCTGGGCACGCGCCGAAGCCACGTTTTCTATCAGCAAATAATATTTTGGGGCCCTGAAGACGATGTTGAACCGCCGCGATAGAGCTTCAGGCAGACGCGCCATATCTTTACTTCGCACGGCAAGGTAGTCTATGGTTTGATCGTTCAAACATTTTTCAGCCTCATTGAAATTGCGGGCCAGAAGGGCTTTTCCCTCCGAGTAAAATTCTGCGGAAAAGGGGCGGCTAAACAGATAAATCAGATGGCCCTTCTCTTGGTTGGGACCGCGACGGTCATGGTAAGCAGCGATCAGCCGCATTTGGCTCCGTTCAGCGGGTCCGTTGCCCATCGCTATCCAGCCCAGACCGATGGCGAATATCAGCAAGATGAGCGACGCCCCCCAACCGAGCGCTTTGAACGCAGCCATTGGCTTTCCGGACAACTCGGAGCCGGCGATCATCACCTCGGCCGTCAATAGTGCGATCGCCGGCAGAGCCGGGAGCACATAGGTCCAGAGGATGTTTCCCGCCAAGGTGAAAAACAGCATGGGCGCTGCTGTCCAAAGGACCAGGTAGAGAATCCATCCATCCCCAAGGTTAAGGCGCTTGAAAAGGCCGCTTCGAAACTCTGTTCTCGGCAGCCAGAAGAGCAGAGCGAGCGACCATGGCAATGAGCAGGCCAATCCGTATAGCCATATCGTCCCCTTGGGCCGCACATGGGCATTGCCATACAGGTCGCCCTTCCATCCGGGGACGGTGAATCGTTTCCAATGCTCGCCGATGAGAAAATAGTCCAGAAACCCAGGCGTCTTGTGTTCGGCCAATGCATACCATGGGACGCTCAAACATATCGTCAGCGCCAGGCCCCCCAACCAGGGCAGTCGCTGCCAGACCTCCAGCCAGCGGCGTTGCAGGAGCGTCCATAGCCCGATCGGCAAGGCGGTCAAAACGACGGCCACAGGTCCCTTGGCAAGCAGGCCGATGGCCAGACCTGCGAAAAAAGAATATCCCCAGATTCGTCCGGCGCGCCCCGGCGTGTTAAGTGCCTGCCAGAAAGCCGTCATGCAAAGGGTTGTCCCGGCCAACAGGGTCGGATCAGTCATCACCGCTCCACTGCTGACGAAAAAAAGCCCAGAAGTAGCCAGAATCAGCGCAGCGGCCATGGCGTAATCGCGGCCTCGCTGCTGTTTCGCCATATGCCAGACAAGGATCATAGCCCCCAAGGCCATCAAAAAGGATGGCAAGCGAACGGCAAATTCGTTTATGCCAAAGAGCCTCATGGATCCAGCCGCAAGCCAGGTTGAAAGGGGCGGTTTTCCCCAGAAGGGAACGCCATAGCTGTATTGAGGAGTGACCCAGTCACCGGTTTCCACCATCAGCCTGGCGATATTGCCATAGCGGGCCTCGGTGGTATCGGCCAGGGGATACGCCCCTAATGAGATCAGCCGTAGAAGGCCAAATGAAATCAGCAACGCCAAGAGCCATCGGCTGAAGGATTTTCCAACCTTATTGTGGATCATCACCGAACACTCTCATCTTGGACCAGTACCAGTTTGCGCTTGGCTATGGCCCTGTAATGTCGATTCACCAGATAGAGGGGGCGCTGTTTGGTCTCGATAAACATCCTTCCCAGGTACTCACCCATGATGCCAAGCGCCAACAACTGCAAACCACCCAAGAAAACGATGACCACCATCAGGCTCGGATAGCCGGGGACAGGATCGCCTGAAAGCAAGGTTTTAGTGAAAACAAACCCGCCGTAAAGAAGCGCTGCCAATGATGTCAGCACCCCGACATAACTGGCTATTTTGAGCGGTGTCACGGTAAACGAAGTGATTCCCTCGAGTGCAAAGTTCCAAAGATGCCAGTAATTCCATTTCGTTGTGCCGGCATGGCGGGGGGCACGATGATAAAGGATCTCTTTTGCAGGAAAACCAATCCAGGCGAACAGTCCTTTCATGAACCTGGTGCGCTCTGGCATCCGATTCAGTGCGTCAATCGCTCTGCGGCTCAGCAACCTGAAATCGCCCACATTCTCTGGCACCCGGAATCGTCCGATGCGTCCCATCAGCGCATAAAAAGCCGAAGCTGTCGTCCTTTTTAGCCAGGATTCTTTTTCTCTGCTCAGCCTGCGCATGTAAACCACATCCGAACCGTTGTGCCATTCATTGATCATCTGCGGAATGAGCTCCGGGGGGTCCTGCAGATCCGCATCGATAATAATCGCAGCATCACCCGCAGCATGCTCAAGTCCTGCCGTCATGGCTGCTTCTTTGCCGAAATTGCGGCTCAGATCCAGCACTTGCACACGCGCGTCGGTCTGGGCGATCTCCAATAAAAATCCCAGGGTCTTATCCGTACTGCCGTCGTTGACGAACAAAATTTCGACATCGTCGACTTGTGCGGAGGTCACCGCACGCGAAAGCCGGTGGTAAAATTCGCAAACCACTTCCTGCTCATTGAAGACTGGCACTATGATCGAAAGCAAGGCAGGTCGATATGTCGGAAATGCACGACTTCGTTCCCGCATAATCCCTCCTTAAAACGTCCATACCCGATGGATGACAAACCCTATTGAAAACTGCGCCACCGTGGCAAACACCTGGGCCGGTGCAAGAGACCAATTCATCTGGATCAGGGCGATGTTAAGCATCCATCCGTTGACAACAGTGCATATCGCAGCAACCAGAAAAAACCTGGATGAAGCGCTGAGATGCCCCTTGATGCTCCGAAACGTCACGAAATAATTGAGCACATAAATCACCAGGGCGCCTGCAATCGCGCCGGAGGTTGAAGCCCACAAGGGTTTTAGAGTAAACGATCGAATCAGTATAATCAGAAGGCTGTAATGGACCAGCGTACCGGCAACGCTGGCGCCTAAATAGTTGACCATTTGGACTGCCATCCGAACGGAAGGTTTCATTTCAAATAATTTCCCTGCACCAACGCATTCGTCGCTGATTTGGGTTGTTTTGCCTGGGGCAGACAAACACGAAATGTGCATCCCTTTCCGGGCGCGCTGTGAAGTTCGATGCGGCCGTGATGGATCTCCACCGCCCACTTGGCAATGGCGAGCCCCAGGCCGAATCCACCCGTATGCCGTGAACGCACCCTGTCCACACGATAAAATCGATCGAAAACGAGCGCTGCATGCTCTGGATCGATTCCCGGCCCCGTGTCGGTGATGTCCAATACGCATCCCTCGTCGGTCTTTCCTACAGTGATGTGAATCTCTTTGCCTTTTGGGGTATATTTGATGGCGTTGTGCAAGAGGTTGCTTACGGCCTGCCGGAAAATGCTCCGGTCGAGCCTCAGCTGGCAGGGCTGTTCGATCTCCATCAGCAGGTGTTGCCGTTTTTCTTCGGCGAGCACCTTGAGAAGGGCCACTTCGTCCTGAACGACGGCGCCGAGGTCCATGAGCTCAAATACGGGTTCGACCATGCCGCTGTCAGAGCGTGCCAAAGCCAAAAGATCATTCAAAAGGCGATTCAGCTTGTCCACTTCTTCCAGCATGCTGCCAATGGTTTCCTGGCAGGCCCCCACGTCCCTTGGATTGCGCAAGGCAATTTCCCCTACGGAACGAATTGCGGCAAGGGGGGTCCGAAGTTCATGTGAAGCGTCGGCCGTAAATTGGCGCGTCTGTTTAAAAGAGCGATCGAGTTTGCTGAGAAGTTCGTTAAAGGTTATCGAGAGCTGCCCCAACTCGTCCTCCGGGTTTTCCACCGGAAGTCTTTTGTGGAGCATTGCCGCCGAGATGGTTTTGGTCTGGGCGATAATGGCTTTCAACGGAGACAGAATCCGACCTGCGAAGAAAAAGCTTCCAATCCAGGCAAAAATGAGGACGATTGGAAAGCTCAGGATCTGGATCATTAACAATTCGCTCAAAACCGTAGCCATTTGATCGCGGGAACGGCCTAAAATGATCTCCACCCATTGTCCTTGAACCTGATGCATTGACTGGAGCACAAGAAGCGACTCACCATCGTTCAAACGGAAAGAACGAAAGATGTGGTCATGGGATTTTCGCGTTGGCGAAGGAAGGATCGAATGGATGCTCTCGTCGGGCAAATTGGTGTAAATCAAGCCCCTGTCAAGATGACGCAATTCCATCCAGAGCTGGTTTCCGTCATGAAAAAGAAATCCTTGAGGTCCATTCCAAACAATGTCTTTTCCATTATTCACTACAAGGAAACCCTCCACCAATTGAAGGTGATCCATCAGACCCCCCTTCAATTCGGAAAGCTCCTCATGCCATAAAAAAGCCAGGTTGATCAGCATGTACAATATCAGGATCGCTGCCAGTATACTTAACTGCCAAAGCGTGATACGCGCCCGTATGCTTTTGATGATGCGACGGCTCATGATTTTTCTACTCTAATTGTAAAACCCACTCCTCGTATGGTGTGGATCAACTTTTCGCCATTTTGATCGATTTTCTTACGGAGACGTGCCATGTGCACGTCGATGACATTGTCCAAAGGAGTGGCCCTTGCCGCCTCTTTCCAAACGTCACGGGCGATCATGTCTCGGGTGACAAACCTTCCCTGATGACGCATCATAAAAGCCAGTAGATCAAACTCCCTGGATGTCAGATCGACAGGCTCTCCCGCTTTCCATGCCTCACGGGTTACAAGATCCAGCTCAAGGTCGGCAAATTGAAGATGAAATACCTGGTCTGCCCGGCCCCGGCGCAATAGCACCCGGATTCGGGCCAACAATTCGGCTATAGCAAAAGGTTTGACCATATAGTCGTCGGCGCCGCCGTCCAGGCCGATGATGCGGTCGTTTAATTCATCCCGCGCGGAAAGGATCAAAACCAGGGTCTGGGAGTCCCGACGACGGAGCGCTTCAAGAATTTCCAAGCCGCTACGCCCCGGAAGCATCAGATCTAAGACCACCACATCGAAAATTTCGGTGCTGATCAGGAAAAATCCATCCTCACCGGTAATGGCCGTCATGACATCGTAGCCTTCGGCCTCCAGCCCCTGTTTCAGAGATTGGCCGATTTTGATATCATCTTCTATGACCAGAATTTTTTTCATGGCTCATTTTTTATTCATAGAAATTATTTTGGACAACTGACATTTTCCTGAATTTTTATTCAGGTTTTGTCGGCAGAATGATTAATTTTTTTTATTTTACGTTTTATTTCAATTAGTTGAATCAAATACAGTTAAAATGGTCAATACCTTATAGGCATTCTCGATTATTATGATACCCTTCAGCAACCAAAAATAAAGGACCTGGCCCGGTGTCCCCTCCAAACCCACCGGGCCATATCCTTCCTACCTGACAGAAAAACGAACCACAGTTCGTTTTTCAGTTCAACATCCCCAATATATTTCCGCCAACTCTCGACAGCCGAAAACTCGATTCCGCCGGCAAATCCTCCATTTGCGCCGCCCTGGTATACGTGTTGACCACATGGAACATGGTCTCTCCCGCTTCATGAGGCCAAGCCCACTCAACGGCTTCTTTCTCACCGCCATTTAACGCAAACTGACGATTAAAACTGGCCAAGGTCGATTCGGGATTTTCCACCCTTGATTCCAACGACAATCGAAACTGTTCCCGCTGAGCCCCCAACTCCAGCGACACCTTGTCCATCACGATGGGAAACTCATTAAGGATCTTAGTGCTCACATGCCGATACGACGCAGAGACATCGGATTTGGCCACCAGTCCATTGGTGCAGACCAGTCTCAACACAAACGCCGCAATGGAAAGTGATGCCAGCCCCACTTCAGAATTCGATATCGATATGCCCGGTTTGAATTTGTCTCCGTTGATATCGAACGCTTTCTGCCCATCGGGGATACTCAATGACATGAACTCTGTATCCAGATGACATTGGACCGGGGTTTCGGGTTTATATCCCAAGGAGTCCAAACGCTCCATCACTTCGAAATTGTCCACGGGAATATACTTGGTGGTAAACACGGCCCGTACCTCCTGGCCATCGAACCGGAACAGCAATTGGTCATTTTTCTCATGCTTGATCCAGTGGTTCAGGTTCATTGCCTGCACATCGGCAGGACATCTGGTCAAATAGGGGTATGGAATCCCCAGACGATTGGATATAGATCGTTGTGCCACAGGTCTTAGCGAATGAGGTTCACCTGCAATGCGAACGATGTCAAGGTGATCAAACGATATGTCCGGCACGGCGATGTTCTGATCAAAGCAGTTTGCCGACATTGCATCCACGCGGTCGAACACTTTGCCAAGGGTGGTCAAATTGGGTTTCATACGATTCTCCTTTAAGGGTTGATTTCCGAAAGATGCGCCTTTCACCACCTGGCGCATTATATTTTCCCTGACGACTCTACAGGGTGCGTATCCATGCAAGCGGACGGGTGGCTTCCGGAAAATTTGAATTTATGGATTGCTGGTGATGATTACCGGCTGGTTGGATTCTCGTTGGTCTGACAATGGGTGGGATTGGTTCTGCGGGACTTAATCCTCGTTGGGTTTGATTCTGAGTGGTCAAATTGATCACCACGACAAGGATCCCGTTTGCATTTTTCATGCAGTTTACTTCTCAACTTGCGGGTCGTCATCTTTTCAAATGGGTAAGCCATGTCATCACCTCCATCTATTCGGGTAGATAGGACTCTCCCAGGTCAAACAGACAGATCGATACGGGCATGGATATGGTCGGATAGAGCGAATCCACATCCTCTTTGACCATGCTCACGATATCGCCATAAGGACTTTTTTCACTGCGTTTGGCGGTCAACATGAGGATCCCTGCTTCGATGTTGCCCTTGTCATAGCCGATCTGAAGGCGCATCAAGCCCTCCAGGATGTATTCGTAGGCGCTAAAATGACCATCGATGGCCACGCCGTGCTTAAACCCCTTGTATTGATAACGGCGGCCGGCGATGACATTGAGACATCCACTTTCCCGCCATCCCATTTCATCCAGGGCCAGTCGTAAAAGCTCTTTTCGATAAAGCGATCCTTGCAGGGCGGTAAACACGTATTCCATGGTCATGGCCACATCCGAAACCATTGCCTTTTGCTCGATGATCTTGTCTGCGTCTCTGAAATGAATCAGCTGAAAATCCACGATTGGACCTCCTTTATATAAGGTGTGATATCGATATTGGGGTAACGGCAGAACGGGTGCTGTAGCGGTTGTGCGGGGTTTTAAGCGGCTGATTTATGCAGGTCGACTTCACGCTTGCCGAGCATTTCATCCAAAAACTGGGACTTTTTGGCTGGTTGCCCCAGATAGTTCAATGGGTATGACACAAACAGTAATCTCATGGCCCTTGATATGGCGACAAAACATATGCGCCTTTCTTCTTCCAGGTTTCCTTTACCGCTGGGCATCAGTCCCTCAACCAGACCAATGACGAACACCACGGCAAACTCCAGACCCTTTGCCTTATGCACGGTCATTAAACTCACGCCCTCTTTGTCGTCACCCACTGTCTCATCCGTGAAGCTGTCGGCATATTCGAGAAAGGCGGCAATGTTTGAATAACGGGCAGCCGCTAATTGCAATTGGTTGATGTTTGAGATCTTGATGTCATCGGGGCTGGGAATGTCTTCGTCCACGATAAAGCGATCATAGTCCCAGATGATGCGAATCTTCTGTATGACCTGCACGGGCTCTAATGTTTCGGCGCTTTCAATCAGCGGGTCCATGAAGGTAACGAATGTTTTGATATTCTTCCGGACAAAGGGCACCGTGATGATCATGGACTTTAATCCAGCATACAGATGAATCCCCCGTTTCCGGCAGTAATCTTTCAATTGGTCCTTGACCTGGTTGCTCACATAACGGACCGGCACATTGAGGATATTGAACAAAGCCTCGTCTGCTTCATCGCTGTCGGGAGCATCGATCACTCGCAGATAATCCAGCAAACACTTGACCTCGTGACGATCATAAAAGGTCCGGCCGCTTTGAATGTGATACGGGATTTTGTTTTGCAGAAAGGCCTCTTCCACATAGCGGGATTGAAAATTGGCTCGATAGAGCACCGCAATGTCACTGTATTGATATCCACGGCGCTCGATAAGATCCACGATTTCATTGACCACGCCCATCGCTTCAGTCTCTTCGTTGGATGCTTCGAGCACAACGACATCATCTCCATCCGGATTGTCGGTCTTTAATTCCTTGTGGATCTGCTTGACGTTGTGACGGATCAGGTTCTGACAGGCACGAAGGATCTGAGGTGTGGAACGGTAATTCAAATCCAAAATGAACTGACGGGAGCCGGGAAACATCGATTGAAAGTTGAGGATATTGCCAACGGATGCACCGGTAAATGAATAGATCGCTTGATGATCATCGCCGGCCACCCAGAAACTTGAAGCGTCATGATTGCTGTCTTCCCGAATCAGCAGGCGCAGCAACTCGAACTGCACCGGGTTGGTGTCCTGGAATTCATCGACCAGTATCGATTGAAAGCTGCCCTGGTATTTTTCCCGCACCTCATCATTATCCCGCAGCAGGAAGTAAGTTTCAAGGAGCAGGTCATCGAAATCGAGCAGCAGCTTGTGTTCCTTGGCTTCATTATATGCCTGGTAGATCTCGGCAATGCGCATCATGGTCTTGTCGCCGGAAAAGAGCGCTTTAAACTCTACCGGGTCGATGATGTTGTTTTTGGCCAGAGAGATTTCTCGGAGCACGGTGCCAACAGTCAGATCCTTTACCTTCAATCCTTTCATGACGTTTTTGATGAACACCAGCTGCTCTTTGCCGGACAGGATTTCAAAGACTTTGCCCTCGACTTTGAGCAGATGTAAGCAAAACGAATGGATGGTGGACAACCGGACCCGTGACGACATCTCCCCTAATACCGGCACCAGGCGTGATCGCATTTCGTCAGCCGCATTTCTGGTAAAGGTCAACCCCAGGATATGCTCGGGAGCAATGCCGTATTCCGTGACGAGTATTCCAATCCTTT
>Ga0209164_1004505_pt1 | contig 12430 bp, 10 predicted proteins | sample MTBNYHSulfiMetaG_FD_187458 | JGI IMG/M metagenome (GOLD analysis project Ga0209164, IMG submission 187458) | Enrichment culture microbial communities from rom New York Harbor, USA that are MTBE-degrading - MTBE-NYH (New York Harbor Sulfidogenic)... | ecosystem: Environmental > Aquatic > Marine >...
CGTGGGCGGGATCGGGATCATGAACATCATGCTGGTCTCGGTCACCGAGCGGACCAGGGAGATCGGGCTCAGGATGGCCGTGGGGGCCTCGGGAGGGGACATCATGGCCCAGTTCCTGATCGAGTCGGTGGTTCTGTCCCTGATCGGCGGGCTCCTGGGGGCCGCCCTGGGGATCGGCGGCTCCTTCGCCCTGGCGGCCATGAGCGACTGGCCGGCCATCATCGACCCCAAGTCGGTCCTCCTCTCCTTTGTCTTCTCCGCCGCGGTGGGGATCTTCTTCGGCTTCTACCCGGCCCGGAAGGCCTCCCGGCTGGACCCCATCGAGGCCCTGCGCTACGAGTAGGGTCGGTCGAGGGCGGTTCATTAGGGCGGTTTGGGTGGGGCTGACCCGCCCTCCATGCTTTCAAAGATCGATAATGAAATAACGGGGATAGTACGTCGGCCCAGGAGTGAGGGGTGGGGTGGGTTGTCTCGCGGCCGGCCAGTCGCCTGGAGATGGCCGCCTGCGGCCTAAGTATCACGCCTGGGGTAGTTGTCAGGCAATATTTTGAAATTTGCTCTGGCGGCAATTGATGGGGCGGCCGGCTCCGAAAGCCGGCTCTCTCGACAACGCCACCCCACCCTTTTTAATTTTTGGTGGGAAGGCGAGAGCAGCTCTGGAATCGGCACGGATTTCTGAAAAATGCTCTAAGACGTGCCGTCAGGAGTGTGTGACCCTGACAGCATATTGTGGTCCCTACCCCAACCCTTTCCCCCTAAAGGGGGGCGAGGGGACCGGAGGGACGGCGGAGTATCCGGATGAAAAAAAGCCCCGGGGGAAATCCCCCCGGGGCCTTTGCGAGACGAGCCGGGAGAACGGGCCGGCTCAGCCCTTGACCTTGGCGGCCAGCTTCTCGGCCAGGTCGGTCTTCTCCCAGGTGAACTCGGGCAGCTCCCGGCCGAAGTGGCCGTAGACCGAGGTCTTGCGAAAGATGGGCCGGAGCAGGTCCAGGTGGCTGATGATCTGGGCCGGCTTGAGGGAGATCAGGTCGACCAAGGCGTCGCGGATGTCGAAGTCCGGGACCTTGCCCGAGCCGTTGGTGTTGACCAGGACCGAGACCGGCTCGGGCACGCCGATGGCGTAGGCCAGCTGAACCTCGCACCGGTCGGCCAGGCCGGCGGCAACGATGTTCTTGGCCAGGTAACGGGCCATGTAGGAGGCCGAGCGGTCGACCTTGGAGGGGTCCTTGCCGGAGAAGCAGCCCCCGCCGTGGGAGCCGTAGCCGCCGTAGGTGTCGACGATGATCTTCCGTCCGGTCAGGCCGCAGTCGCCGTGGGGGCCGCCGACCACGAACCGGCCGGTGGTGTTGATGTGGAGCTTGGTGTCGCCGTCCATCATCTCCGAGGGGATGACCTTCCTGATCACCTCCCGGACGATGGCCTCCTTGAGCTCGGAGTAGCGGACGTCGGGCGAGTGCTGGGCGGCGATGACCACCGCCTCCACCCGGAGGGGGTTGCCGTTCCGGTCATACTCCACGGTGACCTGGCTCTTGCCGTCGGGCCGGAGGAAACCCAGGGTCCCGTTGTGGCGGACCCGGGCCAGCCGCTGGGCCAGCTTGTGGGCCAGGGAGATGGGCAGCGGCATCAGCTCCGGGGTCTCCTTGCAGGCGAAGCCGAACATCAGCCCCTGGTCTCCGGCCCCCTGCTCCTCGAAGAGCCCCTCCCCGGCGGTGACCCCCTGGGAGATGTCCGGCGACTGCTTGTCGATGGTGGAGATGACGGCGCAGGTCTCCCAGTCGAAGCCCATGGAGGAGGAGTGGTAGCCGATGTCCCGGATGACGCTCCGGACCAGCTCGGGGATGTCCACCCAGGTCTCGGTGGTGATCTCGCCGGCGACCATGGCCAGCCCGGTGGTGACCAGGGTCTCGCAGGCGACCCGGCTCTTGGGGTCGTCCTTGAGCATGGCGTCCAGGACCGAGTCCGAGATCTGGTCGGCCACCTTGTCCGGGTGTCCCTCGGTGACCGATTCCGAGGTGAAGAGGTAATTGGTGTTGGGCATGTCGGGAGCTCCTTGGTCTTGGCCCTTCCGGGCCGGCCGTGATCGGCGTTTATCAAGCGGTTAGGGCTAATTATCATGCCTGAAACGAGGTGTCAAGGGAGCCGTCGGTCTGTTTCGCGGGCTTTACTCGGCCCTTGGGAGCGGTTAACCTGGATTGGTTAAAGCCCGGACCTGAGATCTCAAGGCCAAGAGACGGAGGCAGAGGTGGCCCTATCCGGACCCAACAACGCCATCACCGATGTCAGGGGGATCCTGGTCGGCAGCCACACCGACCGGGAGGCGGCCAGCGGAGTGACGGTGGTCCTGGCCCCGGGAGGGGCCGTGGCCGGGGTCGACGTCCGGGGCTCGGCCCCGGGGACCAGGGAGACCGACCTCCTGGATCCGATAAACCTGGTGGAGCAGGTCCAGGCGGTGGTCCTCTCCGGGGGCTCGGTCTACGGCCTGGCCGCGGCCCAGGGGGTGGTTGACTGGCTGGCCCGGCGGGGCTTGGGCTTTTCCCTGGGCCAGGGGCAGGTGGCGCCCATCGTTCCGGCGGCGACCCTCTTCGACCTGGGCCGGGGGAAAAGCTTCGTCCCTCCGGTGGGGCCGGAATGGGGCCGGCTGGCCTGCCGGGCGGCCAAGGACGGCCCGGTGGAGATGGGCACGGCCGGGGCCGGGACCGGGGCCGCGGCCGGGGGCCTGAAAGGCGGCCTGGGCACGGCCAGCGAGCGGCTCGACTCCGGCCTCGTGGCCGGGGCCCTGGCCGCGGTCAACCCTTTCGGCTCGGTGATCGATCCGGCCGCCGGCCGGCCCTGGGAGATGGGGCTGGAGGTGGGGGAGGAGTTCGGACCGGCCCGAAAGAGGGCGGTCAGGCTGGAGACCACGGCCCGGGAAGGTCTCCCGGAGAACCCGGCCGGCCGGAACACGACCCTGGGGGTGGTGGCGGTCAACGCCCGGCTGACCAAGGCCCAGGCCACCAAGGTGGCCCAGATGGCCCAGGACGGGCTGGCCCGGGCCATCCGCCCGGCCCACACCATGTTCGACGGGGACACGGTCTTCTGCCTGGCCACGGGGGAGAGGGAGCTGCCCCTGGCCGAGGGCTTCTTCGCCGCCCCCCAGGCTTCGGCCCTGACCGAGCTGGGCCGGGCCGCGGCCGACTGCCTGGCCAGGGCCATCATCAGAGCCGTTTTGGCGGCCCGGAGCCTGGGAGGGTTCAAGGCCTGGGCGGACCTGGAGGACCGTTAGCCGGGGGCGGAACCCCTGAAGCCCCTAACCGCTTGACCTGGAGACCCGGCTAGCCTAAAAGACAGCTAATCGTCCATCGTGATCCGGCTCCGGATCCGGGCCGGCCGGTCCCGGCCGGTGAGGGGGGCGGTTGCCATCCGACCCCTGGCTCCGGGCCGGGCTCAAGGCGGTCCGGACTTTTACCTGGTTTGGGCGGTCAAGGCCGGCCACCGGCCCTGATCGCCGACGGCCGGCAAGAGCCTGGTTTTGCCGGCCTTACGAGCGCTTATGAGCCCGGCCCGCTTAACCGGGCGGCCCGAGCCAAGTTGCCTTTCAAGCGCAACCTGGTATTCCTCCACCTGAAGCCGGAAAAACCTGGACGGAGGGGATCAAGCAGACCGGAACATGATCCGCTACCTGGTAAAAAGAGTGACCATCCTGGTGATCATGCTGGCCCTGGTCAGCCTGGTCATCTTCTCGGTCCTCTTCGTCCTCCCCGGAGACCCGGCCCAGATCATCCTGGGCATGAACGCCACCCCGGAAACCCTGGCCAACCTCAGGGCCGAGCTGGGTTTGGACCGGCCCTTCCTGGTCCAGTACGGGACCTGGATCGGCGACCTGGTCCGGGGCAGGTCGGGGCGATCGATCAACTACGACGTCCCGGTCATGGAGCTGATCTTCTCCCGGTTCGCCGTGACCGGGCCGATGGCCTTTCTGGCCATGATCTTCGGGGTGAGCATCGCCCTTCCCCTGGGGATCTACGCCGCCAGGCGGCAGAACCAGACCGGGGACGTGGCGGTCATGGCCTTCACCCAGGTGGGTCTGGCCGTGCCCGAGTTCTGGCTGGGGATCCTCCTCATCCTGACCTTCGCCGTTCATCTGGGCTGGTTCTCGGCCGGCGGCTTCCCGGGCTGGGCCGAGGACCCCCTGGGCTCCCTCAAGGCCATCCTCCTGCCCGCACTGGCCCTGGGGCTGATCAGGGCCTCGGTCATCGCCCGGCTGACCAGATCGTCGATGCTGGAGGTCCTCCGGGCCGACTACGTCCGGACCGCCCGGGCCAAGGGGCTCACCGAACGGATGGTCATCTACGTCCACGCCCTCAAAAACGCCCTCATTCCGGTCCTGACCATCCTCGGCCTCCAGCTGGGCCAGCTCCTGGCCGGAACCATAATCATCGAGAACGTCTACTACCTCCCCGGCCTGGGCCGCCTGGTTTTCCAGGCCATCGGCCAGCGGGACCTGCCGGTGGTCAGGGAGATCGTCCTGGTCATGGCCGGGTTGGTGGTGGTGATCAACTTCGTGGTCGATCTCCTCTACGCCTACATCGACCCCCGGATCCGGCTAGGCTGAGATGGAGATTCAGCGGGAATGAGACGGTTCTTCTCCAACCGCAACTTTACGGCGGGCTTCATCCTCTCGGCGGCGGTGGTGGTCGTGGCCCTGGCCAGCCTGGTTTGGACCCCCTATGCCCCCAACGTCATGAGCAGCCAGGACCGGCTCAAGGGACCTTCCTTAAGCCACCCGCTGGGGACCGACCGCTACGGCCGGGACATCCTCTCCCGGACCATGGCCGGGGCGGTCAACTCGATCATCGTCGGGCTGGTGAGCCTGACCATCGGGCTGACCATCGGGGTCGTCCTGGGGCTCTGGGCGGCCTACTCCGGACGGTACGTGGAGGAGGGGGTGATGCGGCTGGCCGATCTCCTGTTCGGCTTTCCGGCCGTCCTCTCGGCCATCCTGATCACCTCCATCCTGGGACCCTCGATCATCAACTCCATGATCGCCATCGGCATCTTCTACATCCCCATCTTCGCCCGGCTGACCAGGGCGGTCAGCCTCTCGGTCTGGCAGCTGGAGTTCATCGCCGCGGCCAGGGCCTGCGGCCTCAGCGACCTGGCCATAGTCCGGCGCCACATCCTGCCCAACATCCTCTCCCCCCTTCTCATCCAGGCCACGGTCCAGTTCGCCATCGCCATCCTGGCCGAGGCCGGCCTGTCCTACCTGGGCCTGGGCACCCAACCACCCAACGCCTCCTGGGGCCGGATGCTCAACGAGGCCCAGACCTACATGGCCACGGCCCCCTGGATGGCCATCTTCCCGGGGGTGGCCATCGCCTGGGCCGTCCTGGGCTTCAACCTCCTGGGTGACGGACTCAGGGACACCCTGGACCCCAAGATGGTCAGGGTCAGGTGAGGGAAAGGACGGGCCGTGGTTGACCGGGAGAAGATCGATCGGGTCCTCCAGAAGCTCGACCCGGCCCGGGTGGAGGAGCTCACCGCCGGGCTGGTCAGGCTCAACACGGTCTTCGACCCCGAGGCCGGAACCAGCGAGCAACCGGCCGCGGAGCTGGTGGCCGAGTGGGCCGCCCAGGAGGGGCTGGACTTCCGGGTGGAGGAGGTCTCCCCCGGACGGCCCAACGTGATCATCACCCTTCAGGGCTCACCCGGCCTGAGGAGCCTGATGCTGGAGGGCCACACCGACGTGGTCACCCCCGGCGACGTGACCGCCTGGACCGTGGATCCTTTTTCGGCCAAGAAGGTCGGCCGCCGGATGTACGGCCGGGGGACCAACGACACCAAGGGCAACCTGGCCGCCATGCTGACGGCCATGGCCGCCATCAAACGGTCCGGGGCGGCCTTCCAGGGGACCATCGTCGGCGGGGTCCTCTGCGACGAGGAGGGGGATATGTCCGGGGTTCTGGACTTTATCGCCCGGGGCCACGCCGACCGGATCACCGGGGCGATCGTCTGCGAGCCCCAGGACGGGTTGATCTGCTGCACCCAGAAGGGGGCCCTCCGGGCCAAGTTCACCATCCTGGGCCGGATGTGCCACGGGGCCATGCCCCTGGCCGGCCTGGGGACCTATCCGGCCCTGGCCAGGCTCATCGACTCCCTGGCCGCCCTGGAGAGGGAGGAGATGGAGGCCCACGGCCGGGACGAGCTTTTGGGCTGGCCCTCCCTGACCCCGACCGTGATCCAGGCCCCGGCCAAGGGACCGGGCCAGCTCAACGTGGTCCCCGGCGAGGCCGTGGTCCTGGTGGATCTACGGACCATCCCGGCCCAGTCCCACCCCGGGCTGATAGCCAAGCTGGAGGGGCTGGCCGGACGGGTGGAGGAGGAGGCCAACCGCTACTTCGCCGACTATGACCGCCGGATCGGGCTCTCCCGGGTCCACGATCTGTCCGTCTCGGTGGAGATCCTGACCGACCGGCCGGCCACCCTGACCGACCGCTCCGACCCGGTGGTCAAGGCCGTGGACTGGGCCGTCCGGGAGGTCACCGGCCGGGAGCCGGTCTACGCCGGGGTGCCGGGGGCCACGGACGGAACCTTTCTCTGGGATCTGAAGGGCATCCCCATCGTCACCGTGGGGGCCGGCGACCGGGAGGTCCCCCACCAGAGGGACGAGTGGGTCGACCTGGATCAGCTGGCGGACTGGGCCAGGATCTACGCCCTGGCCGCCCTGGCCTACCTCTCCCCTGAACCCGGGCCGGGAGGCTGAGGTGGACCGGCCTCTCCTGAACCTGGAAAACCTCTCGGTCCAGTTCGCCACCCCGGAGGGCTCGGCCCTGGCCGTGGATCACGTCAGCCTCAAGGTGGCGGCGGGGGAGACCCTGGGGCTGGTGGGCGAGAGCGGCTGCGGCAAGTCGGTCACCTCCCTGGCGGTCATGGGGTTGATCGAGGACCCCCCGGGCAAGATCACCTCGGGCAAGATCGAGTTCGAGGGCCGGGACCTGCTGGCCCTGTCCCCCGAGGAGATGAGGGCCGTCCGGGGCCGGTCCATCTCCATGGTCTTCCAGGAGCCGATGACCTCCCTCAACCCGGTCATGACCGTCGGCCGCCAGGTGACCGAGCCGCTGACGGTCCACCTGGGGTTGACCAAGGCCGAGGCCTGGGAGAAGGCCCGGGACCTCCTGGCGCTGGTCAGGATCCCGGCCCCCAGGGAGAGGCTCCACGACTACCCCCATCAGCTCTCGGGGGGGATGAGGCAGCGGGTGATGATTGCCATGGCCCTGGCCTGCGACCCCAGGCTCCTCATCGCCGACGAGCCCACCACGGCCCTGGACGTGACCATCCAGGCCCAGATCCTCAGCCTCCTGGTCGGGCTCAAGGAGGAGCTGGGGACCTCGGTCCTTCTCATCACCCACGATCTGGGGGTGGTGGCCCAGATGGCCAGCCGGGTGGTGGTCATGTACGCCGGCCAGGTGGTGGAGGAGGCCGGCCGGGAGGACCTCTTTGACCGGCCCTTCCACCCCTATACCCAGGGTCTTCTCCGATCCATGCCCCGCCTGGGGCTCAAGGGGAAGCGGCTCAACGAGATCCCGGGGCTGGTCCCGGCCCTGACCGAGCGGGTCAGGGGCTGCAAGTTCGCCGCCCGCTGCCCCCACGCCTTTGAGCTCTGCCGGGAGACCGGCCCCCGCCTGGAGGAGGTGGGGCCGGGGCAAAGGGCCAGATGCTGGCTCAAGGAGCATCCCGCCCAGAGGAAGGACGGGGGAGGAAGGCCCGGCCATGGCTGAGCAGCCTCTGCTTAAGGTCACCGACCTGGTCAAGCACTTCCCCCTGGGGGCCGGCCTCCTGAAGGGGCCCCGGGCCCTGGTCCGGGCCGTGGACGGGGTCTCCCTGGAGCTGGGCCGGGGGGAGTCCTTCGGCCTGGTGGGCGAGTCGGGCTGCGGCAAGACCACCCTGGGCCGGCTGATCTTGAGGCTTACCCCGCCCACCTCCGGGCGGATCAGTCTGGACGGGAGCGACCTGCTGGCTCTAAAAGGGAGGGAGCTGAGGGAGATCAGGCGGAAGCTGCAGATCATCTTCCAGGACCCCTACTCCTGCCTGGACCCCAGGATGAAGGTCGAGGCGATCATCTGCCAGCCGCTGAGGTCCTTCTTCAACCTGACCCGGGCCGAGATGAGGCGGAGGGCGATCGACCTCCTGGACAAGGTGGGCCTGAGGGAGGCGGATCTGGTCAAGTACCCCCATGAGTTCTCCGGCGGCCAGCGGCAGAGGATCGGGATCGCCAGGGCCCTGGCCGGGGAGCCGGAGCTGATCGTGGCCGACGAGCCGGTCAGCGCCCTGGACGTCTCCATCCAGGCCCAGGTCATCAACCTGATGATGGACCTTAAAAACGAGTTCGACCTGTCCTACCTCTTCATCTCCCACGACCTGTCGGTGGTCAACCACGTCAGCGATCGGATCGGGGTCATGTACCTGGGCCGGATCGTGGAGCTGGCCCCGGCCGCCACCTTCACCCGGTGGTCGCGGCATCCCTACACCCAGGCCTTGCTTGCGTCCGTGCCCCAGCCCGATCCCCACCTGGTCGAGCCGCCCAGCCCCCTGGAGGGGGACGTGCCCGACCCCAGCGATCCCCCGTCGGGCTGCTCCTTCCACCCCCGCTGCCCCTATGCCATGGACGTCTGCCTGACCAGCCGGCCCAGGCTGAGGGAGGTCGAGCCGGCCCACCTGGTGGCCTGCTGGCTCAATCAGGGGACCGGCCGTTCCCAAGGAGGACAAAGATGAGGATAACCTTTATCGGGGCCGGGGCCATGGGCGGCCTCTTCGGGGCCCTGATGACCGAGGCCGGGCTGGACGTCAGCCTGGTGGACATCTGGGAGGAGCACGTCCGGGCCATCCGGGAGGGAGGTCTGGAGATCCAACTGGAGGGCCGGGTCCGGCGGGTCGAGCTGGACATTCACTCCGACTTCCGCCGGACCAGAGCGGCCGACCTGGCGGTGGTCTTCACCAAGGGCCCCCAGACCGCCGAGGCGGCCCGGGCGGCCAGAGAGGTCCTGGCCCCGGGCGGGCTGGCCCTGACCCTCCAGAACGGCCTGGGGAACGCCGACGTCCTGGTTCAAATTCTGAGGCCGGAGGCGGTCCTGACCGGGACCACGGCCCACGGCTCCACCGTCCTGGGACCGGGCTCGATCCTCCACGGCGGGAGAGGGCCGACCATCATCGGCCCCTGGGCCGGGGCCCCCCTGGACCGGGTGGAGGAGGTGGCCGCCGTCTTCAACCGGGCCGGGATAGAGACCCAGGTCCAGGAGGACGTGACCGCCGTGGTCTGGAACAAGCTCCTGGTCAACGTGGGGATCAACGCCATCGTGGCCCTGACCCACACCCTCAACCGGGCCGTGATCGAGCTCCCGGTGACCAAAGAGCTCTCCCGGCTGGCGGTGGAGGAGGGTCTGGCCGTGGCCCGGGCCCTGGGGGTAAAGGTCCGGGAGGACGCGGTGGAGCACTGCTATGAAGTGGCCCGGGCGGTGGGGGCCAACCGGGCCTCCATGGGCCAGGACGTGGACGCCAAACGGGAGACCGAGATCGGGACTATCAACGGGGCCATCGTCAGGCTGGGCCGGGAGCAGGGCCTGCCGACCCCGGTCAACTTCACCTTGTGCGCCCTGATCGAGACCTGGCAGCACAACTACCTCAAGAAGGGGGACAGAACATGAGCGACAGGAAGGTGACCATCCACGACGTCCGGCAGGCCAAGGAGGAGGGCCGGAAGCTGACCATGCTGACCGCCTACGACTACCCCTTCGGCCAGCTGATGGACCTGGCCGAGATCGACATCGTCCTGGTGGGGGACTCCCTGGGGATGGTGGTCATGGGCCTGGAGGGCACGGTGGAGGTGACCATGGAGAACATGATCCACCACACCCGGGCCGTGGTCAGGGGCTGCAAGAGGCCCCTGGTGGTGGCCGATATGCCCTTCATGAGCTACAACACCTCCATCCGGGAGGCGATCATGAACGCCGGCCGGCTGATGAAGGAGGGCGGGGCCGACGTGGTCAAGCTGGAGGGCGGGGTCGACTTTGCCGAGACGGTGGAGGCCGTGGTCAAGGCCGGGATCCCGGTCCAGGGGCACATCGGCCTGACCCCCCAGACGGCCAGCGCCCTGGGCGGGTTCAAGACCCAGGGCCGGGACGCGGAGAGCGCCCGGCGGGTTATCGAGGACGCCAAGGCCCTGGAGGCGGCCGGGGCCTTCTCCATCATTCTCGAGGCGGTTCCGGCGGCGGTGGGCAAGCTGACCGCCGAGGCGGTCAAGATCCCGGTCATCGGCATCGGGGCCGGGCCGGACGTTGACGGCCAGGTCCTGGTAACCCACGATCTGCTGGGCCTTTTTGATAAGTTCGTGCCCAAGTTCGTCAAGTCCTACACCCAGATCAGGCCGATCATCCTGGAGGCCCTGACAGCCTATCGGGAGGAGGTCAAGGCCGGGAAGTTCCCCGGTCCCGAGCATTCCTTTGCCATCTCCCAGGAGGCCCTGGCCCTGCTGAAAAAAAGCCTCCGGAGCTGACCTCCTCCGGGCCTGAGGCAGAGAAAATCAGGTACCTTAAAAATATACTGGACTCAGGGGGTTGAAAGAGATATTCATCTGGGATGATAATTATCGCTGACGGGTCCGGAACCCCCTCCGGACCCAGTGATCCGTTAAGGGAGGTCATGAAGTGATCGAGGAAGGGATCTACCTGGAGGAGAAGAAGGGGACGGTCGGGGTGGCCGGGACATCGAAGCCGATCGTTTACCGCAACCTGTGGGCCACCAGGGAGATCACCGAGGAGCGAGTGATCCTTCAGCTTCTGGACGACAAGGCCAACCCCACCGGGATTACCGAGGAGGTCAGTCTCGGGGAGCTGAACCACCGGTTCACCCACAAGCCGGTCAAGCCCCAGGTCTGGGAGGAGCTGAAGAAAAAGCTTCTGGCCGGGCGAACCTCGGCCCCGGCGCCCAAGCCCAAGCCCCAATCCAGCCCCGTTCCCAAGAAGGCCGCCCCGGGCGGAAACTCCAAGAACTGGTGGCAGACCTGATCCTGGCCGCCAGGCCCTTGCCGATCCCCATGGGGGGCCCTCTCCTCCCCGGAAAAAGAAGACCCGGGACCGGCCCTTGACCTCCGGAGGCTTAGGGGTCCGGTAATTTCCGCCGTTTCCACTCCCCTGATGGGAAGAGAGCCCGCCGCCTGCTGCGGGAGTTTTTAATTTCGGTTACAATGGCCCAATGCCGCGCTTCCTTGCCATCGGCCTGGGGATGATCCTTCTCCTGGTTTCTCCGGCGACGGCCCCGGCCGGGCCCTTGGAGCTCTCCCTGACCTGCCGCCCGACCATGGTCCAGGCCGGCCAGGAGGTCCTGATCCTGGTCGATCTCCTCAACCAGGGCCGGGAGCCGGTGGAGCCCGGCGCCCTGACCGTCCTGGCCGGGGAGCGGACCATCGCCCAGATCCGGGTGCCTGAGCTCAGGCCTGGGGCGAGCTACGCCCATCGGCTCCTCTGGCCGGCCCAGGGCCAGGGCCGGGTGATCATCGAAGCCCGGCCGGCCGGGGGAGAGCCGGTCCGGGCGGAGATCAAGATCGCCGCCCCGGGCGGGGAGAGGCCGGACCTGGCCCTGACCTGGCTCTCCGCCCCGCCCCAGGGCTGCCTGGATCAGGGTCCCTGGCAGGCCCGGATCGGGGTGGTCAACCGGGGCCCGGCCGCCTCCAGCCCGGGCCGGCTTCTTTTCTCGGTCAACGGACGGGCCATCGAGGAGGCTCAGCTGCCGGAACTGGCCCCGGGTCAGGAGCTGGTGGTCTCCTTCTCCTGGACCGAGGCCAGATCGGGCTCCAACACCCTTTCCGCCTCCCTGGATCAGGAGGCCACCGCCCGGGACATCGACCCCAACAACAACCGGCTCGACCAGGACTTCATCCTCCGGGTCTGCCGGCCCGACCTGGCCGTGGTGGGGCTGGAGCTGGACGGACCGGTGGAGCCGGGACGGAGGCCGATGAGGGCCGAGGCGGTGGTGGCCAACCTGGGCGGGAAGGAGATCGAGCAGTTCAACGTCCGCTTCCTGATCAACGGGGCGGAGGTCAAGGTGGTCAGGATGGGCCGGCTGGGCCCGGGCCAGCGGAGGCCGGTCAAGGCCGAATGGATGCCTCCCGGCCCGGGGAGCTACCGGCTGGCGGCCGAGGCCCTGCCCCTGGGGGGGGAGGTGGAGATCGACTCGGCCAACAACGCCCGGGAGCTTACCTTCACCACCAGGGACGACCTGCCCGACCTCCAGGTGGGCCGGCCGGAGATGGAGTCCAACCTCTGCCTGGGGCCGGACCCGGTGGTCATCGAGACCAGGGTCTTCAACCGGGGGATGAAGAGCTCGCCGGAGGCCCTGGTCTCCCTCCGGGCCGGGGTGGAGACCCTGGCCCGGACCAGGTTGCCCGGGCTGACCCCCGGGC
>Ga0209164_1004507_pt1 | contig 12429 bp, 9 predicted proteins | sample MTBNYHSulfiMetaG_FD_187458 | JGI IMG/M metagenome (GOLD analysis project Ga0209164, IMG submission 187458) | Enrichment culture microbial communities from rom New York Harbor, USA that are MTBE-degrading - MTBE-NYH (New York Harbor Sulfidogenic)... | ecosystem: Environmental > Aquatic > Marine >...
CCGCGAGCGGGGCCACCTTGGCGCGCCTGACGGCCTGGGCGACGCCGTCCTCGACGTCGGCGCGGATCTCGCTCTTCGTCAGGTGGGCGAGGGTGCCGTCGCCCATGCGGGTCGGGATGCGGTGCTCACCGGTCACACGTTCCTCCCAGGTCGATGGTGATGGGCCGGGCGCGCCGGCCGGTCGCCGCTCTCGGTCATGAGCCGGACGACGCCGTCGCCGACGCGGCCTCCGTCGCCCTCTGCGCCCCGCCCCTCATCGGTTCAGGCGGGCGCGGGCGCCGCCGTCTCGGCCGCGACTTCGGGGGCCGTCGGCTCGGCGGCCTCGAGCGGTTCCTTCCCGACGTTCTCTCCCTCCCAGTCGAAGTTCAGCTTGTCGGCACGCAGCACGTGCCAGGTCTCCTTGTACGCCACACCCTCGATCGCCTCGAGGTCCTCGTTCAGGAAGCGGAAGAGACCCTCGTTGTCGGCGAGGTGGACCTCGATGAGGATGTCGAAGCTGCCCGTCGTGTAGGCGACGTACGAGACGTTGGGGATCTCGGTGAGCTTCGCGCCGACCTGCCGGCTGAAGCCCTGCTTGACCCTGATGCCCACCATGGCGTCGACGGGCAGACCGATCGCCGCCGGGTTCACCCGTGCCCACGGCAGGATGGCGCCCCGCTTGACGAGGCGGTCCACCCGGTTGCGGACGGTCGGTTCGGAGACGCCGATGGCGCGCGCGATGCTGGCGAACGAGCGCCGGGCGTTGGGGCGCAGCAGTTGCACGATACGCCGGTCGAGCACGTCCATGTCGACGGTCCCGAACGGCGTCTGCCCCGGCCTCACCACGACCCACCTCGCTGGTACGCGTTCACTCGCCGTCTGGCGACGAAGGCTCCTATTCGCAATCCTAGCATGGCCCCTTCCTCCGTATGCAAACAACATCGCGAGAAATGCTTCTGATAGCGGCAAGCGACTCTGGTCGCTTGCCGCCGAAGCCGGTCGGCGACACCCTAGCACGCGTCGCGCGGCCGGTGGCCGTCGCCGGAGGCGCCCGTCGCGGTCCCTGCCGTGCCGCCTCGTGGCGAGCGCCCCGGACCGCGCTCCGCGAGGCGCGGAGCGCGGTCCGGGGCGTCGCCCGTCGCGGGTCGGCGTGGCACTCATCGCGAGGCCCGCACGGTCAGTCGGGGCGCTCGGGCTTGGGCCGGCGCGGCATCGTCTCGAGGTACTCGTCGAGCGTCTCGGGGAAGCCCGGCGCGCGAAGGTCGGTGCCGCAGGCCTCCTCGAGCAGCTTCGCGACCATGGCGTACTCCGCCCCGCCGCCGTACCGCGCGCGACCGCGGATGAAGAGCTGCTCCACGGTGCCCGCGATGTCGAGCGGCACGTCGGTCTCGCGCCCGAGGCGCAGGGCGAACCCCATGTCCTTGAGGCAGAGGTCGAAGGGGAACCCGACGTCGTAGCTCCCGCTCAGGATCGTCGTGCTCTCGGTCTCGAGGACGAAGCTGGAGCCCGAGCTGGCCACCAGGGCCTCCCACGCCAGCCGCAGGTCGATGCCGCTGCGCTTGGCGAGCATGAACGCCTCCGCCGACGCCGCGATGTCGATGAAGGCCAGCATGTTGCTGATGACCTTGATGACGTGGGCCTTGCCCAGCTCGCCGAGGTGGAAGACACGGCCGCCCAGCGTCCGGAAGACGTCGAGGAAGCGGGCGTAGGTCTCCTCGTCGCCGCCCACGAGGACGGTGATCGTGCCGGAAGCGGCGTTGTGCACGCCGCCGGTGACCGGCGCCTCGAGCGTCCGCACGCCGCGCTCGGCGAGCAGGTCGGCGAGGCGCCGGGTCTCGTGCATGTCGTTGGTGCCCATGTCGATCCACGTGTCGCCCGGCGCGAACCCGTGGACGAGCCCGTCGGCGCCGCCGACGACCTCGACGGTCGCGGCGACCGACGGGAGGCAGGTGATGACCGCCTCCGTGGCGCGCGCCGTCGCGGCGGGCGTGTCCGCCCACGTCGCGCCGGCCTCCAGCAGGCTCTCGGCCTTCGTGGGGTCGAGGTCGTGCACCGTGACCTCGTACCCCGCGCCGAGGAGGTTGGCCGCGAAGTGGTGGCCGATGTGCCCCAGTCCGATGCATCCGATCCGCATGGCTGCTCTCCTTTCCGCGGCGAGTCCGCGGCATGGAACGCCCTCGTGTCTGGTGGATTTACGCATCACTCATGCCATTCGGTCAAGTATGACGGTGATGCTGAGTGAACGAGTGTGAATGACTCCCGATACAACGCAGAATCGCGAGGCGATATATGCAAAGGGTCAGAGGATGCTTGACACGAGGTCGCGGCCGTGGCATCGTGCGGACTCACCCGGGGACGGGCGGAGAGCCCGCGGGGCGGCGTCCGCGCAGCGGCGCGGCGCCGGTGGTCGTGCCTGCCGCCGGCAGGCAGGCGTACGGAGCAAGGGGGAAGGCGAGTGAGTCGTGACGATTCCACATTCGACATCGACCCGCGTTCGTTCCTGAGCGCACGGGTCACCCGGCGCGACGTGCTGAAGGGCGGCGCGGCCGCCGGGGCGCTCCTCGGTCTCGGCTCGTTCGCCGCCGCGTGCGGCGGCGACGAGAGCGGCGGCGGCGAGTCGGCCGCGGCGGACACGCCGGTCAAGGGCGGCGTCATCAGGGTCGGGCTCGTGGGCGGCCGGGCGGCGGACACCGCCGATCCGCACATCGCCCCGTTCATCCCCGACGACGCGCTGAACTGGCTCATGTACGAGGGCCTCATGCAGTACACGCCCGACCTGACGCCCGAGAACCTGCTGGCCGAAGAGGTCACCTCGAACGCGGACGGCAGCGAGTGGACCGTGCGCCTGAAGCCGGACGTCCCCTGGCACGACGGCAGGACGGTCTCGGCCGACGACGTGGTCTACAGCTTCAAGCGTATCGTCGACCCGAAGAACCCGCTCGACGGGGCGGCCGGTCTGGGTGGGCTCACGGTCGACGGCATCCAGAAGATGGACGACCTCACGGTGAGGTTCACGTGGGAGAACGCGAACGTCCTCTTCGGGACCGACGGGCTCACGCAGCGCCTCGTGCACATCGTCCCGGCCGATTTCGACCCGAACAACCCCATCGGCTGCGGCCCGTGGAAGATGAAGACCTTCCGCCCGGGCGAGCAGTTCGAGCTCGAGGCCTTCGAGGACTACCACGGCGGGCGCCCGTACCTCGACGGCATGAAGCTCATCGAGTTCGGCGACCCGACGGCGCGCTACAACGCGCTCGCGAGCGGCGAGGTCGACGCGCTGACCGAGCTGCCGGCGTCGCAGATCGCCGCCGCCGAGAGCGCCGGGATCATCCCGCTGAACGCGAAGTCGGGCGGCTGGATCCCCATCTGCATGCGCATCGACGCGAAGCCGTTCCAGGACGTCCGCGTGCGTCAGGCGTTCAGGCTGATCCCCGACCGCACCCAAGTGCTCGAGAACGCCTACAACGGCATCGCGTGGCTGGCCAACGACATGTACTCGCCGTTCGACAAGGGCTATCCGTCCGACCTGCCGCAGCGCGAACAGGACCTCGAGCAGGCCAAGTCGCTGCTCAAGCAGGCCGGCTACGAGGACCTCGACGTCGAGCTGATCGCGAGCGACTCCGTGGGCGAGGGTTCCGTGGCGTTCGCCCAGGTGTTCGCCGAGCAGGCCAAGGGCGCCGGCGTCAACGTCAAGGTCAACAAGGTCGAGGCGGGCGTGCTCTGGGGCGACGACTATCTCTCCTGGCCGTTCTCGATGGACTACTGGGGCTACCGCAACTACCTGCAGCAGGCCGCGGCCGGGTCCACGCCCGACGCGCCCTACAACGAGACCCACTGGCAGAACGACGAGTGGTACGCGCTCGTGCAGGAGGGGTTCAAGACCGTCGACGACGCCAAGCGCAACGAGCTGGTGAAGCAGGCGGCCACCATCGAGTACAACGAGGGCGGCTACATCATCCCCACGTTCCGCAACCTGCTCGACGCGTACAGCGACAAGGTCATGGGCATCACGACCGACGACGTCATGGGCATCAGTCTCGGCCGGTGGCGCTTCAAGGACGTCTGGCTGAAGGCCTGAGCCGGCGGTCCCTGCCGGCGGAGCGGCGGGGGCGCCCGCACGGGGCGCCCCCGCCGCCACCGTCGGCCGGGCGGCGGGTGTCCTTGCCGACCTCCGCGCCCGCCGCCACGGTCCTTGACACGACGGACCCTCGTGGCTAGCATCCGTCGTGGTCTGAGAAACCACCCGGGTGGGCGGAATGGCGTGTGGCGCGCCGTCCCTCCGTCGTGTCGGCAGGCCAGCCTCTCAGATGCCGGTGGAGGAGTTTCTGCGGAGGTCGTCCGGCAGAGGTCGGCTGCTTGAGAAAATGTGTGTGAACCGCAGAGACCACGGTCGAAGCATTGACCGGCAGGAGATGCGCCGCATATGCTGCGCTCCGGCGCCCGTCGCGTGTCGCCGGCCGCTGCGCGGGCGAAGGCCCGGGCGCGCAGGGGTCCGCCGTGCACGCACGACGGGCGGCCCCGGGTCTTGACGGGGGTCGGGCCGGGTGGTTGGGTGAAGTGTAGGGCCCGGGGTGAGCCGGGCGCGACGAAGGCACTCGCATGCCGCGGAGGGCGGCACCGCGGGGGACGATTGGGCGGTGCGTCCGACGACGAAGCCGCCGGGGGAGACCGGGCCGAACGGTCCGGCATCGAACGCAGGGGGTGACCGGTCGCGATGCCGCCGCTACTCAAGCTCATCCTCATCCGTCTCGGGTTGGGGGTACTGACGCTGTTCCTCGTCTCGGTGGTGGTGTTCGTCGCCACCCAGGCGCTGCCCGGTGACACGGCCCGGGCGATCCTCGGCAAGGAGGCCGCCAACGTGGCACGCTACGAGGCCTTGCGCGAGGAACTCGGGCTGAACAAGCCGATCGCCCAGCAGTACGCCGACTGGCTGGGAGGCGTCGTCACCGGCGACATGGGCAACTCGCTCGTCCAGGACCTCCCGGTCACCGAGCTGCTCTCGCGGCGGGTCGCGAACACCGCCGTGCTGGTGCTGTTCGCGGCGGCGCTGAGCATCCCGATCTCGCTGCTCTTCGGCTCGCTCAGCGCTCTCTGGAGGGACACGAAGTTCGACGTCTCGGTCTCGATCGGCAGTCTCTCGCTCGCCTCACTGCCCGAGTTCGTCATCGGCATCCTGCTGATCCTCGGCTTCGCCACCGCGGTCTTCAACTGGATGCCCGCGGTCTCGCGCGTCGACCCCGACGAACCCATCTACACGCAGCTCCAGCTCTTCGTCCTGCCGGCGCTCACCCTGACGCTCGCCGTCGCGCCCTACATCACCCGCATCCTGCGCGCCTCGATGATCGAGGTGCTCGAGAGCGAGTACGTGATGATGGCCCGCCTCAAGGGGCTCGTGGAGCGCATCGTGCTCTGGCGCCACGCGCTCCCCAACGCCCTCGCGCCGGCCCTGCAGGTCACGGCGCTGAACCTCGCCTGGCTCGCCGGCGGCGTGGTCGTCGTCGAGTACCTCTTCGGCTTCCCCGGCATCGGCCAGGCGCTGGTCGACGCGGTCGCCAACCGCGACATGCCGATGGTGCAGGCGGTCTGCCTGATCATCGCCGGCGTGTACGTGGTCGCCAACCTGACCGCCGACATCCTGACGATCCTGGTCAGCCCCAGACTGAGGACGGGGTTGCGATGAGCACCGAGATCACCGTCAACGACTCCGAGCTCGTCGAGGCGCCGGGCGCGCACTCGGCACGGCGCCACTCCGAGTGGGTCATGACGATCCGCGAGGCCTGGCGCATGGGCCGCACCAAGGTCGGCATCGCCATCTTCGCCGCCATCGTCGCCCTCGCCGTCGTGGGTCCCTGGGTCGCCCCCTACTCGCCGACCGAGTTCGTCGGGAGACCCTTCTCGCCGCCCTCCTCGACGGCCGTGCTGGGCACCGACTACATCGGCCGCGACGTCCTCACGCGCGTGCTCTACGGCGGCCGTACCGTCATCACCCTCGCCCTCGCGGCGACCGTCATCGGCCTGGGGCTCGGCGTCACGCTCGGGCTCATCACGGGCTACGCGCGGCGCTGGGTCGACGAGACCATCATGCGCATCCTCGACGTGGTCCTCGCCTTCCCGCAGATCGTGCTGGCGCTCCTCTTCGTCTCCATCGTGGGGCCCAAGCTGTGGCTGATCGTGCTCATGGTCGGCATCGGCCACGCCCCGCGCATCGCCCGCGTCGCCCGCGCCGCCACCCTCGAGGTGGCGCAGCGCGACTTCGTGCGCGCCGCCGAGGCCTTCGGCATCTCGCGTCTGAAGATCATCTTCAGCGAGATCCTGCCCTCGACGACGAGCCCGCTGCTGGTCGAGTTCGGCCTCCGGCTGACCTACTCGATCGGCCTCATCGCGGCGCTCTCGTTCCTCGGCTTCGGCATGCAGCCGCCGGCCGCCGACTGGGGGCTCATGATCAACGAGAACCGCATCGGCATCACCGTCCAGCCGTGGCCGGTCTTCATGCCCGTGCTGCTGATCGGCATCCTGACCATCGGCACCAACCTCATCGCCGACGGCATGGGGCGGGCGCTGATCGGTATCGAGCGCGACACGGGGGGTGGGTGATGGCCACGGTGTCCAGCGCCGGCCCCGCGACCGGCGTCGAGCGCGACGTGGTCCTGACCGTCGAGGGCCTCACCATCGTCCTCGACCCCTCGGGCCGCAACATCGACGACGAGGTCTCGCTCTTCATCCGTCAGGGCGAGGTCCTCGGGCTCGTGGGCGAGTCGGCCTCGGGCAAGACGACCGCCGCCACGAGCCTCCTCGACTACCAGCGCCGCGGGGCGAAGATCTCCGGCGGCGAGGTCACGATCGACGGCCGCGACGTGCTCGCCATGGGTCCCGACGAGCTGCGCACCATCCGCGGCGGGGTGATCAGCTACGTGCCCCAGGACTCGTCGGCCTCCCTGAACCCGGCCCTGCGCATCGGCACCCAGCTCATGGAGATCCTCGAGGCGCACTCCTTCGGCGGCTCCCAGGCCGACCGCGAGGCGCGCCTCAAGGAGATGATGGCCGAGGTGCTGCTGCCCTCCGACCGCGACTTCCTCAGGCGCTACCCGCACCAGCTCTCCGGCGGCCAGCAGCAGCGCGTGGCCATCGCCATGGCCTTCGCCAACCGGCCCAAGGTGATCGTCCTGGACGAGCCCACCACGGCCCTCGACGTGACCACCCAGGCCCACGTCCTCGACACGATCCGCGACCTCACCAAGCGGTACGGTGTCGCGGCCCTCTACGTCACCCACGACCTCGCCGTGGTCGCCAACCTGGCCGACCGCATCGCCGTCATGTACGCCGGGCGCATCGTCGAGATCGGCACCAAGGAGGAGCTCTTCGAGGCCGGCCAGCACCCCTACACGCGCAAGCTCCTCTCCTCGATCCCCGACATCACCGGGGAGCGCGCCCTGGTCGGGATCCCCGGCTGGGCGCCGCGCCCCGGGCAGCGTCCCCCGGGCTGCGCCTTCGCCCCGCGCTGCACCTGGGCGATCGAGAAGTGCTCCGAGGAGTACCCGCCGGTCGAGGGGCCCACCGACCTGCACCGCGTGCGCTGCTGGCGCTGGAAGGAGGTCGGCGCCCAGACCGCCGAGACCGACGTCGTCCTGCGCGACAAGAGTCTCGACGCCTGCGACACCCCCGAGAAGACCGTGATCAGCGTGCGCGACCTCGTCGCCTTCTACCAGCACAAGGAGACTCTGCACGACATCACGACGACGCTCTGCGAGCGGCGCTGCCTCTCGCTGGTCGGGGAGTCGGGCTCGGGCAAGACGACCCTCGCGCGCTGCATCGCCGGCCTGCACCCGCACAAGATCGAGGGCGACATCGAGTTCATGGGCAAGCCCCTGGCGCGCGACGCGAGGGACCGCCCGCGCTCGACGCGCCAGGCGATCCAGTACATCTTCCAGAGCCCCTACTCGTCGCTCAACCCGCGCAAGACGATCCGCCAGATCCTCGCCGCGCCGCTCAAGGTCTTCTTCGACCTCTCGCGCGACGAGATGGAGGCGCGCATGGAGAAGGCGCTCGAGCAGGTCGCGCTCGACGCCAGCCTCTTGAACCGCTACCCCGACCAGCTCTCGGGCGGCGAGCGCCAGCGCGTGGCCATCGCCCGCGGGCTCGCCGCCGAGCCCACGGTGCTGGTCTGCGACGAGGTCACGAGCTGGCTCGACGTCTCCGTGCAGGCGGCGATCATCGACCTGCTCGCCGACCTGCAGCGCGAGATGGGTCTCTCGATGCTCTTCGTGACCCACAACCTCGCCCTGGTGCGCTCGATCAGCCAGGAGGTCGCGGTCATGAACGAGGGCCGCATCGTCGAGCACGGGGTGGTCGACGCGGTCCTCGAGGACCCGCAGGCCGACTACACGAAGAAGCTGCTCTCGGACACGCCGACGGTCTAGGCGGGGAGGTCCCGGTGAGGCAGGAGACGCGGTGGCTGTCGGCGGCCGAGCGCGACCTCCTGGTCGACTCCGCGTTCGCGCTGCTCGAGGAGGTCGGTCTCGGCCTCAAGGGCAGCACGTCGCTGGGCAGGCTCGCCGAGGCCGGAGCGGTCGTCGACGAGGCGACCTCGATCGTGCGCTTCCCGCAGGAGGTCGCCCGCGCGACGGTCGCCGCCTGCCCCCGGTCGTTCACGCTCGGCGCCGCCGTCGAGGAGCTGGACGTGACGCTCGCCGAAGGCGCCGCGCCGCGCTTCTGCCCCGGGGGCTGCGGCGCCTTCGTCCTCGACGACGAGACCGGCGAGCGACGGCCGTCGACGCTCTCCGACCTCCGCCGCGGCGTCGCCGTCCTCGACGAGCTCCCCGAGGTCGACGTCCTGTGGACGCCGGTCTCCGCCACCGACCTGCCCCTCGAGGGCCGGGAGGTGGCGGAGCTCGGCATCGTCGTGCTCGAGACGCGCAAGCACGTCGTGCTCGTCGAGTCACCGTCCGACACCGCGGCGCTGCGCGGGCTGGCGACGGCGCTCGCCGGCGACCTCGAGCGCTTCGCCGCGCGGCCGCGGTTCAGCACGCTGTTCACCGTGGCGTCGCCGCTGCGGATCGAGGGCCGGCTCCTCGACCTTCACGCCGAGGCGGCGGCGTTCGGCTCGCCCGTCCTCGTGTACTCGGTGACGCTCTCGGGGGCGACGGCCCCGGTCACGCCGGCAGGGACCGTCGCGCAGACCCTCGCCGAGGTGCTCGGCGGGGCCGTCGCCGTCGCGCTCCTCGCCCCCGGGGCCAAGCTGGTCCCCGGTCCTTCGCCGACCTCGCTCGACATGCAGAGCGGGCAGGCGTGCTACGCCTCGCCGGAGGCGGCGGCCATGGCCGCCGCCTGCGTCGAGGCCCTCCATCATCTGGGGCTGCCGGTCAGCGCCCCGGGCATGGCCACCGAGGCCAAGCACCTCGGCGTCCAGGCCGGGCTCGAGAAGGCTCTCAAGGGCCTCACCGTCGTGGCCGCCGGCGCCGACCTGCTGAGCGGCGGGATCGGCATGCTGGGCACATCCAACACGCTCTCGCTGCCGCAGATCGTCGTGGACGGGGAGATCGCCGGCCGCATCCGCCGCATCACCGGCGACTTCGAGGTCTCGCCCGAGACCGTCCTCGCCGACCGCGTGGCGGCGGTCGGAGTCGGCGGCAACTTCCTCGGCGAGGCCGAGACCCGGCGCCGGATCCGCGCCGGGGAGCACCTGCGCCCGGTCGTGTCGGACCGCCAGGCCTACGAGGCCTGGCGCGCCGCCGGGCGCACCGAGCTCGACCTTGCGCGGGACCGCGTCGGGGAGCTGCTCGAGCAGCACGAGCGTCGTGGTCCCTGGGCCGACGAGGCCACCTCGGCGCGGGTGCGCGAGGCCTGCGGCATCGCCGCCGGCGGAGGCACCTGACCGTGCCCTCCCGCGGACCGCACGGTGTGTGACGGGAGCCCGCGGCGCCGTGTCGCGGCGTGTCTCGCCGGCAACGAGGGCGTCCTTGACAGGGCAGGGGTCCCGCATATGATGTATCCACCTGGGTGGGTGACGACGAGCGCGGCCGGCCGGCGCCACGCAGGGCCGCCGGCGTCCGCGGCGAGGAGGGAGGAAGACCCGCTGTGAGCACGATCATCACACGGATGGGGGACGCCGCCACGGTCGAGATGACCGCCGACGACCTGCGCCGCGACATCGTCGAGGGATCGGAGGCCGCGGCCGCCAAGGGCAAGGTCCCCGTCCTCGAGGACCGCGAGGTCGAGTACCTCGTCGACATGTTCACCTGCCCGAGCCGCATCTGGGGGGTCGAGCGGGGCCACGAGGCGATCCTCACCAAGGACGGCTCGACGAACACGATCTGCTCCTCGCGGCTCTCGAGCGGCGTCTGCGCGCCGCTCAACCGCGAGGCGGCGGTGCGCCTCTTCGAGACGGCCTTCGCCTTCGACACCATGGAGGTCGGGCACACCGACTACTCGGTGAAGCCGGCCAAGTTCCTCGCCAGCCTCGAGGCGCAGCACCTCGAGTTCCTCCAGCACGTCACCATCCTGCCGCTCTTCTACGGCTTCATGCCGAACCTGGGTCTCTACTACCGGCCGGACGGGCCCTACCCGAATCCGTCCGACCTCCTGCCCATGGGCAAGATCGCCGAGGCACGGGCGGCGCAGGAGGAGGCCCTCGAGGCCTGTCGCGAGGACGTCGTCTGGCTGAGCAAGCAGATGGTCGACGTCGCCGCCGACGGCATCAACTACGACACCGTGGCGTCGACCGGCGACGCCGACTTCCTCGCCACCCTCCGGGCCTGCGAGGAGGTCACCTCGACCACCGGCCTGCCGGTCGAGATCGGCATGGCCGCCGAGATGGTGCTCGGCTTCCACGGCGAGCTCGAGTACGACGGCGTGCGGCTCGCGGGCCTCTGGCCGCACCAGCAGCTGAAGCTCGTGGAGAAGGCCGGCGCGGCGATCTTCGGCCCGGTGGTCAACACCAACACGCGCAAGTCGTGCGCCTGGAACGTCGCCCGGGCGGTGACCTTCGTGAAGGCGGTCACGGCCGAGGCGACGATCCCGATCCACCCCAACGTGGGCATGGGCGTCGGCGGCGTGCCGACGTGCGAGGTCGTGCCCGCCGACATGGTCTCGCGCGCGAGCGCGGCGATGGTCGAGATCGGCAGGGCGGACGGGTTGTAGGTGGGCACCGGCGACCCCAGCGGCATGGGGCTGGCGCACGCCCTCGCCTCGTCGATGGGCGGCATCAAGACCACCGGAGACCTGGTGGCACGGATGCAGCTCAACAAGATGAGGCTCCCGGAGGCGAAGCGCTACGTGGCCGACAAGCTCGGCGTCAGCGTCCTCGACCTGACCGACTCGACGGTGATGCGCACCGTGCGCGAGGACCTCGACATCGGCGTCGTCACCGCCGTGCCGGGGCTCGCCAAGGGCCTCGAGGCCAAGGCGCGCATCGCCGAGCTCCTCGACATCCGCATCAACTGCGTCGAGAGGATGAAGCAGAAGATCGGCGCGCCGCTACGGTAGCTCAGGGCGCCCCTGCGGCGCTCCTCCCCCCGGCGAGGGCCGCTCCCCCTCCAGACTCCGGCCCCCGTCGACGGTCGCAGCCGCCCCCCAGCCCCTTGGGGGGCGGCTGCGACCCTTGCCACGCCGACCGGAGGTGATGAGAGAGATGAGACGCAATCCCCAGGCCGGGCGGCGCCGCTTCGGCGCCCTCAGCCTCGACGTCTTCACCGAGGACGACCTCGTCGACATCCACGCGGCGACGCTCGAGGTCCTCTCCGAGGCGGGCGTGTTCGTCGAGGACGGGGAGGCGCGCGGCCTCTTCGCCTCCGCCGGCTGCGCCGTGGACGACGAGAGCAGGGTCGTGCGCATCCCGCCGCATGTCGTCGAGGCGGCGGTCCGCAGCGCCCCCTCGACGCTGCTGCTCGCCGGGCGCGACCCGGCCAACGACTTCGTCATGGGGCCGGGTCGCGTCGGCTTCACCAACTTCGGCGAGGGCATCAAGATCGTCGACGTCGAGACCGGGGAGCTGCGCGAGCCGACCAAGAAGGACGTCGGCGAGTCCGCCCGCGTCGTCGACGCGCTGCCCGAGGTCGACGTGTACGAGCGCGCCATCGGCGCGCACGAGGTGCCCCAGTCGGTCGTGCAGCTCCACAACGCCGAGATGGCGTTCACCAACACGAGCAAGCACGTGTTCATGGGCCCCGGCGACGGCGAGCTGCTGCGGCGCATCGTCGACATGGGGGCGGCGATCGCCGGCGGCATGGCCGCCTTCGTGCGCCGCCCGCTGATCTCGTTCATCACCTGCCCGGTGAGCCCGCTCAAGCTCGTCCAGGACACCTGCGAGATCATCATGGGCGCGGCGCGGACGGGCACCGCCGTCAACATCCTCTCGATGGCGATGGCCGGCGGCTCGTCCCCCGTCACGCTCGCCGGCACCATCGTCACGCACAACGCCGAGGTGCTCGCCGGCGTGACGCTCTCGCAGCTCAC
>Ga0209164_1004508_pt1 | contig 12426 bp, 5 predicted proteins | sample MTBNYHSulfiMetaG_FD_187458 | JGI IMG/M metagenome (GOLD analysis project Ga0209164, IMG submission 187458) | Enrichment culture microbial communities from rom New York Harbor, USA that are MTBE-degrading - MTBE-NYH (New York Harbor Sulfidogenic)... | ecosystem: Environmental > Aquatic > Marine >...
TAGGCCAGAATGAGATGCCGCAGCAGCTCCAAGTCCTTGACGACGGTGCGCAGCCGCTGCTTCTCTACACTAGGGCGGAAAAACGGGTACAGGGTGTAATGGCGGAGCGCTCCCGGAAAGTCCTCTTGAGACGTGTCAAAAATGACCCGGACGATGTCGCCCGAGCTGATCGTTCCATTGGTAGGATCGTAGTTAACGATACCTCGATCATCGACACCGTCGGGGCCGACGGTCCAAAGCAGCAGGTCCTCATCAGGCTGTGAGATACCCCATTGCACCGTTCGGCCTCCGGCAAACGGATCCTCGGGAAGGTTCGACAGATAGGCGATCGGCGTCGTGAGAGATTCAAGACGAAGCGGATACTCGTTATGGTCGACGAAGTAGGTCTCCAAAGCCACGTGCACACTGCGGAGAGCAGACTTAGCCTGAGAGACTTTCTCTGATACCGCTTCATCGGTCAGAAGGCTCGCCGGGGCTTGGGCGAAGATGCCGCCACAGGTTAAGCTGATGGCTGCCAGGATCGCCAAGCCTGTGGCGGCGAGCAGCCCGAGGCGGGCCGGGCGGGAAAGGGGATCGGTGACCAGTGCTGCAATGCGCTTTCCGATCTGAGTGCGGGTCGCGAACAGTCCACTTGAGAAACTCGCTTGCCTTTTCATTTGGATTCCCTCCAGAATCGAGTACAGTTGTCTTGCGTAGTCCCTTGCCTGGGTCTCTTGTTCGATCAGGGCTCGGTCGCACGCCAGCTCGGCTTCTTCCTCCCAGCGCTGACCTGCCCAATGGACCACGGGATGGAAAAAGAACAGCACCCGGGACACCTGACGCAGCAGCAGAAACCAGGGATCCCGGCTCCGGTAGTGCCTCAGCTCATGGCGCATTGCCCACTCCGTTTTCGCTCCGGCATCCGAGGCCATCCATGCGGGCAGGAGAATCGTTGGGAAGAAGGAACCGACGAGGGCCGGACACTCGACGCCGCCGCTTATCTGGAGCGCCGGCCTTCGACGAAGCCTCAGTTGTTCCCCCAGCTGCTGATACTGCCTTTGCAGAGAAGACGGGGGCGCTTGACTGTCCCGAATCAAGCTTCGAAGCCTCTGCTGATCTCTGAGCATTCGGCCCCCCATCAGAAGACATCCCATCAGCCAGACGGAGAAGACTATTTGGCCCCAGGAAGGTCTGCCCCAAAGCGCTTGAGTAGCTGCTCTGGGAGCCGGGGCGAAGCCGCTCGATGGCGATTCCTCGACAGGCGCGGCAGACTCTCGGGGACCCGCCGGCCTCGACCCTTCGCCGTCTTGCCACAGCGCAAAGCGCTCCCTGGCCAACTGCCGGGCGAGCATAAAGTCAAGGCTGCTCGGTTCGTCGAGTACGGCCGGCGCTTGAAACTGATGCACAGGAACCGGCGTTCCAATGACCAGGCCGAAAAGAGGTTTGGTAAGGACTACGAGCCAGAGAAACGCTTTCAGACGGGGCGACCTGACGCGAAACAGGCGGATGAAGGCCCAGACGAGACCTGCCAGTAGGATGACTTCCAGACTGACAAGAAGGAGCCTTTGCGATACCAAACCGGCAAAGGATTCAAACCATGTGCCAAAAGAGAACGCATTACCGGTGAGCGATGTCATGAGGAGCGGCCTCCCTTCGTGGTTCTTTCGTCGAGCAATTTGCGGATTTCGGCCAGATCCTCCTCGTCTATAGCCTCACTCTTGACAAGGTGCATCATGGCCTCGGCCGGCGAGCCGTGGAAAAGGTTCTTGACCAGCTTTCGAAGGGATCGTCCGGCAACAGCCTCCCGCTCGACGAGCGGTTTGTAACGCTTGGCCCGCTCGGTCGTTGGGACAAGGCCGACATAGCCCTTTTTCTGAAGGTTGCCCAAGACGGTGTGAATCGTGGTGTCGGCCAAGGGACGACTGAGCCGGGCCTTCACTTCGGCGGCCGTCGCTGTCTCTAACGACCAGATTTCGCGCATCAACTCGAGTTCCAGTCCCGACAAATCCGGTTTCTGCTTCTGCTTATTACGTCTTGCCATCGGTTTTTCACCTCCCGAGATTTTGCCCACGCTATTCTATATATATAAAGTTATTCTACAGATGTCAAGTAAAAAAATCGATATTCATAAATCTTTTCTATGTTCATAGAATCAAGATGCTCGCGGTCGCAAAAAGGTTGTCTGTTCCGGAGAAAAAAGCGGGATATTCTATCCCTTGCACGGGGCCATTCCCACAATTATAGTTTATAATCCCTTGATTTTTAATATGTTGCGGGGTCAGGCGGAAGCGAAAGAAAAATTGGCTTTTCCGTGCTATGGTTGACCATCATGCGCATTGGGATTGACGTCGGGGGCACGAACACGGATGCGGTCCTCATGGACGGGCAGCGCGTCCTGGCGAAGGTCAAGACGCCGACCACCCCGGACGTGACCTCGGGGATCGCCACCGCCCTTTGCCAACTGAGGGAGGACCAGCCCGGGGCACACGTGGATGCCGTCATGGTGGGCACAACCCATTTCGTCAATGCCGTCCTGGAGCGAAGGGATCTGGCTCCAACGGCCGCCGTGCGGCTTTGTCTGCCGGCCGGGCAGGCGCTGCCCCCTACGGTGGATTGGCCCGACGAACTGCGGGTCACCATCGGAAGCCATGCTTTCCTCGCCCACGGGGGAAGGGAATTCGACGGACGCCCCATCAGCCCGCTGGACGCTGCCGAGTTGCGGGACATCGGCCGCCGGATCGGCGAGCGGGGCATCCGGCAGGTGGCCGTCACGGGGATTTTTTCCCCCGTGCGGCCAGATGATGAGGAAGAGGCAGCCCGGCACCTTCTCGATGTGCTGCCCGAGGCCGATATCTCGCTGTCCCACACCATCGGCCGGATGAGTTTGCTCGAACGGGAAAATGCCACCCTGCTCAATGCCTGTCTTCGCCCTCTGGCGCGAAAAACCATCGAGGCCCTGACCCGGGCGCTCAAGGATTTGGAACTCGATGTGCCCTTGTATTTGACGCAGAACGATGGAACCTTGATGTCCTCCGAGTATGCAGCCGCGTTTCCCGTCTTGACCTTCGCCTCGGGGCCGACGAATTCCATGCGGGGCGCGGCGTTTCTGTCGGGACTTCGGGACGGCATGGTTGTCGATATCGGGGGAACGACGACCGATGTTGGGGCTTTGGTGGCGGGATTCCCCCGGGAGGCGTCGGTGTTTGTCAAGATCGGCGGTGTGCGCACGAACTTTCGGATGCCGGACGTGTTGTCGCTGGGACTTGGCGGAGGCAGCCTGGTCTCGGAGGACGGCGGGCAAGTCGGCCCGCGCTCGGTTGCCATGCGCCTGACTGAGGAGGCCCTTTGCTTCGGGGGCAAGGCGTGCGTCGCGACCGATATCGCCGTGGCATCTGGCGTCGCGGAGGTCGGCACTCATCCGGTGAGCCTACCTGCCTCTCGTATCGAGTGCGCCCGGCAACGGATCACTGCGATGCTCGAAGAGGCTATCGACCGGATGAAGCTCATTTCGGGAGACGTCCCCTTGATTCTGGTCGGCGGTGGCAGCATCCTGGTCGGCAGCAACTTAAAGGGGACCGCCGAAGTGGTCCGCCCCGAGCATAGCGAGGCAGCCAACGCGGTCGGGGCGGCCATCTCGCAGATTTCCGGTGAGGTGGACCGGGTGTACGAATTGACAAAGCGAATTCGCGAGGACGTCTTGGACGAAGCTAAAGCCGAAGCCGTCGCGAAGGCTGTGAGTGCGGGGGCCCGAGTCGATACCGTGGAAGTCGTCGAGGTTGAGGACGTCCCCCTCTCCTATCTTCCCGGAAACGCCACGCGGGTTCGGGTGAAGGCCGTGGGGAACTTATGAGACAGCTAAGAATTGAAGACCTGGACGACCTGGCCACCGGGGCCGCTGTCTTGGGAACGGGTGGCGGGGGCAATCCTTACCGGGGGAAGCTCATGGCCGAGCTCGCCATGCGGGAAACGGGACCGGTAACCGTCCTGGAGCCTGACGAGCTGGACGATGACGCCCTCGTCATTCCCGTCTGGAACATCGGCGCGCCGGTCTGCAGCATGGAGCGCATTCACAAAGGGGATGAGGGCCTGAGGGCTCTGCGCGCTTTGGAGAAGTTCCTCGGCCGCCAGGTGGCTGCCGTCTCCCCGGTCGAGGTAGGCGGGAGCAACTCGACCTTGCCCCTGCGCGTGGCGGCACAAACCGGGTTGCCGGTGGTGGACTGCGACGGCATGGGTCGGGCGTATCCGGAGGTCCACATGGTCACCGCCACCTTGTTCGGTGTGCCGGTCACGCCCGGCACGGTCGTTGACGCTGCCGGCAATTGCGTCTATCTGGAAACGGCGGATAACGAAGAGGCGGAACGGCTCGCCCGGGTGGTCTGCGTTCAGATGGGGGGCACGGCTTCGATGGCGGCTTTCTCGATGTCCGCTCGGCAACTTCGCGAGGCGATGATTCCCGGCACACTCCGGCTCGCCCAGCGGATTGGAGGCACGATCCGCCAGGCGCGCCGCTCGCACACCGATCCGGTCCAAGCCACGCTTGAGATCACGGGTGGGTTGAGACTCTTTGAGGGGAAGATTGTGGACGTCGAGCGCCGGGTGACGCGGGGGTGGGCGAAAGGACATTACGATGTTCAAGGCAAAGACGAAGTCCTGCGGGTGGACTTTCAGAATGAATTCCTCATCGCCCGCACCCTCGCGGGGCGCGTGCTCTGCACCGTGCCTGACCTGATCGCCGCCGTTGACACCCAAACCGGGGAGCCGATCACCACTGAGAATCTTCGCTACGGCTACCGGGTGACGGTCCTCGGTATTCCCTGCGACCGGCGCTGGCGCACGCCTGAGGGCATCGCCTTGGGCGGCCCCGGCCACTTCGGCTATGAAGGCTCCTATGTGCCCGTTGAAGAGCGGGTGAACTGAAAGAACCGTTTAGGTGTAGGCCAACTCGGAGTTGGACCACACCCTGGGACAGGTGGCCTCCATCGGGTTGCCTTGGCGTTATTCCTCCTCGACCTCGTCTTGCTGAGCGTAATACTTGTAGCGGTAGCTTTCGAGTTCTTCTCCCTCGTATTGGTTGAGCAGCACTCCCAGTACGTTGGCCTTCGCCCGCTCCATCCGGTTGACCGTTTTCTGTAATTCCTTGAGGCGGCTGCGGCCGGCCTGGACCACCAGAATGGTCCCCTGCGCCAGAGCGCCGAGCAGGGCCGCCTCCGGAGTGACCAGCGCGGGCGGCGAGTCAATAAACACCAGCTCGTATCGCTCGCCCAATCGCTTCAGCAGAGACTCCATCGTCGAGGAGGAAAGCAGCTGGGGCGGGTTGGAGGCCCGCGTTCCAGCCGGAAGAATCAGCAGGTTGGCCAGCTTCGTCGGCTGGACCGCTTCATCAATGCTGCACGAGTTAATCAGTACGTCGCTCAGGCCGCGGCTGTTGGAGACATGGAACACGCGATGGAGCGAGGGATGCCGGAGATCGGCATCCACCAGGAGAACCTTCTTGCCCAGGGTGACGGCCGAAACGATGGCCATGTAGGAAGAGCAGAGGGACTTGCCTTCGTTGGATAGAGCGCTCGTGATGAGGATCGAATTCAGCGGCGTGTCGGAAAACAGAGCGAATTTAATTTGGGACTGCAGTTGATAGAACTCCATCAGGGCGGGCGAGTCCAACTGCCCCAAGTCCAGGGGCGCCAGCTGAAATCCCTTGTCTTCATCGGACAAGAAAGGCTTCAGCTGCTTTTCGTCGACGTAGCCGAGACGGATCAAGGTCTCCCCGAGCAGTTCGGCGTCGCCGGTTTGCTCCCGCAAGGCGGCATCGAGCTGTCCTTGAGTGATCACGCCCGCCTCGACCAGGCGCTTTCCCAGGGAATACAGCTCGGCCTTTGTCCGTTTTACGTACTTACTCCACTTTGCTTTTTTCATTTTCGTTTTATATCCTGCGGCCCGGGCGGGCCACCCCGCTAAGGAGGACTGAGCTGCTTCCTGGAAATCTTTGGTAAGGTCGCCAGGACGGAAAGGCCTAAGCGCTTTTCGATCTGCTCGGGCTTCCGAATCCGGTCGTCCGTGAATTCGAACAAAAGCGGCAAGCCGAACCCGAGCAATAAGCCGAGCATCCCGCCGACGCCGAAGTATTTCTTGGGATTGGGCGCGTCGGGCCGGTTCGGCATATAGGGGGGATCCATAATCTCGACTTGCCACATGTTGGAGCGGGCCTCGATCGACGCGGTCGCCAGACGTTCCTGGAGCATCGTGTAGAGATTTCTCAGCACCTGCAGCTCGCGCACCTTGCCTTCCAGCAGGGCTTGGTTGGTGGGGAGACTGCCCATCCACTGCGTTGTTTTTTCGATGTTCTGTTGAAGTTCCTCGATGCGGTTTCGCGTCAGTTGCTCGTTGAAACTCAGGTCGCTCAAGGTTTCTTTCAGCCGGGCGACACGCGAAGAGGAGTCCAGCCCCCAGGACTGCCAAGCCGAGGCCTGAGATAACAGATAGCCGGCGCCGTACTGGTCGTACAGCTCAACGGCTTCAGGGTCGAGAGGCCGCATCAGTTGCCGAATCTCTTCGGAAAGAGCAGCCAGCCTCTTCTGGGTCGGTTCGAGCTGTTCCGCCCCGGCGGGCAGCCCCGGCTGCCAGGTGAGCGACTGAAAGATCAGGCCGGCAGCGCCCACGTCCGGGTCGTCATAAAGGGTAAGCCCTCGGGGATCCAAATCCATAATGGCCTTGCGCGCCTCCTGGGACGCTTCGCGCAGTTGGGCCTTGGCCAGCATCACATTCGGGTGATTATCCATATACTGCAGTTTTAAGGTTTTGATCTGTCTTTCCAGCGTAACGACCTCTTCCAGCTTGGCCCGCAGGGGGGAGTTGACGCTGACCAGGCTGAGCCGGAGCGCCTCGTTGACGGGTGAAATGCCGCCGACCCGCGGCGCGACCGTATCCGGCGTGCTCTCGTCCAGAGCAGTCGCTCGCTGCTTCAAGAGGGCAACCGCCTTCTCGAGACCTTCCGCCTCCTTGAGCTTGACATAAAGGGGCGAGCTGGTGTTGACCAGATGCTGCAAAAGAACGGCCCTCACCGGAGAGCTTCCGCCAAGGCTGTCCAGCTGGTTCTGAACGTCCTCCTTCTTATACAGCAGAGTCTTCAGGTCAATCTCTGCTCGGCCCAGCTCGGTCTCCAGAGTGGTCAAGGACTCATGAAACGAGCGGACGCCGTCCTGCATCGTGAGCAAGCCATGGGCTTTCTGGAACTCGCTTAACGAGGCTTCTTTGGTTTCAATGTCCTGGCGAATATCCTGGACCTGTCGGGCCAGGAAAGCGGTCTGCCGGTCCATTTCGTCCTGGTTGTACTTCTCATAGCGCTCGATGAAGATGTCGGCCAGCGTCGCCACCAGCTGCCGGGCCATCTCGGGGGCGCTCCAATAGCAGGAGACTCGGATAATACTCGTGTCCCGAACGATGGAAGCACGAATCCGGTCTTTCTGAAAGCTCTCGATCAGGTGCCGCAGCTCACCCGGGGAGCCGGTGGTCGCTTCCAATCCGGTTTTCTCCAGCAGCTCCTCGACCACCGGGCGATAGGTGAACCACATCGCCTCGCTCGCCAGGTGCCCCCGGCCCCCGCCTCCGGTGTTGTCCGTCAGCGGCGAGCGCCTGTTAATCTGGATCGAAACAGAGGAAGTGTAGTGAGGCTCGGCCTTGCGATAGGCGACGAAGGCCGTTCCAAGCCCGAGCAGCAGGAAGATGGGCAGATAATAGAACCGCTTCAGGAAACCGTGCAGCGCCCGCTGCAGGACTTCCCCAATCGGAACCTCCTCGCCCGTCTCCTCCTGCCCATAGAGCAAAGGATCCGGTTCCTCGTAAACACGCGGTGGCAACGCCCTCATTTTTTGCCTCGTTTTCTATCGCTTCCGCGGACTGTCCAGCCTCGGCTCAGAGGCGGCTTGATCCCCGGCCCGGCCGAACTCAACTTCAGATCAATTCGAGACAAAGAGTCTCTTCTATTATACGACAGCTCTCCCAAAATGCAATATGAGCGCGCCTCAGTGACGCGATCCTGGGTCGCATCGTCTCCTTAACGATTGAAACCCCGAAAGGGGACGGCACGGAGCAATCCGCGACCCCTGAATCCCTGCCGGGGACCTTCCTGGGGCGGCAAAGAGGGGTTCCCGGCGTCTCCTTTCAAAGGAGCCATCCCTTGACTAATAAGAGGGTTATACAATTTTTGCTGCTTCTCCATGCTGGGAGATGCCCGCCTTGTCGCCGTCCGCTCGCGGCCCTGAAGCCCGAAACGAGAGGCGTTGGTTCACCGAACTGCCTAATCCTGCTTGACTTGACGGCCTTGACTTTCGTAGGTCAAACGGCATAATGAACCATGACTAATCAAGCGAGGGTGAAAAATGCCATCTTCCTTTCGAAGCGTCGTTGCAGGATTGTGCCGCGCCTCTTTCGTGTTTTGTCTCTTGCTGCTTCACGGCTGCGGGGGGGGCGACGCCGAAAGTCGTTACAACCGAGGGGTCGCCGCCTTTCAAAAGGAGGACTACCCCCGAGCGGTCATCGAGTTCCAGAACGCGCTGCAGCGCGATCCTTCTCTAGTGGAGGCTCGCTACCTGCTCGCACTCAGCCTGCTTGAACAAGATTCCCACGAAGCGGCCGAACAGCAGCTGCGCCGGGTGGTGGAACAACGACCCGATCATCTCAAGGCCAAGGTGGAATTGATTCCTTTTCTGGTCGCCGAAGGCCGCATTGAACAAGCCATGCGCACGGTCGAGGAAGCCCGGCGGCTGGAGCCGCGCAACGGACGCCCTGTCTTTCTCCTCAGCCGGAGCCAGCTGCACCGGGGAGGCTTGGCGGAAGCGCTGCCCGCCATCGAGCAGGCGCTCCAGCTTGATCCAAATAACCTGGAGTATCTCACGACCTATGCTCAGATCTGCCTGGAGATCGGGAAGCGAAGCCGCTCGGGGCGCTTGCCGGGCAGCGGGGTCGACTGGACGGCCAAAGCCGAAGAGACCCTGAACAGAATTCTCGCGGAGGACCCGGAGAGTCTCCAGGCGCTCTTGCTGAGAGCGCAGCTTTGTACCTCGCGCGGCGATTTGAGCACGGCTGACCGGCTGCTGAGCCGGGCGGCGCAACTGGCGCCGCAGGACGAGATGATTTCAGCGATGCAGGCAAACCTCTTGACGCGCGGCGGTCACTTTGACGAAGCGGCAAAGAGAATTCGAGATCTCCTGGGGACCGGCCGAGGAAGCGCCGCCCTCGAGGTGGAGTTGGCGCGGGCGCTGATGGGCCAGGCGGCGCGCGCGCTGGTCGAAGACCAGGTCGGCACCGCTCAGGAGCTGCTCAAACAGGCGCGGGTGCTTCTGGAAGCTAAAGCGGTGGACAAACCGTCCCTCGCCTATGCCTTGGCTCAAACCGGCAACCTGAAGCAGGCGGAAGGTATCTACGACACGCAGTTGGATGCCGGCATAACCGAGGCTCAGCGAAAGGAAATCCTCTTCTCCTATGCGCTTCTGGCGCTCTTGTCCGAGAATGAAAGCAAGGCGGATTCCCTCTCCGCCCAACTGCGAGACAGCGCCCCGCAAAGCCTTGAGCATTGGCGCTTGGCAAGCTTGATGAAACAGCCGGCGCAGAGGAGGGCTGAAGAAGCACGAAGAATCTTTACCGAAGAAAGCCCCATTTTGCACAATATTCTCGATATGGCCCGGTCGCTGGGGCTGGCGGGCCTGTCGGCCGAGTCCGAGCGGCTGCTGGAATTGGCGGCGACGTTGGCCCCGCGCTCGCCGCTGCCGAAGTTTACCGAAGGCACCCTCGCGCTGGCAGGAGGCGATGAAGGGGCTGCTGTGGCGCACTTTCAAGAGGCCTATGAAATCGATCCCCTTTTCTCACCGGCGGTCCTGGCGATCGCCGACCGGATGAGCGCCGCAGGCCGGTATGAGCAAGCCTTGGCGAACTATGAGCAGTTTCTCGATGGGGTTCCCGGTAATCTGCGGGCCGAGACGGGAAAGGCTTTGGCGCTGGTCGCCCTGCACCGGGATGCGCAGGCGTTTGAATTACTCGAGCAGATCATCGAGAAAAATCCCGACCCGGCTTACTTTCAGCGGCTGGTTCAGGACGTCGAGCGCACCGGCTGGCATGGGGAGGCGGGACGCTTAATCAATGACATCCAGAAACATCGTCCGGATAGCCCCCTCGGTTACCTGGTCATCTACCTCCATCACCGCGCAGCCGCCCGCCAGCTGGAAGCCGAGGGCGAGTCGGGCGAGTCACAGAAGAGACACGCCCTGGCCGGCCAGGCGGTCGAGGCGGGCCTGGAGCGCAACCCTTCCTCCCTTGCACTGCTGCTATGCCGGGCCGAATGGGACTTGGCCAGCGGCGCGCTCGATCACGCGGCGCAAACCTCCGAGCGCATTCTTCGTCTCAAAGAGGACTCCAAAGCGGCGTTTCAAATCCTGCTCGACGCTCACACGCGCCGGCAGGACCTTCCGTCGGCCTTGAAAGTTTGCGATGAGGCCTTGGGCCGCTGGCCGGAGGACCCCGACCTGCTTCTGTGGAAGGTCAAGATCCTGGCCAGGCAAGGCGACTTTGAACAGGCCTTGAGCGTTTTCCGGCGGTTACAGGAACGCGCCCCTCTCGATGCCCGCTACCTGCTGGTGCTGGCCCAGTTGGCGGTTGAACAGGGACATCTCAAGGAGGCGATGGCCACCTTGGATGCGGTAATCGCGCTGGCGCCGGACAATCCCGAGCCTTACTTAAGGCTGGCCGACCTGTATGCAAGACAGGGCGCTTTTCCCCAGGCGGAGGAGAAACTTAAGCAGGCCGAGGAGCGTTTCCCAGGTGACGTGCGCGTACCACTGGCTTACGGTGACCTCCTGGCCGGCAGGGGTGAGCAGGCGCAGGCGATGGCGAAATACCAACTGGCTTTGAAAGTGCAGCCGGGCCACCTGCAGGCCATCGCTCGGCTGGGTCGGGAGCTGCTTCAGGCGGGTCGGAGCGAAGCTGTTGCCCCGCTGGTCCAGGAAGCGACGCAGGCCCGAGGCCGCTCTCAGGTGGCTCTCCATCTGGCGAACGAGGCCCGGGCGCAGGGCCAGCTGGCAACGGCGGAACAGCTCTATCAGATGGCTTTGCAGCATCCGACGGCCGCGGTGCCGGCTCAGGTTGGGTTGGCTCGCATTGCCGCTGCGCACAGAGACAAGGCGCAGGCGCTGCAGTACTATGAGGCCGCTATGGAGAGCGCTTCCCCTTCGATGCGCTTCCTGTTGCTCCTCGGGGCGGGGGACGTCGCCTCGGCTTCCTGGGGGGAGCCATCGCAGCAGTGGCAGCAGAATCTGCAGCGGGCCGGGAAGTATTACGGGGAAGCCCTGCAACTTCCGTCCCAGGCGGCCTTCCTCACCCTTTTTCGGCTGGCCGGCGTCGCTTGGGCCAGGGGCGATGACTCAGCGGCGGAGGAGTATCTTGAGAAAGCAGTGGCGGAGAGGCCAGAAAATGAAATCCTGCAGCTGCTCCTCGCGCAGGCCCGGGAGAAAGGCGGGAAACCCCTTGAAGCCCGGCAGATCACCGAAAAACTGTTGACGGCCATGTCGGACGCGCCGGACCCGCTTGGTTTTCTGTCTCACCTCGGGCAGCGGCTGAAGGTGCTCATCGGTTCGGATACGGACGTCCGCCAAGCCTGCCTGGGCAGGGAAGGCGATTATGGCCGGGAATTCCTCCTGGGCGTGGCGGCTTTGGAGGCAGCTCCGCCTGCAGGGGCGCTGCTTGCCGCGCCTCCACGAAGGGAAGAGACGCGGGTGGAGGACTTGCAGGAGGCGGCTTGGCGGCAAGCCCTGAGCCATTTTGAGCGGGTAAGGCAACTCCAGCCCGCCTCCCCCTTGGGTTTCTGGTCAACCGCTGCGGTGCTTCCGGCATTAGGACAGGGGGACCGGGCGACAGTGCTGCTGCAGGAATGGCTTCAGCAGCATCCGGCCGACCCTCTGACGCGCCTCGAGCTGGCTCGGCTGTCGGCGCGCGCGGGAGCTTTCTCCCAAGCCTTGGAGGAGGTCAATCGGGTCCTTGAGCAGGAACCGGCACATGCCAAGGCCTTGCTGGTCAAGGCGGGGCTGTTGTCCTCGCCTGAAGTCAATCGTGCCGAGGAGGCCGCGTCGATCCTCGCCGAGTTTCTCCGCTCTCAACCCGGGCACACGGGAGCGGCGCTTTCGCTGATCAGCATCCTGCTCGGTCAGGGAAAGGCGCAAGAGGCGATCAATGCCGGCGAGAGTTTCCTCGCCGAGAATCCCGGGAATACAGCGGTCATCAGCCAGTTGGCCGGGATTTACCTCGAGCGGCAAGACGACCCCAAGGCGCTGGAATGGTATGAGAAGGCGCTGGAGTTGACGCCGAACTCGCCCGGCGCTTTGAATAACCTTGCTTACGCTTACGCACAGACGGGCAGGGACGTGGAGAAAGCTCTCATCTTGATTCAGAGAGCGCTGCGGATGC
>Ga0209164_1004511_pt1 | contig 12420 bp, 12 predicted proteins | sample MTBNYHSulfiMetaG_FD_187458 | JGI IMG/M metagenome (GOLD analysis project Ga0209164, IMG submission 187458) | Enrichment culture microbial communities from rom New York Harbor, USA that are MTBE-degrading - MTBE-NYH (New York Harbor Sulfidogenic)... | ecosystem: Environmental > Aquatic > Marine >...
GTGCTACTTTTGCCTTGAACTCCGCCGAATACCTGTTCCTTTTTGTCTTGCTCATCCCGGTGTAACCTCCTTACGCTTGTCGTATTTTACACCTTATACGACTGTCCAGTTTTTGGGGGCCACCTCTTGGTTCTGGAAGCATTAAATCGAGCTTACGGATTAGGAACTGAAATCGGAGTGATTCTTCCTTTTAGCAGAAAGCATGAACTGGAAGCTGACCGTATTGGTGTCGGTTTGATGGATCAGGCAGGATATAATCCGATTGGAGCTATTGAATTCTGGAAGAGGATGAAACAGGGAAGGCAGGGAAAACAGCCTTTGGTTTACCTGTCCACTCATCCAGTAGATGAAAAAAGAATTGCAGATATAGAGAAAATACTTCAGAATCAACGCGCTCAAAAATAGTATGATTGCTTTTAGAAATAAGTAAGAATGGAAATAGCGTATGTTGTTTTAATAGTACTTTTTTTTGGATTCCTTCTCTTCGAACTTATTGAACATTTAGTTATCCCCGTGGTCTTCTATGCCAGAAAACGAAAACAACAATCTGTTACCGGTATAGAAAGCATGCCTGGAGAGCTTGTTGATATAAGACAGTGGGAAGGACAAGAAGGTCAGGTTTTCTTCAGGGGTGAAATGTGGAAAGCAGTGAGCGAAGTCTCTTTTAAAAAAAGAGATAAAGCCGTCATTCAGCAAGTTGAGGGGTTAATATTAAAGGTTAAACCAATAAGTAAGGATGTTTGTGAAAAGAAATAGAAGAGCCGATACGCTATCTGGACTGCTTTCAATGAATGTATCAATCAAATGAAGCCTTTTTTGAAATCAATTGATATAGTGAAGGATAGAAGAGAAATCGTTAACCATCAGTCCTTCCTAAAAATGTGTATTGCCGAATATAGTCTTCACTAAATAAATAACGTCCAAATTGTATGTTTGATGAAGAAATATTGCGGTCGAGGTAGGCTTCTTAAATTCAAGACTTGTGGCTGAATGAGAGATACTGAATCATTTCAGAACAGTCTCACCTTCTCGAAGAAAGAGACAATGCAAAATTGTTTATGCAAATTCCAGCCGCAGATCCTTATTAAAGACTTTCGCAAGACGCTCCAATGTTTTCAATGTGGGATTGCTTTTGCCCGGTTTTTCAAGCCGTTGATATGCCTGATAGGATATTCCGAGCACTTTTGCGATATCTCCCTGGGTGAGTTTCCTGGTTTCTCTGAGTTTTCTAAGAAGAATAGGGACCGCAACTTCAGGTTCCGGTTCGATCAGATAGACATTCTTTCCTTTGATTGCGGAAGGATCAGGAATTTTAAGACTCCTGTCAAAAACTGAAGCAAGATATCCCGTCAAGGCTTCTTTTGCATTTTGTATTGCTTCTTCAAGTGTATTTCCTTCAGTAAGACATCCGGGAAGATCAGGAAACTCCGCTAAATAAGCCCTATCTTCTGCCAGGTATTTTATTTTTGCTGGATACTGTAAAATCATTTTAATCCTCCTTGCTTCATTAAAGCATGCAATAAGCCTTTCCCCAAGTCTTTACTGCCATGAACTGGGCTTGCCAGTCACAATTTATAATACAACATTTAACTTGTATCAGCAAGATGGGAAAGAAAAAAGAATCGATAATCTTTTGAAGTGATAGAATCATAAAAAAGGCCTCCAATAAATCAGCTATATTTGGCTGAGAAAAATGAGGAGATAATAAACGGTAAGTGTGCCTTTTTCTCTTAATAAACAATAACTTGTCTTAGGGTCATTGATCTGGGTAGGTACCATCAAAAACCCAAAATTATACCCCAAAAAGTTTTGCTGAGAGTGTCGCCCGGGGGACCAATAAAATCAAGGTTTTGCAGATGCAAATCACATTGCAATAAATCACTCGGGCAATTTTGACAAATCTAAAATACTTACAGTCCCAATCCTTATCTCCTCAAGATCCCCGGCAACTCTCCATAGTGCTCTCTTGTCCAAAGGAACCTCTTTGACAAGAGTTTCCAGATACCTATCATGAGGCGCAAATAGCTCAAGGGCATCACTACACAAATATCGGCCATTTTTATCACAGACTGGTTGATAATATATCCAGTTGAATATGAGATGGGTTACATGAAACTCATCTCTCAGCCTTTTGACTGCCTCAATATTATCAGAAAAAAAGGCATCTATTACAGCAGCAGTTCTTTTACGCATCTCTAAAACGTATTCAGTATAATGTATCTTATGCGTCTCTCTTCCAACCAATATACGCTTCTTCGAGAGGAGAGGAATAGAATCAACATCTGGAGTAAACCCTGCAAACAGTGCTGATTGAGGAAGATTATATTTTATATACTTGTAAAACTCGGCTCTATTGTGTTCACTATATAGGCCTTTGCCGGGCAGATTCTTATCGGCTAAAAAAGCCGTCATAAAGATAAAGAGGATCAAACTCGCTATCGCAATTGCGGTGTCGGGTTTAGGTAAACGGATTTTTTTAAAAACATATCTCAAACATTCGATGGTGCCGAAAACAAGACCAATGTGGAGTACTATAGGTAAAATGGAAGTGGATCGGTCGGGAACAAAGAGGTACGGCCACAGCCAGATAGCAATCCGGTACCCCAAACACCCACTCGCGAGCAAAATAAGTAGTGCACAAGCTTTCTTTCTTTGGTATATAAGAAAAGACCATCCGACTATACTCATGAGACCAAAAAACACAAGGAGAATTTTCTTGCCCCCGTCAGAAATATTAAAAAAGCCGTTTCCAGAAAAACTATTTTCAGCAGTTTTTAAGGCCTCTTCTGTCAGAGGCGGGAAAGGTGGTACGTTTTCTATTCCGTTTGGACCGATCTCAGGATATTCGTGCATGTTTTGATAGGTAATTTTCTCCCCGTATGAATGGGATCGAATAATAAGTGGAAGCACTAAAATAAATGCAAGCATCCCCACAAGCGCTAAGAGGAATAAACGTTTCTTCACGTTAAACTTTTTGGTATCCATGCCCGTAAGCCGGGGGAATAATAACCATACAGTAAAAGTCATAAAACACGGTAGCGCTGAAGGTGGATAGAAAAGAAATTGCAGCAAGAACATCGAGATGACTATCCAAAGGTTCCAACGAATTAAACCCCAGCAAAATCCTGCTATCAAAGGGAATGCAAAAGCCCGTGGAAGCCCCCCGGTCACACGATCCAAATAGAGGAATGATAAAAATCCGCACAAAAGACAGAGCATCCCAACCAGAAAATTGTCATGATCTTTGCCGATGAGAAATAAAAATATCAGAAAAACAAGAAAAAGGAATTCCTGCAGATACTTAGAAAAAATCAGAGGGTCTCCTAAGAAGCCCGCCATGGAATAGAGCACGTTAAACCCTATGGGCAAAAAAGCGCGTTTGTAGTAATCAGCTATATAATCACCGTTAAAAATCCATTCGCCTCCTTCATGATAAAATTCGAATATCTGTGCCCTTTGATCATCATTAATAATCCATGGGTCATGAACAAGGTTATGGTGTTTTATAAGGATGGGTGCAAACAGAACAACAAATAGACAAATAACTATTATGATGAATAATCGGTTTAGATTAAACATTACTATAGAGATATTAATAAAAAATTTGTGACATTATTATAGATAATTTCAGAATGATAATGTGCTTTTATTTAAACCATTAGAAAAACATTTTGAATCTTTCGAACATTCATAGTCCTCACTTTTCAAGAATCTCAATGTGTTTATTTATTTTCATTTGTCTTCGGATTTTTGATCTGAGTAGACACTGAAACCCCGAATTATATTACGGGCACTCCAACGTGCAGGTCTTTATTAAAGGTACCGGGAGTTCCTTAAACTGGAGGGGGAGCCTGGAAGGGGGGTGTCCAGAGGGGGGAAGGATCGGCGGGGGAGGGCTGTCAAACTCCATAGTGAGTATTTAGGACTTTCTCACCTTCTACCTATATCAAAACTTGCTTCGTATTTACCTTCAGAAGCAAGCGTTTGAAGAGAACCCTTTATATCTTAAATTTTCGATATCGTGTATTTCCTGTTCAAACAAATATGCCCACATAACTTCTTGAGCGACAAAGACTACATTTCAGAACAAGGCCAAATGCATAACTGCGGGTCTGATTTTAGTTTCTGTACCCTAACGCAAAAGCGGAAGGGAGAAATAATTAAGTATGGTGTACGCGAAATGGTCAGCCGTTCTGTCAGATTGTCCTGCTATTGCCCTTTATAGCAGTTTTTGCATAACATATATTAATTTTTCGTCATGGGAGTGCGATTGTCAAAGAGGGGCAAGACACATTTGACAGTGGGAACGAGGTTCAATCCGTGCCTCTAAAGATCAAACCGTCTTATTTCTATACCCTTTTCAGACCCTCCAGGTGCGACCTCCGATTGTACTTGCAACAAATAGGCATCGAGCCTTCTCCTCCCGGACCATTTGAACAAGTCCTTTTTCAGCTCGGTCAGAGACATGAAAAAAACCATCTTTCCACATTCTCTGTATTTTCTGATTTAACAAATAAACCGCCGGCTAATACCCTTGAAGAAATCCGGAAAGGGAGCCCCGTTATATATCAGGGAGAGTTTTGCACTCAGATTCAAATAGACGGCCGAATGATTGAGATTGTCGGCATTCCGGATTTTATTATTAAAGATGGTTCAGGCTATTTCATCCGTGATTGTAAGATAGCCCGCCATGCCACTGAAGACAGACATCCGGAAATACCGAGACAGTTACAAATATATGGCTGGCTTTTTGAAGTCCATCTGAATTCATCAGGGATAAAATGAGAAATGTTGGCTACTAGTATTGTTAATCCGGCTGAGAGGCAAAAGACAGTTTTAATGGGACCAATTAAATCACTTTTTATGCTCCGCACACATCTTTCTTTCAGGACCTTGGCAAGAGTTGTAGAAATTGTCATTCCGTGCAAGACGCGGAACAAGCTTTGAGGAGCGAAGGCAATCGCATTATATTTTGTGTGTAATTAATCGCCTATTTGATGAATTATTACTCTCGAAATATACTATGGACACGCTCACAGGGATAGGTAAAAAAGACAGAAAGTGGCTTTCATTTCAACATTCATCGCGGTCTTTATCCAAACAGATCTGAATGACTGCCAGTGCGGACAGAGCTGGCCTTGCAATTTTCCACCACAAAATGGATAATAATGGCATGAAAGTAGTGGAAAAAGATAAAGTCATCAGCGGCATGCTTCAGGATGAATTGCAGCGCTGTCAGGAGATGCTGGTGAGCCTCGAAAAATCTGTAGCTGAGCTTCCTAAGGGCGTTATAAATCAGCGGAAGAAGCTGTATAAAAACAAGGTGTATTCCTACTACTACCTCAAATATCGTGAAGGTGAAAAAGTTTTCAACAAGCATATTGTAAAAAAGGACTTACAGGATATATTGAAAAAACTTGAACTGAGGAAAAAGTACGAAAAGGAAATGCAGTCATATAAGAGAAAAATCACTTATCTGAATAAAATCATGAGTGCCGGCAAAGGTCGAGGACATGCGCATCACCGTTAAAAACAAAGATCTCTTCCCGTCTGAAGTTCTGGAACTTTTGAAGGCGTTACACTCGGTGGGTTTCTTTGAAGATTCCATGCTTATCGGTAGCTGGGTCATGCCTTTGTATCGGAAAGTGTTTGGCATCAACTATGCACTTCGGACAATGGACATTGATTTCGCAGTTAAATTCGTTCATCCGGGGAGGGATAGCCAGATAGATCTCGAAAAAGTTATCACCGATTTGGGCTATCTCCCTGTCATCATGCATTCGGGCATTCGCAGGTTCACCCGCGAAAATTTCACGATCGAATTTGTCATCCACAGGAAAGGCGGAAGAGACGATGAGATTGTATCAGTCAAACAGTGGAATATTACTGCTTCTCCTCTCCCCTTTGTTGATCTCCTTCTCAGTTTCCCTCTGATTGCTGACTTTGGTGACTTTAAGGTAATTGCACCAATCCCTGAAGCTTACTTTGTCCATAAAATGATTACGTCACAGAGAAGACGAGGTGAAAGCAAAAAGGATAAAGACCTCGATCAATGTACCGTCATTGCCCCTCGGATTGATCCCGAAAGATTGAAAGCCGTAGTCGAAGCATTAAAGATCAGTAAGAAGACTCAGAAAGTGATTCGAGCTTCATGTGAAGCAATTGGGTTTCCACCACAAAAACTTGGTTTATAGTTATTCTGTAGTGGAAAACATATGATTATGCAGCCTTCTGTATCAGATTCATTTTCCCGGCAAACAACTTTATGATTATCCTTTCGAAACGTCGAAAAACATCTATTTATCACTGTCGTAAAATTGTAGTAGTTTTATGCGTTTTATGCAGATTTGACAGAAATAGCCGGAATATACAGAAATGCATTTTCCGTTTTAAATTCAATCAGTTCCGCTGGAACCGTTGCCAGTAGCCTATTTGCTGTTTTATGTTCTGGCTAAATTTTGTGGCGGAGCTGGCGGAAGCACTGAAGACTAAGACCTACCGGCCCTGCCCCGTGAAGCGGATCATGATACCCAAAGCCAATGGCACAAAACGGCCGTTGGGTATCCCGACCATTCGGGACCGGGTGGCGCAGATGGCCGTAAAACTGGTCATCGAGCCAATCTTTGAGGCGGACTTCTGCGACACCTCATACGGATTCAGACCCAAAAGGAGTGCCCACGGCGCAGTAGATGATGTAGCTCATACTCTGAATAAAGGGTATAGCGAAGTTATCGATGCCGACCTCTCCAAGTACTTCGACACCATCCCCCATGCCGACCTCCTGGCCGTGGTCGCCGAGCGCATCAGCGACGGCGAGATATTGCGCCTTATCAAGATGTGGCTTAAGGCCCCAGTCATGGAGGAGGACAAGGATGGGAAGAAGCGGAATGCCGGCGGCGGCAAGGGTAATCGCAAAGGTACACCGCAGGGCGGGGTTATATCGCCGCTGCTGGCTAACCTCTACCTGCACCGATTGGACAGGATATGGGAAAAGCAGCAGTTTCAAAAGCGTTTTGGTGCACGCATCGTCCGCTATGCGGACGACATCGTAATACTGTGCCGTAATGGCACCGAACGTCCGATGGCAATTCTGCGGCAGATACTGGGGCGGATGAAGCTTACCCTGAACGATGCAAAGACCAAAACGGTCAACGCCTATAAAGGGAAGTTCAGCTTCCTGGGTTTTACAATCTGGATGGGGAAGGGCAGGAGGACAGGGAATTATCATCCCCATGTCCAGCCTTCAAAGAAATCCCTGCAAACCATCAAAGATCGGGTTACCGAACTCACGGCACGAGAGCGGACAATCATGCCTCTTGAATGGATAGTAAAGGAGGTCAACGCCACCGTGCGCGGTTGGGTCGGCTACTTTCACTATCGCAATTGCAGTCAAACACTGGCCCTTTTGAGATATCATCTGGAGCAGCGTTTGATTACGCATCTGCGTAAGCGGCACAAGGTCAGAGACCGGAAAGCAGGGTACGTCCGGTTTCCACAACGGGCGCTATATGAAAGGTACGGTCTGTACAAAGTGCCGACAACGGCGGCCTGGATGAAGGCGCATGCCCAACGGTGAAGAACATCGGAAAGCCGTGTGCGGGAAAATCGCATGCACGGTTTGATGAGGGGAAGTTGATGAACGAACCCAGTCTGTTGATACGTAGTAGCCGCGTGCGGCAAGGCGTCCCAAAAGTCCGGACTGTAACGGGAATCAGCTTCCTACTCTACCCGGAAATCTAAATCTGGTAAGACGGGCGGCTTTCAGATATAATCAGACATGGAAAGGGGAGGGGCCGATGAAGGACTGGAATGTCGTTGTCAGCGTGAACGAAAAGGGATTTCGCAGTGCAATAAAGGTTCTCGGCGGCTTAGGAGAAATCGGCAAAACGGAATTCTTTAACGTCCTCGTGATGAAGGTGGAGGATATTTCCGGTCTGCTTGAAACACTCCGGAGACGCCTGGAAGAAGACCCGCAACTCCTGTCTTTTCTTTCGCGGCTTGTACCGGTTACGGCAACTTTTACATACCAGACACCAGGGGATTTTGAAGACAAGGTGAAAGAGACGATGCCGCTGTGGATACGGCAACTGGGTGGAAAAGGATTTCATGTTAGGATGCGCCGCCGGGGATTCAAAGGAAGGCTTTCAAGCCTTGAGGAGGAACAGATGCTGGATAAATTTCTACTGAAATTAACAGAAGAAGGTGGAACACCCGGCCGCATTGTCTTTGATGACCCTGATGTCATAATCGTGGTCGAAACAGTGGCGCACAGGGCAGGATTATCGCTGTGGACACGGGAGGATTTGCATCGGTATCCCTTTATCAGACCGGACCGGTAACCGGTAGGGTTCCCCATTTCTTATAGATGAGGCACAAAAAATTTTAGAATTTGTTATAATAATAATCAGGTCGTTTTATCAGCTTTGTTTATGTTATGCTATTACCTTATCTAATTTCCTCCTATAGTCGGGATCAAAGGGATTACCGCATATTAAGCTGTAGAGACTTTCCTGTAATTCAGGTGACATTAATAAACGTATTGCAAGGATCGGTATGAAAGAAAAAGATATCCTGGAAGAGATTATAGAATTGGGAAAGAGGCGTGGAAGGCTCACGTATACGGAGATAAACGATGCTCTTCCCTCGGAATATTCCTCCCCGGAGGAATTGGAGGAACTGATGGACCTTCTCCATGAGATCGGGGTTGAAGTGACGGACGAGCGGGAGCCCGATATAACCGAGGAAGAAGTTTTGGCTCCGGAGGAAGAAGAGGAGTACGAAGAAACAGAGGACATTGTTCAGGCGTATTTCCATTCTATGGGGAATATTTCAATACTTACAAGGAACGGAGAAATAGAGCTTGCGAAAAGCCTGAAAGAGGGGAAAGCGATAATCAGGGGAATAGTTACATCTTTGCCCCTCTATAAGAAAATCGAAGCGGATTTGGAGAGCAAAGCGGAAGAGAACCTGAACAGTCCGAAGGAAGACAAAGCGGATGAAGCACTCGAAATGAGCCTGAGAGTACTCGACAATCTCATGATAAAGATAGAGGTGACAGACAGAAAGATAAAAAGATACGGTACGTTAAAAGATCTGAAAAAATTAATAAGAGATAAGAAGAAGCAGGATATCAACCCCTTGCAGCTCAGCAAACTTGCAAAGGAAGCGCAGAGTGAATATAGGAAGGTTGAGTCGGAGGCCGGGGTCGGGATTGACGAACTGAAAGCCGGGTGGGAGAGAATAACCAGAGCAAGAACCCTTGTGAGCGAGGCAAAGGATGAATTAATTACCCGCAACTTGAGATTGGTGATTAATATAGCCAAGAATTACGTCGGAAGGGGATTGACTCTGCTGGATCTTATCCAGGAAGGCAATATCGGCCTTATGAAGGCAGTAGATAAATTCAAGTATGAAATGGGCTTCAAGTTCAGCACATATGCAACCTGGTGGATAAGGCAGGCAATAACAAGGGCATTAATCGATCAGACAAAAACTATCAGAGTTCCGGTGCACATGATGGAATTTTATAACAAAGTCACCAAGGCATCCAGAGAATTAACACAACAGCTTGGAAGAGAACCGGGTAAAGAGGAAATTGCCGTAAGACTGGATGTGCCGACTGCAAAAATCGAAGAGGCCTTCAGGGCTATACAGGACCCGATAGCCCTTCAGACGCCGGTGGGAGACGATGATTCAAAACTTGAGGATTTTATCAGTGATAAAGACAGCCCTTCGCCTTATTCCGATTCCGAGAGGAATAATATTACGGAGCAGATACTGAGGGTTCTTAATACGCTCACACCAAGAGAAGCGGAGATTATAAGAATGAGATTCGGCATAGGATTTGACAAGGACTATACGCTCGAAGAAGTGGGGAGACATCTCTCCATCACCCGTGAAAGGGTAAGACAGATAGAGGCGAAGGCGCTGAGAAAACTGAAACATCCCAACAGGCGCGGCGCGCTGAAGGTCATCCTCGGTTAAATTCTTCATCTGTTTTTTTGGTATTTCAGGTAATATTACCTGCCTCTGAGCAAATTTGCCCTGATCAGCATCTTCCCGATGTATTAAAAATCAATAAATACAAATGTTTGTAATCTGGCATCCTTGCTGCTTATCTAAGATATTGGTAAAATATAGGCATCTGAATTTTTTTATTAACCCTTTTACTGGGGAAAGGAGGGAAAAGATGAAAAAGGTTTTTGTAATGTTTGCTTTTTTCGCATTGTTTCTTTCTGTTGGATGTGCCTCAAAGGATTATGTCAGGCAGCAGGTAGACCCTCTGGTTGACAGAATCAGCAAGCTCGAGGCGGAAAAAGACGGCGATTGCTGCGAAAAAGCGGAAGCCACCGCAAGAAGAGCCGAGGAAGCGGCAAATAAGTGCCGGCAGGTGTGTGAGAAATCATTCGAACTGCAGCAGCAGAAATAGAGTGCAGCTGCAGTTGAGACCCGATTGCAGCTGCTGCTGCCGGGTGAGGATGTCCCGTTAAAAATTAATTGTGGGGGTAAGGACACTGTGGAACAGGCGGTTCCTTACCCCCTGGGAATCCTGCTTCTCACACCATCTGCAGAGAGAGGCCTCTCAATCTTTTTATTGCGTTGACCTCTATCTGCCTTATCCTCTCCCTGGTGACATCGAACTCGCTGCCTACTTCTTCGAGTGTGCAATGCTCGTCTGCGCCGATGCCGTATCTCTTCCGCAAAATTTTTTCTTCCTTGGGCGGCAGCAGGCACAGCATCATTTCCATCTTTTCCTTCAGGTCGTTCTGTATTACGGATTCCAGCGGCGACGGCATGGTTTTATCTTCTATGAAATCACTGAGCCGGCTGTCTTCTTCTCCGATGGGCGTTTCGAGGGAAATCGGTTCCTTCGACACCTTTAAAATGCCGTCCACCCTGTTGACCGGCATCCCCAGTGCCCCAGCTACTTCAAAAGACGACGGTTCCCTTCCCAATTCCTGCACAAGTTCCTTTGTCACCTTTATAATTTTATTAAAACTCTCGACCATGTGAACAGGCATCCGTATGGTCCTCGACTGGTCTGCAAGCGCCCGCGTTATCGCCTGTCTTATCCACCAGGTTGCATAGGTGCTGAATTTATATCCGCGTTTGTACTCGAATTTGTCGACAGCCCTCATAAGTCCGCTATTGCCTTCCTGGATCAGATCCGGGAAACTCAATCCCCTCCTCAGGTATCGCTTTGCAATGCTTATGACGAGCCGGAGATTCGCTTCCGTGAGTGATTTCCTTGCCCCGGAGACTTCTTTCTCGCACTGCATCAGGATTTCAGAAGCTTTTTTCATGTCATCGGCCTTCATGCCGAACAGTCTCTCTTTACTCTGAACAGTTTTTTTCAGGAGCCTGTTTTCTCTAACCATTTCAGACCCCGAAAATCCGGGTTTTTTTCTGTTTAATGCAATCCTTTTTTGAACTGCATCAATCTCTGCAGCAGCCTTTTTCAACTCTTCCAGAAAAGCCTTTATGATTTTTTCCTTCAGTTGCAAAGAGCGTACCTTCTCAACGATCAGGGCCCCGTTTTTTTCGAGCGACTCGGCCAGTCTGCGTGATACGGCATTTTCTCTGCCCGAAAGTTCCCTGGAAGATAATTTATGAAAAACGACAGGCGCGGTCCCATTGAGCTTTTTCAGGCACGCCTCTCTTTTCTGATTAAGGACGGCTATCTCTTCAATGGCCCTGATAAAATTCTCCCTCCGAATGAGAAAGTCTTCTTCTGCTTCGCAGTCCTGATCCTGGATAATCTCGGACAGCGGGACCTCTTCATTCAGCACCGTTTTCCCCACGTTTGTGATTCTTTTCAGGAAAAATGGCAGCAAAAAAATTATCCTTTGGATCTTCTCCTTTCCGTCTTCTATTTTCGCGGCGAGTTCAATCTCGCCCTGTTTTGAAAGCAGCCGCACGCTGCTTATCTCTTTCATGTAGACATGTACAATATCCTTTTCGCCTTCGATGTAGCCGGTTATGTTTTCTGTTTCTTCAGCCGTTGCGTCATGCACCTCTGCGCCGATGCATAAGTCGCCTGTCTCCTTTTCATCCTCGCTGTAATAATCAAATATTGTCCTCATAGATACCTCTCCCCGGTTGTATTTTTTTTGCATTTATTCTTTTCTCTGCAAAATAAATGCCAGCCCGGAATGCATTGATTAAATTGACATTAAAGCCGATCAGTTCAATTTAATCGGGCAATTTGACTCGGAGCACAAGGCATATTGCCAGACGGTCGGAAAAGGGTATTCAGTTTTTTGGGCTTTGCAAAAATTATTTGACCTCATGCCCTTGCCATCCCCCAGTTTTGCAGTCAGCTAAAAGGCAAGTCGAGATAACAGAGAGCATATCATCAAATAATTTCTAAATAAACTTCAAAAAATATCTTGACAAATAATAATTTTCTGGTATCTTAAT
>Ga0209164_1004514_pt1 | contig 12413 bp, 7 predicted proteins | sample MTBNYHSulfiMetaG_FD_187458 | JGI IMG/M metagenome (GOLD analysis project Ga0209164, IMG submission 187458) | Enrichment culture microbial communities from rom New York Harbor, USA that are MTBE-degrading - MTBE-NYH (New York Harbor Sulfidogenic)... | ecosystem: Environmental > Aquatic > Marine >...
GACCTGTCAACCCTGAAGGTACAGGTATCCTCACTTGTGGCTGAACCGCCTGCCGGGATGTCGTCAAAGATGCTCACATCAGCATCGACAACTGACATATTCGCCGGCACACTCAGCAATTCGAATTGCGTTACCCGTACAGTTTGCTCTGAGTTGTTCGTCAATACTACCTTGCAGTCATATTCAAATATCGTCCTTCCGAGGCGTCTTATCGCCACAACCTGATAAGCCGCAGATATGAGATCACTTCCGCTTCTGGTCGCCTCCAGTGTATTGCCATACGCGCCAATGTTGACACGGCCGCCATTCGGCAGGGGCTCCCAGCTGAAGTCCGAAGCAGGATCGCCGGCGTCGATGCACGGCGAACCGGAGAGCAGGTGATAGTCGCGGTTGTTCGCGTCAACGAACATCGGATTGTCGTGGATGTTCCCTTCTCCGGCGTATCCGCCAGCCACGCAGCAATACCTGACACTAAGCGTCGATCCCCATGACAGCAATTCGCAGGGCGAGTTACCCCACAATATCGTATTCACTATGCTCGCGGCATCGCACGAATCGTAGAGTATACCGCCACCCAGATCGACCTCACCAGCGTTGTCTGCTATGGTACAATTGGCTATGCCAAGAGAACTGTCGACGGCATATATACCCCCGATATACCCTGAATTATGGGCAATGATGCAGTTATTGACGAGAGGCGCCCCTGAATCACAATACATGCCCCCGACGAGTCCGCTGCAATCGCTTATGACACAATTGCGTATCGTCGGGCTGCTGCCAACGAGCGCAATGCCACTTCCACAGACAGAAGCTTCCAGCCCGCCATCGTACCCATGCAGGACGGTGAACCCTTCAATAACCGTATTTGCATCCTCGCCGCAGTGGATGTAGAAGCCTCTGTCGAGCCCGTTACAGTCGATGATGCAAGACCCGGGTCCACTGGCGCTCCTTACTGTGATGGCCTTGCCCAATGTATCGAGGCTGCGATTATGCGGACCGGTGTAGATGCCATCGTCAACCTCGATGACGGCGCCGTCAAGGGCGACCGCTATCGCCTCAGCGATCGTCGTGAATGGGTATTCCGCCGTGCCATTCTGACGAGTCTCATCACCCAGGCGGTTCACACGCAGGAGATTCGGCGCAGTGACGGCAAATGACATCGGATTACCTGCCACCAGGTCGCTGTTGGTCACGACCACATCGCCCGTTTCTGCGCCCGACGGCACGATGCACCTGATGGATGTTGGCGTCCATTCGCGGATCGCAGCCGACACACCACCAAAACGCACGCTGCCTGCCGTGGCTCCGAACGCGCAACCAGTCAGAACCACATGAGAGCCACATGGACCATCTGATGGTATCACGGTCTCAAGGACTGGTACCCGCTCAGCCAGATAGTCCTGCCCCGTCCTGGGCGTCGTCACTGCACTGTATGACAGGCTGGCTGGGATAAAGTAATACCCGCTAAGTGAAGGTGTCACCGTCCCGAACCATCCATAGTGGACCCCAAGCACATATCCATTGGCGTCACTGACGCACGAGTACCCATCTTGTGTCGTCAGCGTGACACCAGTAACCGGAAAGCCGTTTGTGTCGCGGACCATTCCTGATATCAGCTGGTCCGGCGATCTACCTGTGTAGTGCTGATCGCCGATGTCAGATGTGACATCGGTGTAATCCCTGCATGCCGGCGTATAGATATGGATGCCATGAGGAGTCACTGTACCGGACCAGCCGTCGGGCACAGTAACACTGTAGTAGCCCAGCGTGTTTGAAACAACGCCATCGACGCCGTCAGCCGTCATGGTTACTCCGGGTATCCCTGTTCCGTCGCTGAAGCGAACGTAACCAGATATCCTGTATAGGAACGGCGGAGTCGTTGCCGTCGCCACCGGTGACGATGCTGTCTCGTTGTGGTTGGCTGATTTGTCCCGTGCCCTGACCATGTAACTGTATGTGGACCGTTGCTCAAGCCCGACATCTGTATAGCTGGAGCTGTTCTGCCAGCCTGAATCATGCCCGCCGTCGCTAACACAGGTGAAATAGTACTCCACACCGGAGCTGTCGATAGCCGTTGTCGCCACCATTGCTACTGAGGTTGGCGAGGCAGCGTGCGGCGGAATTGACCACGTCATCGGATCGGGGACCGGCGGGAAAGTATCCGCGATGGTGGAGAAGCGCCATGTATCGCCGGTGGTCGTGCCGGCAACATTCACCGAATCTATTCGCCAGTAGTATGTCGCGCTGTGCCCCAGTGTGCAGGAATAGGTGGTAGTCCTGAGGTTGGCGGCTCTCTTGTCCGCCAGGCTCAGAGATGAGGTCGTCCCGATGTAGACATCATAGCCAGTCGCACCGTCGGCGCTTGACCAGTTCAGATTTACTGCAATATCGAGGTTGGCGCTGTTGTCAGCTGGTGCCAGGTTCACCACCTTGGCGGGTGGCAGTTCAGGTATGGTGGCCAACGTCTCAGCCGATGGCGCAGTCTCATTCTGATTTAGCGATTTGTCCCTCGCCTTGACGGTGTAACTGTACGTCAGGCCTTGCTGAAGGCCCACATCCGTGTACGTTGCGCTATTCTGCCAGCCGGAATCGTGACCACTGCCTCCCGTACACGTGAAATAGTACTCAACACCGCTCACATCAATCGCGGTAGTCGCTTGCATCGTGATCGAACTTGTCGTAACCGCATATGGACTGACAGACCACGTTATCGGATCAGGACTCGGTGGCGTGCTGTCTACCCAGAGGGCAAGACTGTAGTATCCTCCGGCGTCGATGGCCGTGAAGCCTCCTCCGGACGGCGGCACTGCCTGTCCCCAGGCATTGTTCCCCCAGCCCACGATTCTGCCATCGCCCTTCAGGGCAAGGCTGTGATACTGACCGGCAGCGATCGCCACAAAGCCTGTACCAGCGGGTGGCGTCGCTTGGCCGTAAGTGTTGTCACCCCAGGCCACGATGCTGCCATCGGCTCTGAGGGCAAGGCTGTGATACCCTCCGGCAGCGATAGCTTTGTACCCGGTTCCGGAAGGTACTGCCGCTGAACCAAACAATCCCCAACCCGCGACACTGCCGTCGGCCCGAAGAGCAAGGTTATGATAGTAACCTGCGGAAATGGCTGTATACCCCGTCCCGGAAGGTGGAGTCGCCTGACCGTATGCGTTGTATCCCCAACCTACCATGCTGCCATCCGCGCGCAAGGCAAGGCTATGGAACCATCCGGCGGCAATGGCAACGAAGTCGGCTCCTGAGGGCCAATCGGCCTGACCGTGTTCATTCAGACCCCAGCCCACGATATTACCATCTGCCTGAAGGGCCAAGGTGTGATTTGTACCACCAGCGATGGCCACAAAGCTGGTCGCGGAGGGCGTCGTCGTCTCCCCGAATATATTGGATCCCCACCCTACAATGCTGCCATTAGCCCGCAGGGCAAGACCGTGATACAACCCGGCGGCTACGGCAATATAGTCTGTACCCGACGGCGGCGTCGTCTGACTGTAGATACTACTTCCCCAAGCCCGAATCTCGCCCGACTGGCGAACTGCTGGTGTCGTTGCTGAGGCTGGCGCAGAGGCCGTTGTCTGATTTTGCCCGGTGCTACGGTCTCGGGCCTTCACCGTGTAGGTGTAGGTTGTGGAAGGGGACAGGGCAGTGTCTGTGTAGCTTGTACTACTTTGCCATGCCGAATCATGCCCGCCCCCGCCAATGCATTCGAAATAGTATTCGGTGCCGCCGACATCGCCCGCGGCCCGTGCTATCATCGTTATGCTGCCATAGCGCACTTCTGTCGGGCTAAGCACCCACTCCATCGGGTCGGGCGTAGGCGGCGTTGCATCGGTGTTCGCAACAGCGTAGGTCGTGGCAGCCTTCGTTGCTGACCACCCAGTCACGTTTCTGCCGCTGCTCAGGTCGCGGACTTGAACTGCGTACTGGTACTCTGTGGCGGCCGAAAGGCCTGTGTCAACATAGGTGCGGCTTGTCTGCCAGCCCGAGTCGTGCCCGCCACCTGACACACAGTGGAAGTAGTACTCCGCGCCACTCGAGTCGCTGGCCGTTGAGGCAGTCATCGTTATAGACGAAGTGCCCATCGCATAGGGATAGAGTTCCCATGTCATCGGATCCGGACTGGGCGGCACGCTGTCAGTCCAGAGAGCCAGACTGTGATATACCCCGCCAGCGATGGATACAAAGGTTGTCCCGGAGGGTGCTCTCGTCTGGCCAAACTCGCCCATCCCCCAACAAATGATGGTTCCATCTGACCGTAGGGCAAGGCAGTGATAGGCCCCGGAAGCGACAGCTTTGAAGCCTGCCCCAGAGGGCGTAGCCCGAGCCAGGATATCGGACCCCCAACATACAATGCGGCCGTCAGCCCGCAAGGCAAGGCCGTGACTAAACCCAGCGGCGATAGCTGTGAAGCCTGCCCCGGAGGGCGGCGTCCTCTCACCGTCGTAGTTTGAGCCCCATGCCACAATGCTGCCATCAACCCGCAGGGCAAGGCTGTGGTACAGCCCGCAGGCAATGGCTCTGAAACCCGTCCCAGAAGGCGGGGTTGCCTGACCGCTGGAATTAGAACCCCATCCGACAATACTACCATCAGCTCGCAGGGCGAGACTGTGATAGTTTCCAGCAGCGATGGCAACAAAGCCATCGCCAGAAGGGGGCGTTGCCTGACCCGTCCACACTTCGCTGCCGTTCACGTAGGCATAGTTCGAACCCCACCCCGCGATGCTGCCATCTGCGCGCAGGGCAAGGCCATGAAAGCCCCCTGCAGCAATGGCCACGTAGTTCGTCCCGGAGGGTGGTGTCACTTGGCCGTAGTAGTTGTTGCCCCAAGCGGCGATACTCCCATCCGCCCGCAGAGCCAGACTGTGTTGGTAGCCGCCTGCAACGGCCGTATAACCCGTGCCCGAAGGCCCATTACATTGGCCATGGTAGTTGTCTCCCCAGCCTATAATGCTGACCAATTCAGTCGCTATCGCTGCCTGCGCAAAGGCACCCAGAAGAATAAGAACCGTCAAACCCTGCATCTTCATGTGACTCCCTCCATCAAATCAGGTTTCTGCAACTCGCCTAGGGTTTCCCATCTTCGCCGTTCATCGTCTCTCTTCCGTTTTCCTTTTTGAAGCCAGAATCAGCGACCCCAGCCCCAGAAGCAGTAGCGTTGCGGGCTCTGGAATTGTCCAGCCGGAGTCAAGCGTGGCAAACGTCACTGGGTCAACCACCTCATAGAACTGCGAGCCGGGGGCGCCCGCGCCCAGCCAGTCGAACGTCACAGAAAAGCTTCCTACAATGTTGCCTGGCAGGATGCCTGCTCCGCTATCGAGTGCATCATACGCGCCCGGGTCATTGAGGAACGGCTCCGGCTGCCAGACTATCGCGTCCCACCCCGAAGGAGTCGAAGCACCCACAGCAAGATTGGCAGATAGATCCTCGTCGAAGTAGATTGTGAACTCCTTTATCGCAGAGCCAAGGCTGAGATTCTTCACGCTGTACTCACACTGCCAGCGGTCGCCGCCAAGCGCTGTCGTGCTGTAAGAGATCTGGGTTGCGTCACTCGCCCATGCCAGATTCGCACAGATAGTAAGCGCGCACATACCAAGAAGGGATATCCTCATCATCACACTTCCTCCAAAGGGCCTTTATCCAAACACCTCTACACACGAAACATACGCGTTCATCACTCCGCGTTTGCAGCATGACGCCACAGACAGCGCCACTGAGGGATATGCGCCGTCCAAGCGTACCTGGTATTCTATATTACCGGACTGGCTACATCAAGAAAAAAACGCAGGGCGCACCCCGGTGCCTTCACTATACACCCGCGCATCTGTGGTAAAAGCGACTCTCCAATCGACTTATCTCGGGTATATGTCCTAAAGGTCTACCCGGCCACTCGTAAACCACTATCGACTAACAACTTACAACTTGTCCTACCCCTCAGGGTAGGACACATTGGCCACCGTTCCAGCGTCACTGCGACATTTTTGCGCGCATTTGCGCAGTCATTTCAGCCGGCTGGAAGATTAACCTTGAACAGGCAGCCGGATTTGCTAGAATCTGGGGACTTTTCGGGGCTGTCGCATAATGGGAGTGCGCCGCGGTCGCATCGCGGAGATGCGGGTTCGATTCCCGCCAGCTCCAGTAGGGGGATTATTCACTATCTCAACATTCCTGTAGTCGCAGGCTGCACTCAGTGCGCAATGACGCTGGAGATCCTGAACACCGGCAGCAGTAGGGCGATCGCGATGGTGCCGATTATCGTACCCATTATGACGATCATGATGGGCTCGATCATCGTTGTTGCCGTACGGATCGAGTTCTGGAGCTTTTTCTCGTAGTAGATCGATATCTTGTCGCAGACTGCGCCAAGGCGGCCGCTCTTTTCACCGGCGCGAAGCATCTGTATAACGCCGGGGTCAACGAGGCTGCCATATCTGGAGACAGTTATTGCTTCAGAGAGCTGGTAGCCGGTTCGTATCCTGTCATCCGTCTGCCGCCAGAGCTCGTGGAAATGCGAGTTCTGGCAGGATTCCTGGATGACCGCGACAGCATCAAGAAGACTCACGCCGGTATTGAGCATTGTTGCCATGATGCGCATGCTTCTTGTCATTACCGTATCAACGAACATTGTCCCGAGAATGGGCGCGTGTATCTTCATATAGTCGATGGTCTTGCGGCCGCCGATGGTCCTGGACCAGAAACCGACGAGCAGATAGAGGACAACTGCTGATGTGATGATGATGGTCATTGCCTGCTCATCTGCGAGCAGCTGGCTGAACGAGACAAGCATCTGCGTCAATTTCGGCAGGGCGGCGCCTCGGGCCTGATATATCATGGTGAACCGCGGGAGGACGAAGAACATCAGTGTGCCCGTGGCTGCGATGGCCATCAGTATCATGATGAAGGGGTATATCATCGCCCCTTTGACCTGCTTGCGGGTCTCGGCTTCGGCATTGAGGTAGCCGCCGAGAACCTCGAGCATCTCGGGCATTCTGCCGGAGGCTTCAGAGGCCTTGACCATGCTGATGAACATGGAGTCAAAGACATGCGGATACGCTGCCAAGGCGGCTGAGAAGCTGTCGCCGCTCTTGATGCGGTTGGAGAGGTCCTCAATCACGGTTTTGCTGCCGCCGGGGCGAGCTTTCTCGGCCATTGCGTCCATGGCGTCTGTAAGGACAACGCCGCTGGCAAGCATGACGGAGAGCTGATTGGTGAAGGTGATGATCTCGCTGCGCGTCATGCGATGCAGCGTCGCTGCGGGTATTCGCATCTGGATATCTGTGGATTGTGAAATTGTGCTGGCCATATGGCTATATCACCTCGGTGAATTCGCCGACGCGCAAGACCTCGTCGACGGTGGTTATACCGGCCTTGACCTTGCCAAGTCCGTCAGTGCGCAGAGGAATCATGCCCTTCGCGATAGCGTGGTCGCGAAGCTGCCTGAGGTTTACGCCCTGGGTGATCAGTTCAAGGGCCTCGCTATCCGGGACAAACAGCTCATGCACGGCAATACGGCCGAGATAGCCGGTATTGCGGCACTTGCGGCAGCCGATGCCGCGATAGAAGGCGTCAAAAGGACCGACAAGCTTCTCGGCCATGTTCTTGATGCTGACTGCGGGCTCGTATCTTTCCTTGCAGTTGGGGCATATCTTGCGGACAAGCCGCTGTGCGAGGACGCCGACGAGTGAAGCGCTGAGCAGGTACGGGGCGGTACCAAGGTCGATGAGCCTGGTGACGGCGCCTGGTGCGTCGTTGGTGTGGAGCGTTGAGAGGACCAGGTGGCCCGTCAGGGCGGCCTGGACGGCGATGGACGCAGTATCCTGATCGCGTATCTCGCCGACCATTACAATGTCGGGGTCTTGTCGCAGGAGGCTGCGGAGGGCGGTCGAGAATTCGAATCCGACTGCGTGGTTGACTTCGAACTGGTTGACGCCCGCGATGTTACATTCGACCGGGTCCTCAACGGTGCATATATTCACCTCGTCGCTGTTAAGCTCGGTGAGTGCGGCGTAGAGGGTGGTGTTCTTTCCGGAGCCGGTGGGGCCGGTGACGAGGACGATGCCGTTGGGTCTTTTGATGACCTGGCGGAAAAGCATGAGGTTGTCATAGGTGAAGCCAAGCGACTCAAGATTGAAGAGGACCCTGCGCGGGTCGATGATTCTTATTACGACTTTCTCACCGAAGTTTCCGGGCATGATGGAGACGCGGAGGTCGACGGGTCGGCCCTCGACCAGGACATGAATGCTTCCATCCTGCGGAAGTCGCCGCTGTGCAATATCGAGCTCGGCCATAATCTTGACTCGCGAGACTAGAGCAGCGTGCATTGGATGCGGAGGGCGTATTTTCTCATAGAGTCGGCCGTCGACGCGATAGCGGACGCGGAGGCGTTTCTCGTCACTCTCGATGTGGATATCGCTGGCGTTCTCGCGGACGGCTTCGTAGAGGAGGTAGTTCACGAGCTTGACGACAGGCGACTGGCCGGCGATTTCAGCGATGTTGGTGATATCTTCCGTGATATTCTCGATGAGCGAGAAATCCTCGAGACTTGTGTCGTCGATGATGTCGTCGATGACGAACACGTTGGCCGCCGGCAGATATGTCTGCAGGGTCGCCTTGATGTCATTAGCGGTCGCGCAGACTACCTGAACCTTGCACTTGCTGATGCGCTCTATCTCATCGACCAGGAAGACGTTGGCCGGTTCGCTGACGGCTACGGTCAGGACGTTGTTGACCCTGAAGAGCGGCAGGACGGTGTGTTCGGAAAGGAACTCGCGGGGTAGCACTTCCATGATGGAGGCGTCGCATATCTTGGGGCTGACCTGGGCATAGGGGACGCCATATGCCTCGGCGAGAGCTGAGGCTATCTGGTTCTCGGTGCAGAAGCCGAGCTCGACAAGAAGCTCGCCGAGAAGTTTGCGGTGGCCATTCTCCTGCTGGACTTTCAGCGCCTGCTTTATCTGGTCCTCGGTAATTATGCCCCGGCGCAGCAATACCTGGCCGACCTGCAGCCTATTCTCGGTAACAGTCTGTTCCATCTGCTCAGTCATATCGTCTTCACATCATGGGCAGCTCATGCGAAACTTTTTACTGCCTGGGCAAGATCTTCATAGGTGTCGAACTCATGCGAGAGCCGCGTGACCTCAAGTATTTTGGCGCAATTCTCGTCCATGGCTGCAAGCTTGAGGGCACGTCCGCCTTCGTGGCAGCCGTCACGAAGCTCGAGCAGTGATTCGATTCCTGTACTATCGATAAAGCCGACGTTGCTCATGTCGAGGACGATGCCTTTCTGCCCCCGGCCTATGACGTGCTGAACGCTGTCTTCGAAGAAGGAGACGAACTCGGAGGTGAACTCACCGCCAAGCTCAACAACCGTTATATCGTTATAGTCCTGTGTGGATATTCTCATGTTATGAGCGTCCCAACAGCCTCGATACCATAGGCGGAGAAGCTGTCATTGTAATAGTGCTCGACCATGCCATCCTGCATGATCCACCAGAGCTGATGTATATCACTCTCAAGGAAGACATTTACTATTTCCGGGTCGAACTGCTGCCCCGATTTGGTGCGCATCTCCTCCAGTGCCGCTTCGATGGTCATGGCATCACGATAGGTCCTTCGGCTGGTCATGGCATCGAATGAGTCAGCGATCATCACGATCTTGCCGATGAGGGGAATCTGGTCGCCGCTGAGCCCATCCGGGTAACCTTTGCCATCGTGGCGCTCATGATGGCATAGAACGCCCGGGATTATGTCCCGCATCTGTTTTATCTCTGAGAGTATGCCGGCGCCGATGGTGGGATGCGATTGTATCTGTCTGCGCTCCACGTCGGTGAGAGGGCCGCTCTTTCGCAGGACGGCCTCAGATATGCCGATCTTGCCGACATCGTGAAGGAGGCCGGCGAGGTATATTCTGTGGACCTGTTCCTGATGGAGAGCGCCCTGAGCGGCGAGCTTCTCGGCAATCCACCGCGAGACGAAGGCGACCCGCTCAGAATGGCCGCGCGTGTACTGGTCCTTGGCATCGATGCTGCTTGTGAGAGCCTTTAGAGAACCGATGAAAAGCTCCTTCAGGTCGGTGAACAGACGACCATTCTCAATGAATATGGCGCATTCGTTCGCGACCGAGGTGAACAGCTTGACATCGATGCTATCGAAGTCAGGCTTATCAAGCCTGTTGGCTGCGACCATCATTCCTATGGTCCGGTCCTTCCAGTACAGAGGAACGGCCATGATACTTCGGATCCAGGAAGGCCAGTCGTACTTGAAGGGCGAGTAGACGGCGCTATCAAGAAGGGCTTCCTTGCGCGCTGCTAGTTCATCCTGCAGCCGACTTAGCAGAATATCCGTCCACCGTTGGTCCAGCTTGATGACGCCCGCTCCGGCGTTTACCACCAGCCGTCTTTCGCTCTCAGCTCCTTTTTCCAGGAGTATTGCGATGCCCTCGACGCGTACGAGCTCAGTCAAGCTGTCACATGCCATCTGCAGATAGTTGCAGTCCGACTCGGTAATCTTCATGTTGCTGGTCATCTTATGCAGGAGCATCATCTCCTCATAAGTCTGGGCAAGCTCAGAGCTGACTATCTCAACCTGCTCCTCAGCTTTCGAGACTCCACTATACCCCTCTGCAAACATTTCGAGCATACTCTGCAGATACTCAGTGCGGACAGGACCTACCGGAGCCGCAGCAGGGCAGCGAGGCTGTGCTATTGCGACGGCGACGACCTGACCCTCGTGCCAGAGACATACGGCCGACATGTCACCAGATGTCTTGACGGACCTCGCGCTTTCGGTGGCGGTGTCGCGAACGAGAGGGCCAGCAACACTGTCATCCACGGGCCAGTCTGCGGGATACTGCATCAGCGTGCGGCCTTCGACATCGCAGACGACAAGTGTATTGCCAAGCTGGCTCAGTCTCGTGCCAAAGGTATTGAGCTGGTCCATCTGGGCAGCAGTAAGCAGCCTTATTGTCTGTCCTGTTGTACTACTCATAGGAACCCTTTTCCCCGTCAATGGCGCTGATTCAAAGGTATGGTCAGTTATTCACTGTCGTGGCGGAGAGAGTCTCTTCCAGGCTTACCAGAAGCTCCCTTGGGCTGAATGGCTTGCTGAGGAAATGCGCGATAGCAAGCCTGTCCTTCTGATCCTGGTCAATAGCAAACCCCCTGGCTGTCAGCATTATGACAGGGGTAGAGGCTGTCGCGGGGTCGCTGCGCAGTTTCTCGATAAGTTCCAGGCCCGTCATGCCGGGCATCTGGTAGTCGGTGATGACGGCATCGCAAGGAGTGCTGCGTATCATCTCCAGAGCCTCAGTGCCATTTGAGGCGCTAATCACGGTGTAACCGTTGTTGCGGAGCTTTATGGCCACGACCTGCACTATGTGGACTTCGTCGTCGGCGATTAGTACGGTTTTGGCTGACATCAGGTATCTCCTTTCAATCAGAACCAGTTCTGCGGCATGGTCCCATAATGCTAGGGTCACTGGCATGCCGCGGTCGTTTGGGCTGTGAGAAGAGGGAGTTCAAAGCCGAAAGTGCTTCCCTTGCCAACTTTGCTCTCTACGAACACTCTTCCCCCATGCACTTTCTCGACTATTTGTTTGACCAGGTTAAGGCCCAAACCGGTACCCTTGGCGTATTTATTATTGGCCTGAACACGATAGAATTTCTCGAAGACGTGCTGTATCTCATTAGCGGGAATTCCGACGCCGGTATCGATGACGCTGACACGGACAAGGCCTTCACCTTCACGAGCCGACATATCGGGCTCATCGACCTCGCAGCTGACGCTTACGAGACCGCCTGAGCGGGTATATTTTATGGCGTTACTCAGCAGGTTGATTATGACGCGAGATATCATGTCACGATCGGCCATCACCCGTTACTCAGCAGGTTGATTATGACGCGAGATATCATGTCACGATCGGCCATCACCTGGTCGTGCAGCACATGGACCTGCTCGATGAGCTGGATGTTCTTCTCCTCGGCCTGCTTTCTCATCATGCGAACCGAATCCTTGATTACCATCGCGAGGCTCAGTGGTTCCTTCTCCAGCTTGACAAGGCCGGACTCAATGCGGGAGACATTCAGTATGTCCTCAATGAGGCGGTTGAGCCTCTGTGCCTGGCTCTGAATGACCGAGTAGAATTCCTTGCGTGTCTTGTCATCGGCAACCTCACCATCGACGAGCATCTCAGCGTACGCGGTAATGGATGCGAGAGGGGTCTTGAGCTCGTGCGACACGTGGTTGACAAACTCGTTCTTCATACGCGAGACTTCTTTTTCCCGTGTTATGTCGTGAAGGACGGCGATCATCCCGCTGACATTCCTGTTCTCGTCGTATATGCATGAGATTATGCAGTCGTATATGGATTCGCAATCAGCCTTTCTGATGGTGAGCTCATGACGGTTGTGTCTTGT
>Ga0209164_1004515_pt1 | contig 12411 bp, 9 predicted proteins | sample MTBNYHSulfiMetaG_FD_187458 | JGI IMG/M metagenome (GOLD analysis project Ga0209164, IMG submission 187458) | Enrichment culture microbial communities from rom New York Harbor, USA that are MTBE-degrading - MTBE-NYH (New York Harbor Sulfidogenic)... | ecosystem: Environmental > Aquatic > Marine >...
AAGGTTTTTCAGCAGAAAATAACAAGACTTAGTTTGTTCCCATAAATTAGCAGATGATTACCTCTTTTTCTTATCTGATATAGTATGAATAATCACTCAAAAATTCAACAGTACAAAAAAGTGCGGGAGTGATTTGAACCCCTGCTTACTGGTAAACCAATGGAAAAAAAGAGGGAAAAAGGTGCGCCATTATCTATGCTGGCAAGTAGGGCAACACCACGGCGTCTATGACGTGGATGATGCCGTTGGCTGCTTCTACATCAGTCACGATGATGTTTGCCTCGCGACCGAGGTTGTCGGTCAACACGCCGGTATCCTGCATGAGGAATCCGTTTCGGCCGGGGATAAGCGTGTTTATACGGTCTTTTGGCAGCACGTCGTCAGCGTAGAGTCTCCCCTGGGCAATGTGGTATAGCAGTACATCTTCCAAGTAGTCAGGATTGTCCAACAGAAAAGATAGTAAGGTGCTCAGATTCAGATTGAGTTCGTCGGCGAGGGCTTCAAATGCACCGTCGGTCGGTGCAAAGACGGTGTGCTGTCCGTTTCCCGTCAGGATGCCAGCGACGGCGGGCGTAGCGGTTACTGCAGCAATCAGGATGTCAAATTGTCCGGCATACAGTCCCTCACTGTTGACTGCTACGGCAACGTCCACGATAGTTGGTCCGGGTGGTCCACGTGCTTCTGCGTTTAGTGTTCCTAGTCCTCCGAGCATCATCACGCCGATGATACCAAGGGTTATTATTTTTGCTTTCATTTTTATTCCTCCATTTTTGTGGGATATTCCCAAATTCACAATTGTTAAGTTATATTTATAATTTATTAGTTTAATTGCAAGCAAACATACAATACTGGGCATGACCGAGAAAAACAGTTTTTAAGGTCACGTTGGCTGGGTATTATTATTGTTGATTTTCAGATAGATAGGGTTCCGGCTTCTGAGGGTCCAGCTATGGCGGAATGATACGGCGTACGTCTCCGGATGTACCAGTTGGGCCCAGAGCGGTGCTGCTCAGCACGTACAGCTCACCGTTTTCGTCCTGGCCAAACCCGAGCAGGTAACGGTTGAAAGCCTGTGCCGGTTCAAGAGAAAAACGCTCCCATTGATCGGGCTCACGTTCCTGGAGATAGAACAGCGAGCCGCTGGGGGGATAAAAGCTGCTGCTCCAGTCACCGAAGACGTAAGCGCCATACAGGCTAGGAATTGCGCCGCCGCGGTAGACATAGCCACCGGTGATGCTTTTACCCACCTCATGGCTGTAGTCGTGGATGGGTAGCTCCAGCGAGGAAATGTTGATACCCAGTTCGTCCGCCAGCTCCTCGTCATACATGTGGGTTCCCTCCATGATGCGCCACCCATAGTTGCCCCCTTTTTCGACGATGTTGACCTCTTCCCACTTGTCCTGTCCGACGTCAGCAAGGAAAAGCTGTCCTGTCTCAGCGTCGAAGGAAAATCGCCACGGGTTACGGAACCCGTAGGCATAAATTTCATCTCGCCCCTGGACACCGACGAAGGGATTGTCTTCAGGTATTCTGTAAGGGTCGCCGGCATCGACGTCGATACGGAGCACCGAGCCAAGCAACGTCGAGATGTTCTGTCCGTTGCCGATGTCGCCGTGCTGGTCACCGGCCCCACCGCCGTCGCCGACACCGATGTAGAGATAGCCATCCGGTCCGAAGGCCAGTTGGCCGCCGTTATGGTTGCTTTCTGGCTGGCCGATTGTAAGCAGTACCCGCTCCGACGATGGGTCAGCCCTCGCGGGGTCATCGGACACGTGGTATTCCGAGAGTACGCTCATGTGGTCCATGCCCGGCTCCTCGGTGGGCGCGCTGTAATAGACAAAAAACCGTCCATTGCTCTCGTAATTTGGATGGAAGGCTAGGCCAAGGAGGCCGCGTTCATCATAGGCCGTGTCGAGGTCGACCATCTTGCCTGACAGGTCGAGAAATGGTTCGTCCAGAACCCTGTCACCCTCGATGACCGAGATAATGCCGTCCTGTTCTGCTACGAAAAACCGTGCCTGGCCATCGGCGGGGTCCTCCATTGCTACGGGGGCGGTAAAGCCCTCTGCAATGATTTCCAGGCCGATGGACACCTCAGGCAGCATAATCACGAAGACAAACAGGGAGAATGCCCGGTAGGAGCGCTCTACTTCGTTCAGTGTGAGGGTGACGGTGAGAGGGCCCAGACCACATATGAGACCTGAGGAGACAGCGGTTTCACTGCCACCGGGCAGCGTGTCGATGGTGTCCCTGACGCTGCTGTTTATTCGGCCGAGGATTCCTCCCTGCACCTCGATGCTCCAGTCTATGTTGCGGGCATCGCCGTCGCCGATGTTGGCGATGGTCATGCTGACTCCGAGTCCTCCGCTGACCTCGCCAATACGGATGTCGGGTTCACCGCCACTTACGCTCAACGACTTGGTAAGGGAACCATACAAGCTGCAGTATGCGGTGACGGTCAGCATGTCGCCGAGTTGCGCCTCCACGCCAAAGGTGTCAGTGAAGGTGTTGTCCGTCTGGTCATCGTATTCTCTCTCAAGATACATTTCTCCGTTTTTTTCCACTTCGACCAAGTAGACGCGGTGGGACCGCGGCTCTATGGTAACGTGGGTAATGGTGACGGTCAGCACCTGGTTTTCCAGGTCATAGGATAGCTCCATATTCGACGGGGGATGCGCATCCGATGGCAAAAAGAAGCCGGTACATATCCCTAGAGTAAAAAGCACAGCAAGTATTATGGCCTCTGCCCGGCGTGTATCAAACATTCTGCTCACCTCCGTTCAATAAACAGCTGAGGCTTTTTAAATATGCTGATGGTAGATGAGACCAGACAACAGCCGAAAGGGATACGTTCGGATAAGAAAACCAGCTGACAGGTTCGGACATGTGATGAGTTAAGAGGCATCTAATGACAGGCGCTGCATGGCCCACCGGTAGGCCACAAAATAGAAGCCCAGCATGGAAAAATTGTACAGGAAGTCCTCGACGGGGATGGTGGTGATGCGGATTCCCCAGATGGCATGGTCGGCATAGGTGACAATGGGAATGGAGGTGAGCAGGTAGTTGAAGATGAGAAAACCCACGTAGCTCAGCAGCATGTACAGCCAGAATCTTGCTGAGGCCAGCACCTCACGAGCCCCTATTAGGGCCAACAGCAGGAAGGCTGCCAGGGAACTGAGGGCCAGTATGGTGTAGTCCTGCCGGTGATATATGACGGCCAGCAAGACCAGTAGCAGAATCAATCCTACATAGAGGGGGACGGGCACCGGCAGATTTCGCTCTCTGACCACTAGTTTCAGTGCTTCATAGATAAATAGGCAGGAATAGGGAACCACCACGAAAAACAGAATTTCCTCGAGAGGCAGGTCCAGTAGTCTGATGCCTACCACATAGGAATCGGCAAATGCCCAGTCCCCCCGGGCAGTAGCGATAGCGTCCCATATGATATAGGCCCCGCCTGCTGTTCCGATGGCAAAGGCCACCGCGGGCAGTTTCCGGTAGTAGCGAATGCGTGGCTCGAAGGTGAACAGCAGGGGACCCAGAAGGATAAGGATATCGATGACCAGGTAGTTCATATTTTCACCGTGGGCAGAACATAACCTTACATCTCTTGTCCAGCACCGTATAGAGCACGGTGCCTATGATTCGGGGTACCAGGGGCTTGACTTTCCGCTGATAAACGATGAACGGATTGCTATAGATTTGCTTTGCCGTCCACATATACATCTCAGAGGCCGTCTTAATGGGGATAAGATAACGGGCGGGGATGTAGGAAAAACCTTGTTCCGCCTCTGCCTGCCACTGGCAGTAATGGTCGATTTGTGTGCGTATGAACCGAGTGAAGCCCTCCGGGTTGTGCCGTGCTATATCCTCATCTAGGGAGGTGAGGCCGTGTTGTTGCAATTCGTCCAGAGGAAAATAGATACGGTTGAAGGCCAGGTCTTCCCTTATATCCCGGATGAAATTGATGTACTGCATGGCTCGGCCCAGCATACCAGCGGCGGGGAAGGACTCTGGATGCAGCCCGGTTATTTTGGCCATCATGAGGCCGATGACCTCAGCTGAGCCATAGATGTACTCCAGCACATCGTCCATAGTCTGATAGCGGGAGACGGTGAGGTCCATTTCCATGGATGCCAGAAAGGCGTCCACCCAGGCCCCACTGAACTGTCTTCTCTGCATGAGGTCAACGAAGGCATCGATGATAACGTCGCCTGTTTGAGCGCCGCTGCATGCCTCTCTGTAGGTGCGAACGAAGGCATAAAATCGTTCTTTTTGCTGGGGGGCAGTGTCCACGAAGTTGTCGGCTTTCCGCACGAAAGCATACAAGGTGAATACGTCCTCTCGCACCTGGGACGGGAAAAAAAGGCTGCTGTAGAAATAGGTTCGGCTTCCGTGCCTGAAGGTCCGATATATTTCCTTATGCACCATGGTTTTCACAGATCTTTTTATGGACTATCTGGGCGGAGATGAGAGTCACCGGTACTCCTACCCCGGGATGAGTGTATTGGCCAGTATAATAAAGGTTTTTCACCCGCTTACTCTGATGATGGGGACGGAAAAGGGCGGTCTGCCGCAGGGTGTGGGCCATTCCCAAGGCGGTACCCTTGTAGGCATTAAAATAGGAGACGAAGTCGTTGTTGGCAAATATGCGCTTTACGGCCACTGAATCCCGTACTTTTTCGCCTACCAGCCCCTCAAAGTGATTCATTATTTTGTCGTAGTACCGCTGTCGTATCTCCGGGGTATCCTCCAAGCCGGGCCCCACCAGTACCAGAATAGTCAGGTTTTCTCCCCCTGGAGGGGCCATAGTGGGGTCTGTTTTGGTCTGGCAGCTCACATAGTAGGAGGGGTCATCCGGCCACACCGGCTTGGGTCCATACACCTGGTTGAAATAGGCGTTCCAGTCCGGATTCAGATACAAATTGTGATGAGCAAGAGTATCCAGCTGTTTGTCCAGCCCCAAAAATATGAGGAAGGAGGAAGGTGCCAGGGTTCGTTTTTCCCAGTACTGTTGGGGGTAGGACCGATGGGTAGGGTCCAGTAAATCGATTTCCCCGTGGTGGTAATCTGCGCTATTGACCACGATGTCTGCCTCAATGGTTCCCTGGTCGGTTATCACTCCGTGGGCCTGACCATTGCGCACGGCAATCTTTTGCACCTCTTGGTTGAATACAAATTGTACGCCCTGCTCGTTTGCTAGGTCATATACTGCCTGCATCACGCTGCCGTAGCCACCCATGGGGTACCATATGCCCAAATTCAAATCGCAATGTGCCAGCAGCGAATACATGGCCGGGCTGATATGGGGTGCTCCCCCCACGAAGGCAATGCTGTACTCGATGAGCTTGCGAGCTTTTTCGCTGGAGAAGTAGCGTCGAGCGAAACTGTCCAGATTTTTAAAGATGCGCAGTTTGGTGCCCTCCACAATAATCTGCCACTTGAGGATATCTCGCCAAGAACTGTAGTCGCGATAAATGAAGTCACCGATGGCTACCTCATACTGATACTTGGACTGTTCAAGGAAGGCTTTGAGTTTGGTGGCTCCATGGGGCTCCAGACGATCAAAAAGATCCAGGTTTCGGGCAAGGTCAGCATGAATATCAACAACATCGTCAGAAGAAAAGAAGACCCGGTAGGAGGGGTCAAGACGAACGGTCTCATAGTAATCGCCCGTTGTTTTACCGAACTCAGCAAAAAAACGCTCGAAAGCTTCCAGCATCATATACCAGGAGGGCCCCATATCGAAGGTATAACCGTCCTGCTGGCAGACCATGGCGCGTCCTCCCGGGCGATCGTTCTTCTCCACCACGGTCACATCATAGCCATCCCGAGCCAACAAAGCCGCCGAGGCCATGCCGCCGAAGCCAGCTCCCACTACAACCACCTCCTGTAAGGAAGACATAAGGGTAAACATGGTAAATATTTAAGAAGATTTCTAATAAATTATTAATAGGAGTATGAAGGCCAGTCAGAGGGCTCTGTGGATACTGCCGAATAGTTGTGGTCATCTTATGTTCTCCACCAATACCGTGAAGGGTTACAGCATCAGATTTTTCTTACCCTTGGAAAAAATAAAATATCTGCTTTCGTTGATGTTACATGCTGCGGGCGCACGTGGCCGAGCTGTCCCTCAATTCTCACTCGGTCAGCGGTAGCCGAATGCGGGCACTTCTTGTGGTACTGCTCACGCTGCTGGCTTGTGCTTTCGTGATGCCGTCCACTGCAGATGCCCTGGAGAGCGGAATGTTTTCTTTCCGTCAGCAGTTGCCCATGCCCATAGATACCAGCCTGCCGGAATCTGCCTACCAGCCCATTGACCTCCGTATTACCTTTAGCCATCCCTGCTGGGCCCCAAGCGAAAATCAGCATTCAGTGCGCGTTGTCTATGGCAAAAACCTCAATGCCCTGGTAGAACTAGAGTCTCAGATTTATGACCTTGAATCTGCAAATGACCAGCACATCACCGCGTGCAGCTTGGTATTCCTGGTCCCCCCAGACATGGACGGGAGGGAGAACTACTATGTCTTGTATGATGAACGGGAGATACCCGGGCCTGACTATCCGGACCATGTGAAGGTAGAGGAGGCAAGTTATTTTTACGAGCCCATCTCAGGGCAGAAAATAGCTTTCGACTACTACAAAATTATGCAGGGAGAGGACGTGGTATATGGTGTCATTCAGAAGGGTGAACTACTGGGCAACGGTATATCGCATTCAGTTGTCAAGATGCTCCCTGGCTCCCCAGTCTATGAAACAAGCTACGCGGACCAGATGGCCTCGTTTTCCATGTACTACAGCATCGACGGCTCGCAGCAGCGTACAGGACCTGGCTACGCCCGGCAGATATCCAAGGGAGTGTTGGTAGACGGCAACCTTATGGTCAGAGTGCGGCTGGCTGGTACGGCACCAGAAGAAACAGTGCGCTCGGACAACATCTACACATACTACTACAATCCAACCACCAACAAACGCATGTCGGTCAACGTTCACCACACGGTCCTGAAATCAGTTGAAATCGGAGGCAGCATGGAGGAGGAGGGCATGTACGCCGGCATCCTCAGCTTCCGGGTACGCAGCCAGAGTTTCCAGAAACTCAACACCGGCGTCATCCTTCCCTACCTGCACATGATGGACGAGGACAACATCGTCCGGGGTTACCAGATGCCGCAGAACCCCACTTCCTCCAGGCACGAATGGGTGTTGACCTACAAAGACGATGCAGACCTCGGTAGTCGGGCCTGGCTGTGCCTGGACGATCCGGCAACGGGCAAAGCGCACGCTCTCGTCTTCCAGAGTTCAACAGGGCTACTGGAAGGTCCGCAAGATGGACTTCAGGTGAAAGCCTCCGGCCAGCAATACGTCAACGTTCCCGGGTTGGAGGCCGATGCTGGTCAGGTCATCGTCAACCGCAATGCCTACCAGATGGGTGGCACCCATGATACGGTGCTGCCCGCCGGTCTGGAAGTGCGCACAAACATCGAGTTTTTTTCCTCTGAGGATGGAGGGTATGAGGCGGTGGACCGGGAGGCCACAATGTTTCAACAACTGGCTCCGCTGCGTCCCTTTGAACGCGGCGCCGTGGAAATCGATGAAACACCCTCCTACAATCTCACCGTTACCACCCACCTTTCACCATCGTTTCCCCTGGGGGCTCCCCTGTCAGCGCTGCTGGGACGCAACGTTTCCTACATAACAGTTGAGCTCTACAGAAATGGCACCTACCTCTCGTCGGGGTCTGCCAGCAGGATCAAACTATACGAAACACCCAATCTGGATCTCAGCAATCTTTCACTCATGCAAACTGTTGCCCTGCTGGCTGGTCTCTTAGACCTGGCCAATACGTCGGTGTTCAAATCCATTGTCTTTCCGGATGTGCCAGCGGGTTCGTATCTAGTAAAGGTGTATCGGGAGCACCCCATGCTTAAAGGGGAGCGGGAATACATCGGCTTCTCCGCCCTAGAATTTTCTACTGATGCCTCAGTGCGCATAGTGGCCAGGCCCCAAGGGCAGCAGAGGTTTTTGTTTCAGGACCAGCACGGGGAAGGAGTGCCCAATGTCCATGCTCAGTTATTGGTTGACGGGGTGGTGGTGGCTGAAGAAACCTCCAATCAGACAGGAGTGGCTGTCGTGCGGGCTCCTCTCTTTGCTTATTCCCCCTACAGCCTCCGGGTTTCCTACAGCGGTTTTGTAGTTCAGGAGGATGAGGCCCACCTGTCACTGCGAGCCCGCCGTCCCACCGTGCTTACTCTGCCCCAGCACACTTTGTCCCTCATCCTCACAGACACCTGGGGCCTGCCTCCAGCCGTGGACACTCAACCAGTACTCACCAGCCCTCAAATGGCTTTACCAACTACCCTTCTTCCTGAAAAAACTAATAACGGCCAGTACCACTTTTCCGGCCTCTATCCCGCCACCTACACCCTCTCTCTCCGCTACAAATCATTTTTGGTGGAGGAAACCGTGGATATCAGCCGAGACACTACGCTTGACATAGTGATCCCTGCCGAATTTTCGGTTTCCGTACAGGCCCTCAACGCCCACGCCAGAAATGTGGGGTCAGCCGCCGGCACCTTGACCCGAGAGGGACATACCCTGGACTTTTTACTCTGCGATGAGGGAAGGGGCAACGCCACGGTGCCTCCGGGACTGTATGAGATGAAACTGACCAAGGACGGCCGCACTATTGCCCGGCAGACGGTGAACGTGCTCGAAGACAAGAATCTCCAGATAGTAACCAAACAGCACTCTCTCCTGCACCAGGCGGTGACCTATGGAGGCGTGGCCATCTGCTTGCTGGCAGTGGCCGTGGCCGTCAGGAGGCGCCACTTCGGATTGGGTTTCAAGGGACTGGCAGTGGGCCTTTTGGTGCTAGCCCTTGTTTCCCCCTGGTGGCAGCTAGAAGGATTCCAAGGCAATGCCGACACTCGCACCGTAACCCTGCTGTTTCCACCCGTTATCGTTACCCTTACCGATTCCCCTGATTTCTTAGGGGGAGAAATTGCCCAGTTGCCAGCAGAGTTTACCCTGGCCATCTATCTGTTATCTTTAGTTCTGGTAGCCGCTATCTCTCTTCTGGTCGTCAGTCTGGTTCTTGGCATGTGGTTTAAGCGGGAGTACCTCCTGTTGGACGCACCCCCATTGGTTCTCATGGTATTAGTAGCGGTGGGATTTCTGTACGGCATGTCACTGGTTGCAGAGGTGGGCATCGGAAGCTTCATGGGCTCTGGAGCTATAGAAAGCTCGGCTCAGGGTTTGACTGAGGGCGTGTCCCTCCAGGCTTCCTGGGGGGCGGCACGAGGCCTCTACGCGGTAGGAGCCGCCGTAGGGCTGATGGGCTTTTATCTGCTCTATCGGTGGCGCCGGGTTTTCAGCGCCCTTTTCGGCCGACTGACAGGGAGACTGACTAGGATCGGACACCGGTTATTTTGCGGGTGGCCAGCTGGGCGGAAATAAGGGTCACCGGAACACCAATCCCTGGATGGGTGTAATGGCCGGCATAATACAGATTTTCAACTTTTTTGCTCTGGTGGCTAGGTCGGAACACGGCGGTTTGCCGAAGGGTGTGGGCCATTCCCAAGGCGGTACCCTTGTAGGCATTATAGAGAGATATGTAATCATTAACGGACACGATTTTCTGCGTCACAATGGAGTCTGTGATGCGCTCACCCACAAGGCCTTCAAAATGAGTGAGTGTTTTCTTGGCGTATTGTTTCCGCAACTGAGGAGTGTCAACAAGGTCCGGAGCGATGAGTACGAGGATGGAAAACGCCTCCCCTCCCGGGGGGGCCATATTCTGATCTGTTTTAGTCTGACAGCATACATAGTAGGAGGGGTCATCCGGCCACACCGGCTTGGGTCCATACACCTGGTTGAAATAGGCGTTCCAGTCCGGATTCAGATACAAATTGTGATGGGTCAGAGCATCCAGCTTTTTGTCCAGCCCCAAAAAGATACGGAAGCCGGAGGGAGCCAATATTTTTTTCTCCCAGTAACTCTCAGGATATGACTGGTAGGGTGCATTCACCAGTGAGGTCTCTGCATGATGATAGTCCGCAGTTGCGAGGACTACATCGGCGTCAAAATAACCCTGCTCGGTCACTACACCGTGGGCCCGCCCATTGGCTATCTGTATCTTTTTCACTTCCTGGCTGTACTCGATATCTACTCCCTGCTCCTGAGCCAGGGAAAGGATGGATTGCAGTATGGCCCCGAATCCTCCCTTTGGATACCAGATGCCCAGGTCCAGGTCGGTGTGTGTTAGCAGCGCATATAAAGCCGGGCTGATATGGGGTGCTCCCCCCACGAAGGCAATGCTGTACTCGATGAGCTTGCGAGCTTTTTCGCTGTCAAAGAAGCTGCGGGTGTACTTGTCAAGATTTCGGTAAATATTGAGTCTGGTTCCCTGAAAAATGATGGTCTTGTTCAGCACGTCCATGGCGGAGTCATAGTCCCGGTACATGAGATCGCTTAATGCAATCTGGTACTGTTCCCGTGATTTTTCAAGGAAGGCTTTGAGTTTGGTGGCTCCATGGGGCTCCAGACGATCAAAAAGATCCAGGTTTCGGGCAAGGTCAGCATGAATATCAACAACATCGTCAGAAGAAAAGAAGACCCGGTAGGAGGGGTCAAGACGAACGGTCTCATAGTAATCGCCCGTTGTTTTACCGAACTCAGCAAAAAAACGCTCGAAAGCTTCCAGCATCATATACCAGGAGGGCCCCATATCGAAGGTATAACCGTCCTGCTGGCAGACCATGGCGCGTCCTCCCGGGCGATCGTTCTTCTCCACCACGGTCACATCATAGCCATCCCGAGCCAACAAAGCCGCCGAGGCAAGACCGGCAAATCCGGCCCCTATAACAACTGCACGTTGAGAAGCCATGTACCTTGAAATTGCAAACAATTTATCAATGTATCTATCACCCTGCTCTCTCCGTTCCTGAGAACCTTAGGGTGTCCTGGAAAACTAATTATACTGGGACCATTTTATTCTGCGGTAAGCAGGTAACTATGCCGTCGATTGCGTTGCTGGGACTATATTTTTTCGTTGTCATTATCCTTTTTATAGCCATGGAAGGCGTAGCCTGGCTTCTCCACAAATACGTCATGCATGGATTTGGTTGGTATCTGCATGAAGACCATCACCGCTATACCCCTGGACGATTTGAAAAAAACGACCTCTTCGGTCTGTCCTTCAGCATCGTCTCCTTTCTGCTAATCCTCACCGGCATCCTAGGGGGATTTGATATCCGGCTGCCCATCGGCATAGGCATTATGTTCTACGGTCTGGGCTACTTCCTGGTTCACGACATCTTCTTCCACCGGCGCATCAAGATAAAATATCGGCCCCGCAGCGCCTACATGAAACGGGTGCTGAACGCACATGCCGTCCATCACCAGCAGAGTGCCGAACATGAAGGTGTCTCATTTGGATTCCTCTATGCAAGCAAAAAATACGCGGTTGAGGATTAAAAACTAGACCTTGCAACCAGCATAAGCACGTGGCCGGCGGCGCATTTTCCTCAACGCTGCTCGCAATCAACCAGTCATGATAGTATCGTAGTTCTATCCGTCTCTCCCGATGGATTTATAACAGGGAAAGGGATTAATAGGCTTGGGAAATAATATGAAGGCTAAGGTATCGGCTCTGAGCGCTACAGTTTTATTTGTCACAGCCAGTCTTATGGGCGGACTGGCAACTGCTGGAGTCATGAAAGAAAGTATAACCAGTGATGATACCACGCCCCCCGCCCTTGAGATTGTTAATCCAACCGAAGGATATTTTCACTTCTCGGGGATTAAATTGTTTCCCACACAATTAGACATTGTCGCTGATACTATGGGATTTGGCGGTTTCAGGGTACGACCAGTGCAGGTCCGGGTCACTGATGACACTGATTCAGCTCAGGACATATCTGTATACATGTATGTGTACGAAGATGAGCAAGGACCCATGAGTTACAACAGTAATTCAGATCTGTATGAACGTAAGTGGATTGGACCGGACCTCGGCGTATTTACTCTTACCATCACCGCTGAGGACACCAGCAACAATGTAGCAAGTGTAGAAATGGAGGTCTGGTATTTCTGCTTTGTTCCTGAGCCATAAACCGGCCGTAGAGCTATTGAACCCTTCGAGCGGCCAATGAGTTCAGATAAAACTATCCAGCGCGCCCTGACTTTGCGTCCACGCTTTAAGGCAAACACTATACATCCAGCTAGCGTCACGAGGTAGTTAAAACAATGATTCATCTAAATAAAGTACATAAAGTTCAATATTTAAAAAGTGCGGGGGGAGCGATTTGAACGCTCGAAGGCCTGCGCCACAGGGTCCTAAGCCCTGCCCCTTTGACCGCTCGGGTACCCCCGCCTGCAGCGCATAGAAAAGGGGTGGCAGTTATTAACGTT
>Ga0209164_1004516_pt1 | contig 12411 bp, 10 predicted proteins | sample MTBNYHSulfiMetaG_FD_187458 | JGI IMG/M metagenome (GOLD analysis project Ga0209164, IMG submission 187458) | Enrichment culture microbial communities from rom New York Harbor, USA that are MTBE-degrading - MTBE-NYH (New York Harbor Sulfidogenic)... | ecosystem: Environmental > Aquatic > Marine >...
CGCCCTTCATGGTGCATCACCCCATGGTCTACGCCGATTTGCTCAAGCGCAAGATCACCCGCTACGACGTCAATTGCTGGCTGCTCAACACCGGCTGGGTGGGTGGCCCTTACGGTGTCGGCAAGCGCATCAGCATCCGCCACACCCGCGCCCTGCTGAATGCCGCCCTCACCGGCAAGCTGCTCAAGGTCAAATACTACGAAGACCCGGTATTCGGCTTCGAGGTTCCCAAGAGCTGCCCGGATGTGCCCGAGGAGGTACTTTACCCGGCCGAATCCTGGCCCAGCAAGGACGAATACTGGGACAAATACCGCCAATTGGCCACCCGCTACATCGATAACTTCAAGAAGTTCGCGCCCGAATGCCCTCCTGAGGTGCGGGAAGCCGGGCCGAAGGTTTAGCCTTTATGACCGATAAGTTCCCGGTCCCGACGGTCAGGCCGCGCGAGCGTGCCTTCCTGATGGGCGTGGATTGGAGTGGCAACGAGGGCCTGCTCTCGCTGGAGGATTCGCTTGAGGAGCTGGCTTTGCTGGCCGATACCGCCGGGCTGGAAGTGGTCGGGCAGATCTCCCAGCGCCTCGATAGCCCCAACCCCAAGACCTTCATCGGCTCCGGCAAGGTCGAGGAGCTTAAAGCCCTGGCTGAGGAGACCGGAGCCGAGGTGATCGTCTTCGACGAGGAGCTTTCGCCCCGCCACCAGCGCGAATTGGAAGCGATCTTCGAGGACGACGTGCGCGTGCTCGACCGCACGGCGCTCATTTTGGATATCTTCGCCCAGCACGCCAACACCCACGAAGGCTCGCTGCAAGTCGAATTGGCGCAGTATGAGTATCGCCTGCCGCGCCTGACGCGCGCCTGGACCCACCTTGCCCGGCAGGCCGGGGGTGGGGGAGGCCGCACCGGCGCTGGGGGCGTCGGGTTGCGTGGCCCTGGTGAGCAGCAGTTGGAGGCCGACCGCCGCGATATCCACCGGCGTATTGCTAATTTGAAAGGTGAGCTAGAGAAGGTCAGGCAGCATCGCGGCCGCCATCGCGCCCAGCGCAGGCGCTCGCGCATCCCCGTCGTGGCGCTGGTTGGCTACACCAATGCAGGCAAGTCCACGCTGCTCAACAGCTTGGCCGAGGCCGATGTCTACGTCGCCGACCAGCTCTTCGCTACCCTCGACCCGACCACCCGCCGGGTGGATCTGCCCGGTGGCACCACTGCCTTGTTCACTGATACGGTGGGCTTCATCCAGAAGCTGCCCACTACCCTGGTGGCTGCCTTCCGCGCCACGTTGGAGGAGATCGCCGAGGCCGACCTGCTGCTGCACGTCATCGATGTCACCCACCCCAACGCCCACGCCCAGGCCGAAGCGGTGGAGGAGACCTTGGCTGAGATCGAGGCCGACCACCTGCCAGTGGTCACCGTGCTCAACAAGATCGACCGTTTGGGCGACCCCGAGGCCGCCCAGGAGGCAGTGGCTGCCTTTCCTAGTGCGGTGGCTATCTCGGCGTTGCGGTGTCAAGGTCTCGAACAACTGCTTCACGCTGTGAACGCCAAGCTTTCGGAGATGCTCACCCTTGTAGAGGTCCGCTTGCCTTACGAAGAAGGAGCGCTGATCTCCAAGTTCCACGAGTTGGGCAAGGTCGATCAGCTCGAGCACACCCCCGAGGGCGCCCACATTCGCGGTCGCCTGCCGCGACGCTTGCTGGCCAGCTATCGCCCCTTCGAGATTGGCGCCGGATTGCTGACGGAAGAATAGCTTTTGGCGGTTGGGTTGTTTTGGCTGGGAATTCCAGGGGGAGGCTCGCGAATTCAATTCAGTTTGGATATTTGAGCCATGCGAGAAACGCTGATCGAGCACGTAGCTGAGGAGCTTCGCCGCCATCTGGATGGCGGTGTGGATACCGGCCCGGTGGCGCGCATGCTCTACAGCACGGACGCCTCCAATTATCAGATTCAGCCCCTGGGAGTGGTCTACCCCCGTAGCCTGGACGATCTGGCGGCTGCCGTCGAGATTGCCTCGGCTCACGGCGTGCCGGTTTTGCCGCGCGGCTCGGGCACCAGCCTGGCCGGGCAGGTGGTGGGGGCCGCCCTGGTGCTCGATTGCTCGCGCTACTTGAACCACATTATTGATTTAGACTCCGAAACCGCCATTGCCACCGTGGAGCCGGGCATGCTGTTGGGCGACTTGAACCGCGCCGCTGCGGCCCACGGGCTGCAATTCGGGCCTGATCCCGCCTCCGCCGACCGGGCTACCCTGGGCGGCTCGCTGGGCAATAACGCCACCGGGGCGCACTCGATCACCTACGGTATGGCGGCCGACCATCTGCTGAGTGCCCAGGCGGTGCTCGCTGACGGCTCGCTGGCTGATTTTTCTTCGCTGAGCCTGGAAGAGGCGGCGCGAAAGGCGAAGGCTGAGACCCTTGAGGGGCGTTTCTACCAGACAGCGCTGCGTATTCGCTCTCAATATGGGGAAGCCGTTCGCCAGAATTGGCCCCGCACCTGGCGGCGGGCCTCGGGCTACAACTTGAACTACCTGTTCCCTTGGTCGCCGAGTGCACCTACCCGTTGGGCGCAGGGGTGGGGGAGCGGCGATCTCCCTTATCCTCCCATCGTGGATGGCGACCTCAACCTGGCGGCACTGCTGGCCGGCTCGGAGGGTACCCTGGCGGTCTTACGCACCCTGACGCTCCGCTTGGTTCCCCTGCCCCGACACACCATCCTGGCGGTGATGCCTTTCGAAAGCATCGCCGTGGCCTGTGACGCTGCCCCCGGCTTGCTCCAGCACGACCCCTCAGCGATCGAATTGATTCCCCGCTCGCTGATTCGCTTGGCGCGCACCGTTCCAGCCTACGCCCGCCAGTTCACCTTCATCCAGGGAGACCCCGCCGCCCTGCTGGTCGTGGAGTTCGCCGGTGATGACCCTGCCGATCTCGAGGCGCGCGCCCGCCGCCTCGGGCCAGATGTGCTCCTGGCCGAATCCTCCGAGCAGCAAGAGCAGATTTGGGCGGTGCGCAAAGTTGGCCTGGGGCTGTTGATGTCCCGCCCCGGCGACCTCAAACCGGTATCCTTTATCGAGGACCTCTCCGTCCCCGTCGAGCGCCTGGGAGAGTTCGTGCGCGCCGTCCAAGCCATCCTGGACGCGCACGGCGTGCAGGGCGATTTCTACGCCCACGCCTCGGCGGGCTGCCTGCACATCCGCCCCCTGCTGAGCCTCAAGCGAGGCGAGGGCGTGGCCACCATGCGGGCGATCATGACGCAAGTGGTCGAGCTCGTCATCCGCCTGGGAGGCGCATTGAGCGGCGAGCATGGCGACGGCATATCGCGCAGCGAGTGGCTGGCGCACATTTACGGCCCCGAGATCGTCAAGGCCTTCGGCGAGCTCAAAGCGGCGGCTGACCCGCACGGCATCCTCAACCCCGGCAAGTTGGTGGACGCCCCGCCGATGGACGCCAACCTGCGCTACGGTGCGGACTACCGCGCCCGGGCCTGGGAACCGGTGCTGGATTTCAGCTCTCAGATCGACTTGTCCGGCGCGGTGGAGATGTGCAATGGGGCTGGCGTGTGCCTGAAAGCCGATGGCGTGATGTGTCCATCCTTTCAAGTCACCTGGGAGGAGATGCACAGCACGCGCGGCCGCGCCAACCTGCTGCGCGCCATGATCGCTGGCCAGTTCCCCCAACGCGCCGAGGCCGAGCGCGCCGTGCACCAGGCCCTCGATCTCTGCCTGGAGTGCAAAGGCTGCAAGGCTGAGTGCCCCTCGGCGGTGGACATGGCCAAGCTCAAGTACGAGTTCTGGGGTCATTACTACCAGCGCCACCGCCGCCCTCTGCGCGATTACCTGTTTGCCTTCGTCGGGGTTTGGTCTCGCTTCTTGCTCCCTTTGGCGTCGCTGATCAATCTTGCGCTGCGCAGCCGGTTCTTATCTGGGCTAGCCAGCCGAATCCTAGGCCTGGCTCCCCGCCGCCAGCTTCCTCTCCTGCGAAAGGCCTCTGGCGACTCCAAGATTTCGGAAGGGTTGTCTGGCGCTGGCGAGCAAGTCTTGCTGCTGTCCGACCCCTTCAGCGATAATTTCTATCCCGAATTGAGGGCCGCCGCCCTGCGTGTCCTGGCGCGCGCCGGCTGTAAGGTGCACCTGTTGCCGGTGTGCGGCGCCGGGCGCACCTACATCTCCAAGGGCTTTCTGCGGCGCGCCAAAGCCCATGCCGCCAGGCTGGTGGCGACGATCGCCCGCCTCGACCCCGAAGGGCGGGTGCCCGTGATCGGCATCGAGCCTTCCGAATTGCTCACCCTCTCGGACGAGTACCTCGATTTCTTCCCCGGCGATCCCCAAGTGCGCGCCTTGGCTGAGCGCAGTTTCACCCTGGCGGAGTTCTTGCTGCGCCCTGGCCCGAGTGGCGAGAGCCGGCTGGCGCGCTTGAAGGCACGGCGAAAGCCGCCCGGCGGGGCGGTAAACGTGCTGCTGCACGGGCACTGTTACCAGAAGGCGCAGCCTCCTGCCGCGGATGGCTACCCGGTGGGGGAGGAGGCTACGGCGCAATTGCTACGGGAATTAGGCTGCCAGGTCGAACGCGTCGAGGCGGGCTGCTGCGGCATGGCGGGCGCCTTCGGCTACGAGGCCGAGCACTATGACCTATCCATGCAGATCGGCGAGCTGGCCCTATTTCCAGCGGTTCGGGCGGCTCACGAGACCACCCGCGTTGTGGCGCCCGGGGTATCCTGCCGCACGCAGATCGTCGATGGGAGCGGACGCCAAGCGATCCACCCGGTTATCTTGATAGACGAATTGACGAGTTGATATTCTTCTAGAAGACGGGGTCAATGAAGGCAGATAACCTTCACTAACTAAAGAGCGAATCGTTTACAGCAGTGACCACTCGGTGGGTGCGGGCTTTTCCACTTCGCCTTCAACTGCCCAGTCGGCGCCACGTATCGATGCAAACAACTTTAGGGCGCGGGTCTCGCTGTTGATTTGCACGACCCAGCGAATGTTCTTCCAGGCGTGGATGAGCACCAGGATTCCAGCAAGCACCAAGAATACTTGAAAGACCAGGATCACCACGGATGAAGTAGTGCCGCCAGACCTGATCTGGGTGGCCAACATGAAAGTGGTTGCCAGTTCCCCCAGAGCCGCCCACAGGGTGATCGTGCAGGCTGCCAAGAATGATACGACGTGGCCGTGATATTCGATAACCTTCTGTTCACTCTCTTGCTTTTCTGTCCGGGTCGTGAAGGCGTTGTACAGGATCCCTGCGGTGATGATCAGCAGGCCAAACAGCAGGTTCATGCCGGTAAATTCGGCTTTCGACATGGGTTCGAGAGACGCGTCCTTCGGGAAGACATCCCCGATCACCCCAATGGTGGAGGTGAGGATGACTCCGGCCAAAGTTAATGTGGAGGCCCAGCTATCCTTCCACACGACCTTACCTACTGTATCCCCGAGCGCGTATGGGAATCCCATGAAGACGGCGCGCGCTAGCACGAATAGGAACGCCAGCGCCAAGCTGCCAAATACGATTTGTTCAGCAGTAAACATGATCCCTCCTAAACTTGAATAAGTGGTTTCAATGGTGCCTCAGGAAAGCTGTGGGACAGAAACAGTTTTCCCCATCAGAGTGCCTAAATTATAGCATGGGGTGTTGGGAGAAGGCTATTAAAGCGTCCCTGCCGCCGCAGCATCCACCAGCCAGGTGAGCGTCCCCTGTGTGGGCTTGATGAGTTGTGCTGGGTAGACTTCCGGCTGGTATTCCCCCTGACGCACCTGCTTGAGCGCTGTGGCTTTGTTGCTTCCTGAGACCAGGAAGAGCACCCGCGCGGCGGCGTTGATCAGCGGCGCGCTGAAGGTGACCCGCGAGCTCTCCAGCTTTTTTACGTGATTGGCCACCACCCAGCGCTCCTTTTCTTCCAGGGCCGCGGAGTGGGGGAAGAGCGAGGCGGTGTGGCCGTCCTCCCCCAGGCCCAGCAGCACCAGGTCGAATCGAGGGAGTGCATCTCCCGAAAGCCTGAACACCTCCCGGATAGTTTGCTCGTACAGGTCGGCAGCCTGTGCTGGGGGCAATTCCCCGTGGATGCGGTGGACATTGGCCTGCGGAATGTCCACGTGCTCCAGCAAGGCCTGATGGCCCATGCGGTAGTTGCTGTCGGGGTGGTCGGGTGGCACGGGGCGTTCGTCCCCCCAGAAGACCTGCACTTTGCCCCACTCTATCTGGCTGGCAAAAGGCTCTTGGGCTAGGCGTGCATAAGTGCCCTTCGGCGTCGAGCCGCCGGATAGGGCGATCGTGAAGCGCCCATGCGATGCAATGGCCTCTGCGGCAGCCTGGCTGATGTACTGCGCCGCCTGCTCGGCCAGCGCCTCCGCCGTGGGGAACACGATCAGTTCGCCCATTGATCGCTGTTTAATCCACCTTGAGGTGCTTGATACCCTGCGGCCCGGCGGCGATCACCTCACTGGCCAAGCCGATGAACAGGCCGTGCTCCAGGATGCCGGCGCGCCGGTTGAGGATTTCGTTCAGGCCGATGGGATCCTCGATGGGCCCGAAATCGCAGTCCAGGATCAGATTGCCCAGGTCGGTGTGGAAGGGCTCGCCATCTGCATCCAGGCGCAGGGTGGGCCTGCTGCCCAGCTCGCTCAGGTATTCAGCCTGTGCCTGCCACCCGTCGGCGGCCACCTCGACCGGCAATGGATGCTTGCTGCCCAGTTGGGAGGAGAGCTTGCTGGCGTCTACGACGATGATCTCCTGTCGGCTGGCCTGGGCCACGATCTTCTCGCGCAGCAGCGCCCCGCCGCCCCCTTTGATCAGGTTGAGGTCGGGATCGACCTCGTCGGCGCCATCGATGGTCACGTCGATCACCGGATGCTCGTCCAGTGTGGTGAGTGGGATACCCAATTCAGTAGCATGGCGCGCGACTTGATTCGAGCACGGTATGCCCAGGATGTCTTTGAGCGCCCCTTGCTGGAGTAACTGGGCGATGCGTTGCAGGGCGAAGGCCGTCGTGCTGCCGTGCCCTAGGCCGATCACCATGCCGGATTTCAGATGCTCGACGGCGTGCTCGGCGGCTTGCTGCTTGTATTGTTGGATCTCGTTCATGGCTCGATGGAATCAGTTAGGGACTTGATTTGATCCTGGATGGGAGACTCTAATTCAAAGCCGATCACCCGCCGCCCGGCTTCGCGCAGCGCCTGGGCGTCGCCGAGCGCCTGAGCCTGCTTGAGCACACCGAAGCTGATCTCCGAAGCCTCTCTCCCCGCCTGGCTGGGGATGGGGATGTCCTCCTCGGGGGCGGAGACCAATTGGATGAACAGCCCGTTACCGGCATCGCCCTTGTGCAGTTGGCCGGTGGAGTGCAGGAAGCGCGGCCCGTAGCCGAGCGTGGTGGCCAGCTTGTATTTGTCGCGCAGTTTGAGGCGTAGTTCCTGCAAGGCAGCCGTGTTCGCCTCGCCGGGTGGCAGATAGGCCTGCAGGGCGATGTAATCGCCGCGCTTCGCCCCATCCAGGAAATCGCTCAAGGCCTTGGCATTCGGCGGCTGGTTCTCGCCGGAGGGCAGTTGCCCATCTTGCTGGTAGCGCGCCACCATTTGGCGCGCCAGCACTTTGGCCGCCTCGACGTTGGGCTGGTCGAAGGGCTGGATGACGATGCTGTAGCCGGCGATGGCCACCGCCAGCTCCCACAGGAAGAACTGCCCGCCCAGGTCGTAGCGATCACCAAGTTCGAATTGCACGATGGGCTGCCCGCTATCGGCCAAGGCCTGGATTTCTTTCTGGTGGCCCTCCTCACCCGCCAGGTGCAGGGCCACGAACAGGCGGTCGTCGCCGTAGACGGCGGGCTCGCCCAGCGCCTCACCGACCACCGGCAGGATGCCTTTACCCCCCTTGCCGGTGCTCTCGGCGATCAGTTGCTCCACCCAATCCCCGAAGCTGGCGATCTCCGGCGATAGCACCAGGGTGGCTTTGTCGCGCCCGGCCTTGGTCAGCTCCCCCAGGATCGTCCCCAGGTGAGCGGCGGGGTTGTCCTCCGGTGGGACGCCGGGCCCGCAGCGGGCTGCGGTGGCGATGGCGCGGCCGAGTAGCTTCTCGAGGTCGACGCCCACCAGGGCAGCGGGTACCAGCCCAAAGTGGGAGAGCGCCGAATAGCGCCCGCCGATGTTGGGATCGTTGCGGAAGACCTGGCGGAAGCCGTGCTGACGAGCGAGGTTGGTCAGGGGGCTGCCGGGGTCGGTGATGGCGACGAAATGCTGCCCGGCCTCTTCGCTCCCCAGTTCACCAGCCACCCAGTTGTAGAAATGCTTGAAGAAGGAGAGCGTCTCGACCGTGCCCCCCGATTTGGTCGCCACGATGAACAGGGTCTCTGGGGCTTTCAGGTTGCGGGAGAGGTCGGCGATGGCTTGCGGGTCGGTGCTGTCGAGCACGGCCAGATCGAGATGGTCCTTCGCCACGCCGAAGACTTTGCGGAAGACCTCTGGCGCCAGGCTCGAACCCCCCATGCCCAGCAGCAGTGCTTTGCGGTAGCCCGCCTCTTTGACTGATTGGACGAAGGTCTGGATGGCGTCGATATGCGTCAGCATGCTTTGGGCGCTGTGCAGCCATCCCAGCCGGTTGCTGATCTCCACCGGCGAGGGATTCCAGACGGTGTGGTCGTGCAGCCAGATGCGCTCCAGGATGCGCTCCTGCGCCAATCTGCCGAGCGCCGCGTCGAGAGTTTTCTGATAATGGTCAAGGTTGAAGGTTTTGATGTCGGGAAGGGAGGCCATGGGGCTATTCTAACAGAGGTGCGCCGGGCTGGCAGATTGACTTATTCAGCGCGAGCCAGCAGCAGGGCATTACCCCGTTTGCCGACCACCTGCAAGACCCCCATCTTACGCAGGCAGTAGGTCATCTTGCCCGCCAGATTGAGTGTGATCACTGAAGCCTCGGCTAGTTGGCGGTTGGTGAAGGGGGATGGCAGGGAGTCGGGCAGCAGCGCCAGGAGATCGGCTGGCTCATCGAAACTGCGTTGCCCATTCACTGCCAGCAAGCGCTGGTCGGCGATGCTCCACCCCTTGCGCCGCCAGCTCCCCTGGCCGTCGTCCCGCCAGACCTCCTCGGCATCCACGAAGAGCACCACCAGCGAGAAGTGCGCCTTCGCCATCAGGTCGGGCAGGCGGACCAGCTCTACGAAAAGCTCTTCGATCCTGCCGCGCTTGGGGGACTTTCGCCGCCGGAGCACCGCTCCATCTCGGTTCACCCGCACGATCCATTTCCGCTCGGCGATGGGATAGACCAACTGAACGCGGTGGTCAGCGAGCAGCTTGCGCAGCTTCGACTTGAGGTGGGTGAAACTGCCGGTTTGGATTTCAATCAGCAAGTCCCCGCGCACGATGTCGATGACATAGCCGTCGACTTCCACCTCCAAAGCGTCGCCGGGCTGTGCACACCAGTTCTTGAGGGCGGCGTGCAGGGAGCTTTCGCCCAGGCGGCCGATGCCCTCGAATGTCCCGCGCGCGTTCATGCCTGCTTACTCCCCCAGGTCGCTTCGCTCGCGGGCAGGCCTTTTGCCCAGATAGCTGCCGCGCAGGATGGTGCTTTCGCCGAAGCGGTCCTTGAGTTCGTCCACCGCCCGCTGCAGACGGGCTTGCTTTTCCACGCCGCCGGTATCCCACAGGCTCAATTGCCGGGCGGGCGCTTGCAAGCCGCTCACGCCCACGCCCAGCAGCCTGACCGGGCGCTCCTTGGCCCAGTTCTGCAGGAACAATTGCCTGGCGGCCTGGTAAATGAGGTTGTCTTGATTGCTGGGCTGCTCCAACGAGACCTGTCGGGTGATAGTGGTGAAATCCGGCCAGCGTAGTTTGATCTTCACCGTGGTGGCGTAGAGCTTTGCCTGGCGCAGCCGGCGGCCCACCCGGTCGCTTTGCTGGCGCAAAGTGGTCAGTAGCTTGCGCTGGTCGCCAACGTCACGCGAGAAGGTGACCTCCTGACTGATGGACTTGGGCGCGTGGTGGGTGGTGCTCACCGGGCGGGTGTCAATCCCTCGTGCCCGCTGTCCCAGCGTTGGGCCGTATTCCCCCAGCAGCTCGATCAGCTTCCGGTCGGCTAGGGCGGCGATATCGCCGATGGTGTGTAGCCCCGCCCGGGCTAGCCGCTGTGCCGATTTCGGCCCCACGCCCCACAAGGCCTCGGTCGGCAGCGGCGCCAGAAAGGCGGCCTCCTCGCCAGGCGGCACCACCGTGATGGCGTTGGGGTAATCCCTGCCGCCCTTGACGCGCTTGCCGACATCGGAAGCGGTCTTGGCCACCAGCTTGTTGCTGGCTACGCCGATCGAGCACGGCAGTTTGACCTCTTTCCGGATGCGGGCCTGCAATCCCTTGGCCAGTACCTCACCCGATTGGGGCAGGTCGGTCATATCCAGGAAGGCCTCGTCGATCGAGATTTGCTGCACCAGTGGGGTGGTGTCGTGCAGGATCGCCATCACCTGGCGCGACATTTCGCTGTAGCGGCGGTAGTGCCCGTGCACGATGATCAGATCGGGGCAGAGCTTGACCGCCTTGGCCATCGGCATGGCGGAATGTATCCCCCGGTAGCGAGCCTCGTAAGAGCACGAAGAGACCACGCCGCGCTGGTCGGGGTCGCCACCCACGGCAAAGGCTTTGCCTGCCAGGGAGGGGTCGAGCAGCTCTTCGACGGCGCAGAAAAAGGCATCGAGATCAAGATGTAGGATTTTGCGTGCCATGATTACCGAAGGAATTGCGCATAGCCAATGATACTAACCCGTTTTACACAGTAATCTCACCAAATCCTTATCCTGGTCCGCCCTCAGAGAGCAAACTGCGCAGGCGGGGGTGTTTGGCGTAGACGCCCCGGTAGGCGGGAGGCAACAGCGCAGCGATGCGGCACATGATTTCATCGGTGTGGGTTTGCAGGAATTGGTCGCGGCCGTTCTTGGGCAAAGGTGGGATGCGGAAAGGCTTTCCAATCTTGGCGTTGATTTGCAGCCTTCGCAGTCTGAGGAGCCGCCGCTTGAGATCGATGTCTTCGGTGCCGGTGATGGCGGCCGGGATGACGACCGCGCCGGTTTTGGCAGCCAGATATACGCTACCCGGCCTGCCCTCCGCCAGCGCCCGGGTATCGCTGCGGGTGCCCTCCGGTGAGATCACCAGGATGCCTCCGGCCTCCAGCCTTTGCAGCACCTCGCGCAGGGCGCGCGGGTCGGGGTTGAAGCGGTCGATGAAGGTGAAGCCTAATTCCTTCACCGCCCAGCGCAAGAGAGCGTATTTCCGGTATTTCTCCGCCACCACCACGATCACGTCGTCGCGCGCCACGTGGCGCCTGAGGTGCAACATCAGGGTTATATCAGCGTGGCCGAGGTGGTTGCCGGCCAGGATACAGGCACCTTGCTCCGGGATGTTCTCCATGCCGGTCACCTTGACGCGGGTGAGCACTCGCATGAGCAACTCGGCTAGCAGGTATAGGAGTTTTTCGCCCATCGTCGCTATTATACCGGCTGGGCTACTGCGTTTCGGCTGATGATTTGGTCCCCCTGTTCTGCCGGGTGTAAGGCTCGCGCAGCTTGATCGGCTCAGCCTGCTTGGCTCTCAGCCGCAGGTTGAGCGCCTCGACGAAGATCGAGAAGCCCATGGCGAAGTAGATGTAGCCCTTGGGGATGTGCTGGTGCAGGCCCTCCACCACCAATGAGAAGCCGATCAGCAGCAGGAAGCTCAGTGCCAGGATTTTCACTGTGGGATGCTGATTCACGAAATGGCTGATTGGGTCGACGGCGAAGAGCATGATGACCACCGAGATCACCACCGCCGCGATCATCACTCCAACCCATTGCACCATGCCCACCGCCGTGATCACCGAGTCGAGTGAGAAGACGATGTCCAGCAGCATGATCTGGGTCACCACACTGGTGAGCGTCGCTTTGGCCCTGGCGGAAGCGTGCCCTTCTTCGCCCTCCAATTTATCGTGGATTTCGAAGGTGCTCTTGCCGATCAGGAAGATGCCCCCGGCCAGCAGGATCAGGTCTCGCCCGGAGATGGCTGTCCCCAACACGGTGAATAGCGGGGCTGTCAGACGGATGATCCAGGCCAGCGAGAGCAGCAGGCCGATGCGCATGAACATCGCCAGGCTCAGGCCGATGCGCCGCGCGTTCGGCTGCTCGCTCTCCGGCAGCTTGCCTGCCAGGATCGAGATGAAGACGATATTGTCGATCCCCAGCACGATTTCCAGCGCAGTCAGCGTGAGCAATGAGATCCAGATTTCGGGGTCGGTCAGCCAATCCATGATCCTCTCCTAACTGTCACGAGTAAAAAACCGTTTTAGATTAATCCTTCAATGAATTCGAACAGGCCGAGGAAGTTGGCCGCTGAGACCACCACCACGGCGATCAGCAAGCGGCGCACCCACACCGCCCCGCGCTCCGCCGCCACCTTGGTTGCCGCCCAAGCGCCGA
>Ga0209164_1004517_pt1 | contig 12407 bp, 13 predicted proteins | sample MTBNYHSulfiMetaG_FD_187458 | JGI IMG/M metagenome (GOLD analysis project Ga0209164, IMG submission 187458) | Enrichment culture microbial communities from rom New York Harbor, USA that are MTBE-degrading - MTBE-NYH (New York Harbor Sulfidogenic)... | ecosystem: Environmental > Aquatic > Marine >...
CAGGCAAATGCCCAGATCTTCAACTGTGTGATGTGCATCGACTTCGAGGTCGCCCTGTGCATCGATACTGAGATCGAAAAATCCATGGGCCGCAAAAAGGGTCAGCATGTGATCCAAAAAGGGAACACCGCTCTGCAGGTTGACCGATCCCGTACCATCCAACGAGAGCGTCAACCGAATTCGGGTTTCCTTGGTTTCTCTTGAGACATGCCCATTTCTTGCATTGCTCATAGCCGATAACCTTCGATAAGTGTTGTGCAACGGTGCTGCTATAAGGGTAGCGCGGCTCGACTCAAAGCCTAAGGCATCTAATCTCCGCGGCGAACCGTCGAGCAATCACTGGATACTCCGCCCCTGACGTTTGACTTCCCGGTAGAAGTGGGCGAAATAGGAGCCCGCCGACCAATATCCCAGGATCACCGAGATCCACAGAAATAACATTCCCAGAAAGTCGAGCAAAAACTGAATCTTCGGAATGTAAAGGAGGAGGAACAGCAAGGCGACCGTCTGTGAAATCATTTTGTTCTTTCCCATCCGGCTCGCGTTCAGGATGAGCCCCTGGCTGGCAGCAATGGATCGAAGACCGGTAATGGTTATTTCCCGGCCTATGATAAGAAAAACCAGCCATGCCTGCACCTTGGCCAAAGGAATGAGCATGATCAAGACAGCTGAGGTCAATAGTTTATCGGCCAGCGGGTCCAGTAATTTGCCCACCGAAGTGACCAGATTGTGGCGACGGGCCAGGATACCGTCGAGATAGTCGGTAATAGAGGCCGCAACATAAAGTAGAAAGGCAATGTTGTGCGACTTCCCGGAGGCTGGTGGATTGAGAAAAAATAGAATCAGCGGTATGGTGGCCACCCTGAGATAGGTAAGGCTGTTGGGCAGATTGATAAGATTGTGACGAGCAAAATCATTTGCACCCATTGATTGAGATGCCTTCCACTGACGGTGAATTCATTGACCTGAGCAACACCGAATCTTGTCAACGAACATAAGAGCTGTACAAGTCCAGCACCTTACGAACGTAAGTCCGTGTTTCATTGTAAGGGGGAATTCCCCCGTGTTCGCGAACAGCCTCGGGACCGGCATTGTAGGCGGCAAGCGCAAGAGTCACGTTGTTCTCGAAGCAATCCAGCAAGGTCTTCAGATAACGGACGCCTCCCTCGATGTTTTCTGCAGGATCGAAGGGGTTGACCACCCCCAGATCCTTGGAAGTACCAGGCATCAGCTGCATAAGCCCCATTGCTCCCTTGGGAGAAACCGCCAGGGGATCGAAGGCGGATTCAGCCTTTATGACGGCTCTGACCAGATTATGATCGAGTCCATATTGCATGCAGGACTTCATGATATGCATGTCGTAGGCTGAATTCGTCTTCTTTCCTTTAGCCTTGGGAAGAAACAATTTTCTGGCGGGGCTGATTTTTATCCAATTGGAGCTCCTGGTTACGTTGCTTTTTCGAGAAGGCTCGATCTTCTTGTAAGTGGGCTCGGTCGGCATATTGGTCAGATGCACGACCCCCTGATCGTCTATATACCTGTAGAACTCCGCTTGCACCGGCGCCGCAAGAAACAATATCGGCAGCAGCCAAACCATCGAGAGCAAGTTTTTTGGGGCAACCGGTAAACCACTCATTGCCTCTCCTTCCGGTTTTGTGCCCGGTAACAAAAAACTAGGTTTTTTCAACCTTCTGCCAGTCCTTCAAAAACTTTTCCAGCCCGGCCGTTGTTAACGGATGCTGAGCCAGTTGCTCGATCACTTTAAACGGAATGGTGGCGATATCAGCCCCCAATTTGGCTGCTGTCAAAACGTGCAGCGGGTTGCGGACGCTGGCAACGATGATTTCGGTCTCGAACAGATAGTTCGAGTAAATGTCAACGATTTGCTCAACCAGATCCATGCCGTCATGGGAGATGTCATCGAGACGCCCGACAAATGGACTCACATAGTTTGCACCGGCCTTGGCCGCCAGCAGTGCCTGCAACGGGGAAAAGATAAGAGTCACATTGGTCTTGACGCCCTCCTCCGAGAGTTTCTTGACCGCTTTCAGGCCGTCGGTGGTCATTGGTATTTTAACCACCACATGGGAATCGAGATCGACCAGCTGTTTTGCTTCAGCAATCATCTGCCGGTGGTTTGTGCTCACAACCTCAGCGTTGACAGGCGCTTGAACTATTGCACAAATCGCTTTGATGTGCTTCTCGAAATCCTCTCGAGTGGCGATTCCTTCTTTTGCGATCAAGGACGGATTGGTGGTGACTCCGTCAAGAATTCCCAGGCTGTGTGCTTCCTTTATTTCATCAAGGTTTGCGGTGTCAATGAAGAATTTCATCTGATCCTCCTGAAAGCCGGGTGCGATTCGATTCTAATGCTTTTGCTGCTCAAGCAGATAAGCATCCCGGCAGGATGTGCTGCAAAAGTAAACCTGTTTGCCGCCGACACTTGCCTTCACCCCGCTTCGCTTCAGGAAATAGGTTCCGCAATGAGGGTCGCGGATGAGCTCAGTATCTTCCGTACCATTTCCGGAGGTTGTTTCGTCGCGGGGCCTTAGCAGATTGCCGGCAAACATCTTAAATAACCTGTAGGCCAGGTAAGCAATTAAAATATAGAATAAAAGACGTATCATTGGGGCTCCATTCGTAACACTTCATGGTCGGTATCTTCCCCCAGTTGCTGCAACAGTGATCCAACGGCATCCAACAGGAGCGGGTGCTTCCAGTCGGGAGCGAGCTCCTGGAGCGGTACCAGCACAAACCGTCGTTCATGGAGCCTTGGATGCGGAATGATCAGATCTGGAAGATTAACGAACCTGTCGCCGTAGGAGAGTATATCCAGGTCCAACGTCCTCGGCCCCCACCGCTCTCGTCGAACCCTGCCGAAACGATTCTCAATTTCCTGTAAAACCCTCAGCAATTCCCAGGGCTCGATCCTCACCGTGCATTTTATGACTCCGTTCACAAACCAGGGCTGGTTTTCGAGCCCAACGGGTTTTGTGCGGTAGAAGGAGGATACCTTTTCTACTTCAATCTGTGGGCTCTCTTGCAGCAGGGCGATGGCGTCGTTGCATATGGCCAGTGAGCTTCCCTGGTTGCTGCCAAGTCCAATGAAAACGTTTTGCATAGCCGGACGGTCTTCCCTGTCATTTAAAACGAGAGCTTTTGTATTCGTTCAACGGCTTCCTTAATTCGTTCTTTGGAGACAGTGAGAGCCATGCGGATATAACCTTCACCAGGTTCTCCGAAGCCGCTGCCGGGCGTCGTAACAATGCCGGCCTGGCGCAGCAAAAGCGAGGAGAATTCTTTAGAGCTGAGTCCTTGCGGCGTAGGGCACCACACATAAAAGGTAGCTTTGGCCACTTCCGGTTGGAGCCCTGCTCGGCGCAATCCGGCAAGCAGCACATCGCGTCTTTCCTGATACGTTTTCTGCATCTCGGCGACGCAGCTCTGATCACCTTCCAGTGCGGCGATACCGGCCCACTGCACGGCATTGAAAGCGCCCGAATCGATATTGCTCTTAATTTGTCCCAGCCCCTCCAGCACCTGAGCATTGCCCGCTGCCGATCCGATCCGCCAGCCCGTCATATTGTAGGTTTTGGAGAGGGAATGAAATTCGATGCCCACCTCCTTGGCCCCGGAAACCTCAAGAAAGCTCATCGGCCTATAGCCGTCAAAGCCCATTTCGGTGTAGGCGGCATCCGAGCACACGACCAGATCATATTCCTTTGCGAAAGCAACCACCTGCTCGTAGAAAGGGCGCTCGGCTATCGCCCCTGTCGGGTTGTTGGGATAATTGATGAACATCAGTTTGGCGCGACGAGCGACATCGGCGGGAATCGCGTCCAGATCGGGAAGGAACTTGTTTTTTGCGATCAGAGGCATGAAATAGGACTCGCCTCCGGCGAACATCACCGCCACATTATAGACAGGATAAGCCGGGGTGGGAACCAGAGCCAGATCTCCCGGGTTTATCAGGGCCAGAGGAAGATGAGCTATGCCTTCTTTGGAGCCGATCAGAGTCAGGACTTCATTGGCAGGCTCCAATTCGACCCCGAATCGTTTTCGATACCATCGGGCGATGCTCACTTTGAAATCGTTCATCCCGGAATAAGAGGGGTACTGGTGGTTTGCGGGGTCCTCGGCAGTTTCCTGGAGCTTACGGATAATGTGCTGCGGGGTTGGCAGATCCGGGTCGCCTACTCCAAGATTGATCACATCTACGCCTTTTGTGATGAGCTCCGCCTTAAGTCGGTCTATTTCCTGAAAGAGATAGGGGGGGAGCTGTTTTAAACGTTGTGCTTTTTCAAGTGGCATTTGTGCCTCCGATTGGAATTTCTGACCAGATCTATATGAGCTCACTTTTGAATTCCGAGAACGTTTTGCATGTCATAGAGGCCGACGGGCTGGCGCACAACCCACAGGGCGGCACGAATGGCTCCCCTGGCGAAATTGTCCCGGCTATGGGCGCGATGGGTTAACTCGATTCGCTCTCCGAGCCCGGCGAACAAAACCGTATGCTCACCGACTATATCTCCGCCCCGAAGTGTCTGAATGCCGATTTCCTGGCTTTTTCTTTCGCCTATCAGACCGTGTCTTGCGTAAACGCCGACCTGGCCCAGATCTCGGTTCAAAGATTCGGCAACAACCTGCGCCAGTTTTACTGCCGTTCCGCTTGGGGCGTCTTTCTTGAATCGATGGTGAGATTCAACAATTTCGATGTCGAACCCCTCACCCAAAAGCCTGGCAACGTCCGCGACCACCTTGAACAGCACGTTGACTCCCATGCTCATATTAGGTGCCAGCACGCAGGGAAATTGTGCCGCCAGCTCTCTGGCTCGACTCATCTGCTCGGGTGTGAACCCGGTAGAGCCTATCACCATCGGCTTTTTAGGGCCGGCAGCTGCCTGCATATGAGTCAACGAGGTTGCGGCGCTGGTGAAGTCTATCACTACGTCCGCCTTATCCAGCGCGTCCTGGATGGTGCCCGCGATATTCCAGCCTGCCGGTGCACCTCCGACGGCTTCAGAAACATCCTTTCCAACTTTGGGATGGTCGGGATGTTCAAACCCGGCGGCCAGCTCTATGCCGTCCGTTTCCCCGATCAGTTGTGCGATCCGAGAGCCCATCCTGCCCGCAATTCCAGCAACCGCTGCACGGACCATATTTATCCTCCCTTGTTCAGATTTAAGTGAACCCTCACGAATTAGATCAGCCCGTATTGCTGCAGATCTTTGCGCAGGCGTTCGCGATTCGCGTCCAACATGGGCGCCAGGGGCAAGCGGACTTCATCGCTTTTGATCTTGTTCATCATTGCCAGAGCAGCTTTAACGGGAGCCGGATTGGTTTCATAAAAAAGGGCATGGCACAGTGGCAGCAGCTTATAGTAAAGCTTTTGTGCTTCACTGAACTTCCCGGCGAAGAAAAGATTACACATTTCGGCCATGTCCCGCGGAGCAATGTTCGAGGAGACCGAGATAACTCCCTTGCCGCCGACGCACAAAAGCGGAAAGGTAAGATGGTCTTCACCCGACAGAACCACGAAGTCCTCGCCGCATCGGGCAATGATGTCCGTAATTTGCTTCATGACTCCGGCGGCTTCCTTTACCCCGACGATGTTGTCGATTTCGGCAAGTCTTGCCATCGTGGACGCCTCAATGTTTACCGCGGTGCGGCCCGGGATGTTGTAGACGATAATGGGGATGTCCACAGTTTCGGCCACCTTTTTAAAATGGCGGTATAGACCTTCCTGTGTCGGTTTGTTGTAATAGGGGCTGATCATGAGCGCGCCATCGGCGCCGGCCGCCTTGGCGTGCTTGGTCAGGCGAATGGCCTCTTCCGTATTGTTCGATCCACTTCCCGCCACCACGGGTACTCTCTTGTTGACCTGCTCGACGGTGATCTCGACCACTCTTTCGTGCTCTTGAAAGGAGAGCGTCGCCGATTCGCCAGTGGTTCCGCATGGAACTATGCCATGGGTCCCATTAGCGATCTGGAACTCAATCAGCTCTCGGAGTCCTGCTTCATCAATCTGACCGTTCTTAAACGGTGTCACGATGGCCACCATGGCGCCCTGGAACATAGCTTCCCTCCCTAATTGATCAATGTTTCATCCCAAAGGTCGGCTTCATAGACCACTTTGGCATCTCCCGCCAGAAAAACATCGGTAAACTCAACCGTATCATCTCGTATTACTTGATCGAAATAAATAGTCAAGATTTCGCCGCTTCTTGTCTTCACTTCGACGGGGGATCTGACTTCCCTGGACGCGGCAGCAAGCAGTGCCGATGCCACTGAACCGGTTCCGCAGGCGAGGGTTTCCGCCTCCACGCCCCGCTCATAGGTACGAACCGCCATACGATGTGTATCCTGCACAACGGCGAAGTTGGCATTAGTACCGGCCGGCTGGAACCGCTGATGATAGCGAAAAGCGCTTCCCCATCGGAGCACATCCACCTCTTCCAGTTCTTTTTCACTTTTTAAAAAGTGTACCACATGAGGAACACCTGTGTTGACGGAGTAAAGATCGAACACGTTCCCGTTCACTTCAACGGGGAAGTTCATTTGAAGGCCGTGAGGGGGAGAGACCCGGATTTTTACCCTGTCGCCGGTTATTTCCGCCTCAATGACTCCTGCCAGGGTGCGAAATGCTATCTGCCGCTTGTTGACAATCCCTTGCAGAAAAGCAAAGCGTGCGGCGCAACGTGCGCCGTTCCCGCACATCTCTGCCTCGCTCCCGTCCGAGTTAAAAAACTGCCATCTAAAATCCACTTCCGGGTCATTCTCTATGAAAATGAAGCCGTCGGCCCCTACCGATAGCTTTCTACGACAGGCGAGGCGAATAAGATCACGTGATTTTGCGGCATTCAGCTTCTGGTCGCGATTGTCTACCAGGATGAAGTCATTGCCGCTGCCGGTCATTTTGAAAAAGTGAATGCGCTCCATATCTTCTGCTTTCATTGTTTCCCGAAACTCCCAGACCTACACAAAATCGGGAATCCGCTCGTGTTTGGTAAGATCCTGCCAAGTTTCCCGTTCTCTAATGACGTAAAACCGGTCATCTTTAACGAGGATTTCAGCCGCTCTCGGTCGCGAATTGTAATTGGAGCTCATGGTGAAGCCATAGGCGCCGGCGCTCATTACGGCCAGATAGTCGCCGGCCTGGACTGTAGGAAGGCTCCGGTCTTTGGCCAGAAAGTCGCCCGATTCGCAGATGGGTCCCACCACGTCAACAATTTCGCTTTCTTGATTGGTTTTCCGCAGGGGCTGAATGTGGTGATAGGAGCCGTAGAGACTGGGCCGGATCAGATCGTTCATAGCCGCATCGACGACCACGAAGTTTTTACTGGGTGTTTTTTTCGTATAGAGCACCTGGGTGATCAGAATCCCTGCGTTGCCCACGATAACGCGGCCGGGCTCGAAAATCAAGGTGCAAGGCAAGTCCTCCAGTTGCTGCAAAATGGCCTGAGCATATTCCCTGGGGTGTGGTGGTGCTTCCTGATCGTATGTGATGCCGAGTCCACCGCCGAGGTCAAGATATTTGATGTCTATTTGGAGATCTTTTAGACGCTTTATCAGCAAGCATAAGCGCTGCAATGCATCCACGAACGGGGTGATTTCGGTCAACTGGCTTCCAACATGGCAGTCCACACCCACAATTTCAATGTTGTCAAGCGACTTTGCCCGTTCATATTCTTTCAATGCACCATCAATGTCGATACCGAATTTATTCTTTTTCAGCCCGGTGGAGATATAGGGATGAGTCTTGGGGTCGACATCCGGATTGACACGCAGTGCGATTCGTGCTTTGCGTCCGACTTGTCCCGCTCGCTTGTTGATGGCAGCCAGTTCCTGGGAGGATTCGATATTGAAAAGCAAAATGTCTTCTTTGAGAGCATAATCTATTTCTTCCGGGGTTTTCCCAACTCCTGAGTAGCAGATCCGATCGGCGGGAATGCCCGCCTGTCGTGCCCGAAACAGCTCACCCCCTGAGACAATGTCGACTCCCCCCCCAAGGGAGCCGAAAAGCTTCAGGATGGCAATGTTCGAGTTGGCCTTGGCTGCAAAACAGGTCAGATGCGGCACATCGCTGAACGCTTCATCAAAAACTTTAAAGTGGTGCATGAGGGTTGCATGGCTGTAAACATAACAGGGGGTTCCCACGTGTTGCGCTAACTGAGCCAGAGGCAGATTCTCGCAGTAGAGCTCATTTTGCCGATAGTGAAAATGGTGCATGTTTCCCTCGATCTATTTGATTCGAAAGATTCTCGTGAAGTGGACGCCTAACTGAAAAATGCCGGCATTCTATTGAAATTGCAGGCTTCTGATCTCAACCCATTTTGAGAGAAGTCCTTCGGCATGGGAGGGATCGACTCCAACTGCAGAGACCGCATAGAAATACAGCACGTTGGGTTTTGCCGAGCCGTCGATATAAAGCGGGTCTTGAACGGGGTCTGCAGTCAACCGGGTAATCTCTTTTCCTTCGCGGCGATAGACATGATAGCCTTTGGTCTCTCCGTCGCTTTTGGTCCAATGGATCTCCAATACCCCCTTAGCCGGAATAGCCCAAACGGTATTCGGCGGCGGGGGCGGCAAAGCGCCCGGAGCCTGAACATGGACGATTGGTGAGGGCTCGCTCCAAATAGGAGTGCCTTCAAACAGCAGAACAGAGAGCACTCGATAATCATAAACCGCGTTTGCGGCAACTGCCGGATCAAAGAAGCTGTTACCTCTAACGGGTGCCGGAGAGATAACTTCCCAGGAGCCATTCAAAGCGCGTCGCTCGATATTGAACTGCGGTTCGTCGGCAAGCGGTTTTCCCAGTATGTTTTTTTTGGGAATCTTCCATTGCAGAAAAATGCCTTGGTCTTGTTTGGCTGCAGTGAAGTCAGCCGGCGGCTGCGGCGTAGTCATGACCTTGCCAATGACCGGATTTGAAAAAGACAATTCGCGTCCCTTCTTATTCTGGATGCCGATCTGATACCTGTAGGCATGAGCCGGCAAAACACCTGCATCAACCAGCATCAGCTTGTTCTCCTTCATGGAAGCCGGTTCGGGATAGGCAGGGTCAATGAGCTCGATGGTCTCCTGTTCAGGGGCAGGACATTCAAGACAGTTACGCTTATCCCACGGCACCTCTGATTTCATAACGGCGAATCGGTAGTCAGAGATAACCGTCGACTTTTCCTTTGGACTCGGAAGGGTCCAGCTGAGCTCGATCCCCGTTCCTCGGACGTCGGCTTTTAAGTCTTTGATCTCTGGAGGAGGCTCCTGCACGATCGGCTTGGGAAAAGTACGTCTCCCGCAAGAGGAGGAAAACACCGCGATTAACACCGTTGCTATTATACAGGAGAATCTAAACATTGACTGTTTGCTCATATTCATGTGAAGGAATTGCCCTCTTATTTATCTGAAGCCCAATGGGCCGCCAGTTCTGGTTTCTTTCTGCTCTTTCTCGAATGTCTGGCACAGGCTGTCCGTTAATGCATAATCCAGCTTCCACCGCGTGGTACCGCTGCAACAAGAGCCGCTGTGATTTTGCTCGGTGAAATAGCAGATTATCGCCGGTTTTCAAGAAACCTGTTTTTCGTTATTCCGACCTAGTCTTTCATTCAAGGATTCCTGTTTTGCCTGCAGCGCCGTTTGGGCCGTGTGAATGGCTTTTCGGACGCAGGAGGTGGCTGTTCCTCCCGCCGAGACGCGCTGGTCTACGGCCGCTGCGAGGTCCAGAAGTGAAAAGACATCCGCATCAAAAGCCTTGTGGAAGGTCCTCAGCTCCTCGAGAGTGCAGTCCTGGAGCTTTTTGCCGTTTTGAATGCAAAACTGAACAATTTGTCCAACTGCATGATGGGCTCTGCGGAACGGTACCCCTTTGCGAACCAGGTAGTCGGCCAAATCGGTGGCAAGGATAAAGCCCTCGCTGGCCACTTCCACCATGCGCTGACCGTTGAAACGGATCTCGGGCAGCAATTTTGCCAGCAGGCGCACGGTGTTTAGAACCGTATCGGCGGTGTCGAACACAGGCTCTTTGTCTTCCTGCAGATCCCTGTTGTAGGCAAGCGGGAGCGCCTTGGTGAGCGACAATAACGACATCAAATTACCAAATACCCGGGCGCTCTTGCCTCTCATCAGTTCGGGCACATCGGGGTTCTTTTTTTGCGGCATTATGCTGGAGCCGGTGCAAAAGGCGTCGCTTATCTCGATGAATGCAAATTCCGCGGTGGACCAGATGATCAACTCCTCAGCCATGCGGCTCACATGGGTCATGAGTATTGCCGCGGCCGCACTGAATTCCATCAAGTAATCTCGATCGCTGACGGTATCGATGCTGTTTGCACTGATTTTGGGAAAACCGAGATATTTTGCCGTCCATTCCCTGTCAATCGGGAAAGTTGTTCCGGCCAGCGCTGCGCTTCCCAAAGGAAATACATTGGTGCGATCGTAACAGCCGGCGAAGCGCTCATCGTCTCGCTCGAACATTTCGTAATAGGCCATCAGGTGATGAGCCAGCAGAATCGGCTGGGCGTGCTGCAAGTGGGTATAGCCGGGCATAATGACATCCAGGTTTTGTTCGGCCAGGGCAACCAGCACATTCTGCAAGTCCAGCAGCAGAGCGCGAGCTTGTAACACCACATCGCGCAGGTAAAGGCGCATGTCCAGGCAGATTTGATCGTTTCTGCTTCTGGCCGTGTGAAGCTTGCCGCCGACCTCCCCAACCCTTTGGATCAGGCGCTGTTCAATGGCCATATGGATATCTTCCTGAAATGTCTCCAAGGGGAGCTTGCCACGTTCAATCTCCCTTTGGATCTCCCCAAGGTGTCCCACAATAAGGGACGCTTCGTCATGCGAGATGATCTTGCATTCTGCCAGCATTCGACAGTGGGCTATACTGCCTTCTATGTCGTAACGGTAGAGCCTGTTGTCAAAATGAATCGAAACCGAGTAGTCTTCCACCAGCTTGTTGGTAGGTTGATCGAAGCGACCCTGCCAAGGCTTTTCTGCCATATAGTGAATCTCCTTGGGGAATGCAAAAGTCCGTTGTTCCATTTTGTAGCGCAGGACTTCAGCCCTGCCGGCCAACTACAGGGCAGAAGCCCTGCGTAGATATCTTTTTTTTCCCAATTCCCTGAAAGCGTTCCAGAGTAAATAGCGCATTATGCTGGTTCTTCCAAAAAAACTCCATCGAGAATCTCAACGCATCGATCAATCTGTTGTTTCTCCACAATAAGCGGTGGAACGAAACGAAGGACAGTGTCATGGGTGCAATTGATGATCAGGCCTTTCTGCAGGCAGGCTTCCACCAGCTTCTGTCCGGGCAAAGTGAGCTCCACGCCCACAATCAGGCCTCTTCCGCGAATTTCCTTCATGACTGAATGCCTGGCCTGCAACTCTTTGAGACACTGCTGCAGATAGCTCCCACTCTCCCGCACCTTCTGAAGAAAGGCCGGTTGAGAGATTATCTGCAAAACCCTCAATGCAGCAGCTGTTATCAACGGCGTTCCGCCGAAGGTGCTGGCGTGGGTGCCGGGAACAAAGGCTTGAGCAACCTCATCGGAAGCCAGCATGGCACCAATGGGCAACCCGTTGCCCAACGCTTTGGCAAGAGTCATAATGTCAGGGGCGACTCCTTCCTGCTCATAGGCGAACAGAGTGCCGGTTCGTCCCATTCCAACCTGCACTTCATCGAAAATGAGAAGCAGGTCGTGCTTACGGCAAAAGGACCTGAGCTCCGCCAGGTAACCGGGGCGGGCAAGATTTATCCCTCCCTCGCCCTGAATCGGTTCGATCAGCACGGCGCAGGTTTTGTCGCTGAGTGCAGATTCGATGGCCTCTATTGAGTTGAAATCCACGAAAGTGAAGCCTTCGACAAGAGGCTCGAAGCCTTTATGCACTTTCTCCTGGCCGGTTGCCGAAAGGGTGGCCAGAGTACGGCCGTGAAAGGAGTCCTTCATGGTGATGACGTGGAATCTTCCCGGCCCGTAACGATCCCTGCTGTATTTCCTGGCGAGCTTGATGGCGGCCTCGTTGGCTTCGGCGCCGCTGTTGGCGAAAAAAACCTTGTCTGCGAACGATAGCCTGATCAGCTCAGCTGCCAGTCGAGCTTGCGGCTCAGTAAAAAAAAGATTGGATACATGCACAAGTTTCCCGGCCTGCTCGCATAAAACTTGAGTGATCTCGGGATGACTATGACCCAGATTGCAGACGGCGATCCCTGCCAGGAAATCCAGATATTCCTTGCCGGTTTCGTCCCACAGCCGACAGCCTTCCCCCCGCACAAAGAGCACCGGAAGGCGCGCGTAGGTGCTGCAGATGTTATTTTTGCAAACCGTTTTGACATCTTCCATAATAGAACCCGTTTCCAACCTTTCCGTTTATTTGCTGGGATTCTCTTTAATTTCGGTTCCGACTCCCGA
>Ga0209164_1004518_pt1 | contig 12403 bp, 8 predicted proteins | sample MTBNYHSulfiMetaG_FD_187458 | JGI IMG/M metagenome (GOLD analysis project Ga0209164, IMG submission 187458) | Enrichment culture microbial communities from rom New York Harbor, USA that are MTBE-degrading - MTBE-NYH (New York Harbor Sulfidogenic)... | ecosystem: Environmental > Aquatic > Marine >...
AATTTATTGAGTATATTATACCTTATACCCCAAGAGGGAGTGAAAAGAATGAAGTAACGCCTCCAAGCTTCCTCTTACTTCAGGAGGGGATAGGGGGAGTTACTTCTTCCTGATGGCACCCTGTTTAGGTGTATTCGAAGCCTGTGAGGCAGGGGAACACTGAGAGGGTTTTTCTCCAGCAAACAACCTCTGTTCCGGAAATCTTCAAGAAGCATGGATTCTGGTCGGAGAGCTTGAGAAAGGAAAAGATGAGTAATTCAGTGAAGCTTTTTTTTCACTGCGTTCTCAAGAAAGTCCTCAAAGGCAGTTATGCAGGTTCTGTCCCGATAAATACGATGCTTGCCTGAAGCAATCTTATCTGATATGTGTTGTCTCAATTCGCGATTTTTCGCAAGTTTTACTGCCAGTTCAATATATTCTCCGAGAGTGGATGCAATCGTATCTTTCATCCCCATCATGGCAAGAATTGCTGCACTATGCCGTCCACGCATTAATGTGCCGGGAAGAGTTATGACTGGCAAGTTGCAGGCAATGGCTTCAAACGTCGAGTTGCAGCCGGACCATCCAATACTGTCGAGATAAATGTCGGAAATGAGGTTTACCGCATGATATCTGATGATATCGAGACGCGGGAGAAAAACAATATACTCATCAGCATTCAATCCGCATCGACTGAATGCACTATTCATCCGCGAACGAAAAATTCCTGTAACATAGTCGCTGATGTCAGCGATAAAAATAAACTGACAATCACCGACCCGTTGAGCAATTGTTGGATATATCTCATCGTATTGAGGCAAGTACTTCATCAGGGCCTGACAGCAGAGATATATGACAGATCGGGGCCGAAGGTTGAAGCTTTCACGATTTGCCTCACGAGCCGGAATTTCCAGCGGGGTGTAATAGACGGACAGATTGGGCAGACGAACCAGCCTTTCTGTGTAATGATCCTGAGCATCATGAGGTTCCATAAGATCGCTGCTGAGAAAGTAGTCGATCGTTGGCAGACCTGATGTATCGGGATGTCCCCATGAAGTGCACTGAACAGGAGCGAGAGGCAATGCTGCAAGCCTCACGGCAATTGGGTCCATGCCGATTTCGGGATAAATTACTATATGAAGATTATCGTTTCGTATGCGTTTGCCCATATCTTCGAAGGAAGAGACGTCTTCGGCAAAGCGGTGAAAGGATTTTCTCGCGGCTTCAGTCTCTTCATCTTTCACTTTCCCGGTGGAATAGCCGAACAGGGTGAATCTCTGCGTATCAATATTTTCGATCCAGCCTTTAATGGGAATTTTCCAGTTGGAATGGGAACAAAAATAACCTGATACAATACCAACTTTTATCGGTTCGTCGGGCATAAAGGAACGCACAGGCCTTGATGCCCACTCAGGATATCGTAGCGCCATTATTTTACAGACAAAGTTGCCATAGATTTGTTGCAGCCCGCAGTCATTCAGTCCCTGGTATGCCAGATAATAAGGCTGCTGACTCCCAACGACGCTGGATGCAGCGTCAATATCGTCCGGACTGTCAAGCGAGATTATCTTTTGCAAGGTGACAAGTTCTTCAGAATAGCGGGTACGACACGTTTGTATGCTGTTCTCGTTCGGATAGTTCATTGGGATTTGTGAAAAACAATGGGCCCAGTGCGCTGCGATGAGATTGGGATCGAGATTTCCTGCTTTCTGGTAACAGTCCAGCGCATGGTCATTCTGCCCTTTTTCCCTGTAGATATTTCCTAATTTATAATGTGCCCTGGCATTCCGGGGATCAAGCTTTACCACTTCCTGATAACAATTTCTCGCATCATCCAGACCTCCTTTTTCTGTAAGTATATTTCCCATCTCGTAATATGCACCGGCAAAATCCGGGTTAAGGCTGAGGGCTTTTTGATAATGACGGAATGCTTTCCCGGAGTCCCCTTGTTCGTGAAAAATATTGCCCAGGTTATAATATGCTGCAGCAAAATTCGGGTTTAATTCCAACGTTTTCTGATAATGAGTGATCGCTTCATCGGACTGTTTTCTTCTTTGAAAAATGACTCCTAACGTATTATGTATATCAGCACAAAGAGGATCTAATTGCAGAGCTTTTTGAAAATGGCTTGTTGCTTTGTCAAGTGCTCCTTTTTCAAGGAATATAGCCCCGAGATTATAATGTGTCCCGGCAAAGTCGGGGTTTAATTCAAGGCATTTCTCATAACAGCTTATCGCTTCTTCAAGCCGTCTTGTGTCATACAGGATATTCCCCAAATAATAGTAGGCTTCCTCATTGTTTTTCATGACAGTTAGTATTTTTCTGAAGGTGCGTTCTGCCTGTTGCAATCTGCCTGCCTGATAGTACTCAACTGCCAATTGGAAAGTCTTATGAATGTTCATGTTTTGTCTCTGAGCATAGAGAATAAACTATTGTATCAGATTTAAGGATGAGGAACGCCCTCATGCCCCTAATACCTCAAGAGAGGATAAAAATCTCCCCCCCTCTTATTTTAAGAGGGGGGAGGGGGAGTTATTCGCTCTTCCGGATGGCGAACGCTACACCATAGCCCATTTCGGTATATTCGAAGCCGGTGAGGTAAGGGAACATGGAAAGGGCTTTTCTCCAGACGTTCAGGAGATAGGGATGTGACGGATGGGCGATGTCGTCGAAGGTAAGTATACCTCCCACGGACAGATGCGGGATGACATTCTTCAAATCATCAAAAGCCCCTGCTTCGGTGTGGTCACCGTCAACTGTGATCATATCGAAGGTTATCTCCGGATACTGTTTGAAAAAGGCAGGTATCGTCTCGTGGCTGTTTCCGTTAATGAAAGAGATTTTTCCGGTATGGCCGTGTTTGCCGAGTTCCGATTGCACGAATTGCGGTCCGGGGTTATCCATTCCTGCATATCCCTGCACCCACATATCAAAGGCAGCGATATCAACAGATGGACACCCTCTCGCAACCGTACAGACAGACCGACCGCGCCGTACTCCGATCTCAAGATAATTGCGGGGCTGGATCGTCTTTGAAGCAGCATAGAGTACATTGACGATATCAAAATAATACCAGTCTGAGCCAAATCGTTTAACGCATTCACGATAGAAGGCGTCGAGGTATTTGACATATTCATCAGTAGCGAGCAGTGAATGGAAGGCGAGTATCTCCTGCCAGGTTGCAGAGTTAGAAGCAATTCTTGCCAAAGTGCCGGGGTTAAGAATTACCGGACCAAAAAAGTTTTTGCTGTAATTGAAAATGCTGAAAATTTCTCTTTTCATGCCTAATTAGTAACCTTAAGTTTTATTTTCGACCGCTTTCTTAATATATAGAGAGGCCTTATCCAGATTATTATTTATTTTATGTTCATGAGCGATACGTAAAGCAGTTGTCGTAATCATTTTCTGGATGATCCCCACATATTTTGCATTGTTCTGGAAATGCAGTTTAAATATCTCATATGTTTCAAGAATATCCGTCAACTGTTCCGCTAAACTGCGGGAGTGCCATATTCCCTTATCATGTATCCGAAAACATGACATTGTCTCATGAAAATACCCGATATCACCAAACTGAGCATTTAACAAATGTAAGGGCCAATCTCCCATAGGGACAGTCCAATACCAGGGCGGAAATTCATCAAAGAGCTTGTTCCGAAAAAGAACGGAAGATGTTGGGAGAAAATTTTGGTATAGGAGGTCTTCAAGCGTGAAAAAGGGTTTATATATAGACGGGCCATACTTTCCTGATGGTACGTTTTGTGGTTCACGAATTGTATATGCATTATGAAAACAGATTGAACAGTGCGGGTTTTTTTCGAGGAAATCTGCCTGTTTCTGTAGTTTGTTCGGGACTGTCCAATAATCATCCCCAGGACAGATTGCTATGTATTTTCCTTTAGCATTCTTCAGTAAGTTGATAAAATTCCATCGTCCCGTCGGTCTCCCATTTATGTAAATAACATTTTTTCGGTCATTGAGAAATAACCGAATCTTATCAGGATATTTTTTGGCATATTCGATGCAAAGTTCCCGATTACCATCCTTTGAATCATCTTCGCCAATCAACATTTCATACTCGAAGTCAGTTTTCTGCATCAGGAGACTATCCAAACATTGCGATATGTATTTGGCATGATTGTATGTTGCGGTGCAAACACTTACTAAGGGAAAATTAATCATATAAAAATCTTTCCAGTATTGAGCCGCGCAGATCAGAATAGATTTTGTCTATTATATTTTTTGGTAATTCCTGTTTCCATTTGTCCTTGACCTTTTTATCTTTAAAAACAGAATATTCATTGTCTAAATGTTTTTTTTGAGACATCTCTAAAAAGGTTGTTGTCTGTGCATCAAGGCTTAGCCCTGCAAAGTCGAAAATTCTTTCTGTTTCCTGTTTTGCCGCATCGACCAAATGTTCATATCTTATAATATAGACTCTGTCAGAAAAAGCCTTGCTCAGTTCCAAGTATTTTTCTGTCAGATATTTCCAGTCATCGAACCCCCAGAATTCTTCCGGCCCTGTTTTCCTGCATTTTCCGGTTTGCCACTCTGTATCAGGATTTGCAGTTTGAGGAAATTCTTTCCGAGATTTCAGCCATGAGTTAATCGATCCGCAGGGATGGCGTACTATATAAATTATCTTCGGTTTGACGGCGGAATTGATAATCCTGTCTATCAGATTGTGATGCCTGTTTTCTTTTATGACTAAAACCCCGGGGGTTTCTTCTTTCGTGGAAAAAACAGGGAATTCTCCATTTGTTCTGCGATTCGTTTGATCCATAAATTTATCAACAGATGCATATACCTTTTCATAGAATAATTGCCAGTCTCCCTCAGAAGAATTTTCATTTACAAAATTTTTCAAAGCATAGGAGAATAACGGAGCCAGCTTAAACCTGACATCAGGGTGGCTGTCGAAAATCTGACTGAGCCAGTTCGTGCCGGAGCGGGGCATTCCAAAAAGCCATATAACCTTGAAATTTAACATGTCAATTTCCCATGAGAACCTTTAATTGTGTAATGTGATGTGTATAACGATTCATTTTTCTGACATTGAAATATAGTATAACTTTATCCGAATATTTTGGGCATATTCGATTAAAAACTATTTTGACTTAACAAAACTATTTTGACTTAACAAAGCTTTATTGTCATTAACAAATTATATGTTGTCCTTAATAACAATTTTTTAATTCTTCAGAGCATCAAGATATTCCTTCACAACGCACGGATGTTTCCACATAAGAACATCAATAATTGAAAGGTGTGAAATAAACTCGTAACCGGGACAATCGTATTTAAAATCAATTAAATTGGTTATGGTCAATTTAATGCCTGCGTCATAAAATTGTCTGTGATCAAACAATTCTGCCCCACCCGGTGGATTAATATATTCGCTTGCACCTAAAGCTTTTGATATTTCAAAAGCCCAATCGCCCGGTTTATTGATGGGGCCAATTGGTTTGTTGAATTGTGAAAAATAAATGTAATTAAAAGAAATCTGCAGATAATTACAAATCATTTCTAAAATATGAACATTAAACTGGGTAAGATATGGAGATGGATTTTCGAGACTCTTTTTAATAAGCGACATGGTTTGTTGGAAAAAAGGGGCTTTTTTCTTATAATGCGCAATTTGACCTAGGATACGAGTTTGCAAACCACCAGCATTAGCTATCTCTATTTCTATTAACGGTGTAACTTTAGAGTGTTTTTTTAATGGGACTATAATATATTGCCAGCCTGTTTTTGGATGCAGAATTCTATTGCGATTTATCCAGCTATGTCTGATGTACTGAGGTGTATCAAACACAACCCATTGATCTGCCCGGTTTATCAAATCAAAGTATCCCAAATACGGGAAAAAATAGGGTTGCATTATCCCAATTTTCATTTTACGTGGAAAAGTCTTTCTCGAATGTCAGAAGCATGTTCGTGTATATAAATTACAAGAGTGCTGATTGTATGAATGTCTTCCATAGTGATCAATTGCCCTGAAGGAAATTGTATGACCTTTGAGCAAAGAATATCCGTATTCGGAAGACTATTCAGAAAATGAGGATATTGTTCATTATAGGGTGGGCAGCGATGTAATCCAGGTGCAAAGTATTTGCGGCATAAAATATTTTCGGCCTTCAGGATATAGACTAATTCATCCCGAGAGATACCAAAAGCTTCATGGTCAACTTCCGCCACTACATATTGATAATTGCTCTTTTCGTCAGACTTGACGGAAATGAACTTGAATCCGGGCAGGATTTTTAAATGAGAGATATACCTTTCAAACCGGTCTCGATTTAGCTGACTGTTTTTATCATAATCCTCTAAACTTAATAACGCCAGCGCAGCCTGGGCTTCAGACATCCTTCCATTGCTAGTCATAATGTTAGGGTATACGGTACCCCTTATTCCATAACTGCTGCGGATATTACGCAGTCTTTCCGCTAAATAATCGTTATTGGTAGAGATGCATCCTCCCTCCGCCGCGTTGATCACTTTTGTGCCGTGAAAAGAAAATATTTCCATATCACCGAAACTCCCTGCGGGAATATTATTGCAGGTAGATCCGAAAGCATGTGCCGCATCGAAATATAAATGAATGTTTTTCTTCGCTGCAATTTGACTTAGCCCTTCTATATCGCAGACGTTACCCCAGAGATGTACGGCCAACACAGCACTGACCGAATCGTCAAGTAATGGTTCAACCAACTCCGGAGTAATGTGATGGGTTACAGGATTCACATCACAGAAAATTGGCTCAATGCCAGCCCACGTTAATGATTGAACGGTTGCAGCAAAAGTAAAAGCAGGCACGACCACCTTCCCATGAAGTTCAAGTGCTTTGGCGGCTATCAAGAGAGCTATAGTCGCATTGGTTGTGCATATAGCATGTTTCACACCTAGCATATTGCATAGTCGTGCCTCCAATTCCTGAACCAGAGGTCCGTGGTTAGTATAATAGCGGCGTGCGAAAATACCTCGAAATGCAGACTCAAACCGCTCCCATTCCGCAAAGTTCATTTGACCCACAGGTAAAGGAGAGTCAAAGGTCGGTTTACCACTAAATACAGCAAGGGAGGATATATTTCTTTTCACTTGACCTCCTCAGCCGCAAAGTGTTTTTGGAGTTCCATACCATGGTCGTGCAGAAAGGCAAGGATGTCTACTGCCAAATTTACATCTTCCACGCTTACGAATTCACCGCATGGCAGCAACATGTGGTTTAAAGATAGTGGCTCAGTGATATGTAGATTGTTGCACATCTTCTGTTTGTATGGCGTGTCTTTTTTGTGAAGCGGTGGATAGTAATACGGCCTAGCCAACAGATTCTCTGCATGTAGAATCTGCAAGGTGTGTTCACGGGACAGAGGCCAGGAATTATCAAGTTTGACTAAGATGTTCTTAAAACTGCGTTTTTCCCGCTCATCATATGGAACGATATCAACCCCTTCAATATCGGCGAGACGTTCCTTGTAGGCCATATAGCGTATCTTATTGCTGGTAATTTGCGAATCTATTTCATCAAGACATGCCAAGGTCATAGCGGCATGTACTTCGTTCAGCTTAGCATTAAGTCCAAGCCTTACAATAGTATCTCTACCAGAAAAACCAAAAGATCGACCCTTCCTTAGTCCTTCTGCCAGTTCTCCATCATTGGTAGTAAGATAGCCACCTTCGAACCCATTGAGCAATTTGCTCGCGTGTAAAGAAAAAACTTCTGCTTGCCCGAAAGAACCAATCATCTTTCCCTTATATGAGGCGAGAGATGCTTCTACGGAATCAAACAATAACGGTATATTGTACTGCTTAGACAACTGTTCCAAGCCATTTATATCGCATAGATTGACTATGGGATGTACGCCTAGAATAAGAGTCGTTTTTTTGTTAATACAGGGTTCTACAGTCTCTGCTGTCATCCCTAGTGTATTTGTATCAACATCACAAAAACTTGGTACAAGTCCTGCCCATGCTGCGATATCAGCCATTCTGCGATATGTCAACGAAGGCATGATAACTTCTGCTTCACCTTCATTTATTCCTTTAATATGCATATCATATATCGCAAGCATTAATGCCATGAATCCGCTGCAAAAGGTTATACAATATGAAGTTTCATGCAAAGTTGCCAAGCGAGCCTCTAGCTCTTGCACTAATGGACCGTTGTTTGTGATACGTCTGTTCTTATAGATTCGTTTGCTATAATTCAAGAAGTTCTCAATATCCGGCTGCACTAAATTGGATGTTGAACGAATTTCCCAAAAAGCTTTTGGGCCGCCAAACAATGCCAGGTCATCGATATTCCGCTTTATCATCTTATATCTATGATTAGTATCATTATGCTTTAGAAGTTAACCGCGCCGCAGTATTACATCGTATCGATAGTGAGCGGCGCAGAAATCATTGGGCATTGTACGAAACTCCGATTCCCACCCCGTTTCTTTAGCTATCTCATTAAACTCAATCTTTGTGCGCCAGATGCCGAGAGGACTTGAGTGGACATTTGCCAAGGCAGAATAATCAATTTCCGGCGGATAGAAAACATCTATTTTCTCCTTGTCCGGCAGATTGCCGATAAGAAAGGATTCTACATTAACAAAGCGTTTGCAAATAAGCGTAAGAACCTCTTTAGCAATATCGTGGGGAAGATATTGGAATGCTCCGTAACATAAGACTTTGGTAAAGCGATGAGGCTCATTTTCAGACCTGACGTAGTCCAGCATATCAGATTCAGCAAATATATAAGCTGGTTCTTGTTCAAAATTATTTTTAGCTATAGAGATAAGATATTGAGAATGATCAACGCCAAGCACACTGGCACAAAGAGGAAAAAAATATCTAGATAATGCTCCGTTACCGCAGCCGAGATCGAGGAGAATATCGGTTGCAGCGAAATGTAACCCATCGCAAATAGCATTTACTATCATGTTTATTTGATCTTGAGAAAAGACTTGGCCTTTGACGGTTCGTTTTACTTGTCCCCAGAAGTCATCCGGCGCGCATGTCTTTGGATACTCCTTGTACAGCCAATCTGCATTATTTTGTTCCATTAAATTTCCTAACAATCTCTTTGAGAAAACTTATTCCAAAAAGACCCCTTCAAACGAATATGATAAATACAATTTTTTTTATACTTTCTGCTTCACTTTCCGCGATAACCGGAGATAACTAATAACGAAGCAGGAAGTTAATGCTATGAGTATAAAAGCATGCAAATAGCTATGGTTCGACAGGCTGATGCACGGTAATTTGTGAATTGTAAGTTGCTGGTTTAACTCAAACCATAAGGTGTAAAAGCCAATGGCTAGACTCATAATGCAGAATGATTATCAATATCTACAAGAGACATTGAAAATAGTAGTCCGGTTCGGGTCATCTTTTTTTGTCGTGCTAATCGCCGATATTGATAAACTATTATATAAATCTTTTTGGATAAAAGACAAGTTTTGAATATACAAAGTCATGCCTTTTCCTAAGCTTCAATAAAAAATTCCCAAGAACTTCAAATAAAACAATTTTACGTTTATGTTAGAAGCATGCACTTCGAAAGATATGCAGGCAAATCAAGAGTCCAGTATATGAATCATTCAAGGTTATTGGTGGCAAAATTACTCGGGTCGAAGTAAAGATTTTGTTAGGTATGAACTCCAATATTGAATTCAATAATATTAAGTTTGCGCTGAATTAGGAAAAAAATCGAAAGAGTGATATGGTTTTGTGATATTTATGTATGCTTGTTGCTCAACGATTTTTCATCATATCCCAGAATTCTTAATGCTACGCCCAATATTGAATTACATCATTTCCCGTTCTTATTTTGATATTATTAAAATTCCGAATTCCAGGTAATCCAGGAATCACCGTTCCAGTTGGTTTTGAGCATTGAGTAGTATTCGAGTTTAAGCCAATCGTCAGAGCGGGCAATGGTGGAAACCCTTATTTCATCGATGGTGCCATTGTATGAAAAGACAGAGTCATCTGGACGCAATTTTCCGAGATACACATTTTGGTTTGTACTTTGCATAGTGCCGTTATAACTTCCGGGTGTTCCAATCTGCGTTCCATTCTTGTATAGGCTCAGGCTGCTGCCGTCGGCTTTCGCAGTGAGAGAGAATGCCTCATTTGCAACAAATGCATTACCTCCGGATCGTGTCACGGCCTGAGTGCCATTTGATTGCATGACGGTAAACGTAATTGATTGTGCTGGTTGGCCATTTGCAGAATTGTCATATGTCAATAAGAGATACTGTCTGGCAGAGCCAGCTGCCCACTTTGAAAAAACCGTAGTACCGGTAGAAACAAATGATGCTGGCTTTTGTACGTAGGCACTGATAGTCATTGTGGAGGTAAGGTTCAGGACGTTGCCAAAATTTATATAGGCAGAGTTTCCATTGAAATATCTGCCCCTTCTCATCTGTCCTAGTATGTCAATAGTATTGGCATCTGTGCCGTTACTATTGCCCGTAGAATCGACGGCCTCCGGCGTAGATCCTGCCCAGGAGTTGTCACCAAGATGCTGAACCAATTGAAAATTCGCATCCCAAACCTCTGTTTTATTATCTTGATCTGAACTATTCGGGTCATTCCCATAGGCCACACAGACCATATTGCTGTTCGGAGCATTGCCTGCAATCGTCGGTACTTTTACCCAATAAATAGCTTCTTCTGAACCCGGCGTCGCGTTGTAGTATTCGACTTCATAGGGTAAGACCGTGGTTTGGTCGGAGGCAAAGAATTGCACTCTCTTGCCGCTCACATTCCATGACCCAAAGAAATGCGTCGTTTCCGTACCGTCAAAGTTAGGGTTCGTGCAGTTGGGGCAGATATGGACTGCTATGGGGAAATCCGATTGTGTGCTGGAAATATTCGCCCCTGTTACAGTCGTATCCCCATTCAGACATTTTGCATAGCTGAATCCCCCTGGTACCGGTGGTGCCGGATCGAAGCTGGCTGTAACAATGGTGTTTGCATTTACTGATAGCACGCATTGTCCTGTGCCTGTGCATCCGCCGCCTGACCAAGCAGCAAAGACTGAGCCGGCATCAGGCGTAGCCGTAAGTGTGACTGTAGTGCCTGCATCATAATCCGCACTACAGGTAGCTCCACAGTCTATGCCTGCCGGAGCGGACGTGACCGTGCCGGTGCCAGTGCCGCTCGGTGTAATGGAAAGGGTGTATTGGGGTGGTGGTGGCGGTGGAGTACCACTATCTATTTCCGCATTCCAGGTAATCCAGTTGTCACCGTTCCAGTTGGTTTTGCGCATTGAGTAGTATTCAAGTTTAAGCCAGTCGTTCGAACGGGCGATATTGGAAACCCTTATTTCATCGATGGTGCCATGGTATGAAAAGACAGAGTCATCTGGACGCAATTTCCCGAGAAACACATTTTGGTTTGTACTTTGTATAGTGCCGTCATAGCTTGCGAGAGTTCCTAATGATACTCCATTTTTATATATGCCTAGGTTGTCGCCGTCAGCTTTAGCGGCAATATAGAATGCCTCATTTGCAAAATATGCATTGCCTCCGGATAGTGTCTTGGCTTGTGTGCCATTTGATTGCATGACAGTAAATACAATGGATTGTGCTGGTTGGCTATTTGCTGGAGTGTCATAAGTTAATAATAGATACTGTCTAGCCGATCCAATTGCCCACTTTGAAAAAACAGTAGAACCAGTGGAAACAAGTGATGCCGGCTTTTGTATATAAGCACTAATAGTCAGTGTAGAGGTAAGGTTCAGGACATTACCAAAGTTTATATGGGCAGAGCTTCCGTTAAAATATCGCCCCCTTCTTATTTGACCTGCGATATCTGTAGTATTGGTATTGGTGCCGTTACTATTACTTGTAGAATCAACAGCCTCCGGTGCAGATCCTTCCCAGGAGTTGTCTCCAAGGTGTTCCACCAGTTTAAAGTTTGAATCCCAAACCTCTGTCTTATCCTCCTGATCTGATCCATTCGGATCATTCCCATATGCCACGCAGACCATATTGTTGTTGGCGTTATTGCCTGTAACAGTTGGTACTTTTACCCAATAAATAGCTTCTTCCGAACCCGGTGTTGCATTGTAGTATTCGACTTCATAAGGTAAGACCGTGGTTTGGTCAGAGGCAAAGAATTGGACTCTCTTGCCGTCCACATTCCACGAGCCAAAGAAATGTGCCTTTTCAGTAGCGTCAAAATTAGAATTCGTGCAGTTGGGACATATATGCACTGCCACTGGAAAATCTGTCTGTGTGCTTGCAATATTCGCCCCCATTACGGTCGTATCCCCGTTCAGACACTTCTTGTAGCTGTATGCACCCGGAGGTGCTAGGTCAAAAGTGGCTGTGACAGAAGTGACATCACTCATTGTTACCATGCAAGTGCCTGTGCCGGAGCATCCACCCTCTGACCAGCCGGTGAATATTGAGCCTGAATCAGCAGA
>Ga0209164_1004520_pt1 | contig 12399 bp, 8 predicted proteins | sample MTBNYHSulfiMetaG_FD_187458 | JGI IMG/M metagenome (GOLD analysis project Ga0209164, IMG submission 187458) | Enrichment culture microbial communities from rom New York Harbor, USA that are MTBE-degrading - MTBE-NYH (New York Harbor Sulfidogenic)... | ecosystem: Environmental > Aquatic > Marine >...
CGGCGTCAGTTGAGACCCTGAGATCTGCCTTTGGCAAAGATAATGTGTGAACCGCAATATTTGATTTTGGACTGAGCTCCGTTCACACATCTACAGAAAGCCGAAGAACCTCTTTGGCACCCCACAACCAAGGGGGTCGCAACGAAGCAATGAAATACTGAGGATATATCGGGTAAGATACTATGTTTATCCTGTCTTCTGACTCCTGACTGTTGTAATCTCAGGTAGAAGTCCCTTAACGCTCCAGCAGTTCGCCGAGATCTTTAACCACAATATCGGCACCGTTCTCCTTAAGCTCTTCAGGATTTCCATTTTGGTCGACACCGATCACCATGCCGAATCCGCCTGCGCGAGCCGCCTGAACGCCGGAAATTGCGTCTTCCACCACGACCGCCCGCCCGGGTGCGACACCAAGCATTTCTGCGGCCTTCAAAAAGGTGTCGGGCGCCGGCTTTCCCGGCAGCTTCAGTTGATCTGCCACCGTTCCATCGACCCTGGCGTCGAACAGATGCTCGATATCGGCGGCCACAAGCACCCTTTTGCAGTTCTTGCTGGCGGAAACCACAGCGGTCTTGAGACCTTGCTTTCTCAAATACTCAATCACGGCGATGGAACCTTTATATACGGTGATCTGCTCGGACTCGATGACATCTTTGAACATGGCGTCTTTGATCTTGCCGAGTCCGGTGATCGTATCGTAATCGGGAGGCCCTTGGGGGTCGCCAAATGGCAGCTGGATTCCACGCGAGTCCAGAAAACTGCGGACCCCGTCATAGCGCAGTTTGCCATCCACGTGTTGTTTGTAGTCGGTGGCGATATCGAAGGGTTCAAACTCACGCCTGCCGGCCTCTTTGCAGCGGTGCAAAAATTCGTCGAACATATTCTTCCAGCACCGGGCATGAATCGAAGCCGTATCGGTTATCACCCCGTCCAGGTCGAAAAGGACCGCATCAAAGCGGGCTTTGCCTATTATTTCATGCAAGTTCGCCTGGGTCATTGCAGACCTCCCGGTTTGTAGATTCCTGGTGAAGCACTGGGAGCTTGTCCGAGAATACGCCTTCATGTAGCGCAGCCCTTCAGGGCTGCCAGTCCAGGCAGGGCTAAAGCCCCGCGCTACATATTGTGGCTCATCGCGGATTAGCGTGATCGTGTCGCTCTGCAGCCGTTTGCCCTGAGGTATCGAAGCCTGCCCTGAGGTACCGAAGGGGGCAACCCATCCGTTCGTGCTTCGATACCTCAGCACGAACCGAGTGCGTAAATCACGGTAATCCGCGATGAGCCCATATTGTCGGACAGTCTCCTAGGCAGTGAGCAAATTCCCGCATACTTTCTTCGTCATTCCCGCCGAAGGTTGTCCCCGCAGACTTTCGAGCGAGGACTGCGCGGGAACCCCTCAGTCCGACTCGCTGCTCTGCGTTGCAGCAAAGCGGCCGGCTTTTGCGATTTCCGCAGTTGCCAACCGGTAGCTTTTGCTCAGTCTCTCCATAAAAGCCTCGTCGACAGGTCCTTTCCAATTGCGCACCTTTTTAAAACGCTTGGGGATGGCTATCTGCGAAGGATCGTAGCCGCACTCAAATTTCAGGCGCCAGCGATTTGCCTGGACCTGTTTGGCCTGCCGGGAAATATTGCTCGCCATCTTTTTTAAGCCTACGGAGCTCAAGCATTCCTGCAGTCTCTCTTCGGTGTAAACATTGCGGGCGAACAAACAGGACACCATACAGGTGAGCTGCACTCGCCGTCGTTCTTCTTCCAGGAAAAATTCGACGGCGGCCCATTCGTTCTTCCCGGCCGCCTTTTGATCGAAGCCGTAACCTGCGCTGTCCAGATGGGAGTGGCGCAGTCCGTAGGCCTGCGAAACAAAAAACGCCTCGCCCGTTGCATAACCGGCCATTTCCTGGCCGAGCACACAGGCGAAATCTTCTCCGCCGTAATGCTTTGCGGCAGCCAGTGTGCCCTGCCCAAGAAAATGATAAAACTCATTGGCTCGACCACCCAGCTGCCGGATAGCCTGCTGGTAGCCTTTGGCTTCACCAAACTTAAGCGGATAGAGGGTCTCCCGTTCGGTGATGTGCCCTCGATCCAAAGCTTCGGTGGCCCAGGCGAGGGCAACACCGGCGCTGATGACATCCAGTCCCTGGCGCTCCATTTCTTCCAGCAGCATGAGTACGTCGCCGGCCTGCGTGACTCCAAGCATGGAGCCGGCAGCAAAAATGGGCTCATGATCGTAGGAAACCTGGCGATAGATATATTCATAACCGCTGGCGAAATTTTCCCTCAGCAGTCCGACGTGGATGCATCCAACCGGGCATCCGGCACAGGCCGTTTTACGCAAGAGCAGCTCTTCGGCAAAGCGCTCTCCGGAAATCTGCACCGCCGCGTCATCATGGGTGGTCTGCATGTTCCGCCACGGGACAGCCTGCATTTCGTTCAGCGGAATCATGTTCTCCGGGGTGCCGAGGTCGTGGTACTTGCGCATGGCCGAGGAGTCGGTGATCTGCCGGTAAATGGTTTTGTACAAATTTCGATACTCTTTTCCTTGTGAGAGATCGAGATTGCTGTCCCCGATTACGATGATCCCCTTTAAATTCTTTGCCCCCATGATGGCGCCGCCTCCCAGGCGGCCAAAATGGCGATACGTGTCGACGTTAATGCTGGCATAGGCCACTTGCTTTTCCCCGGCTGGACCAATCCGCAGGATACTGCGGTGGCCGGAATGCCCTTTATATATCTTTCTAAGCCATTTCCCGGTCGCCAGTACATCCTGGCCCCAGAGATAGTGGACGTCTCGAACTTCCATCCTTCTTGCGCCGACGATGAGGCAGGATGGCGTCCTGGCGGAGCCTCGAATCACCATGGCGTCGTATCCGGCGAACCGCATGGCCATTGCCAGCCGGCCGCCGGCATGGCTTTCAGCATATTGCTGATGGTAGGGGGATTTAAAGGCCAGCACGACCTTGCTCATGAGAGGAAAATATGCGGTCAGCGGTCCAATGGCAAAAATCAAGGGCTGTTCGGGATCGTCCGCGGGCAGATCCTTTCGACCGTAAGCAGCAAACAGTTCCGCTCCCAGCCCGCTGCCTCCCAGTGCCTGTGTAGGGTCTCCGAAATGAATCAGATCGCCCTTTTGTTCGTCAAGATCTACCAACAAGATGCGAAAAGTATCTTCACCCATCAGCTTTTTTTCCGTTTGTGGTATCGACCATTTCAAGGCAGCTGTGAGGGCAGAAAGGGACGCATCGCCCGCAGTGAATGCACACCACCGGGTAGCCGCTTTCCAGATCCATGTAAACGGCGTCAACCGGACAGGCCTGAGCGCATGAGCCGCAGCGAATGCAGGTTTCTCGTTTGACCTTGACTCCGCCTCCACGCCTCTGTGAGAATGCATCGGTGGGGCATGCTGCAACACAAGGTGCCGGATCGCATGCCAGGCAAAGCTGAGCTTCAAAGCCGGTGCTCAAACCTCCCGCCGAGTGGATTCGAATGCCCGCCCGCTGCCAGGATAGGCTGCTATGCACCATTCGAGCACAGGCCAGCGAACAGGAATAGCAGCCGATGCAACGTTCCATTCGAGTAGGTCTTAAAGCTTTCATAGATCATCCGTTCCTGCCGACAAGGCTTGCCGCTAAAGACTAAAGCTACTAATAATGACGTACACGGATCTGCGCAACCTCTCTTTGCCCAATTGCGCCACAATCTTGGAAGTCTCGCCTTGCTCAGAGTAGTACAAATTCCGAAGGGGGTCGGTCCATTTCGCTACTTTGTTAATGACCGAGTGCAGTATGGCATGCACCGTCGTTTTTGTGCAATGACCTGCTGGCGACAAACAGATTTGTCCAATCGCTGCCACACATGGTATATGGAAAAAATTGAGGAATGAACAAAATCCGGGAAGGAATTTGCAGGGCAGTGATGACATCCGACGTTTTGGCCTTGCACCGACTAAAAGGAGGAGCCATGAAACGCTTTAAACTGCTTGGAGCGCTGGTTGTTTTTCTTTTTCAGGTATTCGCGTTGGGGGCGAAGGCTCAGGATTTTGAAGTGAAGCAGCGCCTTGTTGAAGTCCCGGCCGATGGTCTCAACGCCATACTCGGCACGCAAACCCTTGATCCTCAAAAGCTGGGGAGCATATCCGAAAAGCTTTTTGCCCAGCCGCTTGAGGACATGATGCAAAAAGCCGGCAGTGCAGGTGCGAGGCCTGAGGTGGGCGAGAACGTCTTTTATATTTCGGGGAAGAAGATGCGTGTCGATACCGCCGGTGTCGACGGCAAAATGAGCGGCATCATGCGTTTCGATGAGAAGAAAATTTATAGCATTATGTGGGCAAGCAAACAGTACACTGAGATTTCAATGGACACCATGAAGCAGATGCAGAAGCAGGCGGGCGAGGCTCTGAAGAACATGCCGGCAATGGAGGAAGCCCTGCAACAAATGCCCCCGGAAGTGCGCGCTCAAATGCAGGCCCGCCTTGGTGGATCATCTTCATCACGGGAACAGGTAAAGGTTACCAAAACGGGCCGTACGGCAACCGTCAATGGTTTTGATTGTGAGGAGTACCGAGCCGAAATGACGACGGCGGCGGCACAGCTTTTTGTCGCGCAAAAATATCCCGAAGTCAGAAAAGCCTTCGACGTTCTAATGAAAGAATTTGGAGGCTTTCAGGAAGTTGCGAACGAAGACGGAATGCCGGACGTCTTTAATAAGATCCCCAATGGCTTACCGGTGCTTGTGAAGCAGCTCGAACTGGATCCCTTCGGCATGGAGCCGGCTTACCACGTCACGGAAATACAGTCGATTACGGAAACCCGGCTTCCGGCTGACGCCTTTGAGCCGCCGGCAGGTTTCAGCAGAGTTGCCTTACCGGCGCAGTAGGCAGCGGCTTCCTGAGGATCAGGAGAGAACGAAGCCACGAAGGGATTTGAAACCGTAGCAATTTAAACCGTTATGCATTATTCGGGATCTGCTCTTTAGTACATTTCGCGCGGTTGGCCCGTTGCTGCAAGGACATTGCTCCAGAGTTTTCCGCACGGATCGATTCGCTTGCGGTGGGCGACAGCCATCGGAATCGGCAGATGGGTGAATTCGTTTTTCCAGAAGCCAACCACCATGTTCGTGCGCCCGGCCATCCCCGCATGTACGGCATTGTATCCGAGCAGCAGGCAAAAGACCGAATCGTGAGGATTGGCCGGCGTGCTTCTGATGGTATAGCTCGGGTCAATATATTTCAAAGTCACATCCATGCCGATTTTCTTGAAGTGGCCGGTTATGTGCTCCTTCAGGAACCGCCCGATATCCCCGAGGCGAATGTTGCCGGAAGCATCCCTTTCACCGCTTGCTTCCATCAAATCCTGGCCGGCACCCTCGCCTGCCACGATGACGGCATGTTGTCTTTCCTCCAGCCTCTTTTTTAGAGCTTTGAGAAGAGCTTCCAGTGAGAACCGGATTTCCGGTATCAGGCAGAAGTTGACCTCAGTGGTGGCCAGTGTTGCGGAGGCTGCTATGAATCCGGACTCGCGGCCCATCAGCTTGACCAGGCCAATGCCGTTCCACGCCCCGTTGGCTTCAGTGTTGGCTGCGTAAATAGCTTTAGTGGCTTCGGAGACAGCCGTTTCGAAACCGAACGACAACTGCACATTGGAGATGTCATTGTCGATGGTTTTCGGAATGCCGATAACGGCGATCTTCAGGCGACGTCTGGCGATTTCTTCGCTGATGGCCTGAGCGCCGCGCAGCGTTCCGTCTCCTCCGATGGTAAAAAGGATACCCACGTTCATCCGCTCCAAAGTATCAACCATTTCCGCCACATCCTGGGGGCCGCGTGAAGAACCGAGGATAGTGCCGCCCCGTTGATGGATGTGGCTCACCACATTCGGGTTCAGTTCCAAAGGAGTGTGACTCTTTTTATAAGTCAATCCTTCATAACCGTAACGAAAGCCAAAAACTGTCTGCACCCCGTAGTGGAAGTGAAGACTCAAGACGATAGCTCGAATCACGTCGTTCAGTCCCGGACAAATTCCCCCGCAGGTCACAATGCCGCATTTGAGCTTAGACGGGTCGAAGTAAATATTGTGTCTCGGACCCGCCATTTCAAAAAAGGGTGGCCGTCGGCCCGAGCTCAAGTATTTTTCGACTTCCATAAGATTAGAATGGTAGAGGACGTGCATATCGTTATCAATAAACTGAACGCCTGCCATAGGTGAAGGAATGCGGCATTCGCCTAATGTGGAGATGGAAAGATCGAATTTATTTTCAGGCATTGTTTCTCCCTACGAGACGCAAACCAGAACCATGCCTTGCGAAGTTGGTTCTCATTCGGCGGCTCTATAATTGATGGTTTAAACCGTTGCGCCGACCTCGGCGAACCGTGCGCCGGTCACCCTTCGACAGGCTCAGGGTGCCGCGCCTGCCGACTCAGGCCGCAAAAAATGTGGATTTCAGGACGGGAACCGGTTAACGATCGCATCGTATAATCCGGGCAAAGTGAGCTCCCTCACCCCGGGGACCGTCACATTACATTGGCAATCTGTGCGGGAACATCTTTCTCGAACTGGGTGAAGTTTTTCTTGAAATCCTTTGCCAACCTGGCGGCCCTTTGCTCGTAGCCCGCTTTGTCGCTTACGGCGTTGCGGGGATTTAAAATGTCGGCCGGTACGCCTTCGCAGCCGGTCGGAATTTTAAATCCAAATAGGGGATCGATCTCGAATTCCGCTGAATCGAGCCGCCCGGTGAGGATGTTTTTGACAATTGCTCTTGAGTAGGCGATCTTGATCCTCTCGCCTTCCCCATACGGTTTGCCGGCCCAACCGGTGTTCACCAGCCAGCATTTGACGTCGTGCTTCTTAATCTTTTCCATCAGTAAATTGGCATAAAAAGCAGGAGGAAGGGCCATGAAAGGGGCTCCGAAACAGGTGCTGAAGGTAGCTTGCGGTTCCTTAATGCCGATTTCTGTTCCGGCAACTTTAGCGGTGTAACCGCTGAGGAAATGATAAACCGCCTGTTCTGTGGAGAGCAGCGCGACAGAAGGCATTACGCCGAAGGCATCGCAAGTGAGCATGATGATGTTTTTCGGATGAGAGCAAACGCCTTCCCTGACGGCACTCTCGATGTGGGAAATGGGATAGGCGGCCCGGGTGTTTTCGGTCAGGGAATCATCTTCCAGGTCGATGCGCCTGGTGGTGAAGTCCATGCCCACGTTTTCCAAAATCGTGCCGAATTTCCTGGAGCACTCATAAATCTCCGGTTCCGCTTCCCTTGAAAGCCTTATGACCTTCGCGTAACAGCCGCCCTCAAAGTTAAAAACGCCGTCGTCGCTCCAGCCGTGCTCGTCGTCTCCCACTAACTTTCTATCCGAATCCGCGGACAAACTGGTTTTGCCGGTTCCGGACAAGCCGAAAAATATGGCGGCGTCTCCTGCTGCGCCCACATTGGCGGAGCAGTGCATGGGCAGGATTGCTTTTTGCGGATAGATGTAGTTGAGAATGGTGAAGATGGATTTCTTTATCTCACCGGCATAGCTAGTGCCTCCGATGATGACCAGCTTCCTGCCGAAATGCAGGAGGATGAACGCCTCCGAATTGGTTCCGTCCACCTCCGGGATGGCGTTGAACCTGGGAGCGTTGATCACGGTGTATTCGGGCTGGTGTTGCCTTGCTTCTTCCCTGCTTTTCATCTGAATGAACATGTTCCTGGCGAACAGGCTGTGCCAGGCTCTTTCGGTTATGATTCTAACATGAAGCCGATGGTCGGTTGCTGCTCCAGCGTAGCAATCCTGGATAAACAAGTCCTTGTTTTGGAAATAGGCCATCAATCGATAGAGAATCTGCGTGAACTTCTCTTCTTCGATTCCCCTGTTCACCTGACTCCACCAGACTTTATCAATGCTCGAGGGCTCCCTTACAATGAAACGGTCGTTAGGGGAGCGGCCCACATGGTGGCCGGTACGCACGATGATGGGCCCCAGGTGGGCGATATTGCCCTCTCTGCCTCTCACTATTTGTTCGTAGAGCTCGGGGGTCGACCGGTTCCAATGAATACTTCCAAGATTTTTTAAGCCACTCTCGGCGAGTTGGGATCGGAGCTCATCTTCTGAAATCATGTTTATCCTCCAGTTTGGTTATGCCTCCAGACTTTTTAAAACTTCCGCAGGGCTGCGGCGAAAATCCTGGTTCTGTGCCGATTTGCAGAAGAATTGGACAAACGATGGTGTCGATTTTTGCGAAGATCGGGCTCAGAATCACATATTTCGGGCCTGCTTTCAAGGTAATTGGACCATGATGAATTGGACTGCCATTGATGCGCTCCGCCGTGACTTTGCAAGCATAAGCGATAACCACGGCTATCCGGGCGAGAGACTGCTCGAGGTGCTTCCATGTGACAGCGATGTTGACGGAGCGTCTTTACCTCATCCACTTGCGAAATCGATTGAATGAACGCCTCACAAGACCCGTTATCCCGCTTTGCTCCAGAAAAACAGCTCCGCAGATCATAAGGTATGCGAGGGGCACGATGAGGAGGACTGCAAACCCCATCCATTTCATGTTTGCCTGCCTATCGGAAGAACAACCTCCCAGCACGCGGCCTGCACGCGCCACACGGTATTGCCGGCATCATCTTCTACCGGTAGCGAGCCGTCGAGCGTTACCGGCGGCCCCAACCGGTGCCGATTTTGGCTTTCATGTTAAGGTTCGCCGGGCCGATGTCAAGCGAGCACAACCAGGGCAAAGTTGTAGGGTTTTGGCTACACTGCTGCATGCAATCACCTGCAGAAATTTGTGCATTTGGAGCTGCGGTATCGGCCGTGTTGAGCTGGATTGGAGTTGTATTTGTTTAAGAAAGGGCAGGGCAGTTGCGCTCGTTCCCAAACTCTGTTTGGGAGCGCACCCGGGCGACAAGCTCAGTTTGCGCTCGGCAGGTAAGGGACACAGCAAAAAAAACAGAGTTTCCCGGTCGCTTGCGTTCCCAAATGGAATCCGGGCGCGAGGAGTATCCGGAAGCGGTGTCCCAACATTGGTCACAAATCGGCAGAAACTTTCGCCGTCGCGTGCCGGTCGGGAAAAGCGAGGGAGTAAGGCGTACAGATGCGGGAAGAGAATCTTTTAAGATAAGGGCCTGGACCGCCACCCGATGGATAATGAATAGCGGTCCTGCCTTAACCTTATCCTCTGCTATTCGGAGTAACCACTCCCGACAATCAAGCCGCCCTTGGTGGTTCTGACATAAGTGTGCTTTTGTTTACCTTGCCACTCATAATCAACCCAGGTGCCTTCGGGAGTGGACGCCAGCAAAGCGCTGTACACCGGTTCGGCGGATTCCTTCAGGCTCTTTCCTGTTAAGGATGGGTGGACCAGCATTGCGCCATCCTGTTGCATGATGAAAACATAATAGGGCTCTTTTTTGGCTGCATCCTGGAAGTCCTGCGGGGTCTTTCCTCCGTCGATGGCAACAACGATTTCATCTACTTGTGCCTTAATTGCATCTTTATCTGCCGCCGGTGCACCGGTGGCGAGAGCAACAGCAGCGATCAAAGCAAATACGACGATAAAAAGTTTCTTCATGACTACCTCCTTCTGCAGTTTGTTTTGTGGTGTTTAGGACAACGAGAAGATCCAGCCCGTATCGAGAGCACAAAGCCTTGCTTTTTCCCACCTCCTTTCAACTTCTAGTAAAATTGCAGTAAGAACCTGAGAAAGAGAGCATCGGAGAATGTGAAGAGCAAGAGCGGGGCACGGTGAGCACAACTGCCGATTGAGCCAATGACGATGGTGATGCGCTATGCAACACGTGTGCCTGGCGATTTTACTAATGGGGTATCCACTTCACTCAAGTTGCTATGGCTTTGTCTTCCTGGTTCCCACGCTCCTGCGTGGGAACCCTGGTTTGAAATGCTCGACTGTCTGTTGCACTGATATTGCTGCGCTCAAAACAGTACAGGGCGCAGGAGCGCCCAAGAAGTGCGTTCCCACGCAGGAGCGTGGGAACGAGGCTGGCTGCTGATCCGGGTGGGTGTGCCCTGCAGTTCCCACGCAGGAGCTTGGGAACGAGGGAAGGTACAACCTCCTGTGGGGTAACTTGAGTGAAGTGGATAGCCACTTTTTCCTATACCTCTTAAGCTTGCATCCTTCATCTTTCATCAACCACAAAGGCACAGAGAATGAGAGCTAATTTCCATGCCGAGAAACGGCGTTGAAAATCCTTTACGCCGCGTTCGCGACAGACGGGATGGTCTCCTAACTCCGTGTCCCCTTAGCCTCCCGGGTAAGAACGTAAGATTTGAAGCTTAATCAGTATGGATCAATAGATGACCCACCGAAGGACGGTGTCCACAAAGGCAATCAGCAATGCAGCGAGCAGCGTCCAGCCAAATCCATCGATATGGAAGCCGTCGATCAGCTTATCCGTAATCCAGAGCAGAACAGCGTTTATGACGAATTTGAACAAACCGAAGGTCAAAATGATGAAGGGCAAGCTCAATAGGAAAAAGAGCCAGCCGAGGAAGAAGTTGATGATACTGTAAACGACGGCCACCATGACTGCCGTACCGAATCCGCGAATGTGAATGGCGGGAAGGAGCTGCGCTACAGCGAAAATGGCAACGCTCAGAAGCAGAATATTGACCAGAAATCCCATGCTCTTTCTCCTCGTTTGGTCGGGTCGATGATTTCACAACAAGTCGAGATTTGGCTCGCTCACCAATTGCATTGACTGGCGCATCACATCGTTGCCGGCTCTTAAGTTAAGTATTCTTCCGCTGCCTGCAAAGAAAGCTCGCGGTTAACAAAGCGAATGCCGTTGAAAAGCTCTCGCAGTATGCTTGTTTCCAAGCCTCAAAAACTCCCTGTATCATCACAAACGCTCGATTTCGACTTCTTATTTCCACAGCAGATCTAAACGTCTCACTTCGTCCACTTCCTACCTCGGGAGCCATCGGCGAAACCATCATTGTGAGCATGGCAGCTGGTTTGCGGCATATTGCTCTTACCTAGATAGTGGACAAGATGCGATTAATTCCTACCTTTTATTAAGGTAGCCGGTTTTCGTGCTTAAAAGCAAAATGCCCCGATACGCTTCGGTCCTCTGCTCGGCGACCTTGTATGAAGAGAGTCCCGCAAGGTATTCAAGAGTTGAGAAGCCTCCGGCATTCTTAGAAGAATCTAAGGAGCGATGGTGATGAAGATAGATGAAATCAGGAATCAAGCAAGTTCCGTTTTCGGGATCAATCAAATCCTCGACAGAGCGGTTGCACCGCTGGACCGGGGTAGTAGTGCAAAGAGTCATGACGAAAACGCAAGGCATCAACTTAAAAATACATACCTGGTGATGCCTCACGAAATCGGGAAAAATACAGACGGCATTGATCGACCCGGACGGCGCACGCAGAGTGCAGCTTCAAGGGCTGCATTTTCATTCCAGTGGGCGGGCCAGGTTTTGATGGCACTGCTGCTTGCATTAGCTCTTTGGACCGATTCGGCCGCTGCGGCTGAAAAGCTGACAGCTGAGAGCGTGAACGATGCCGAATTCTCCGATTACAACCAAAATGTAGCCGGTCCCAGCGCTGCGATCGTCAAGGTTCAGGTCATGCTCGACCGGGCCAACATTTCACCAGGTGTCATAGACGGCTGGTACGGTCAGAGCGTGAAAAAGGCTCTGGAAGTATTTCAGGCCGTGAACGGCTTGCCGAATAACGGCAAACTGAATCAGGAGACTTGGAAAGTTCTGGCAAAACATGACACTCCTCCGATTCTTGCCGGCTACCAGATCGACAAGGCAGATGTGAAGGGACCCTTCGCCGAAACCATTCCGAATTCCTTCGAGAAAATGGCCGAGAGAAAAAGCCTGCCGTACACCGGGCCGGAAGAGCTATTGGCGGAGAAGTTCCACATGGATCAGGACCTGTTGAAGAATCTGAATCCAGAAGCGGAGTGGAAGGCAGGGGAAACAATCACAGTGGCTCAACCGGGGGGTGAGGCCAAGTTGGGCAAGATCGAGCGCATCGACATCGACAAGAAACGGGGGGGTGTGCTGGTTTATGGTGAGGACGATCGACTCATCGCATTCTATCCGGCCTCTATCGGCAGTAAGGAGACGCCCTCTCCAAATGGCACTTATGAGGTTCGAGCCGTTGCTCCGAAACCCGTGTACTACTACCTGCCCGATGTCAACCCGAGCGTCAAAAGGAAAACGGAAAAGCGGCTGGAGATTCCGCCCGGACCCAACAATCCGGTGGGATCCATGTGGATCGATCTCACCCGGGAAACCTTCGGCATTCATGGCACTCCAGAGCCTGACAAAGTCGACAAGATCTTTTCGAACGGCTGCGTGCGGTTAACCAATTGGGATGTCGAGGAGCTCGGGCATGCCGTCGAAAAGGGTACCCCTGTGGCCTTTCTGGAGCAGCCGGCTTCG
>Ga0209164_1004521_pt1 | contig 12393 bp, 6 predicted proteins | sample MTBNYHSulfiMetaG_FD_187458 | JGI IMG/M metagenome (GOLD analysis project Ga0209164, IMG submission 187458) | Enrichment culture microbial communities from rom New York Harbor, USA that are MTBE-degrading - MTBE-NYH (New York Harbor Sulfidogenic)... | ecosystem: Environmental > Aquatic > Marine >...
GGCTCGGCGCAACCGTTCCACCATGGTCCGCGTGCCCATGTACAAGCCCGGCAAGGAGCAGGCCACGCGCATCGAGTTCCGCGCGCCGGACCCGGCCTGCAACCCCTATCTCACCTTTGCCGTGATGCTGGCCGCGGGCCTCAAGGGGATCGAGGAGAGGTACGAGCTTCCGGACCCCGTGGAGGAGGACATCTACCGGATGACCGAGGCGGAACGGATGGAACGGGGCGTCCGGTCCCTTCCCGGGAGCCTGTACGAGGCCACCCTGGAGTGCGAGAAGAGCGAGCTGGTCCGGGAGACGTTGGGGGAACACATTTTCCGGAAGTACATCGAGAACAAGAAGATCGAGTGGGATACCTACCGAACGCAGGTCAACGTGTACGAAATCAAGCGCTACCTGCCCATGATCTGAGCGGGATGATCCCCGGGGCAGCCACCTTGGAGACGTGACGAGTGATGACGCCGGTGCGTTCCGGCCTGCCCGACCTGGATCGGTTTTTGGGTGGGTTTCGGCCGGGGGACAACGTGGTGTGGGTGGCCGAAGCGGGCACCTTCGTGAACGTCTTCGTCGGGGAGTTCGTGGCCGCCCGCGGCGAGCCCCTGAACGACACGGTCGTGTTCGTGAACGCCAACCATGCCCCGCAGAACATCTTCCGCCGGTATGCGCAGAAGGGGGCCGGCGGCCGGCTGGTGCACGTGGACGCGTTCACCCGGGGGAAAGGCCGGGGGGACCCTGTCTTCGAGGCTTTCTACCAGACCCCCCGGGAGGACTCCCCGGGTTTTGAAAGCCTGTGCGTGGAGAACCCGTCCGACGCGGCGGCTTTCGACCGGACCCTTTCCTCCGTCGAGGAGCGATGCGGCGAAAGGGTCCGCTACGTGTTCAACAGCCTGACCGGGTTGAGCGAACTCTGGGGGGGCGAGCGCGCGGTCCAGGAGTTCTTCACGCACCACTGCCCCAAGCTCTACGAACTGGAGACCGTGGCCTACTGGATCCTGGAGAAGGAGGCCCACTCCCGGGCGTTCCTGGCCAACCTGAGCCACATCACCCAGGTGGTCATCCAGTTGCGGAACCGGGGGGAAGGCCACTGTGAGATGCGGTTTCTCAAGGCCGAAGACCGGCCTTCCAGCGTCCTGGACGAGTCGCTTCGCTACCGGGTGGGCGAGGACCGGATCGAGTTTCCCGGCTGCGCGACCCCGGACCGGGGCCTGCGTGTGGGCACGAGGATCCGGGAACTCCGCGCCGACCTCGGCCTGGCCCAGGCCGAGCTGGCCAGGCGGCTCAAGATCACCCCCAGCGCCCTGTGCCAGATCGAAAACAACCAGGTGATCCCCTCCCTGCCCTTGGTGCTGGACCTTTCCAGGCAGTTGGGCTGTTCCCTGGACCGATTCCTGCCGGGCGAGAACCCGGCGCCGGGCGCGGCAGGCGGGTGGACCGTGTTCCGGAAGAATGACCAGGGGGCCCCGGACCGCGGCAAGGGCGACGGGGCCGACTTCGAGGCCCGTCCCCTTCTGCCGGACCGCAACATGGGCAAGGGGCTGTCCCCCTACCTGGTGCGGCTGGAAAAGGGGGCCGAGGGGCGCCGGACGTTCTTTGACCACAAGGGGCCTGAATTCGGGTGGGTGGTCGCCGGTGTGGTGAAGATCAACCTTCCCGGGGAAGAGGTGACCCTGCGCAAGGGAGACAGCCTCTTCCTAGAAGGACAGACTGTGAAGCGGTGGCGGGTCGTGGGTGCCGGCCGCTGCGAAATCGTGTGGGTCTTGGGCTGATTGTTCGAACCATCATCATCATCAGAGGAACCGAAGAAAGGAGAGAGGATGAACCTGCAGCAACCCAACTCCAGTGAGGCCTTGCAAACCGCCAACCGCTCCCGCCACGTGGCGCCGCAATCCGGCATCTGCAGCCGGTGTGTGGACGGCTGCCGCGGCAATTGCGACATGTTCGTGTCCACCTTCCGCGGGCGGGAACTCATTTACCCGGGCCCCTACGGCGAGATCACTGCCGGGGCGGACAAGAACTACCCGGTGGACTACTCCCACCTGAACATCAACGGGTACGCCCTGGGCGCGGAAGGCGTCCAAGCCGACCCCGACCACGCCACCTTTCCCGCCGTGGACACCGAGACGTCGTTCGGCGCGACGCACAAGGTCAAGATGAAGATCCCGATCTTCACCGGCGCCCTGGGGAGCACGGACATCGCCCGCAGGAACTGGGAACACTTCGCCGTGGGAGCCGCCATCTCCGGGATCAGCATGGTGTGCGGCGAGAACGTGTGCGGCATCGACCCGGGCCTCCAGCTGGACAGCAAGGGAAAGATCGTGGAGTCCCCGAACATGCGCTCCCGGGTGGAGCAGTACCGGCGGTATCATGAGGGGTACGGCGACATCCTGGTGCAGATGAACGTGGAGGACACCAAGTTCGGCGTGGCCGAGTACGTGATCGAGAAGCTGGGCGTGGAAACCGTGGAACTCAAGTGGGGCCAGGGCGCCAAGTGCATCGGCGGCGAGATCAAGGTGGACTCGGTCGAGCGGGCCATCGAACTGAAGAAGCGCGGCTACATCGTCACCCCGGACCCGGAGAATCCCGCCATCCAGGCCGCCTTCAAGTACGGCGCCATCAAGCAGTTCGAGCGCCACTCCCGGCTGGGCTTTGTGGACGAAGAAGGGTTCATGAAAGAGGTGGAGCGGATCCGCAAGCTGGGGGCCAAGCGCGTGACCCTGAAGACCGGCGCGTACCCCATGCGCGAGCTGGCCATGGCCATCAAGTGGTCCTCCGCGGCCAAGATCGACCTGCTCACCATCGACGGGGCGCCCGGCGGCACGGGCATGAGCCCTTGGCGCATGATGTGCGAGTGGGGGATCCCCTCCATCTACCTGCATTCCATGGCGGTGGAGCTGGCCGATCTGCTGAAGAGCAAGGGCGGGTGGGTTCCGGACCTGGCCTTTGCCGGCGGGTTCTCGGCAGAGGATCACGTGTTCAAGTGTCTCGCCCTGGGCGCTCCGTACGTGAAGGCGGTTTGCATGGGTCGCGCCCTGATGATTCCGGGCATGGTGGGCAAGAACATTCAGCGATGGCTCACGGGCCAGGACGGGGGGCTGCCCAAGACGGTGTCCAAGTACGGGTCCACCAAGGAAGAGATCTTCGTCTGTTACGAGGAGATCAAGGCCAAGTACGGCGCGGCCGAGGCGGACAAGATGCCGCTGGGCGCCCTGGGCCTCTACAGTGCCGGCGAGAAGATCCGCGTGGGCCTGCAGCAGCTCATGGCCGGGGCACGGCGATGGAACGTGCCTTACATCAAGCGTAACGACCTGGTCTCCCTCACGGAGGAGTGCGCCAGGGTCACCGGCATCCCGTACGTGATGGACTCCTACCGGGAGGATGCCCTCAAGATCATCAACGGCTGATCCTTTCAGGGTCCTCCGGGGACCCTGCGTTCTGCGTCATTCTCCATGCATGACCCACGCCGGCGGCGCCTTACAGGTTCCGCCGGCGTTCTTTTTCCGACGCCGTATTCAGGGGCGGGTTTCAAACCCGCCCCACATCCGCTTGGCGGCCCCGCTCATTGTGTTTCTGTACAGTCGGATGTTTCCTGTGACGGATACTGGTCACACTCCCACGAATACATCCGAACCTAAATCGGAAGCTTCTTGGAGGCTCATGTGTATATTCATCAACGGAAGTAAAGCCTTACATGATTGTCCTCTCATCGGACGACCGCCTTCTTGGATGGCATGATACTTGAAGAGATCCCTCTGGGCTTCTGGAAGACGTGAATTCCGAACGGAGGGGGACCGGAAATGGCTGAACAGGAACAGGCCGCTGGGAGCGGCTTCGAACCTCAGATCGTGCTCCTCTTCTGCGAGCACTGCGCGGGTCACAGGGCACATCCCGCAGACTCCATCCGCAAGATGCCCGGGTTCACGGTCCGAAACGTGGGCGTGCCCTGCTCCAGCAAGGTGGAGGTCCGCCAGCTGGTGAAACTGCTGGAAGAGGGGGCAGACGGGATCCAGATTGCGGCGTGCGAAGACGGGTCTTGCCGGTTTCTGGTGGGAAGCAACCGGGCGGAGCGCAGGGTGGAGTATGTACGCCGGATCCTGGAAGAGATCCACTACGGGGCCGAGCGGGTGGGGATCGTGCGGGCCGCGGACCTGGGCGAACAGGGGCTTCTGGCCCTGGCCGCGGAGCGGGCCGAGAAGGTTCGTGCCCTGGGCCCGGCATCCGTGAACGGGAAGGATGCGTCACCGGAAACCATGACCCTTCAAGCAGCTGCAGGGGAATAGCCATGCCGAAGAAATACCACATCCACGTGGAACCCACCCCCCCGAGGTTCTCCCTGGTTCCCAAGTTCAGCGCCTTGGAAACCGGCCGGTGCTTGGGGTGCGTCCGGTGTGTGAAGACCACGTCCTGCGTCTACAACGTGTACCGCAAGCGCGTGTTCGACCCGGTCCAGATCGTGGACACGGGCGACATCCTGTGCGTGGGGTGCATGCGGTGCGTACAGGAGTGCAAGAACAACATCTTCTCCCGCACCCTGAACCCCCGGTACGCCGGCATGGGGGACGACTACTGGACCCCGGAGATCGTCACACGTATCTGGCAGCAGGCCGAGACCGGGAAGATTCCGGTTTCAGGCGCCGGCTACCGCGGGCCGTTCACCGGGCCCGGGTTCGACCGGATGTGGACCGACATGTCCGAGATCGTCCGGCCCACCCGCGACGGGATCCACGGCCGGGAGTACATCAGCACCGTGGTGGACCTGGGCCGGAAACCCGTCCGGCTGTGCTTTGACGAAACGGGCGCGATGATCACCGAACCGCCACCCCTGGTGGAGATCTCCCTGCCCGTGGTGCTGGACCTGCCGCCCTTCGGCTTTCTGGGGGAAGGCACCCGCCGGGCCACGGCTCTGGCAGCGAAAAGGTTGGGCACCCTGGCCGTGGCCACCTTCCGGGAGGCCCAGGGGCCTCTCTCGGACCTGCGGGACCGGCTCATCGTCCGGTTCGACCCGTCCGTTCACGACCTTTCCGGGCTGGCAGGGATCCCGGTCGCCGAGATCCAGGACTCGGCCGAGGCCCCGGAGCACCTGCGTACCCTGAAGGGCGCGCACCCGGGGATCGTGATGTCGGTGCGTGTCCTGCTGGACAAGCGCGCCGCGGACCGGGTCTCCGCCCTGGTTTCCGCGGGCGCGGACATCCTACACCTGCAGGCCGGCCTCCAGGGGCAAGGATTCGGAGAGGAGGGCGGCCGTTTCGTCACGGAAATTCTTCGGGACATCCACCTGCGTCTGGTGGGGGAATCGGTGCGGGAGCAGGTGACCCTCCTCTGTTCGGGCGGGATCGGCCTGGCCGAGCACATGGCCAAGCTCATCCTCTGCGGTGCGGATGCAGCCGGTGTGGACCTGGCCCTCATGATCGCCATGGAGTGCCGGGCGTGCGCGGACTGCGCGGAGCAGACGAGGTGCCCGGTGGACCTGGACCTTGTGGAGGCGCACTGGGGTGCTCAGCGGATTGCGAACCTCATGGGTTCCTGGCACTCCCAGCTCATCGAGGTCATGGGCGCCATGGGGATCCGGGAAGCGCGGAGGCTCCGGGGCGAGGTGGGCCGGGCCATGTTCTTCCACGACCTGGAACGGGAGTGCTTTGCGCCGATCTTCGGGGAACGGGTCGAAGGGAAGGACGCTGAAGCCGCCCGCTCTGCGACCTCTTCGGCACGGCATGCCAACGACGCGCAGCACGTCACCCCGCCGCGGGAGTCCCCCATGCCGGAGCCCAGGGGGTACCCCCCCGCCGAACCCCTGGTGGCCCGCTGCACGTCCCGCTTCCGAAACAAGATCGGGAAGTTCCGGGTGCAACCCACCGTCCACTGCACCCAGTGCGGGAAGTGCGCGGAAGCGTGCCGGTACGGGGTGCTTCACTTCGAGAACGGAAAGCTCTTGAGTCCCGTTTCCCACCTGTGCCGGGGGGCCGAGGTGTGCCGGGACCGGGGCTCCTTTTGCGTGGACGCCTGCCCCGAGGACGCCATCCGGGTGGGCCTGAACCCCTCCTGGGCCACCCTGGGCGATCCCCGCTGGACCGCGGACCTGCTCACCTCCACCTGGCACCAGGCGGAAACCGGGGTCCCGCCCAAGGGGCTGGGCCTGGAGTACCGGCTGGGGGCGTCCGGGGGCGGGTTCGACAAGATGGACATCGTCTTCCCCGCCAAACCCCCCAGGCCGACCCTGAAGCACGAAGAGATCGACCTGGGCATCCCCCTGAACCGGTCCGGCGACGGCCGGTCCGAGGTACGGATCGGCATCCCGTTTTACGGCGGCGGCATGAGCTTCGGATCCATCAGTCTGCCCACCATGATCGCACGGGCCCGCGCCTACCAGGCCTTTGATTCGTTCACCTGCACAGGCGAAGGGGGGTATCCGGACGGGCTTACCCCTTACGACGACCACGTGATCACCCAGGTGGCCACGGGACTGTTCGGGGTCCGGGAGGAGACGATCCAGCGGGTGCGCGTGGTGGAGTTCAAGTACGCCCAGGGCGCCAAACCGGGCCTGGGCGGCCACCTCCTGGGGGACAAGGTCACCGCTGCGGTGGCCCGGCACCGGGAGGCGGTGCAGGGCAGCGCCCTGTTCTCGCCCTTCCCGTTCCACTCGGTCTACTCCGTGGAGGACCACAAGAAGCACGTGGACTGGATCAAGATGATCAACCCCCGGGCCCTGGTCTCGGTGAAGGTCTCCACCCCCAGCGACGTGGAGATGGTGGCCGTGGGGATCTACTATGCCGGGGCGCACATCATCCACCTGGACGGAAGCTACGGGGGCACCGGCGCGGCGCCGGACATCGCCAAGAAGAACATCGCCATGCCCATCGAGTACGCCATCCCCAGGGTGCACCGGTTCCTGACCGAGGAGGGGGTGCGGGACAAGGTGACCCTCATCGCCTCCGGCGGGCTGCGCACGGCCTGGGACGCGGCCAAGGCCATGGCCCTGGGCGCGGACGGCGTGGTGATCGGCACCTCGGAGATGGTGGCCCTGGAGTGCGTGCGGTGCGGACGCTGCGAGAGCGGACGGGGGTGCCCGCGGGGGATCGCCACCACGGACCCCGAGCTTTCCAGGATGTACGACGCGGACTGGGGCGCGCAGCGGCTCGTGAACCTGTTCCACGCCTGGTGCGTGGAACTCCACGAGATCCTCTGGCGCCTGGGAATGCAGAGCGTTCGGGAACTGGTGGGCAGGTCTGACCTGCTCGTGCACCGGGACTACGAGAGGCGGCAGGAGCCGGCCCGCGAGGAGTGGAGGCGGTCGGCGTGAAGCGCAGGCAACGGAAGGGCCCGTGAGGGAACAGCGCAATGTTCGACAAAGACCGTTTCGTGGAACGACTGCTGGCGTCCAGAAGGGAAGGGATCGCCGGGCTGCCCGTGGCGCAGGCCAAGAGCGCGGAAGAGGGCGGGTGCGGCGTGGTGGGGTTCGCGGCCAGCGTGCCGGTGCGGGGTAGGCACATCTTCGAGCCGTCCGTGCAGATGCACAACCGGGGGAACGGCAAGGGCGGGGGGATCTCCGCCGCGTGCCTGAACCCGGCGCAACTGGGCGTGGACGCCGCCACGCTTCGCGACGACTACATCCTCCAGGTGGCGCTCCTGGACCCCGGGGTGGAGCCGGAGATGGAGAAGGCGTTTGTGGAGCCGTTCTTCCGGGTGGACCACAAGACCCGGGTGGAGCGCGCCGCGGACCACCGGGAGGTGGGCCTGGATGTCCGGCCGCCGGACGTGGTCCGGTACTTCGTGCGGGTGCGGCCCGAGACCCTGGGAGCGTTCGCTTCAAAGAACGGCCTGGAAGGTGCGCCGGAGCGGGAGGTGGAGGACGAGTTCGTCTACCAGAACAGCCAGGCCCTGAACCGGCGCTTCTACGCCTCCCTGGGGGAACAGCGGGCGTTCGTGCTCTCGCACGCGCGAAACCTGGTGATCTTCAAGGTCGTGGGGTACGCGGAGCAGGTGGTGCAGTACTACGGGCTGGAGGACTTCCAGGCCCAGGTTTGGATCGCGCACCAGCGCTACCCCACCAAGGGGCGCGTCTGGCACCCCGGGGGCGCGCACCCGTTCATCGGATTGAACGACGCCCTGGTGCACAACGGGGACTTCGCCAACTATTACGGCGTGAGCGAGTATCTGCGCCAGCACAACATCGTGCCCCAGTTCCTCACGGACACCGAGGTGTCGGCGCTGCTGTTCGACCTCTGGTCGCGTGTGTACAAGTACCCGCTGGAGTACGTCATCGAAGGGCTCGCGCCCACCACGGAGCTGGATTTCGACCAGCTTCCCGAGGACAAGCAGAGGGTCTACCGAGCGCTGCAGCGCCAGCACGTGGCCGGGTCTCCGGACGGTCCGTGGTTCTTCATCATCGCCCGGAGCGACGCGGACCAGGACCGGTTCCAGCTCCTGGGCATCACCGACACCTCCATGCTCCGGCCCCAGGTGTTCGCCCTGCAAGAAGGGGAGGTCTCCATCGGGCTCGTGGCGTCGGAGAAGCAGGCCATCGACGCCACGCTGCGCTCCCTGGCCGGGGAGGACCCCCGGTTCCGGCTGGTGGCGGACCGCACCTGGAACGCGCGCGGCGGAAGCCACACCGACGGCGGGGCGTTCGTGTTCACCGTGCAGGGGACCAACGGGTCCTGCAGGCTCACCTGCACGGACAAGTTCGGGGTCGAGGTACACAGCCCGGCCGGTGACTGGAGCCTGGGCAGCGGGGCCGAACCTTCCATCCCCGCCGGGGTGGAGACCCTGGCCGGCCGCATCGCCGCCGGTGCGGGGCGAGAGGCGGCGGGTCCCGTCTTTCGGGAGGTGCGGGACGCCGTGGCCTCGTGGGGGATCGACGAGGTGCGCTGGCTCACACGTGCGCTGGAGACGTGCGCCGGCCGGGACGACGCGGGACGGGAGTTTGCCCTGGAACTGGCCACCCTGCTCAACGACCGGCGGTACGACTGCGGCGGGAAGAAGCCCGGCGCGGTGCTCCAGCTCGTGCGGGAGTGCATCCGCCGCATCCTGGACGCGGTCCCCGTCCTGGATGCCCCGGGTGCGAGCGCCTGGCGGCGCCTGGACTGGGCGACCCGGGCCACACTCCGGGCGCCGGGTCCGGGCGAGGCGGCCCTGGTGGTCTGCGCGCGGGACTTCCCCCCGGAAGGCGAGGACTGCGACGCGCGTCTGGCCGAGCGGGCCTTCCGGCTCGGGTGGAACCGGTTCATCGTGTACGGCCTCAAGGGGCAGCGCTTCCACGGGTGCGGCCTGGGTGCGGCCACCGACCGGGTGCGGATGGACCTCTACGACAGCTCGGGCGACTACACGGCCTCGGGCATGGACGGCATGGAACTGGCCATCCACGGAAACGGGCAGGACCAGCTGGGCCAGATCCTGAAGAGCGGGCGGCTCGTGGTGCACGGCGACGTGGGCCAGGCCTTTCTGTACGGCGCCAAGGGCGGCCAGGTCTACGTGATGGGCAACGCCGCGGGCCGTCCCCTGATCAACGCCGTGGGGCGGCCGCGCGTGGTGATCAACGGCTCCTGCCTGGACTACCTGGCCGAGTCGTTTATGGCCGGGGACCCGCACAACGGGGGCGGGTTCGTGATCCTGAACGGGGTGCGGTTCGACGACCGGGGCCGCGTGGAGGAGCAGGAGACGCCGTTCCCGGGCTCGAACCTGTTCTCCCTGGCGTCCGGGGGGGCGCTGTTCGTGCGGGACCCGCACCGCAAGCTCGTGTCCGACCAGCTCAACGGGGGGGCCTTCGCGGACCTCTCCCCCAAGGACTGGCGCCTCATCCGGCCGTACCTGGAGACCAACGAGCGGTTGTTCGGCATCTCCGTCGAGCGCGATCTCCTCACCGTGGGCGGGATCCTTCGGCCCTATCACGAGGTCTACCGCAAGGTGATCCCCGCCCGGCTCGGCGTGCTGGCCAAACAGGCGGTACCGGAGTAGGCGCGGGCGGGTTGTGTGCGCTGGTCCGGCCGGGTGCTGTCACCCGTTCGCGTGCCCGTTCCCGGGTCCCCGGGGAGACGCTCCCGCTGCAAGGCGACTCCATCGCGACTTCCTGCCTGCGGTCCCGCCGTGGTCGGCGGGCATTCCGGAACCCCGGGGGCTTTGGTGGGTGAGCTTACCCGGGGAATTTCATGCCGCCGCACATTCCGTCGACTTCTTCTCTCTCGGCTGGGCTGGGAAGCGCCGTGGCGTAGCGTGCAAGCCTTTTTGACACGCGATTCCGCACCGTGCTATTCCCTTCGCGCTTCAACCAAGATTCCCATCCCTGCGGGTCGAGCCGCTTCGTTTCGATTCGAACCCCGCGTTTGCGGGGAGCACATTTTCTGCGTGTTGGTCGCCGGCGGGATCATCCGGCCGACAGGCCGAAGCGGGGGCGGGTGAATAGCGGGGTTTCTGACGGACGTACCCAAACCCGGGCGGGGAGACAGGCCGTGACCTTCGAAAGGCGGCCGGGGGGTCTTCCTGAAGAGCACCTATCGCGTTGCGCCGCGCGCGGGGGCCGCGGCCGAGGAGCGGATCCGGCTTCGCAACAACCGGTCTCGTATCTTCTCCACGGTCCGTGACCGAAGCGCACGAGCCGACGCCCCGTCCCCCCAGCCTCAACGGTTGTGTGTTCCTGCGGGTGCCACGCGGGGATACCCGCTGCTACACTCGTCCCGGCCCGAGGCGGACGCAGGTCCTGCTCCTTCGAGCACCGCGGGACCTGATCTTCCTCCGCTTTCCAGATCACGAACCCACCGACCGTCTTAGATGAGGGTAGGCATGCAACGGACGCAATTCATCCACACGTTCGAGTCCCATTTTCCGGTTCGGCAGCATGGCCTCGTTTCCACCCTGTTCGAAGAAGCATTCGTTCGTAGCTTCTTTGATCCGTGTTTCGACGTGGAAGGCAAGACCTCCGTCAAGAAGCAGTTCCTGCTCCGGATCGCGTTTTCCGCGCTGCCGGAAGGCGAGTGCTATTTTGAGATCGGCACCTACCAGGGAAAGAGTCTGGTGTCCGCGATGAAAGGCAACCCGTTGCGCCCGGTGTACGCGTGCGACAACTTCTCCGAATTCAAGGAAACCAACTCCCCGGAACGATTGAGGGAGAACCTGCAAAGGCACGGGTATCTGGATCGAATCCGGCTGTTCGATTCCGACTTTCGCCGCATCATGACGCGCGAGCACATCCGCCACCCCGTGGGTTGCTACTTCTACGACGGCGCGCACGATCTGGAAAGCCAGTACCAAGCGATCAAGCGGGTGGAACCGCTGCTTTCCGACCAGGCCCTGATCATCGTGGACGACTGGAGGTTTGCGCCCGACTCGCAGTCCTATGCCAAGGAAGGCACACTTCGGGCGATCAGCGAATCGAGGCGCACCTGGACCCAGCTGTACGACCTTCCAGCACGGTTCAACGGAGACCATGCCATGTGGTGGAACGGTGTTGCCGTGTTCGTGTCGCAGGCGGCGAAGTGACATCCTGCACACCTGCCAGGAAACCTTCCGATATCCGGCAATCGTGAACCAAATGCCGGCACCGGGGGATCCTCATCCGAAAGCCCCCATGCCTGGAAGGATGTGGGGCATGTCGCCATCTCGGACGGTGAGCGTGGCACCGTCGAGGCCGCTACCGTACTTGCTGACACGGGAAGACCCCAACGTCCGCGGTGCGCTGATGAAGCGTGTCCGGCGTGCTCTGAAAGAAGCGGGGTTCGATACCGGGAAGATCGACGTCGTTTTTGCCCCCACCCCCTTGCGGACTAGGTCGCATTTCAGAAGACCCACCCGACAACGGCACCTCGGCCTGCAAGTTTGCCTCGGGTACGTTTGGCAGGAGGGATTTGACGGATTGAGGCAAGCGAAAGGCCGGGGTAATCTTCAGCGGCCGTCTTGCCGAGAAGGTTGGGTATCGTCAACCTTCAAGAGGGAGAAGCGGCCATGAGAAGCGGGATGCGTTGGGCTGGACGTGGTTCCGGGGTTTGGGTCGTGCTGGCCGTCGTGGTGTGTGCCGGGCTGGTGGTTTCGTGCGCTGCCAAGGGGCAGGACGTCAAGGACGCGGAGTGGCAGGCCGGCGAACTCTGCAAGGGGTTCAAGGCGTACGTGCACGGCTACGGGCAGCTCCACAAGATGCTCCACTGGATGGAACAGGGACAGACGGAACGGGCCGTCCTTCACCTGAACAGGGCCGAGCAGCATTTTGCCCGTGCCATGGAACACTTCCAGAACGCCGAGGGAACCAAGGAAGAGGCGGCCCTCAACCGGCAGATCGCGGGGTTGATCGACAAGGGGAACGTGGAGCTTGGGAAGGCGGCCGAGTGCCTGGCCAAAGGGGACGAGGGCAAGGCCGGCGTGCACTGCGGGGTGGCCATGAGGCACTTCCAGGAGGCCATGAACGCGCTGGA
>Ga0209164_1004522_pt1 | contig 12393 bp, 12 predicted proteins | sample MTBNYHSulfiMetaG_FD_187458 | JGI IMG/M metagenome (GOLD analysis project Ga0209164, IMG submission 187458) | Enrichment culture microbial communities from rom New York Harbor, USA that are MTBE-degrading - MTBE-NYH (New York Harbor Sulfidogenic)... | ecosystem: Environmental > Aquatic > Marine >...
ATATGCCCATTTATGAATTCCGCTGTTTGAAATGCGGGAAAGTGTTCGAACTTCTGAAATTGAAGAAAGAGGAAGGCGTAAAAATGAAGTGCCCAAAATGCAAATCACCGGAGGTTGAGCGCATATTAAGCACCATCAATATCGGTGCTTCAGTGAGCGGCAGCAAAGCAACATCTACTGTCAAGAGCTGCAGCAGCGGCAGCTGCAGCACGATCGAAGTGCCCGGCCCAAGCAGAAGATGATACAATGCCCCAGGCTTGTCATCGCCGGCCTCGGGGGAGACACCGGCAAGACGGCCCTCAGTGTAGGGCTCTGCCGTGCATGGAAAAAACAGGGGTACAGGGTCGTCCCTTTCAAAAAAGGACCTGATTATATTGATATGGGTTGGCTGGGCCGCGGGGCAGGACGCCCGTGTTACAACCTCGACCTCTTCCTGATGACGAAGGATCAGGTGCTCTCCTCCTTCGGTCTGCATACGCAGAGTGCAGATATCGCTGTCCTCGAAGGCAACCGGGGGCTGTATGACGGCCTGGATGCCGCAGGCCGTGTGAGCACCGCTGAAGTGTCGAAACTCCTTCAGGCCCCCGTCATTCTTGTCGTAGACTGTACCAAAGTGACCCGCACTGTTGCGGCCCTTGTCCTCGGATGTCAGACCCTTGATCCTGCCGTGCCGATCAAGGGGGTTATCCTCAACAGACTGGCTGGCCCTCGTCACGAATCAGTCATCCGTCAGAGTATAGAGCAGTATTGTCACCTGCCAGTCCTCGGCGCAATCCCGAAACTGAAGAATATCAATTTCCCTGGGAGACATCTCGGGCTCGTACCTCCCCAGGAACATCCCGTTGCCGAAGATGCAATTGAGAAGGCTGCTCAGACAGTCTCCGAATACCTGGACATGAAACAGGTGTGGCAAATTGCTGCTGAGGCTCCTGCAATAAGCCTGCGGCATGCCCCGGTTTTAGAGGTCAGGGGAAAACAGGTCACTATCGGAGTGATTCGTGACTCAGCCTTCCAGTTCTACTATCCGGAGAACATAGAAGCGCTGGAGCGGGCAGGGGCGCATATAGTTGAATTCAGCGCTCTGACCGATGACCTGCCGTCTTCACTGGATGCCCTCTATATAGGCGGAGGCTTCCCTGAAACTCACGCCGAGGCTCTTTCCGCCAACCGGAAACTCCGCGAGGCGGTCAGAAACGCTGCCGAGGAAGGAATGCCTGTGTATGCCGAGTGCGGAGGATTAATGTATCTGGCGAAAACATTGCTCTGGGAGGGCAGGACCTATGAGATGGCCGGTATTTTCCCGATCGTAATCGGAGTGAGCAAAAAACCGCAGGGGCACGGCTATGCAATTGCTGAGGTAGCACATCCAAACCCGTATTTCGACTGCGGCAATGTCCTCCACGGCCATGAGTTCCATTATTCCCATGTGCACGAACTATCGGAAAAAGAAGGATTTTCTTTTGCATTCAGAATGCAAAAAGGGCAGGGGATACTGAATAAAATGGACGGGATCTGCTACAAGAATGTGCTTGCCACCTATACCCATATCCATGCCCTTGGTACACGGGAGTGGGTGGATGGAATGATCCGGACCGCGCAGTCCCATAAAAGAAAAAAACTTATTCATAAATAAATATTTTTTATTTGACCATGCTCGTGTCTTTATATTACTTTGTATAACCCGTTTAAAAGAACCCTTAATTGCATTTATTGAAAGTTCATATATTTGTGTGCTAGTATACTCTGTCTTAAGTTGATGGGAGTGTCGCTTCTATCAAAAATTAAATACAGAGAAAAGGAGGTAGTAAAATGCCGTTTTTAGAGTTTGAAGGGCAGCAATTCGAAGTTGATGAAGATGGGTATCTCGTGGATTGGGAATCCTGGAAGGAAGGAATGGCTCCGATTATGGCAGCCCAGGATAGTGTTGAGCTCGGGACAGAGCATTGGGAAATCATCAAATTCCTGAGAGAGTATTTTATTAAATTCCAGATTGCCCCCATGATTAAAATTCTTGTGAAAGAAATCGGCAAGGCTTTCGGCCCAGAGAAGGGAAACACAAAGTACCTGTATGAGTTATTCCCGGGCGGTCCCGCAAAACAGGCATGTAGATATGCCGGGCTTCCCAAACCGACAGGCTGCGTATAATCTTAAAAAAAGAGTCTGGAAAAGCAAGAAGTGAGCAGTGTTTTCCGGCTTCTCACTTCTTGCTCTTCATTTTCCAGTTTCATTTTATGTAGTATTCAAAAAAAGACGTTGACGTTTTTTAGTCTATACAATAAAATTACCGACGTACCATGCTATCTTAATCTCAAATCAAGGGGTGACGCAGAGACTGGATATGAATCTCAAGGATCTCCTGTTAGAAAAAAAATCATCCATCCTGAAAAGGTGGTTTGATGCAATTGTAGCAAGCTATCCCCCGGACGCCTCTAATTTTCTTAAAAGCAATCATAATCAGTTTGCCAACCCGGTCGGGTATACGTTTTCGGAAGTGGCATACGGTCTGTTCGAAGAACTCCTGAAGGGAGGCGATTCTGAAAGATATTTCCCTTACCTCAACGATATCATAAGGATAAAGGCGGTGCAGGACTTTTCCCCTTCTCAGTCAGTCTCCTTCCTCTTCCTCCTGAAAAAGGTTGTCCGGGAGGAACTGCACAAAGAATTACAGAGAAATCAATTCCACGATGAATTGCATTCATTGGATTCAGAGATAGATGCGCTGGCGCTTCTTGCCTTCGACGTGTACATGAAGTGCCGGGAGAAGATTTATGAGCTGAAGACAGATGAGACAAGAAACAAGATGTTCAGGCTGCTGCAAAGAGCAAACCTGTTATGTGAGATGCAGGATGGAGAGCCGGGTCTCTCTGAGAAACCAGTACTAACTCAAAAAATAGAGGGGTAGAACCATGGGATTATTATTTTCCTTTTTCACAGTAGTAATACTTGGAGTTATTGCCTTCGTCGGGGTGAGGACCATTCATCTTCACTACTTCTTCGGGGTCATTATCCCCTATCTGGCCTTCGCAGTGTTCGTTGCGGGGATTGTGTCCCGGGTGTTGAAATGGGCCCGCATTCCCGTCCCTTTCCGTATACCCACTACCTGCGGACAGGAAAAGAGCTTTCCCTGGATAAAGTGGAACAAGATCGATAATCCTTTTACCTCGATCGGCGTTATCATAAGGATGGCGCTTGAAGTGCTTGTTTTCCGTTCCCTTTTCAGAAACACAAAGATGGAACTGAGAGACGGCCCACAGCTTACGTATGGATCAACCAAATGGCTCTGGATGGCCGGGCTTGCCTTCCACTGGACCTTCCTCATTATCCTTACGAGGCATCTGAGGCTTTTCTTCGAGCCGGTTCCGTTTTTTGTGGGTATTTTAGAGACCCTAGACGGTTTTTTCCAGGTCGGGGCGCCTGTCCTTTATATTACTGATCTGATTTTCCTCGGTGCGATAACCTTCCTCTTCCTGAGAAGGGTCATCATCCCGCAGGTAAAATATATCTCCCTTGCCTCTGACTACTTCCCGCTTTTCCTCATCGGCGCGATAGGCGCAACAGGCGTTTTGATGAGATATTTTCTGAAGACAGATGTAGTGGGCATTAAAGAGTTGATGATGGGACTGATAACCTTCAATCCTGTTATCCCAGCGGGTATCGGGACCATTTTTTACATCCACCTTTTCCTGGTCAGCGCACTCTTTGCGTATTTCCCCATGAGCAAGCTTATGCATATGGCAGGAGTATTCATGAGCCCTACAAGGAACCTGGCAAACAACAACCGCGCGGTGCTTCATGTCAACCCGTGGAATTATCCTGTCAAGGTCCATACCTATGCAGAATATGAGGATGACTTTAGAGATAAAATGAAAGCAGCTGGACTACCAGTAGAAAAGGAGTAACTATGGCAAACCCAAAACCCGAAGAACTTATAAAAATCGATTACAAGCATCATCGGACAGGGTGGATGGATACCCCTCTTGAGATCAAAAAGGGCATGTTTTGCTATGCCAACAAGCCCAAGTCTCTTGAAGCCCTTAGCATGCCGAATCCACGGCAATGGTCAGTATCAGATGAGGACTGGCATCTCCCTGAGAACTGGCAGGAGATTTTTATCGAGGGGTTAAGAGAACGTGTCGACAAGTACCGTTCATTCAGGCTCTTCCTCGATATCTGCGTCAGGTGCGGTGCCTGTGCCGACAAATGCCATTATTTTATCGGAAGCGGTGACCCCAAGAATATGCCGGTACTGAGAGCGGAACTCCTCAGGTCTGTGTACAGAAAATACTGTACAACATCAGGGAAAATTATGGGCAAGATTGCAGGAGCAAGAGACCTGACGGTCGATGTTCTCAAGGAGATTTGGTATTATGCCTATCAGTGTTCCGAATGCCGGCGGTGTTCTGTTTTCTGCCCTTATGGTATTGATACCGCTGAGATTACCATTCTCGCAAGGGAACTGCTCAACCTCCTCGGATTAAATATTGACTGGATTGCCGGGCCTGTTGCCAATTGCTGGCGTACCGGAAATCATTTGGGTCTCCAGCCCCATACCATTAAAGACACATTTGAGATGTTTATTGAAGACCTCGAGACAATAACCGGGATAAAAGTATCGCCGACCTTCAACCGTAAGGGAGCAGAGATTCTCCTGGTAATACCTTCCGGAAGCATGTTTGCGGACCCCGGCACCTTTACTGCAATGGGTGAACTTCTCTTATTGCATGAACTTGGCCTCGATTATACATGGAGCACCTTTGCCTCTGAAGGGGGTGATTTCGGGTTCTTTACCTCAAATGAAGTAGCGAAAAGATTGCATAACAAAATATACGAAGAAGCAAAAAGACTGAAGGTCAAATGGATCATGGGCGGAGAATGCGGCCATATGTGGCGTGTGTGGCATCAGTACCACAATACATGGTTTGGCCCTGTAGATTTTCTGGAAGAACCGGTCTCTCCCATAACCGGCACAAAATTTGAGCAGGGAAAATCCAATAAGACAGTCCATATTTGTGAATTTACGGCAGATCTTATCAGGAACAATAAACTAAACCTTGATCCCAAGAGGAATGATAATCTGGTCGTAACCTACCATGATTCATGCAACCCGGCCAGGGCAATGGGTTTCTTTGAGGAACCGAGGTTTATTATAAACAGTGTCTGTAATAATTTTTATGAAATGCCCGAAAACACGATCAGAGAACAGACATTCTGTTGCGGGAGCGGCTCAGGATTAAATGCATCCGAGAATATGGAACTGAGACTAAGAGGAGGGCTGCCGAGGGCAAATGCGGTGCGCCACGTCCATAAAAAATATGGCGTTAACATGCTGGCATGTATTTGTGCCATCGACCGGGCTGTTTTGCCGCCGCTTATGGATTACTGGGTGCCTGGTGTGCAAGTGACAGGTGTCCATGAAATGGTTGCAAATGCCTTAATCATGAAGGGAGAGAAGAAACGAACTACGAATTTGCGTGGCGAGCCACTCCCGGGAATGGAGGGTGAAGAAGATGTATAACGGCGGAAAGATACTGCTGGGATTGATTATTTTTATTGCTTTGGTGACTGCTCCGTTCTGGTTAAGCGGGAAGCAGGCAACTGCAAAACCTGATCCGAAGGTTGATACCCCTGAAATTCTTAAGCTTCCGGAGAGTGCAAGGCAATGTGTTGAATCAAAGGCCTATATGAAAAAAGAACATATGAAAATGCTCAATGAGTGGAGAGACTGGGTTGTCCGCGATGGAGTAACGGTCTATACGAGTACTACCGGAAAACAATATACCATGAGCCTCCAGAACACCTGTATGAAATGCCATTCAAACAAGAGCAAGTTCTGTGATGAATGCCATAATTATGCTTCAGTAAAACCGTACTGCTGGGATTGCCACTTAGCACCGAAGGAGGAAGGGTTATGAGCATGAATAGGAGAGAATTTATAAAAATCGCCGGGCTTTCCTCTATACTCGGCATTGGCGGAGTGACCGGCGTCACTGCCTTAAAGAACAGCGTTGAAGCTTCCCAGGTTTCAAAAAATCCGGAGGCATTAACCGCAAAGCGTTGGGCCATGGTCATTGATATGAGCAAGTTTGCCTCAGAAGAAGACTTTCAGCCCTGCCTTGAAGCCTGCCACCGTGCTCACAATGTGCCTCATATAACCGATAATCCGAAGCATGAGGTGAAATGGATATGGCCGGAGACCTATGAACATGCTTTCCCCGGCAATGAAGATGAATACCGCGCCGAGAAATATCAGCATATGCCATTTCTTATGCTCTGCAACCACTGTGAAAATCCTCCCTGCGTACGGGTGTGTCCGACTCAGGCAACATACAAGAGAAAAAGTGACGGCATAGTGATGATGGATATGCACCGGTGCATCGGATGCCGGTTCTGCATGGCGGGATGTCCTTACGGGGCCAGGAGTTTCAATTACAAAAATCCAAGGCCTTATCTTGATGAGTCAAAAGAAAACCCTGAATTTCCGACACGGATGAAGGGTGTTGTTGAGAAATGCACCTTATGTTATGAAAGGCTTGCAAAGGGTCTTGAGCCTGCCTGTGTGGAGGCGGCCAAGGAGGTTGCGGCAAAAAAGGGGACAACACCCGGATTAATTTTCGGGGACCTGGAAGATCCGGATTCTGAAGTCAGGAAAATCCTCAGCGAACGGTTTACCATCAGACGTAAGCCCGAACTCGGGACAGGCCCTAGTGTGTATTACATAATTTAGGAGGGAATTGGAATGCTTGAGAAAGCGATATACGGAGGTCGAAGATACTGGGTGTGGGTATGTTTTTTGCTGTCTCTGATAGGCGTCGGGTTCCTGGCCTATCTTTATCAGTTTCAAAATGGCCTTGGGGTAACCGGCATGAGCAGGGATGTTTCCTGGGGTCTCTATATCGGCCAGTTTACCTTTCTGGTTGGTGTGGCTGCGTCAGGTGTTATGGTCGTCTTGCCATATTATTTGCATGATTATAAGAAATTCGGCAGGCTCACTATTTTAGGAGAATTCCTTGCCATTGCTGCTGTCATCATGTGCATGCTGTTTATCTTTGTCGATCTGGGACAGCCGTTGAGAGTTCTCAATGTAATTCTCCATCCGACTCTTAATTCCGTCATGTTCTATGATATGCTCGTTCTGAGTGGATATCTTTTCCTCAATGTCCTGATTGGATGGACAGTTCTGGGCGCAGAGAGGAAAGAAGTGCCTCCGCCGAAGTGGGTGAAGCCCTTTATCATTCTCTCAATTGCCTGGGCGCCGTCGATTCATACAGTCACTGCCTTTTTGTATGCCGGTATTCCTGGCAGGCACTTCTGGCTGACGGCAATTCTGGCTGCCCGATTCCTGGCATCGGCATTTGCCGGTGGTCCGGCGCTCCTTATCATCCTTGCCATGATCGTGAGAAAATATACGAAGTTTGATCCCGGCAAAGAGGCGATTCAGACGCTCGGAAAGATTGTTACCTACTGCATGCTCATCAATGTCTTTTTCCTCGGTCTTGAGCTTTTTACCGCATTCTATAGCCAAATACCCGGACATATGCATGCTTTTCAATATCTATACGCCGGCTTGCACGGACACTCACAGCTTGTTCCGATTATGTGGCTTTCAAGCATCCTGGCAGTTATTGCGCTAGCGCTGTTGATTTTCCCTCAGATCAGGAAAAACGAAAGCCTGCTTGCAGTCGCCTGTGCAGCAACATTTTTCTCCCTCTGGATTGATAAGGGGTTTGGTCTTGTTATCGGAGGATTTGTGCCGAATCCTTTTGAGAAAATTACCGAGTACTGGCCGACGCTCCCGGAAGCATTGATCACCCTTGCCGTATGGTCGATAGGGTTTCTCGTATTGACCATCCTGTACAAGATTGCAGTATCAGTGAAGGAAGAAGTTGTTTTTGACAAATATGGGGAAAGACAGATAAAAGCCGAATAAAAAAGAACTCTGTTAAAAAATAATTAAAATAAATTAAAATAAAATATAAAAACCGAATGGTTTTTAACTTCAAGGAGGTGAAAGAATAGTGGGAACCTTTATTGTTACAGTTGACAGGGATAAGTGCGATGGCTGTGAGGAATGCATCAATAATTGTCCGGTTGGTGTATTTCAGCTTACAGACGGAAAATCAGATCCTTTTCAGGCGGACTTATGCGAGGGATGTGAAACCTGTGTCAGTGTTTGTCCGACAGGCGCAGTAACCCTGAAAGAGCAGTAAAATTTAGCAGCATGTTCGAATACAGCAAAAGGGGATGCTGGAGAGGCCAGCATCCCCTTTTTTGCGTCTTCCCTGCGCATGAGTTATGTTGTCGGGATGCCGCGGTGTTTCATGCCGGACAGGAGGCTTTCTGGAAGAATTTCTCTCGAAATATGGATACATCGCAATATTCGTACTGACCTTCTTCGAGGGTGAAAGCGTGCTCATCGCAGCAGGATTCCTCGCTTTCAACGGATACCTGAATGAATTTGCGGTAATCCTCGTCTCTTTCGCAGCTTCATACATAGGACACGGCACCTTTTTCCTTATTGCCTTCTATAAGAGAGAGGCTTTTCTTGGGTTGATCCAGCGGTTTGTAAAGGTGAACCTTCTGAAGCTCGAGGCGCTTATGGCAAAATACGGAGTCGCCGCAATATTCATAAGCCAATGGATATACGGCTTCAGACTGCTGAGCGCGGCGGTGCTGGGACTCTCACGCATGGGGACCGCGAAGTATTTTACGTTCATGCTCCTGAGCTGTCTCCTGTGGGCAACGATATGCACATACGCAGGCTATTTCTTTGGCGCAACTCTGGAAAGCCTGCTTGGAGATATTGAGCGGTATGAAAAATATATTGCAGCTGGTCTCCTGGTCGCAGGATTGCTCATCTGGCTTATCCGGGATGTCAGGAGAAAAAGGGCTAACCCTTTTGAATAAACAGCTCCCAGTAACCGTTCTCAATCTTTACCGATTCGAAATCATATCCACGCTTGTCACAGTACCGTGGAATAGAATCTTCTGCGGTGTCGGACGAGTCACAGAGAATTTTCAATATCGCCCCTTGTGGGAGGGTCTCCATCACTTTCTTTACGAGCATGATGGGATACGGACACGATCTGCCCTGCACATCAAGGGTTTCTGCCGGGGTTTTTGACTGTAAGACTGACATTCTGTTTTCTTCCTCCCGTTTATAACAGAGTAAAAAGCGTGATACCAGAAATGTTCTGTTTTCCTTCCCCCCGAATCTGTACAGTTATACCTTGCCGAAGGCGCCTTCGTCAATACAAAAATGTCGATCCATCAAAGGGCTTCCAGGTAGTATAAAGAATCTTTCATGGCTAGCCAGTGGATTTCAGAAATCCCCTCCTTTCCAGGGAGGGGTGAGGGGAGGTGAGGTTTTGATTATCCTTATAAAAACCCCTCCGCACCTCCCCTTGCAAAGGGGAGGATGAAAAAAAAGGGTAGCTGCAACTTGCTCCTTGTCGAGATGCTATAATAATATTCCAAAAGAGAACGGAGGTCCAACCCTATGGGATGCTTATTCTGTGAAATTATTGAAAAGAAACGGCCTGCAAAAATCGTATATGAGGATGCACAGGTGATGGCTTTTGATGATATCCACCCCCAGGCTCCGGTACATACCCTCATAATACCCAAAAAACACATCGCTACGAATCTGGAGCTGCAGGGGGAAGACCTCGGACTTGTTGGGCATTTATTCCAGACCGCGAACCGGATTGCATCGGAAAAAGGGATTGCTGAAAACGGCTTCAGGCTTGTGATGAACTGCAATCGTGATTCAGGACAGACAGTCTTTCATTTGCACCTGCATCTGCTCGGAGGACGTCTCATGCACTGGCCGCCGGGGTAGAAAAAATTACTCCTCACCTGGGTTATTCATAAACCCTCTTTGTCGTGGCAGAATATAGTATTTTCGTCCATTTCAAACACTATATCCTGTCAATGTCTGAGGAAGTTTGTGAAGTAAGCGGGATTGAGGTATGTTGCGCCTAAGGATACCCTAACGCACGGTGGCAGGCTGCCCGGTAGGGTGCTATCTGGGGAGAATCGGGGAACCTGTTGAAGCATTCCAGCGCCTTCGTATAATGTGTCAGGTTCATATGGCTTAACCCGAGGCAGAGGGCCATCTGGTCACTTGCAGGGAAATGTTTCTCCCCTTCAGAGAGCAGCGCTATCGATTCTTCGTATTTTCCCTGTTTCTGCTTGAGGATACCAAGCCCAAGGTATGCCCTATGGTCAGGGAAGTACGAGAGCGCTCTTTTAAACAGCCGTTCTGCAATACCCTCTTTGTCCGGTATCGCGTCTACTGCGGCGTAGTCCCCGTGGCTGAACGTCATCCCGAGCCTCGAAAGGAAATCAGCATGGTTTTCGTGAAGATCCTCCCTGTCGGCAAGCGAGATCGCATCTGCAAACCCGGGAAGTCCGCGGTAATATTCTGTCCGAAGTTTCCCTCCGAAGGACAGGACCATGTCTTCCGGAAGTTTCTGATCGGTCTCGCAATACATGATATCCTCGATCCTCTCTAACCAGATGTTGTCCCCAAGCTTTGTCCTCTGCTGAAAATCTTCATATAACGCAGTTCCGGGAAAGATATCGAGAATATAGGAAACCATACTCAGCGGCCTGATCTCGTGCATGAGGTCCACTGTTTCCTGTATGGTCTCCTCTGTTTCGCCCGGCGACCCGTAGATAAAATAAGCCCGTGGCAGTATGCCGTACCGGATGGTCAGGGCGAAGGCCCTTTTGATATCTTCGGTCCTGATATTCTTGCAGAGAGTCTGTCTGATTTTTTCCGACCCGCTTTCAACCCCGTAGCTGATCTGGATGCACCCTGCTTTTCTCATCCAGCAGAGCATCTCCTCGCTCACACAATTTACCCGTGAAATGGCGAACCATGAGATTTTGAGGCCCTTTGCCACTATTCCTTTGCAGATATCGATTACGCGGTCCTCTCTCATGGTGAACGTATCGTCCGAGATATAAAAAAAAGAAATGCCCTTGCGGGAGAGTTGTTCCAGTTGTGCAACGAAGTATTCAGGCGAGTGGAACCTTACCCTCCGTCCCCAGAACTGCGGTGATCCGCAGAAGGTGCAGTTGGAAGGGCAGCCGCGTGAGGAGGAGACGTGCGGGAACGTAAAGAATTTTGACGGCATCGGCAACTGGTCAAGGTCTTTGACAAATTCAGCCGCCGTAGTCTTTACAGGCGTTTTTCCCTTGCGGTAGGCGATTCCTTTGATTCCGGGGATTTCGTTATCCTGGCCCTTTTCAAGACACCTGACAAGATTGAGAAAACTGTATTCCCCTTCGCCTACTACGATGTAGTCGATTTCCCCGAAATTCCTCAACAGATGTTCCCATAGGAATGTGGCGCCGATTCCGCCGAATACAATGCTGACCTTAGGCAGAATATTCCTTGCTATTTTTGCGATGTCGATCCCGCCCCACCGGTTTGCATGCACAAGAGAGAATCCTATGATATCGGGTTTTTTCTCTCTGAGTGCTGCCTCAATTTCCCCGGGCTTTTTCTTAATGTCATGCCAGTTCAGCACCTCGACGTCATAGCCGTGTTCCTTCAGCAGTGCGCCGACGTAGTACACGCCGATAGGTACCACACCGGCATCCTCAGCCTGAAGCCTGTCATCAAGGAAATAAGGATAGATGAGGAGTATTTTCAATTGATCCCTGGAGTTGTACGTTGGTATGTGAGAGAATCATGGTGCCGAAGGCGGGACATATAACTTGAGATACACTCCTCCAGACACTGCTGAGCTCATAATTGTTAATTATAAACTAAAAATAAGTACTTCTAAAAGGTCCTGTTTATGAATATACTTTAACCAAGCCCTATATAATTTCCATATTGTTATTAAGAACGGTATCAAAAAACAGTCAAAACTGGTCTTTTATCTTTTATAAACGAAAAATCCAGTCTGTGTGCTCTGTGTTCGATTATTTGGGTTAATGAATATCAAAACCATGACCGCCTCGAACACACCAGATAAAGCGTGAACTATATTTATTGTCTGTTCCCGAATTTCCTGAAGCAAAATCAACATACCATACATGTAAATTGTTCTTTGGATTGATATTAATTGTCCAATACCAGCCCATTTGTATATTACCGAAAGGGTGTCCGCTCGGAAGGGCGGGGTTGATCGTTGTAGTATCGACCAAAGAATTCAGTTCTTCGATGCTTGGAAGCCGCCAGCCCTTACGTACTCCAACATTTTTTGTATAACAGTTTTCGATACCATCCAGCCATGTCTGTGTAGCAGAAGAAGGATCTTTTTCCCAGACAAGGCCGGTCTCTTTATCAAGAACAGCTGCACCATTGAGTACCACTGAGAATCTTTTATCAGCAGAAAGTGTCTGATCCCATGAAGGAAGAGTAATAATCTTACTCTT
>Ga0209164_1004523_pt1 | contig 12391 bp, 10 predicted proteins | sample MTBNYHSulfiMetaG_FD_187458 | JGI IMG/M metagenome (GOLD analysis project Ga0209164, IMG submission 187458) | Enrichment culture microbial communities from rom New York Harbor, USA that are MTBE-degrading - MTBE-NYH (New York Harbor Sulfidogenic)... | ecosystem: Environmental > Aquatic > Marine >...
TGGCGGGCTTCCTGTGGGCGCCATTGGTCTTCTTGATCATGTATAATACAGCGCACCTGTTCGTACGCGGGTACGGTCTTCGGTCGGCCCGCCAAAACGGAATTCGAGTGATCGAACAGATCCACAAATGGGATATCCCTAAAAGAGTAGCCCAGTTGAGACATTTCTTTCCCGTCGTGCTGGGTGCGTTAACAGCCAAATGCGCTCTGGTTGCACCGGAAAGACTTGAATCAACGATGCCTTGGTTCGCACTGCCTCTCGTGATAATCGTATATACGGTGATTCAACGTAGATGCTCCATCCCGATCGTTTTAGGATCGATTTTCATATTGCTCACCGCTGCGATTTTGTTCTTCCCTCCGGAGTAGGAAGGTATGGAAACCGTAGGACGAGAAATGGTTATTGAAAACGAAATGGGTCTGCACGCCCGTTCCGCCGCAAAAATCGTTCAGGTCTCGGAGAAGTTCGAATCACAAATTTCCCTATATCGGGACGGCAACGTAGCCGACGGAAAAAGTATTCTTGACATACTCACCTTGGCGTGCCCTAAAGGATCCGTCATCCGCGTAGAGGCAACCGGACCCGATGCAGAGCAGGCCATTCGGGAAATCGCCGGACTGATCCTAAGGGGATTCGAGGAAAAATAGCTTGGTTAACCAATCGGACATACACGATATTGTCCTTCAAGGCATCGCAGCTTCGCCTGGTATTGTGATCGGGAAGACGTACCACGTGGACCGGGGTGAAATGAAGATCATCTACGAGTATTTGCTGAACGACGTCCAAGTTGTCCAGGAAGCGGCTCGTTTCGAAGAGGCTGTGGAAAAAACTCGCAACCAGCTCCGCGTGTTTCTAGAAGAGGTCCCGGAAGAGTTCAAAGATCACCTCCACATTCTGGATGCCCACCTGCTTATCCTCAAGGATCGCATGATCTACGACGAAACTCTTAATACGATCAAGAAAGAACAGATCAATGTAGAGTGGGCTCTGAAGATAACTCTAGACAAAGCCCGGGCCGCGTTCAGCAAGATACGGGACGTATATATCCGGGGAAGAATCAAAGACATCGAAGACGTGGTCAGCATGATCTTAAGAAACCTGGCAGGGAAAGGATACGAAGATATCACGACCATTAAAGATCGCGTGATCGTCGTAGCGCACGACCTGTCTCCCGCGGACACGTCGCAAATGAATATCGACCGGGTGATGGGGTTTATCACTAATATGGGGAGTAAAACCTCACACACCAGTATCATTGCCCAATCTCTCCAAATTCCCGCGGTGGTTGGATTGGAGCGAGCCACGGACAGGATAGGGAACAACCAACTGATCATCCTCGATGGATCCAAGGGGAAGGTCATTATTAACCCTAGTGAGGCTACGCTCGAGGAATATAGTCGGAAAAAAGGGAAATACGAGCAATATCTGGCCGACATCGTTCGGTGTGCTCATCTGCCCGCAGAGACTATTGATGGCTACAGAGTTTCCATTAAGGGGAACATCGAGCAACTGGAAGAAGTGACCGCCGTGCTGGATTTCGGCGCTGAGGGAATCGGACTTTACCGTACCGAATTTTTGTACCTCAGCAGCAAGACACTGCCCGAAGAAGAAGAACTCTTCGAGAACTACCGCGAAGTTTGCGAGATCATAGCTCCCCAGTCCGTGACCATTCGCACGTTGGATCTGGGTGGGGACAAGTTCGCTTCCAACCTGGAATTGAGCGACGAGATGAATCCCGCCATGGGGTTGAGAGCCATTCGATTCTGTTTCAAAATGCAGCAGATCTTCGAGAGCCAGCTTCGCGCTATATGTCGGGCGAGTCATTACGGCAACGTTCAAATCATGTTCCCGCTCATATCAGGAGTGAGTGAGATCGTCCGGGCAAAGGAAATCCTCAGGAAAGTGCAGGCGGACCTGACTCGCGAGCGCATTCCCTTCGACGAAGACCTGCAGGTCGGCAGCATGATCGAGGTGCCTTCCGCTGTAGCGGTAGCCGATCTATTGGCCCGTGAGGTGGATTTCTTCAGCATAGGCACCAATGATCTGATTCAGTATTCTTTGGCTGTGGACCGGACAAACGAATACGTAGCCTATATGTATATGCCCTTTCATCCAGCTTTGCTTCGAATGATCCGCCAAGTCGTGGCATCCGCCAAACGGGAAGGGATACGTGTGGCGATGTGCGGAGAAATGGCCGCAGATCCTCTGTGCATACCGCTGCTCCTGGCCCTCGGTTTGGACGAGCTGAGCATTAATCCGCATGCCATTCCGCTGATCAAGCGGATCATCCGAACCTCCACACTCGAGGAATCTCGCGATTATTTGTCTCACACGTTTAATTTGAACACCGCGAGAGACGTCAAGACCTACCTGACCGAGGTAGTCACCAAAAGGTTCCCGGAAGAACTGGCGCCCGACGGTACCCCTGTTATGTAAAGCCGGATTGGAAGAGCACATATTGGACACTTCTCCAGGGACTCGATTCGCAAAGGCTTGACGCAAGAAAAACCGTTTCATATGGTTAGCACGTTTTACAATTTTAGCGATTTCACCGACTTCAGCCTAATCGGATTCGCCGAGTCGTCGGTTTAGGTTTTATTCTCTGGACGGGCTTGGAGTTTCGTCGGTACATCCCCGGGTTTCAACATATTGTTCCAAGGAGTCACAATGATTAATAAAAAAGAACAGGCAGACGCTCTGAGCGTGAACGATACTTTCAACTTCAAATGCGGTCCGGACTCGGTCTGCTTTACCAGTTGCTGCCGCGATGTTACCATCTTTTTGACACCGTATGATGTGATTCGCCTCAAAAAGCGATTGGGTATTTCCTCCACCGAGTTTCTCGATCAATACACGATTACACTCAAGATCAACGATAGGGTGGTCCCTCTGCTCGTGCTGAAGATGGGCGAAGACCAGGGGAAACGCTGTCAACTCGTCACTGAAGAAGGTTGTACGGTATACGAAGACCGGCCTTGGTCCTGCCGAATGTATCCGTTGGACCAAAGGACTCCGGCAACTTTTAGCTTTATAGCAAATCCAACTAGCTGCAAAGGTCTCGAAGATCCTCAAAGTTACAAGGTGTCCGATTATCTGGTGGATCAGGGGATTCTCATTTACAAGGAGATGGAAGAGCTTTTCGAGGAAATCACTAGCCATCCCGGAATCCACCAACTCGATATCGACAATGAAACCATTGCGCAAATGCTCCACATGGCGCTATACGATCTGGATCGCTTTCGTCATTTCGTTTTTGAGAGCGATTTTCTGAAACGCTTCGACGTTGATGAGAAGACCCTTCGGACCATCAGAAACAACGACATAGAACTGATGAAGTTTGCTTTTAAATGGATCCGATTCGGGCTTTTCGGTGATCCCTTTTACCGACTTCACGAGGATGTCCGGCCTCCGAACCAGAAAGCAAAACCGGCATGACAAACCAAGGAAGCAAGGAAGCCCGCTTAGAGCCCCTCGAGTCGAAATGCTTTCGGTTTGATTGCCATCCGGAAGTAGCTTGTTTCACGGAATGTTGCGCCGATCTCAACCTTGCACTGACTCCTTATGACATCCTCAGGCTCAAGAACCGTTTAAAACTGGACTCCTCCCAATTCATCGATCAGTACACGGAACCCTGTCTCGAGCAAGGCCACCGACTTCCCCGGTTGCGCCTGCGAATGAACGACGGAAGACGGAAACCTTGTCCCTTTGTGACCGAAAAAGGATGCAATGTATACAATGATCGGCCGTCGGCCTGCCGCATTTATCCATTGGGCCGCGCCACAGCCAAATCACAATCCGGAGCTTCAACTGTCATCGAGCGATTTTTCCTGGTGAAGGAGGAGCACTGCAAGGGCTTTGAAGAGTCCAGAGAGTGGACGGTGAAAGACTGGACTTCCGACCAGGGACTGGATCCCTATCAGAAATTCAATGACCTCTGGATGGAAATCGTCACCCATCAAGGTTCCATAGGCACCGGTGACGTTGCGACGCGCAATGCTCAGATGTTTTTTATGGCTTCCTACAACCTGGAAGCCTTCAGGAGATTCGTATTCAACACTTCTTTTCTCAAATCCTTCGAAGTGGACGATGATACGATCCGCCGAATTCAACAGGACGAGGAAGCGCTACTTGAATTTGCCATCAAATGGGTTCGTTTCGCCCTTTTTGGAGAGCCGACCATGTCCGTTCGGAAAGAGGTTCTGGCGGGAAGGGATCGTCCTGGAAGGTCTTCCTGATCGATTATCAGATCCATCTCCTTGACCGCCAATGCCGGCGGCGTCTTCGGCAGTCCCCGGCCTGAAAAAAAACGTCCCTCGCTCCCAAGTAAAGGAGGGACGTTTCATAGATGCGGGGTCGAATCTCTCAGGCTGCCGCTTTGAGGGCCTTTCCGACAGGAATAATATTTCTGTCCAGACAGGCATCCTTGCTGGGGTCTAATCCGAACGACACAGCCATGAGCTGAGTGATGAATGTGACGGGAATGTTGTAGCTCTTATTCAGCGCCTTGTTCACTCTTTCCTGATACGCCTCGAGATTCAACTGGCAGAGCGGACAGGCGGTGGTCATCACCTTGGCGCCTTTGGAAGTGGCGCTGTCCAGAATATCCCCCACGAGTTGGTATCCATAATCCAGTTCCGTCAGAAATATACCGGACCCACAGCATTTGATTTTATGCGAGAAATCCACCGGTTCCGCACCTATAGCCTCGATAATCCGATCCATGACCACGGGACGTTCTACACTATCATATTCCCCATAGGGGCGCACCGTTTGGCAACCCACGTATCCGCCCACCTTTATGCCTTTGAGGGGCTTCTTCGCCAGACCTTTAATCTTTTCCACGCCGATGTCGTTATAGAGCACATCCAGGACGTGGCGCACTTTTACAGACCCCTTATAGGTCAGGTTACCTTCCGCCAGAATCGAGTTGACCTTCTTCATCAAAGCCGGGTCTTCCTCAAGCTCCCGGTTCACCTGATTCATCACAATGTAGCAGGAGGAGCAGGGCGCAACGATATCATAACCGCCTTGCGCTTCTGCCAGGGCCAGGTTACGGGCGTTGAGGACGATCTGCGAAAGCTGATTGGCTGCGATGTAGGCTATACTGGCCCCGCAGCAGTTCCAATCTTCGATCTCCCGCAGTTCCACGCCCAGCGCCTTGAACACGGATTCCACAGAAATCAGATAGTTGGACGCGCTGGACTCGAGGCTGCACCCCGAGTATAGAAAATACTTCGTCATTTGCTCCCTCCCTTTCCCATGGCCTCCGCTTTATCCAGCATCTTTTGGAGGGAGGCGATGTTCTTGATCTTCTTTCCCTGGATACCGGGGATGGCGCTCATGATGTTCATGCGTTTGTGCTTTAACATGTTCAGGGCGATGTCCTTCATTTCAAGGCCTCTCTTTGCCCCGGCTACAAGTCCGTCAGCCAGATAGTATGTTCGGGCCGCCACGCCTTCGTCCACTCTACCCGTCTTGTAGATGCAGTCCCAGAACGCCTTTCCAAATTTGGACGACTCTTTTCTCGGAACGAATCCGCTCCGGAGAGCATAGTGCGCCAAGCCGTGCATCACCTCCATTACCGGAACTTTACGGGGACAGCGAACAATGCACGTATAGCAGGATGTGCACAGCATAATGTCTCCGGAGGCCAGCACCTTATCGCGTTCCCCGGCTCGAATCATGGCAAAGATTCTGCGGGGAGAAAACTCCATCTTGTCCGCCAATGGGCATGATGCCGCGCAGACTCCGCACTGCATGCACTTCTTGATTTCTTCTCCGGAATCCACCTTTTCAAACACTTCCTTAGCGAAAGTGGGGTCATACTTGGACGATGCTTTTTGCGCCATGTTGCTACCTTCCATTTGAAATCCCGCCGGAGCTCGATAGGAGCACCGGCTCTTCCCTCGAAGTCATCGGACCCGCCGCGAATCCCGTTGATCCGGCGCTGTCGTTTCGCGAACGGCGACCTTGCCGGTTTCCGGTCTCTTCGAGGGGGTTCATATTTACCCGGGAGCGGCGGAATGCCCCTCCCCGGTATGTTCTTAGCATGTTTCTTCCGTATTACCAACCTTTGTATGGGTTGGGTCCGATCCCTTCCAGGGTCTCGATAAACTCATTCACAATCTCAGGAATCCGGTGAGCGTCTACAATGGAAACTTCTTCGATTTTCACCCGTTCAGACTCGAGGGCCAGACGATCCAGCGTCTCAGCAACTTTGGCCAACCGGGTCGTTGCCAACTCGCTTCCTTTTATGAAGTGACATTGATAGTCGTCGCCATGGCGGCATCCCAACAGCAAAATCCCATCCACTCCTCTCGAGAGTGCATCGGCGATCCACACCAGATTCAACCCACCCAGGCAGCGCATGGGAATCACGCGAATGAAGGGGCTGTATTGGAGCTTCTGAAGACCGGCCATGTCCAACGCCGGGTAAGCATCGTTCTCGCACACCAGAACCACCACCCTCGGTTTTTCCTCATCTTCTTCAGGAATGTGGATGGCCTTGATCATCGAGCCGATCATACCGACAGAATAGTTCTTAAACGAAATGATTCGTTCCGGACAAGCGCCCATGCAAACTCCGCAACGCCTGCAGCGTGTGGGATTTGGAAGAGGATTGGCCTTTTCGTCTTCGTTTATGGCTCCAAAGGGACATTCTTCCGTACATCGTTTACACTGGGTGCAGCGCTGCATGAAGAAGTCGGGATAGGTCATGTCGCCGGACCGCGGATGAACCGCAGCGCCGACAGCCGTGGCCTCCACCGCCTGGATGGCCTTGAGCATGGCTCCAGCGGCGTCGCTCCTGGCCTGAGTGCTGTCCATAGGACGGTGAACCACTCCTGCCGAGTAAATGCCCGTTCGGCGGGTTTCGTAAGGAAAGCAGACAAAATGGGAGTCCGGAAAACCATACTTCAAGGTCGGGATTTCGGGACCCTGCCGATACTGGAGACGCAGCGCCGGTGTGGAGAAAAAACCCGAATCCGGATCGACTTCTCTAAGCTCCGTTCCGCCGCCTTCCGCAGGCATCTCTTTACGAGGTATTTCTTCAGGCATGGAAGTGGGAACCATTCCCGTGGCCAGGACCACGAGATCCAGTTCCTCGAGACGCACCTTGTCATTGAGGAGCACATCAGTGGCTTCGATAACCAGAGATCCGCCTTCCTCCGAAACGTTTTCCACTTCCCCTCGGATGAACACGGCCCCGTCTTTCTGTACCTTACGGTACAAATCCTCAGTCTGCATCGGTGTCCGTATGTCTTTATAGACCACGTAAGCCTGGCTTTCCGCATCCATCTCCTTCAGGTAGACCGCCTGCTTCATTGTAGCCAGACAGCACACCGCGGAACAGTAGGGCAGTCGTTCGGGATCCCTCGATCCCGCACATTGAATGAATCCGACCTTTTTTATCGGTCCCCCGTCGGAAGGACGGACGATCTTCCCGGACTTGGCCATCTCTTCCATCTGGATGTTGGTCACTACGTTCTTGAATTTACCGTATCCCAAATGTTCGAGATTGGACGGATCGTACGGTTTCCACCCGGTGGCCATTACAATGGCGCCGATTTTTTCCTGAGCGGAACCGCCGTTGGACTTGATGTCCACACTGTACAGACCCGGAGCTCCGACGGTCTTCTCGATCTCGGAAGCGGTATACACCTTAATTTTGTCGTTCCCCTGAACTTGTTGGATCAGGGACGTCATGCTGAGTTCATGGATGTCATTGTAGGGAGCTGAGAATTCTTTGTAGAACTTTGCCTTCCAACCTCCCAGTTCGACCTCTTTTTCCACCAGCACGACTTCATAACCGGCTTTGGCGCCTTCCAGAGCAGCCGTCAATCCGGCTATGCCGCCGCCAACCACCATGATCCGCTTCGATATCTCTTCTTCCGGCTTGAACGGCTCCGGAAGTTCGGATTTCATGATTTTGGTAACACCTAAACGCAGGTAGTCATCCGCCATCATCTGGGTGTCTTCTTCACCCGGAGCTTGGCACCATGCCACGCCTTCCCGCAGATTCACCCGCTCGACCAGACACCCTGGGAAATCGAAGACATCGTACAGTACTCGGGAAGAGCATGCGGCGACGACCACCGCGTTGACGCCTTCTCCCTCGATATCGGCCTTGATTGTGTCCACGCCCTCTTTGCTGCAAAGTACGGGTACATCCTTAAATAAATCCGGTGTAACATCGAGATCTTCAAAAGCCTCGGACAGTGCCTCGACGTTAATAGCGTCTCCGATGCCGCAGCCCTTACATACGTAAACGCCCAGTTTCTTGTCCATCGATTTACCTCCTCATCACGGATTGAATCGCTTTGAGCGCCGCGCCTGTACCATCCTGTACAGAGCTTGCAACATCGAGCGGGTTGCGAACACATCCCGCACCATAGATTCCCGACACCTCTTGCTCGCCGGCGATAAATCCATAATCATCGTATTTCAGGTCGGCAGGCACCTTATCAACGGCCGTATTGGGCTGCATTCCGGTGGCCAGAACCACCAGGTCCGCATCCGCCTTCAGCTTCCGGCCACTCATGGTATCTTCACCGATCAACGTGAGATTTCCGGTTGACTCATTTTCAACGATTTGAGCGATTTTGGACTTTACGAACTGCACCTTTTCGTCTTCCTGGATCTTTACATAGAAGTCTTCATACTTGTGCGGAGTTCGTATATCGATGAAGTAGATGGTGATTTTAGCATCCGGATACTGCTCCCTCACGTAGGTCGCCTGTTTCAGCGATGCCATGCAGCAAATGCCCGAGCAGTAGGGAAGATGGTTCTCGTCACGTGAACCGGCGCATTGGATAAAAGCCACATTGTTCACTTCTTTACCGTCCGACGGTCGCACGATTTTGCCTCCCGTAGGACCGTTCCGGTTGGCCAGGCGTTCCATCATGACATTGCTGATGACGTCCTTGTACACACCAAATCCATAGTATTCGACTTTTCCCGCATCATAAGGCGTCCATCCGTTGGCCCACACGATGGAACTCACCTTCATGTCGAACGTTTCCGGCTCCATGGAGAGATCCACAGCCCCGTACTGACAGGCCTCCTCAGCCTTCTTCCCATCGGGTCCCTTGGCCGTCTCGGGATCGATCACATATCGCATGGGAAAAGATAGCTCGTGAGGGAGGTAAGCTCCTTTGATTGTGTTCATACCATAATTGAAAAGATTGGGTATTTCGGTCTCCACCGCCTCAGAGCAGGCACCGCAGCAGGTGCATTTTTCGTTCACATAGCGGGGGTTGATTTTGATCTTGACGTCAAACGCACCGTCCGAGCCCGAAATGGAGTCCACTTCGGCCATAGTAAAAAAACGAATGCGAGGATTGGCCCGCATACGCTTGAAATTAATTTCCAGCCCGCAATAAGGGGGACACAACTTGGGAAAGTAGTTCGTCAGCTGAGCCACACGGCCGCCCAGGTATGGATTTCTTTCCACCAAGACGACATCATGACCGGCCTCCGCGGCTTCCAGCGCAGTGGTCATCCCGCTCATGCCGCCGCCCACCACCAGAATGGTTTGGCTTAGAGCCTTCTCATCAGACATATGAATCCTCCACCATTGATGTTCTCATTTTCCGGGAACGTCCTGCATCTTCGGGGTCGGCTTCAGCCGACATGAAGTCGGAGCGTAATCCGTTAAAAGCCACCTTTTTCGCAGACCTGCATACCGCGTGCAAGATTGGATGGCTCCTAACCGACCAAGCTCCGATACAGCTGAGAGATCCGTTGCTGAATCCCGGGACACTCTGATCCGGATCGGCAACGCTTTTTCATTGCGGCTGTTTCGACTCAGAGGCAAGAAAACTCCAGACGCCGCATGCGGCGTCTGGAGTAGTTTAGGTCAAATGGAAGACTAGTCGATCAAAGGGATAATGTCTCTCTTAAACATGCTCCATTCGTCGGCAGCCGGATTCCATTTACAGTTTGCGAAGCACTTCCAGTTATTTTCATCCATCTTGGGCTTGTCCGCGCGGAAGTAGTAGCCCGGCCAGCGGGTCTCTTCCCGGAACAAGATGGTGCGTACGTGGGCTTCGGCCTGCCACATACGATGTATATTCTCCCAGCAACGCTCGAGTTCGTAGAGGCCTTCAGCGGCCAGCTTGTCGGCGTCCTCTTTCAGGAAGGCCAGCAATTCGAGACCGCGTTCGCACAGCTTGTCACTCGTCTTGAAGGCGCTGGTCACGCCGCCGGCGTACTCGTCCATGAGCTTCTGAAGACGGAACATGAACTGCTGGGGCTTAATGAAGTTGGGGTTGATGTTGGGGTCGCTCGAAAGACCGGAGAATTCTTTAAAGAGATCCAGCGGCTTCAGAAGTCGGGCTTTCATTTCTTCCACTTTAGCGGCATCCACATTGGGCATGTCGCTATTCTCTTTCACAAACTTCACCATGGCTTTACCGGTGATGCGGCCCTCTGCGTGGGAGCCGGAAGAGAACTTGTGGCTGGAAGCACCAGAGGCGTCGCCGGCCGCGAACAGGCCTTTGACCGTAGTCATATTGCAATAGCCCCATTTGTACTCGGCAGGAGCGATATCTTCCGGACCGCTGACCCAGGCGCCGGAGGCACCGGAGTGGGAACCGATGAAGTACGGCTCGCAAGCCGCGATTTCAGAGCGGCTCTCTTCGGGAGCGATATTGCTGGCGGCCCATAGGATGGCCTGGGAGATGGTCATATCCAGGAAGTCTTCCCATGCTTCGGATTCCAGAGCTTTCATTTTCTTCTTGAAAGCCTTCTCATCCGGAGCCTGCTCGGCGATCTTCTGGATGGCTTCAGCAGTTTCCATGTATAGCGGCCCAAGGCCCGCGTCCACATCCAACATGCCGAGATAGTTTCTAAGGTTCGCCGGAATCGGCTTGGCCAATCCGTACGGAGCCCAGTTGTTCAGCTCCGCCTTGCGTTCGACCATGTACTCGCCGCCGCTGGCGCTGGTCGCACGGGACTTGAACAGCAAGAACCACGCGCCGACCGGGCCATACGCGTCTTTAAACCGGACGGGAATGAATCGGACTTCCTGACAGGTCATCTCGGCGCCGGCGCGTAGGGTGAAGTACGCACTGGAACCGGTGTTGAACGGAGGATACCAGGAACGGCCGAGACCTTCACCAACGGACCGCGGACGGAACACGTGAACGGCGCCGCCCATGGCGGCCAGAACGGCTTTGGCCTTGAATACGTAGAACTTGTTTTCACGCGTGCTGAAGCCTATGGCGCCGGCAACGCGATCGCCATCCATAAGCGGCTCGACGATGAAAACACGCTCGTAAATGTTGTCGGTGCCCAGAGCGTTTTTCGCAGCTTCCGCCACGATCACTTTGTAGGATTCACCGTTGATCATGATCTGCCACCGGCCTTCATGCACGTACTTGCCGTTTTCATCTTTCCAGATGGGCAGGCCCCATTTTTCGAACAGGTGGACCGTGGAGTCCACGTGACGGGCGATGTTGTAAACCAGGTCTTCACGGGAAACGCCCATGAGATCCTGGCGCACGTAATGAACGTAATCTTCACACGTGTTGGCGCCCTCATTAATGCCGACGTACTGGTTAATGGCCGAGAGACCCATTGCCACGGCGCCGGAACGGTCAAAAGCCGCCTTGTCGACCAGCGTAACCTTGAGCCCCTCTTTCTTGGCCCAGTAAGCAGCCTCGACGGCGGCGCCCGCCGCGGCCATGCCACCGCCACAGATCAGTATATCAGTGGTCACTTCTACGGTTTCGAAATTCGCCATGAGTTTACCTCCTCAGGTTATTACTTGTTCGGATTGATGAACGCGCAGTCTACAGCGCGGGCAACTTGTCGAGTTTCAGGGAAACCGGTTCGGTCATAAGCAACTGGTCGTCCAGCGACGCCGGCCCTTCATCGAATCCGCCAAGAGGCTCAGCAGTTCCTTCAGGCGTGGTACGGATGGGGAACTTGAATCGCTTGATCATGCCGTTGCGAAACTTCACCGTCCACATAATGGAATCGGAACCGCGCAGAGGAACCACGCTGGCGCCCATAGGCGTGAAGTCGGCATAACCACGTACGTCCATCGCCTGTTGAGGGCAAATCTTTACGCAGTTGTAGCATTCCCAGCACAGGGACGGATCCTGGTTAAAGGCTTTCATTTTTTCTTTATCCAGGACCATCAGGTCTTGCGGGCAAATGTACATGCAGGCGGTCTTATCCTGACCCTTGCAACCGTCGCATTTTTCCAAAATGACAAAGCTCGGCATACTGTGTCCTCCTAAACATAGAGTTTATATGGTCTTAGGTTGAGAGTTCACTTTAATGGCAAAAACCGTTCTTTTGCCCACCTCCTTTCAGCAAATAGTTCGTTGGTTCATTTTATTAATTATCCATATTTTTAGCTAAGCGCGAAAACCGGACCACCCCC
>Ga0209164_1004524_pt1 | contig 12391 bp, 6 predicted proteins | sample MTBNYHSulfiMetaG_FD_187458 | JGI IMG/M metagenome (GOLD analysis project Ga0209164, IMG submission 187458) | Enrichment culture microbial communities from rom New York Harbor, USA that are MTBE-degrading - MTBE-NYH (New York Harbor Sulfidogenic)... | ecosystem: Environmental > Aquatic > Marine >...
AACCCACTTGAACAGCTCTATCGTCCAGCCGCTCAGAGGATTGCCGGCGTCCTCGGTTATATCACCGTCGCCGTCCATATCCTCAAGCTTGTAGCCGCCCTTCGTGCCAAGCTCAAAGTTGCCGAACGCCAAGCCCCCGTAGTCACCCACCGTGACATCCTGGCCCGGGTCGACTGTAACAAAGACTGGGTTTGTAGTGGTATTGATCCAGCCAGCCGTGATGATCTCGTTGACCCAGTAATCACCCGGCATCAGATCGGTGAACTCGTAGTAGCCGTCAGCCCATGCGCCGTCACCCGTGACCACACTATCTATCGGATTGCCATCATCGCCACCTGGCTCAAAGATACCATCGCCATCATCATCGTAAAGCTGGATGGTCCATCCATCAAGGCGTGGATCTGAGTTATCCACGCCATTGCCATTCATGTCCTCAAACTTGTAGCCCGCTATGCTGCCCAACAGCAGATAGTTGCCAAAGTTCATATCAGTCACGTCATCCGTCTTGATGAGAAGATCATAGTAGCCCGGTGCGGCGGGGTAGGATTGGGCCCAGCCAGTCTGAGAAGCCAGATCCTCCACAACAAGGTAGCGTATGGGTAATTTGTTCGTGCCGGCCGGCAAACTAGTGAATTCGTAGTATCCATTCTCATCTGTCACCGTGCTGTTGTACAGCTCACCTGGATCAGCGATGCCATTATTATTCGCATCCATGTAAAGGTTCACCGTCCAACCCTCAAGGCCTTCTTCCTGTGGCTGGTCCCAGGTGCCATCCATATCGCGGTCATTGAACTTGTACCCGCTGAGGCTGATTGACTCCAGGATGTCCCACTCCTCAAACCCGTCACTGCTACTCCACTGTCTGGTTGGAGTGTCGCCCTCTCCACCCAAATGGGAGTACAGGTAAACATATGGATTTGTGGCAATAAGCGAAGGATCGAACAGTGACACGGGGATGTAGAATGCATAGTCGGCGCGACCGCTGCCGTTATCCCATACGTTGCTCATGCCTACCCAGCTGTTGCCCTGTACTAGGTCGGCATCCATGTCGAAGACCAGAGTGGCATCGCCGCCAAAGGTGGGATACCCTATCAGGTCGCCGGCATTCCCCAGGAATATCTGCATCTGATCTAGTGATAGATATGCGGCTGCATCATTGTTGGAAATCTGTTCATTGATATCGAGGAAGAATTGATAGTACAGAGTGCCGCCGATATTGACTTGCGTAACTTCTGAGAGAAGCAGGCCGTGAGTCCACACCCCGCCTTTTACATCCTCGAGGATCGGGTCGTCGCTGGCACTCTGGGGCAACTTCGCATCAGTATTGTACCCCTGTTCGGTTCCATCCGTCTGCATACGCACAAATGGGGCAAACGTGCCGGTACCGGAGGAGGTTTCGGGGTTGATCTGCACGAATATCACCTGCGAGCCACTGTCCAGTGGCAGCGTTGCCGTCGCGCCGAGGCCTGTCAGGTCGATCATCGTGCCATCCAGCAAGAGCCGCTGCTCCAGAGGCTCCAGGCCGAATTTCGGCTTCAGGTCAGCCCCCGTGCGCGCTCTGCGCCGGTACGAATCAAAACGGTGTTTGGGAACTCTGGGAAAGAGATTACGCGACATGGTACGTCCTCCCAACAAACATGGCGTGTCAAACGCTCGCAACCATCCCGGGCCGTTACGCGGGCGTTGAACGCGCACGACAAAAAGTTTCAGAAACAACTTTTACCGATCATCCGTGACGGCCTGCCCGTCCTGAGCGGTAGAAAACATCTACCCCCAATTGCTCCTTCTTCAATCGCGGCCCTATAATATTCTACCCGCAAGCGCGAGAACGTCAACTTTATTCTACCCTAAGGGCCGATTACCTGCCAGTGTTGATTGTAAGATTCTGTAATATAAGGACTTATGATGGCGAGGTTGTGTGAGATGCGGCAAATTTTCGGGCCATCCAGATTGCGCAGTATTCCAAAACAGCGCAGATTCACTACTGCTGCCCACTGAATAGCCCATTTTCGCCAGCTTTCGGGCATGCGCGCGGCAGGGTCGGCTGTAGTAATTCCTTGATTCATGCCGAGATTTGTTATAGTCTATGCGTAGTTTTCGTGAGGGTTTGTGTTACCAGACGCTACGTGTTCGCAGATTATTCGAGCCAGTTTTTAGAGGGCAGCACTCATGGCCAAACAAGAGCAGGACCGTTCAGGTGAGGAACTGTCGAGTAATGCACCGCTAGAGGAACAGGCCCGCGAGCAGACCGGGCAGCAGCGAATCCGAATCCGTATCGACGAGCGGAATCTGAAGACCAGCTATGCCAACGGGGTACGGCCCTCTGCTACTCCCGAGGAGGTGCTGCTGGATTTCGGCATGAACCAGGTTTTGCCAGCCGCCAACCAGAAGGCTGAGCGGGAGATCCTGTTTCAGGCGAATGATCGTATCATCCTTAGTTACTACGCTGCCAAACGCCTTGCCATGGCCTTGACCCAGCTTGTGCGCCGGTACGAGGCTGAATACGGAGAGATAGAGCTGAACTCCCTTAAGAGACGCACCGGGCGCAGAAGCTAAAGCTGTTTCCATTGTGGTGGGGGTCTTCGGCTGCGTCGGTGAGAGCAGGCTGCCGACGGGGCTTTCCGGCCTGTTGCTTCTACCTGCGGCTGAGTCATTCCCAATGTCGTGGCTTGTTGAGAAAGAGCTGATTTGTGAGTCAGGCTGAACAGAACACCCCAGGAGATGCAGGTGTCGAGCCCATTATTCAGAGGCTCGAGGGTGCCGCAGGCACGCCTGCTTCCTCGCCTATGAGCTTCTGGGATGCGATGCTGGCAGCCAAGTGCCGCCTTGCCGGGGCTGCCGGAGCAGCTTTCATCCGATGCGACCATGAGAGAAATGTGGGTGTCGTGTCCGCATATCCGCACCCGCAGGAGGGTTCTGAGCCGCCGGCTTGGCTGAGACAGTGTGCCGAAACCATACGTCGCGACCATCCTATCACGGCACGGACTCTCGTCGAGCTGCCCCAGCTCGAGGCCGAACCAAGACACCATATCATGATAGTGCCGAATCCCTTTGCCGGGACGACCCACGGCTACGAGGTATTCCTGCTCGAGGAGCGCAATGGTGTGTCGGTAGAGGAAGCTCGTGAGCGGCTTGAGCTTGTGGATAGCTTTGCCGCTTTTCTGGCTAAGGGCCCCGGGGCAACACAGCTTACCGGCAATCTACTGCGGCTTAAGTCGGCAATGCAGGTGCTTGCCGTCGTCAACAACCAGGACAAGTTCGCCGGTGCGGCTATGGCTTTCTGCAACGAAGTAGCAGCGCAATGGCGCTGCGAGCGGGTCAGTCTCGGCGTTGCCGACGGCGCATATGTCAAGCTCAAAGCCATGAGCCATACAGAGAATTTCGTACGCAAGATGCAGCTTGTCCAGGCCATAGAGTCCACTATGGAGGAGTGCATCGACCAGGACATCGAGGTCGCATATCCCACATCCGAAGACTGGCCTTATGTTAATCGCGCCGCGGCGGCACTATCACGGCGGCACGGGCCCACAGGCGTTCTGAGTCTGCCCCTGCGCAAAGGCGGGAGGTCATACGCCGTTGTGACACTAGAGCGCCCCATGGATAAGCCTATTCCACACGATGAGATAGAGACGCTCCGTCTGACGTGCGAGCTGTGTGCGGCCCGTCTGATAGATATGTACCTGGGCAGCCGTCGATTGCTGCTTGCACTGAAGGAGGAGTGGCGCACGTTCCGCCAGAGCCTTGCAGAGCCTCGGCGAAGCGGCGTCAAGACAGGTGCAGCGCTGGCGATAATCGGGCTTTTTATCATCACCGTTGGCCGTGGCACATACAAGGCCGAAGCGCCATTCATCATAGAAGCCGTGTCCCAGCAGGTTGTCGCCGCACCATTCGATGGATTCATCAAGGAGGTTAACGTTGAGGCTGGGGATTCGGTCGAAGCGGGGCAGACGGTTTTGGCCGAGCTCGATACAGCTGAGCTCAGGCTGTTGATGGCCCAGGCCGAAGCTGAAAAGGTCGCCTATGAGAAACAGGCTGCAGCGGCCACACGTGACGACAAAACCGCGCAGGCGCAGATAGCACAGGCCAGCGCCGACAGGGCACAGGCACAGACCGAGCTCCTGCAGTACAAGATTGAACAGGCGCGACTCACCTCAGCCACAAGCGGGACTGTTATACAGGGAGACCTGAAAAGAGCGGTAGGTGCTCCTGTGCATACAGGTGACATTCTGTTCGAGGTTACTCCCATCGGCGCAATGCGTGCCGAGCTTCGAGTGCCTGAAGATAGGATTTTCGACATCAAGGTGGGGCAAGAAGGCTATCTGGCCACATTCTCCTACCCATCCCAACGCATTCAATTCGAGGTCGAGAGCATCACTCCCGTGGCCGAGGTGATAAACCAGCGAAATGTCTTCAAGGTTCGCGCAATCCTCAAGGAAACGCCGTCGTGGCTCCGTCCAGGCATGGAGGGGATCGCCAAGGTCCATGCTGGTCGCAGGTCTCTGCTCTGGATCTGGACGCACAAGGTCACTGACTGGCTCAGAATGAAACTCTGGATTTAGGCCGGCAAGGCATGGCAGTTAGACGTCCAACCTTCCACGAATCATGGTATCGGGTAGCAGACCTGAGCCCGCGTCTTCTGTCGAGCGTGCATGTGTACCGGCAGCGTTTCCGCGGTGAACTGTGGTATGTACTCGAGAATCCTGCAACAAACGAATACGCGCGGCTTGGTGAGATGAGCTATGCGTTTGTCGCGTTGCTCGACGGCAACCGAACCGTTGCAGAAGCCTGGCACATCTGCAACGAGCAGATGATGGATGCAGCGCCCACGCAGGGAGAGGTTATTCAACTCCTGGGCCAGCTCTACACCGCAAACCTTCTATATGGGGACCTGCCGGCCGACACTGAAAGCCTCTTCAACCGCTATCGCACGCGATTGCGACGGAAGGTGCAGTTCTTTTTCACTAATTTCCTTTTTGTCCGGATACCCCTGTATGACCCGGACAGGTTTCTCGACCGCTGCGTTGGCATCGTCGGCAAGATATTCTCGCGCGCCGGCCTTATTGTCTGGCTGGCGATCCTATGCATCGGCATGTTCTACGTTTTTTCCAACATCAACGAGCTTGTATATCAGAGCCGGGATGTTCTTTCTCCAGCTAATCTGATGTGGCTGTATGTCAGCCTGATACTCATCAAGGTGTGTCACGAGTTCAGCCATGCCTTCGCATGTAAGCGATTCGGAAGGCTCAGTGGTAGCGGCGGCCAGGTCCATACCATGGGTATAACCTTCCTCGTCTTTGTCCCCTTGCCATATGTCGATGCCTCCAGCGCATGGGCATTCCGGAACAAATGGCACAGAGTGGTCGTCGGGGCGGCAGGTATGATGGCGGAGCTTTTCATCGCGGCTCTTGCCGCCATTTTCTGGGCCAGCACATCGGCGGGCGTCGCCCACAGGATAGCCTATAATGTGATCTTCATCGCGGGCATAAGCACACTGCTGTTCAACGGCAACCCCCTGCTGAGATTCGATGCATACTACATACTGTGCGACCTTATAGAGATCCCAAACCTCGGCGAGCGATCAAAGCAATACATATACTATCTCATCAGACAGAAGTACTGGGGCGTCAAACACCTTACTGACCCGTCAAACTCGGAGAAGGAAGCCCGCTGGCTCGTCTTCTACGGCATTGCTTCAACCGTGTATCGAGTGTACATATCGGTCCGTATCCTACTGTTCCTGAGCAACCGCCTGCCGGAGGAGTTGTTCTTCATTGTGCCCGCCATTGCCATTTCGGCTGTGTTACTATGGGCAATAGTGCCGCTTGCCAAATTCATAAGATACCTGGCAAGCAGCCCGGAACTGGCCAGAAACCGCCCGCGCGCTGTCTGGTCAACTGCCTTGGTGTCACTCGCCGCTGTGGTTGTTTTCGGCATCATTCCCCTGCCGTATCACATTCGTGTCGAAGGTGTCGTGGAACCTGTCGAACTTTCCATAGTCCATGCCGAGGCTGACGGCATAGTGCACGGGCTTCTGGATGCTGTCGTGGAAGTGACGCCCGACGGCCCTGAACTCATCGATGCCGAAAATCGCGATCTTCGAGCTGAGCAGGCTGCAGCCGAAGCGGACAAGCGTGGCATAGAAGCCAGATGGCGCTTGGCCCTGACGCAGGAGCCAGCCGCTGCACAAGTTTTCGACAAGCAGCTCAAGGCGATAGACCAGAAGCTGGAAAGGATTGATTACCAGGTCGCGTCACTGGCGATGCGATCACCGCTTGCGGGAACCTGGGTCCCAACAGACCTCGCCAGCAAGAAGGATGTTTATGTCGCGCGTGGGGAGAAGCTCGGTCTTGTGGGTACCCTCGATAACGTCCGCATCCGTGCAGCTGCAGGACAGGCTGTGGCCGCCATACTGATTGACAACCCCAGCCGAGGTGTCGAAATCAGGGTCAAGAACAGACCCCACCGGCCGATACCTGCCGTCGTCGAGAAGATAATCCCGGCGGGCTCTGACATACTGCCTTCCCAGGCTCTGGGCTATGCTGTAGGCGGCTCAACTCCAACCGAGGCAGGTGACCAGTATGGCGTGCGGGCTGCGGAGAACATCTTCGAGGTTCGCATCATCCCGCAGCAGGACTCTCACATCAGACTCCTGTGCGGTCAGCGCGTTGTTGCGCGCATTGCCCTGCCCGCCAGACCGCTGGCGATCCAGTGGTGGAACGGATTGCGGCAACTGCTGCAGAGGAGGTTCCGCATCTGAGTATGACGACCGAATCGGGAACACGATGGCGAATGCTCGACCAGAGGGCGACGGGAAAAGCTCTGCCCACCGGTCTGGATGCCGCATGGGACGTCGGCCGCGGCTACATTGCGGCACTCGCCACCAGGCAGCGAATGTTTCTGAGACGGGCTGCATATATCGTCGTGCTCGAGCAGACCTTTTCTGGAATGACCGATGCTAAGCTGAAAGACATGGCTGCATGGCTTCTCGAAGTATTCCGTCGCGGTCGTGACACCGACTGTCATCTCAACCAAGCCTTCGCCCTCGTCAGAGAGGTGGCATCCCGGCGCATCGGCGAGAGGCATTTCCCGGTGCAGATCGCCGGCGCATTGGCTCTTGATCAGCGGTGTGTTGCCGAGATGGCCACCGGTGAGGGGAAAACGCTGACAGCCACGCTGGCCGTCACGGTGGCAGGCTGGCGAGGCAAGGGTTGCCACGTCATTACCGTCAACGACTATCTCGCCAAGCGCGACGCATTGTGGATGAAGCCGATATATGACTTCTGCGGCCTGAAGGTCGCGTATATTGAAGAGGGTATGTCTTCAGCCGAGCGCCGCATTGCCTATGATGCGGACATAACGTATTGCACCAACAAAGAGGCCGCGGCAGACTTTCTGCGCGACCGGCTGCACATAGGGCGCCTCCAGGGTGTTGGCTCCGTCCTGCTCGACAAGTTAGGCAGCAAGCGTAGCTCTGTGGACCTGGTTGTGCAGAGAGGTCTGGAGTTCGCTCTCGTGGACGAGGCTGACTCTGTTCTGATCGATGAGGCTGTCACACCGCTCATCATCGCAACAGAAGGACTGGACCCAGAGCACGACCAGACATTCCTGAGGGCCGCGGCCATAGCTGCCTCGATGTCGCCCGGCATGGACTACACGGTCGACCTGAAATACCATGAGGTTGAGCTTACCGATGCCGGCAAGTCACGACTTGCTGAGCTCTCCAGCGAGCTGGATAACGTACTGCAGGGCATGCGGCGAAGCGAAGAGGTCCTTGTCCAGGCTCTTGTCGCAAAGGAGTTCTACGCACGTGACAAGCAGTACATTGTCGAGGAGGGCAAGGTCGTGATCGTCGATGAGTTCACGGGACGCTTGATGCGTGACAGAACATGGCGCGACGGTCTGCATCAAGCTGTTGAAGCGAAGGAGAATCTTCAGGTCAACGCCCCGCAGGAGACATGCGCCCGTATCAGCTTTCAGCGATTCTTCAGAGGATACCGCAAGCTTGCGGGCATGACCGGTACAGCGCGCGAGGCGTCAAGCGAATTCTGGCAAATCTACCATCTGCCCGTTGTGCCGATCCCGACAAACCGGCCGTGTACTCGAAAAGTCATGCCGTCAATATTCCTCACATCCGACGGCGAGAAGTGGAGGGTCATCATCGAGGAGATCGGCAGAATACACGAGACGGGCCAGCCTATACTGGTCGGCACAAGAAGCATACAGGCCAGCCAGCATCTGAGCGATCTGCTCAAATCTCGCAGCCTGTCGCACCAAGTTCTTAACGCGATATACCACCGGCAGGAGGCACAGATAGTTGCGGAGGCCGGGCAGGAGGGAAGAATCACCGTAGCCACCAATATGGCCGGCCGCGGAACTGACATCAAGCTCGGCCGGCGGGTCGCGGAACTCGGCGGATTGCACGTCCTGGCTGCCGAGCTCAACGAGTCATCCCGCATAGACCGCCAGTTGTTCGGCCGCTGCGCTCGCCAAGGCGACCCGGGCAGTGCTCAGGCGATTGCAAGCCTTGAAGATGAGTACATCTGTCGCTATGCCGGGCGGCTGAGCTCGGTGCTTATGAACTGGCACGGAAGGATGTCGGCTCGGCTTTGGCACAGAATGGTCGACAAGTCATTCACATATGCTCAGTATCGCGCTGAAAGGCATGCGCTACGCCAGAGGAAGTCTGTCCTCACCACAGATAACTGGCTCGACGAACATCTCGGTTTCGCGGGCACAGAGTAGACTGCCTGCGGTGCCTCACTGCTTAGGTTCTACCGCCAGCCCTGCTGCGCTCTCAAGTGAACCTCGCACCCTCTGCATCTGCATCACGGTGCCGGTTGCCCTGGCCAGCTGAACGATAGCGCTGTTGAAATCGCTTATCGCCTGGGCCTCCGAGCGCTGAGCATTGGCCAGCGATTCCTGAGCCTGCAACTTAACCAGCAGGAATTCAGGGGTCAGGCTTGGGCGTATTTTCTCCATGTCCTCCAGGCCGGTGAGGTAGGTGTTTGCGGATTCGACCGCCTTGTTCTGAATGTCCACATTTCTCCAGGCCTTCTCCAGCAGCCGTATCTTCTCCTTGGTCTCGAGCGCGACTCTGTCCGAGGTCCTGTACACAATGTCCCTTGCCTTTGACAGCTCCAGCTTTCTCCTGCGGAGCTCAGCCTCCGCCGAGCGATTGCCAAGAGGATACTCGAAGGTAGCGCCCAGCGTCCAGCTCACGTAATCGCCGTCGCGAAGCTGCTCATTCGCAGCGCCATAGTACCGGTCGAGGCCGTTCATCCGCGATGAAGCCACCAGGTCTATTCTCGGCAGGCTGGCATTCTTCGCAACCTTCACATTTATCTCCGCCACCTCGACGCCAAGTTTGGCCTGTTGTATTCTTGGGTTGCTCGCCATCGCCTCGGCCAAGAGAGTATTCTGGTCAAGCTGTAACGGTTCTGCGCTCGGCTCACTGGTAAGGACGAGCTCGACATCACCCGGCAGTCCAAGCTGGGGGTCCGAGACCAGCTGGATCAGGGCATCCTGCGCATCGGACATCGCTTTTTTTGCATCGAGCAACGCGGATTCGCGCAGCTGCAGGTATGTCTCAACCTGCCCGACCTGTGCTGGCGTTACATCGATACCACCTCTCATCTTCACCCTTTCGAGCGTCTCGGCGGTCCTGTCGAAAAGGAACTGCTGTATCTCAACATCCTTCTGTGCCTGGAACAGCATCCAGTATGCTGTCACGACCTGTGTGGCAATGTCATCTGTGTTCTGATGAAATGCCGCCATGCTGATCTTCTGATTCAGGGAAGCGATGTTAATGCCGGCCTTGTTGTAGTCATCCCATCCGCCTTTGAGCAGCGGCTGCCGCAGCTCGAAGACAAGCACTGGCTCGAAGCGATCGGGCAGGACCCGCGTCGTGAGGTCGTCCCAGGCCCTTACCAGCGCATAGCTCGCCGACAGCTCAGTACCCAGCGTGTTCTTCTGTTTCACACCGGCTTCGTATATACGTGACGTGCTCTGGCCGCCAAGAAAGACACTGTCCTGCGGATTGTCCTGCTCCTCGTAGCTGTATGAACCAAAAACAGCCGCATCGAATTGCCCTTTAGCTTTGGTCAGTTCCTCTGCGGCGATGGCCGGGTCGTAGCTGAGGACGCGGATATCGGGGCTGTTGCTCAAGGCGCGGACAAGGGCCTCTTCTATCGAGAGGTTAGCCTTCTGTCTTCCTGTCGCAGGGTCAACTGTTACGTCTAGCGGTGGCATCTGCGGCTGAGGCTGCTCGGTGAGAAGATCCAGACCGTCGGTACCTGCCCGGTCAAGCGGCCCCTGGCTTGCCAGCTTCTGCTGGTATGCCGACAGCAGGTCCGGCTCGGGCTTCTTGCCCGCGCATCCGGATACTATCACTGCTGACAACATCATGACCCCAAGCAGCCATATAATTGCCAGACTGCTGTAGTAGGACGAATCACGCGACACTTTTCGTTGAATCGTTATCATTTTGATTTGCCTCCGCTATCCAGACTCACAAGTACATGCTCGCCGGACGGACGCCCGCCCTTGTTCGCAAGTTCGACCCTTATTCTTCGCGTGTCACTTGCAGCATCTGCCGCATGCGCCACGAATATCACTTTGGCCGAGGTGTTCCAGCTGCGTGGTTCCGGAAACCGGACCTGTACAGTGTCGTTCACGTCGACCATGCTGAGTTCACTCTGCGGAATATGAACGTCTATCCATAGCGGGTCAATCTTCACCACTCTTATCACGTCCTGAAGCGCCTGCACAGACTCGCCGACCTCGGCGTCGATTTTCTCGACAAAACCGTCGATGGGGCTGCGCAGCTTCATGTTATCCACGCGTATCTCAGCTATCTTCACCTCAAGTCTGGCGTGCTCAACTTCAAGATCCGTCGCTGCTCCGCGTTTTGCCGCACCCTCAAGTCTTTTCAGGTCAACGCGTTTCTGGTCCAGATAGGCAGCCTCAGCAGCATCGTATTGCCGAAGAACCACATCGCCCGTGCTCACTTTGTCACCCTCTTTGACGGGCGTGTTGTCAATCCGGCCAGGTTGCAGAAAAGCCAGCGTGATGTCGGCACTGGGGGACGTTATTGCGGCAAACTCCTTAGCTTTCGGTTCTTTTTCAGGCGTTTCTGTGGGGATTGTGCCAGATAGAAGGCAGATAACCAGGATATAGCGTACAGCCATGTTACTGACCTCCAGTGACGATAGCAGGATTGTGGCATTCTATATGCCACAATCGGGAAAGTCAAAGATAATCTGATATTCCTCCCCTTCTGTCGCGTGATATACCTGCCCCCACCCATTACACTGCAAAAGGTCTCGGGACATCGGTCGAGGTATGAGCTCCGTGGCTGAGTACGAGACAGTAGCAGGGAGATGAGTCAGATAGCGTGCTAGACTCATCGCTTACAGAACGCGCCAGGAGGGACTCGAACCCCCGACCTACGGATTAGAAATCCGTTGCTCTATCCAGCTGAGCTACTGGCGCATCACGGTATCCCGCAGGCGGCGGATTATAGCCTGCTCACCTGACTTAATCAAGCCAATTGCCCTGCGCGGCAGCCCAGTCCCAGTTGACCAGAGTCATCAGCCGTGCTATTATATGAATGTGGCTGCTACAGGCTGTGTTGCTTGTGCGGTTCGCTGCATGACCGGTACTTGGGAAAGGAGCAGATCATGAGACGCCCAAATGGGTTTACTCTGGTGGAACTGCTGGTGGTGATAGCTATTATCGCCATTCTGCTGGCCATCCTGCTTCCCGCTCTGGCCAGTGTCAAGGAAAAGGGTAAACGCGTCAGGTGCGGCTACAATCTCAGTTCTATCTCTAAGGCCATCGGGTACTACAGCGATGACAACGGCGGCAAACTCCTCTACATAAAGAACAATGACTACAGCAAGGCCGAGGAGCAGCGCGGCATCGAAGGACATCCCTATGTAGCCTATCGCTCCGGCTGGAACAAGCCGGGCAGCACTCAACCGCTGGCCATGCACCTGGCCTGTCTCTACGATAGCGGCATCGTGTCAAACCCCAAGACATTCTATTGTCCTGCCTGTACCGTGGACATGTTTAGATGGGAGTCCTACGCAGATCCAATGCCCTGGGAGAAGCTGCCCAAGGTCTTCGTTTCAGCATCCGGCAATCAGTGGGTCAGAACCGGATACATATACAGGCCGATGGACAAGGAGTACGACTCCAATACCAAGACCTACGGCTATGCAACCAAGCTTGTTGACATAAACTACAACAAGCCATGGGTCACCGACACACTCTGGACCCGCGACAGCCTCAACCATGTGGCTGGTAACCGTGACGTAGCAATGGGAGTATATGCCGCATTCCCGGATGGACACGTCAATTTCTGTACGAATCAGCAGATGTTCTCCGATGA
>Ga0209164_1004525_pt1 | contig 12390 bp, 13 predicted proteins | sample MTBNYHSulfiMetaG_FD_187458 | JGI IMG/M metagenome (GOLD analysis project Ga0209164, IMG submission 187458) | Enrichment culture microbial communities from rom New York Harbor, USA that are MTBE-degrading - MTBE-NYH (New York Harbor Sulfidogenic)... | ecosystem: Environmental > Aquatic > Marine >...
CGGAGACTGCTTGTCGATGGTCGAGAGGACCGCGCAGGTTTCCCAGTCAAACCCCATGGAGGAGTTTTTGTAACCGATGTCCTTGATGGTATTTCTCACGACCTCCGGCAAATCCACATAGGCGGATGTGGTAATCTCGCCCGAGATCATGGCCATGCCGGTGGTCACCAGGGTTTCGCACGCCACCCTTGACTTGAGGTCCTGTTCGAAGATGGCATCCAGGATGCGGTCGGATATCTGGTCGGCAACCTTATCGGGATGCCCCTCGGTCACCGATTCGGAGGTGAACAGAAAGTTGGATGTTTTCATTGGAAGCTCCTTTCATACATAGCATAGATAGTGCCTGAACGAGAACCCCGTTCAGGCACAATTGAATATTCAAGAATTGAAAATTGACGGAACAAAACTTGCATTCACAGAACCTCTTCTCATATGTCACTGTTTCCTGATTTTCCGGGTTTCCGTTCGGGTTATATATACATACGCTTACACGTTCAGACGCCGGCAGATCTCTGTTCGAAATAATCTGCCTGGGGAACGAAATACGTGATGACAGTCGGCAACCCGCAACGATAAGCAGGCATTTCACACAAGCGCCCTATCGGTCTGAAGCCTTTCGAAGGAGGCCATTATCGATAAGCCGGGTCTTACCCACCCGAACGGCCAGGGCCAGGAGGGCTTCTTCTGTGAGGACATGGAGATCCTCCAGGGTGATCGGGTCGCAGAGGGCAACATAGTCGATGTCGGTAAAGGGATGACTCAGAACGAGAGACCTGACTGCTTCGGCGATGACATGTGCCCGGTCTTCGCCCCCCTGAAACATCTCGCGGGCCAGATCGATCGATTTTTTGAGACAGGGTGCTGATCGCCTCTCTTCCGTACTCAGATAGCTGTTCCGGGAACTCATGGCCAATCCATCCGGTTCCCTCACCGTAGGGACGCCCAGGATTCGGACGTCCATGTTGAGGTCCATGACCATCCGGCTGATGATCGCCAACTGTTGATAGTCTTTCTGCCCGAAAACCGCCAGATGGGGCCTGGTTATGTTGAACAACTTGGCAACCACCGTGGTGACCCCGTCAAAATGACCGGGCCTCGAGAGACCGCAGAGGTGCTGGGGAAGGTGCCGGACCTGGACCCGGGTCTGGAAACGGTCCGGATATATCTCTTCAACCGGTGGAATAAAAACGATGTCCACCCCGACGCCTCGGGCCTTTTGGAGGTCGCCGTCCATATCCCTCGGATACTGATCGAGGTCCTCTCCAGGGCCGAACTGGGTCGGATTCACAAAGATGCTGATAATCAGTTCGTCCGCGTGCTCTTTACCCGCCCGCATCAACTCCAGGTGGCCCTCATGGAGAAACCCCATGGTCGGCACCAGGGCGATGGTTCTCCCTGCCGCGCGAAAGGAATCGGATCTCTCCTCCATTTCTCGAACCGTTTTTATGACTTCCATAAAAAATCCCGGAAAGGCGTGACATCGTCGCTTGCATCAGAAAAATTTAACTTTATATCAACCCGCTTCATGTTTGTCAACCGCCAGGGTCGATGCAAGCGTTAAAAACTCATCCATGGTGAGGGTCTCAGCCCGTCTTGCGGGCTCGATCCCGCAGTCCGTTAACCGTTTCAGGAGTAAGTGCGGCTCCCATGCGGGGAGATATCTCTTGAGAGAATTCAGCAGCGTCTTTCTCCTGTGAGCGAAGGCCCCTTTCACCGCCTTCCTGAAATCGTCTTCGTCGACCCCGTGGCTGGGATATGGCCGCTCAAAATCGAGTTCAATGACCATTGAATCGACCTTTGGAACGGGATAGAAGGCGCTCTTGGGAACTTCAAGGAGACGTGTCGGCCTGGCATGGTATCGAATCAGGAGGGTCATGGCCCCATACCCCTTGGTGCATGGGGGGGCGGTCAGCCTTTCGGCAACCTCCCGTTGAAACATGAGAACCGCCCGCGACAGCCGTTTACGATGATGTATGAGCTTTTTCAGGACAGGAGAAGAGATGTTGTAGGGCAGATTGCCCATCACCTGAATTTTTCCTGAAGGGGGGAGGGGGATGGCGTCAAGATCAAACTCCAGGATATCCTGGCATACAAGGGTGACATTGGAAATACCCGAGGCGGAGAGCCTTTTCCGGAGGAAATCCGTCATGCGGATGTCTTTTTCCACAGCCAGGATGCTGGAAACCGCCCTGGAAAGAGGGAGGGTGAGGGCCCCCTGTCCTGGCCCGATCTCCATGACCCCATCGGAGGACCGAAATCGTGCTGAAGAGATAATCCTGTCAGGGATGTCTCCATCAACGAGAAAATGCTGGCCCAGCCGCTTGTCAGGCCGAAGGGATCCCCTCTGGTTCAATAACTTGTGACGCGCCAATTCCTCTGACCTTTTCTTCCCTCGCGCCAGACCCTTATCTTTCTAAAGACGAAGCGGAAAATGAAGTATGAAGGGATCGCGGTTACGGTAGCCATGATAAGGCCGCCCGTGATAAATGAAGCAACCATGAGCCCCCCGGCAGACACGATTTTCTCTGCAATGACCATACCGTCCTCTCCCAGGCGGACGGACCTCATGATAGAGGAAAGCCTTTGCCCCTGCTGTCCCTCCATGCCTAATACATACGCCCCCAGTTTGTGGCTGTAATAGTACAAAAAATACCAGTTCAGAGGGTTGCTGATCCAGGTGCCGAGGGCCGCGGTAATCTTGCTCCCCTTGAACACGAGTGCCAGGGCCACAGCCAGGGCCATCTGGATAGGCATGATCGGCATCATCCCGGTGAAGATGCCGAAGCTCATCCCGAGGGCCAGTTCATGGGGCTCTCCCCTCAGACGGATGAACCTGAGATAATAATATCGGGTCAGCCTCTTGAGTTCCAAAGCCGCAATGTATCCTTGTATGGGTTCACGGGTTCAAAGGGTCGATCCTAAAGCGGGGGGCTGCCTATCGGAAACTTGGATCTCACATCCAAAGACATGTCGGCACTCTCCCCCCGAAGCAACCGGTGATAGCCGGCCGCTGCAATCATGGCGCCGTTGTCGGTGCAGTATTCAGGCCTTGGGAAATAGACCCGAATCCCTTCGGCGGCCGCGGCCGATCGAAACCTCTCCCTGAGTCTTTGATTGCATGCGACGCCCCCTGCCAGGACAATCGACCTCACGCCGGTCCTGCTTCTCGCCGTCATGGCCTTGTGAACCAGCACATCCATGACGGATTCCTGAAATGAGGCTGCAATGTCCGCAAGGGTTGTTTCTTGATCGTCCTTTTTCCGATCCTCACGCCATTTTTTCATATACAGGGCGACCGCGGTTTTCAGGCCGCTGAAGCTGAAGTCGAGAGAGTCCTTTTCCATGTATGCCCTGGGAAACAGGATCTTGTCGAAGTCGCCGTTTCGGGCCATTTTTTCTATGGCAACCCCACCCGGGTAGCCGAGACCTGAGATCTTGGCCACCTTGTCGAATGCCTCGCCCGCAGCATCATCCAGGGTTTGGCCCATCAGATGATATCGGCCGAATCCCTCCACATGGTATATGCTGGTATGTCCACCTGAGACCGTCAGGGCAATGAAGGGAAACGGGGGAGGGTCCTCCTCCAGGAAGATGGAGAGGATGTGCCCTTCCAGATGGTTGACTGCCGTCAGGGGGATATTCGAGACATAGGACAGGCCTTTGGCATAATAGAGGCCTACAAGAAGGGCCCCCACGAGTCCCGGTCCGACGGTTACGGCAATGCCGTCCAGATCGTCCAGCCGGATGCCGGCCCTGGTCAGGGACGTCCTCACCACGGGAATGATGTTTCGGGTATGCTCTCTCGATGCCAGTTCCGGGACAACGCCCCCGTGGGGATGGTGGACCTCCACCTGAGAGTGGACCACACTCGAGAGGACCGACCTCCCGTCAATCACCACGCCCGCAGATGTATCGTCACAGGAGGTGTCGATGCCTAAGATGATCATGGAAGAAAGTCGCAAAAACGTCGACCGCCGAACGTCGAACATCGAACGTGGGATGAAAAACGGATATGGCGTGCGGTCGCTTTGCTCATTGGGGTCCCTTCAGTCGTTTTTACGGCCGTCCTGCTCAAAATTCGACCCGGACGCCACCCTTTTCATCCCGGTTATTCCTTTTCCACATCCAGACCAAAGGCGCTGTGGAGGACCCGCACCGCCAGTTCCGTATACTTCTCTTCAATAATACAGGATATTTTGATCTCAGAGGTGCTGATCATCATGATATTGATATTTTCCTGGGCCAGGGTCGCAAACATCTTTTTGGCGACCCCGGCGTGGGTCCGCATCCCTACGCCGATAATGGAGACCTTGGCGATATCCTCATCCCCCAAAACCCGTTCCGCGCCGATTCCCTCGGCCACCTCGCTGACCAGCTTCATGGTCTTATAGAAGTCGGTCTTGGGAACGGTGAACGTCAGGTCGGTCATCCCGTCCTGGCTCGTATTCTGGACGATCATATCCACCACGATGCCGGCCTTGAAAACAGGATCAAATATCCGGGAGGCTATCCCCGGCTGATCCGGGACCTTCCGAATGGTCACCCTTGCCTCATTTTTATTGTAGGCAACCCCCGATACCGCGACCTTTTCCATATCCTTTGTCTCAGCAACCACCATGGTACCCCTTTCGTTGGTAAACGTTGATCTCACATGAATCGGTACATCGAATTTCTTGGCGAATTCGACCGATCGGATTTCCAAGACCTTTGCGCCCAGGCTGGCCATTTCCAACATCTCTTCGTAGGCGATGAAGTCCATTTTTCTGGCCTTTGGGCAGATGTTGGGATCGGTGGTATATACACCGTCCACGTCCGTATAGATCTCGCAGACCTCCGCTTTCAGGGCCGCGGCCAGGGCAACGGCCGTCGTGTCGGACCCGCCCCTTCCCAGGGTGGTGATGTCCCCGCGGTTATCGATGCCCTGAAAGCCCGCCACCGTTACGATCCTGCCATGGTCCAGATTTCTAATAATCCTGTTTGTTTCAATATCGTGGATCCGCGCCTTGCCGAACAGATCGTTGGTGTGGATGCCCACCTGGAAACCGAGGAGAGATCGGGCATCATGGCCCATCGATTTCACGGCCATGGCAAAAAGCGCCACGCTCACCTGCTCGCCTGTGGACATGAGGACGTCCAATTCCCTCGGATCGGGGTCTTCGCTTACTTCGTGGGCCTGTCGGATGAGCCCGTCGGTCTGACCTGCCATGGCCGAGAGGACCACCACCATTTGATTGCCTTGCAGGGCGGTGCTGATTACCCTCTCGGCGACCGCACGGATTTTTTCAATGCTGCCCACCGAGGTGCCGCCGTACTTCTGAACAATGAGTGCCATAATCGCTCTTATGTTACCTCCCTTTTCAGCCCTCTCAGGATTCTCACTGCCTCCGGATGACTCCCTGAAAGGGTAATCTCCCGGGAGTGTTCATCCAGGATGTCAATCCGGACCTTCAGATGCCTTTCCGGCAGGATCTCGGGCCATCGGTCGGCCCACTCCATCACAGCAACGGCGTTTCCGTGCAGATATTCGTCAAGACCGGCATCCAAGAAATCAGAAACCGTTTCCAGCCGATAGACATCCATATGAAACAGCGTGCACCGGCCCTCATAGGCGTTCATGAGGGCAAAGGAGGGGCTGGTGACCACTTCATCAGGCGGGATCCCCATGCCCAAGGCCAGGCCCTTGGTAAACCATGTCTTTCCACTCCCCAGGTCCCCGGTCAGGGCGACCACATCTCCCTCTTGGAGACATGCCCCTAATCGCTGACCCAGGTCGATGGTTTCTTCACCGGAAGATGTCCGGCAGGTGACAGACGCCTCTTTCAACCCGTGATCGTCCGTATCAGATCTGCCTTGCCGATAACCCCGACCAGGCGATCTCCGTCCATGACCGGTATGGTGTAGATCTTCCTCTGGGTCATGAGGGTGGCGATTTCGTCGATAGGGGTTTTTTCATCCACGGTGACGGGTTTCTGAGTATACAGGTCCCCAACCGTCGTTGCGCTGACCCGCTGGAACTCCTTTTCGATATTTTTCGGGTTTTCGAGATAGATGACCGCATCAAAGACGGCCACCACGGTGGGGATGTGGAGCTTCTTGTCTTTGCGAATCAGATCGCTCTCGCAGATAATCCCGATCAGCGACCCATTGTCGTCGACCACAGGGGCCCCGTTGATGTGGTTGTTGTAAAGGATGCCCGCCAATTCCTTGAGGGAGGTCTCCTTCTTGACGGTAATCACCTCGGTCGTCATGATATCGCTGGCATTCAACATCTCATGCCCCCCTTTCCAGTACCACCATAGCGATGCCGTAATCCCCGTCATCTGAAAGGCTCAGGTGCATGCCGCTGATCCCTTTCTCACGGCAGATCTCCGCAGCAGTACCGGACAGCCTCAACCCGGGTTTCCCCGAAGATTCGTTATAGACCTCGATGTCCCGCCAGCGGATCCCCCGCCGCATGCCCAGGCCCAGGGCCTTTGAGAAGGCCTCTTTGGCGGCGAACCGCAACGCGAAGGCCGCGTGGGGAGCGGGGCGACCACGACAGATTCGGGCCTCCTGATCCGTAAATACGCGGCCGATGAATCTGTCTCCCCAGGCGAGAATCGCCTTTTCCACCCTCTGAATGCTCACAAGGTCGACGCCGGTTCCATAGATCATGCTAAAAATGCTTGACCAATTCGATCATCTTACGGACCGCCTGTTGAAAACCGATCAGGACTGCCATGGCCACAATGCTGTGCCCGATGCTGTATTCCTCAATGTGAGCCAGATCCCTGAAACGCTTGACGTTCACGTAGTTGAGCCCGTGCCCCGCGCTGACGCTGAGATCCAGTTTTGCAGCAGATTCGACTGCGGTTACGATCCGGGCGAATTGCTCGATCGCCTCTGGATCGGACCGCGCCTCTGAATAGTGGCCGGTATGAATCTCCACAATATCGGCCCCGCACTGGTGGGCAGCCCGGATCTGCTCCGGGTCCGGATCCATAAAAAGACTGACCCGTATCCCCGCCGTCTTAAGGCGTTCGACCACCTCCTTGTAATGACGCGGATGGGCCCTCACGTCAAGACCCCCTTCGGTGGTCAGTTCCTCTCGTTTCTCCGGGACCAGGGTGACGAGATCCGGTTTGACATCCAGTGCGATGTCCACGATCTCATCCACAGCAGCCATCTCCATGTTGAGGCGAGTCTTCACCGTCTGCCGCAGGAGCCTCAGGTCCCTGTCGTTGATGTGCCGCCGGTCTTCCCTGAGATGACAGATGATGCCTTCGGCGCCTGCCAGTTCAGCCAGGCCTGCCGCAAGGATCGGGTCGGGCTCGTTGCCCCCCCTGGCCTGGCGAACCGTGGCCACATGGTCTACATTCACTGCTAACCGTGCCATAATTGCCCTCTGATATCAATGACTAAAGCGTGCCAAACTGCCTGACATGCCCAAAAGTTGGGATGATTTCCATGACATCTTAAACTGAATCCCCGATACAAGGTTCTTTGGGGGACGCGAAGAACAACGCTCGATGCCGACCCCGTGACGGGTAGGCCGATCCTTAAAAAAGCCGCCAAATTTCCCAAAATGCTCCCTAAATTCAGATGGCTTAGCTCACTTTAGTCTCTCTATTCACGTTAACCAATTCCAATAACCGTTCCTCTTCTTTCTCCATCAGAACCGCCTGTTCCTCGGAAGCGACGTGGTCATGGCCTAAAAGGTGAAGAATCCCATGGATGAGCAGCCGGTCAATTGTGTGTTCCAGAGGTCCCCCCGATTCCTCCGCCTCTTTTTGAGCGGTATTGACGGATATCACCACATCCCCCAACAGTCCTGTTTCAACGTGAGGGGTCTGGCCTTCCGCCGAGGCATTAAAATCATACATGGGAAACGAAAGGACATTTGTAGTCCCTTCTTTTCCCATGTATTGAAGGTTGAGCCGCGCCATTCGGCGGTCGTCGGTGAAAAGGATGCTCAATTCCTTGTCATGACAGTCCAAGTCGCTTAAGACCCTCTCTACCTTCGCCCTGATCTCCTTTTTTTTCAACCCGGGAAGCTCCCGGTGGTATTGAATCCGTATCTCCATTCTTCCCCTTCTTGGAAAACGATTCCCTTGCCTCTCCAGGGGCCTCGCGCTCCCGGACCGCCACAATCCGCGGCGTGGGTTCAGGGTATTCAACGCGATGGTGAAAAATCCCGCTCAGGGTCTTGTTAAAACTCCTGGCTATTTCATGAAGATCCTTCAGGGTCAGTTCGCACTCATCTAACTGGCCGTCGGAAAAAATCCGGTTGACCATTCTTTGGACCATGCCCTGGATCCGGGCCGGAGTAGGATCAACCAGCGTCTTTGAGGCCGCCTCCACCACATCCGCAAGCATGACCAAGCCGGCCTCTTTGGTCTGGGGCTTGGGGCCTGGATACCGGAAATCCGCCTCTTCCACCAGGAGGCATTTCCCGCCTTTTTTCTCCCCCTGCTCCTTGGCCTTCTCGTAAAAATAGGTGATCAGAGAGGTTCCGTGATGTTGTCTGATAATATCGATGATCTCTTTGCCCAATCGATACTGCCTTGCCAGTTCAACGCCGTCCTTGACGTGCGAGATGAGGATCAGGCTGCTCATGGAAGGGGCCAGTTTTTCATGTTTGTTTCCGCGGCCTCCCTGGTTTTCGATAAAATAGAGGGGCTTTTTGATCTTTCCAATGTCATGATAATAGGCGGCCACCTTTGCAAGGAGCGGGTTGGCGTTGACGGCCCTGGCCGATGCCTCCACCATATTGCTCACAATCACGCTGTGATGATAGGTCCCGGGCGCCTGGACCATGAGTTCCCGCAACAGGGGCTGGTCCAGATTCGCCAGTTCAAGGAGTTTGATATCCGTGGTATAGGAGAAAGACATCTCGATCAAGGGAAGGATTCCCGTGGCCACCACGCCCACCAAAACGCCTCCGAGGAGGGCCGAGCAGGCTGCAACAAGGGCCTCCAGGGTAAAGAACGAACCGTATAATCCCTCGATGGAAAGGGCCAGAATCATATTGGATACGCTGACCTTGAGTCCGGCCCTGATAAAGACCCCCCTTTCCCGATACTGTCTCACGCCGTATGCGGCTACCAGGGAACCCACAAAAAAGTAGACAAAAAACTCCATCCGCCCGTCCACAACCAGGCAGGCCAGGGCGGAGATGATGAGAGAAAAACTGGCGGCCACGCCTATGCCGTGGAAGATCGATATGAGCATGGCGCCGCTGGCTACCGGAACGACAAAGAGCAAGGCCTTGGGAGAAAAGAAGCTGTATCCTCGGGCGATTTCAAAGGCCACAAAATTAAAGGCAATGACCACCAAGAAAATGAGCAGAAGGGTTGCCCCCTGAAATAACAGGTCTTTCACCTCGGGGCCCGAAGATCGATTGCTGAGAAGGCCTACAAGGTACATGGACAGGAGAAGGCACGCAATGAGGACGGCCATGGCCGGCACCCTTCCCAACATCTCATTCTGCTTCAATAACTTATACTGCTCGCTCAGCTTGAGAAGGTGCTCAGGGGAAATCCTCTCGCCTTCCCGGATCAGCATCTCCCCCTTTTTCACTTTGAAATAAAAGGGCTTGACCGATTCTCGCGCCTGTTCCTTTCTCAACGTGGTTTCCCGATTATTGAACGTAAGGTTGGGCTTGACCAGGCCAATGGCCAGATCCAGAACGGTCTGCGCCAATTCTTTCGGTTTGATTTTTCCGGTGAGGACCTTCCCCTGTCCGTCGATAAATTCCCTGGCGGTCTTGAGATCGTAAAATCGGTCAAGATCTGTGACACTGGCCTCTTTCCCATTGTGGATATCATGCAGGACAATTCCTTTACTGCTCTGATTCATCAGCATCTTCTTGCTGCCGACGACCCCGGTTCGAAAGAGTTCCATGATCAATGTGGCGACAGCCTTTTCCGCCTCCGGGGAGAATCCGTTTTTCATGAAAGTATTGATAAGCTCCTCGTTATAGGGGATATCAAGGATCTCGAAGAATCGGCTCTTAAAGCTGTTCGCGGTCTCCAGATGATCCGTAAGCGCCTTTTCGGATGAGAGCGATCCGCTGTCATAGGCGTAGGAAAGCTCGATGGATTTGGCCAGATACTCCCTTCCGGATTCAAAGGCCTCTCTTATTTTGGCGGCCATATCCGTTCCGGTCGGATTAAAATCGTAGACCGGCGAAACCGAGCGGACCGCTTCCTGCCTGTTTTTCTCTGTGAGTTCATTGTTTTCGACAAGAAAATCCCGGGATGCCTTGATATCACGGTCGGCCACATCCCCCAATCTGTAGGCCTTGGGCGGGGTCAGAATGCTTGGAAAGAGGAGAATGGAGATGATCGCACTCAGGCCCAGCAGGATATACCACCGCTGGGTCTCGGATCGAAACCAGATGTCCGCCGCGCTCTGCCCTTTTGCCGTGCCATGGGACGCGTCTCCCTCCTTTTTCCTTGGCGCCTTCCGTTTATTCACGGGTGTCAATCTCGAACGATCTATTTTTTTAACTTGCATAATCAGGCGGCTTCCCCCAAGCCCTGTCTCCGGTTTTCCATCCGCTCATAGGCGTCGATGATCTCCTGGACCAGCCGATGCCGGATGACATCTTCCCTTGAAAAGTAGACGAACCGAATCCCCTGAATCCCTTTCAGTGTCTCCATCGCCTCTATGAGCCCGGAGGTCTTTCCTTTGGGAAGGTCTGTCTGGGTGACATCCCCTGTAATAACCGCCTTTGAGCTGAACCCGAGGCGGGTGAGAAACATCTTCATCTGCTCGGAAGTGGCATTCTGTGCCTCGTCCAGGATTACGAATGAGTCGTTCAGGGTCCTCCCTCTCATGAAGGCGAGGGGCGCAACCTCTATTACCCCCTGTTCAAGAAGCCGAGACGCATTTTCAAAAGACATCATATCATGAAGGGCATCGTAAAGGGGCCGAAGGTAGGGATTTACCTTTTCAGAAAGGTCTCCCGGCAGAAACCCCAGGTGCTCCCCCGCCTCCACGGCGGGCCGTGCCAAGACAACCCTATGGATCTCTTTTTTGATCAGGGATGACACCGCCATGGCCATGGCGAGGTAGGTTTTCCCCGTCCCTGCCGGACCGATTCCAAAAACGATGTCGAACTTTCGGATACTATCAATGTAGTTTTTCTGATTGATCGTTTTCGGGGATATGGTCTTCTTGTTAGAGGGGATGGAAATTTCCTCTTTGAATATCGTTTTAAGGTCGGCCGAAGGATTCCCGCTCATTATCCTGACGGCATATTCAACATCACTGGCATAGAGAGGGTAATCAGTCTCCAGGAGTCCATAGAGCTGTTTCAAAATCCTTTCTGCCAGATCCACTTCCCAGCTCCTCCCCTTGATGCGTATCTCATTTCCCCTGAGATTCAAAGAGACGCCGATACGCGCTTCCAGCAATCCAAGGTGTGCGTTCTGTTCTCCGCACAGGCTCCGTATGAATTCATAGTCCGGAAAGCTGATCCGTCTGCTCACGGTCGAATCGTCTCTAATGGCTGGTTTATCCAAAAAATATAAATCCTTTTAATATAATATGAAGATCCAGAGAATCAAGGTTGAATCGTGGGGACCTATACCTCCGGGGGGTCGTCAAAAAGGGGGTCGAGGCCCTAACGCTCCAGATTTTACGGTCTTTCTAAAGGGTTGCAAAGGTTAAGGACCTGTTTCTCCCGATATCTGAGCCATGATGCGTCTTGTGCGCGGCCTGTTGTCAAAATCGAGGAGCACGATCTGCTGCCATGTACCCAGGGTCATTTTTCCGTCAATGATCGGAATGGTGAGGGAGGGGCCGAAGATCGCTGCACGAACATGGGAATATCCGTTCCCGTCGCCCCATTGTTCATTATGTTCGTAATACATATTCGCCGGGGCCATTCTTTCGATGGCCTTTTTCAGGTCGTTAATGACGCCGCTTTCAGACTCGATGGTCGTAAGGGCGGCGGTGGAGCCGGGGATAAAGAGGGTAACGGTACCGGTCTGTACATACGATTGTCCAACCTCACGGGCGATTTCTCGCGTCACGTCGATTACATCCGTATCGGCCGTGGTTTGAACCAGAATCTGGCGGCTTTGCACAGGCATATGCTGACCGTGGCCTTTTGGCGTAATGATCGAAAGGTTTTGACCGTGAACCGCCGGAAAGGAGAAGGCGGTTCGCAGGCCGTCTTTACATATCCATTCCTATAGCATGGCCCCCTGTTTCGGCGCAACAAAAAGCGATAGGCATGGGGGGTCGGCCCGGGCCGGGGCCTACTGGAACATGAACCGCCGCATGCTGATATTCATCAATATCCCCATGGCCGCCATGGTGGTAATGAGGGATGAGCCGCCATAGCTGAAAAGGAGGAGGGGGATGCCCACCACCGGGAGGAGTCCGGTAACCATCCCCACA
>Ga0209164_1004526_pt1 | contig 12390 bp, 14 predicted proteins | sample MTBNYHSulfiMetaG_FD_187458 | JGI IMG/M metagenome (GOLD analysis project Ga0209164, IMG submission 187458) | Enrichment culture microbial communities from rom New York Harbor, USA that are MTBE-degrading - MTBE-NYH (New York Harbor Sulfidogenic)... | ecosystem: Environmental > Aquatic > Marine >...
CCAGGCACACCATCAGCAACACGACGAGCGTTGCCACGAACAGTCTTTTTTTCATCCGTTTCCTCCTTGTGTGTCGGATGGTTCGATTCGAACGGGGTCTTGTTGGGTTGTCGACCTGCGGGGCCTCACCTCCTTTGGCGTGCGCCTCGGGAGGGCGGCAAGGGGGCAGGGCGGGCGGCCTGGGCGAAGTGGCGCCGAGGTGCCAGACTTGCAGGCTTGCCCGGCTCGCGCCGATGCGCTTCCGGACGCTTCCTCCATTACACCACCGGCCGGCTCGGCTGTCAAGGAAAGGAGCGAGTTGCCGTCGAAGCGACGAGGCCTTCCGTGCAGAAACGCTACCCGGACTTGGCGCGCATGTTCTTCAATTCCCGCAAGACTCTGACGTCCTCCTGGCGGCGGGGATGATCGATCCCTTCTTTCACTCGGATCGGATCGTCGAGGGCGATCCAGTGGGTCGTGACCTCGCCATACTCGTCGGTGACGCGCCTGGACCACGCAGTAGAGAAATCGATCCCTTCGAGTCGCTGCAGAAGGTCGATGCGATCGGGCTCCACGCCGATCTGCAGGATCTCGTCGAGCTTGCCCGGGGTGAGGAGATGAGGGCTGCCGAACTCGGCCAGAGCGCGATTGACCCGGTCGAGGTTTTCCGGAGACGGTTCGACCCAGATGGCGACGTCCTTGGTGTAACCCGGCTTTGGGTGATAGATGAAGGCCAGCCCGCCGACGATCAGGTACTCGGCTCCGTGTTTGCACAGCAGCGACAGCATGTCCTCGAAATCCTGGATAGTCTCCATCCTCAACCGCGGCCTTCCCGGGATTTGTGGACCTTTTCGATGTCTCTACGGATTGCCACCAGAGCAGAGAGACGAGAGGCGGGGGGAAGGCTCTGCCAGTACTCGAGGTCCCACTGCTCAGCCTCCTCGAAGCCGTGGGAGAGGTGGGCGACGATCCTCTGCTTGCGATCCCGGGAGCGTTCCTCGATGCTCATCGCCGGCATTGTACATCCTCCGAGGGGTTGCGGCAACAATCGAGCCTGCCTCGCGACGCGTCCGGGGCAGTGCTCGGAGGGGTCACGCTGTCGCGCCTCGGATCCAGGGTATCGGGCCTGCGGCGACAGGCTGGCGGCAACGTTTCTGGAAATTCGTGTTGACGATGCTCATTTTACGAGCAGAAATGCTGAAGCGTTCTAGCGCACCAGCGCGGCGAGCTCTGCGGAAGTGATGACCGCCCCGAATTTCATTGCCAGATTCCGGAGGGTGGCCTCGTGCAGCTCCCGGTCGAAGGAGGACACGCAGTCCCGCAGCACGACGGTCTTGAAGCCGTGATGGAAGGCCTGCCGGGCCCGGAGGAGCGCAGTGCGTCCTCCAGGTTGGTGCGGAAGAAGGCCTCGTACCAGTACTTGTCCACGATCGGGTCCCCGGGCTGGGGGTCGAGCTCGTCCACCACGGCGACGCATTCCCGCTCGGCCCGAATGTCCTCGTAGTACCGGCGCCGGCCGAGCCGGCAGCAGCCCACCGGCTCGCGAATCTGGGGCGCCCAGGTCCACAGGAGCGACTCCTGCGGACCGGCCACGAAGCGGGTGAAGACGACCGACCGCCCCTGCGGCGATGCATTCCGGAGGTCAACGATCACGAGGGCCGCCGAGCGGATGTCGAAGCTGAATGGGAGGGATGGCTGCATCGGCTCCCTCCTCGACTCGCGAAGGGTGGCTGATCCCGCCACTATGCCCGGGCTGACCCGGGCAGGTCAAGCCGGCCCTGCGGCCGGGGGCCCGCTCAGCCCTGCTCTGCGCCCTCTTCACTGCAGTAGGGGCTGTGCCGCACGAAGGGGTGCAGGTCCAGATCCGGGGAGTAGCGGCTGGCGGGAACAGTGCGTCCGAGGGCCTCCGCCATGGAACGCACGTGGTGCGGCGCACCGCCGCAGCAGATCCCGATGTAGTTGATCCCCATCCGAGCGGCCCGCACCGCGAAGGCGGCCATCTCGTCCCGGGTGTGGAGAAAGGGATCGAGGTTCAGCGGGAACGCGCAGGCCCCGCTGGGGTCCTTCAGGGTCTGGAAGGTGGGCAGGCGCTCAGTGGTGCGGTAGGGCACGGGCTGAGCTGCCACGTAGCAGCCGACCGATCGGCGGATGTCCGCCAGCAGGCCTTGCATGGTGGCCGGGCCGCGCCCGCAGTTGAGCCCCACGACGTCCGCCCCGTTTGCTTCGAGGATCCTGCAGGCCTCGGCCCAGGGGTGGCCGTCGGCGCTCTGCTCCCCGGTTGGAATGAAGGTGATCAGGGCGGGGTACCCCGCCTCCTTGACGGCCTCCAGGGCGGCCAGCGCCTCCCCGACGTGGGAGAAGGTCTCGGCGATGAAGAAATCCACCCCTTCCTCCGCGGCCCAGCGCACCTGTTCCTCGAACATTGGCCGCACGCGCAGGCGGCTTTCCTCGGGGCGCTGCGGGTCGTACTCCCAGGTGTTGCTCAGGTTCCCGGCCACCAGGGCGTCCCCCTCCGCTGCCACCTCCGCGGCCAGGCGGACCGCCGCGCGGTTGAGCTCCTCGAGATCGGCCAGCCGTTCGATTTTGCCTACCTTGCTGCGATGCGCGTAGTAGGTGAAGGCCACCACGACCTCGGCGCCTGCCCGCAGGAATTCCCGGTGCAACTGCCTGACCGCTTCCGGGTGGTCGAGCACTGCCTCGGGCACAAAGGGCCCGGCCTTGACGTAGCCTCGCCGTTCGAGCTCGAAGAGATAGCCCTCGGCGCCCAGCACGATTCCTTTCTCCAACCGCTGCAGGAGCCTGTTCACTGTGCCTCCTTGGCAAATCTCACTGAGAAGGTAAGGAATTTCGGTGCCAGGGACAAATCGCTCCGGTCTCAAGCCCGCGGGAGCGGGAAACCTGGAGGCTCATGAGCGACGGACCCCCCTTGCACTCCGGCGGCCTCGTGGAGGGCTCTCCTCTGGAGGTACGAGCCCTATGCCTCCACTGAGGACCAGGGGTCGAAAAGCTCGATGTCGAAGGAACGGAAGTTGGCTGTGTTTCTCGTGACTAGAACGAAGCCGTGCTCGCGAGCAGTTGCGGCGAGCAGGGCGTCGATCACAGGGGGCGGCTGCCCCAGTTTCTCCAGGCGTGCCCTCTCTTCCGCCCAGCGTGTACAGACCCGGTCGTCGATCGGGAGGACGAATCCTTGGTAGGCAGACTTCAGCTCAGCCATCCAGACCATCAAGTCTCTCTTGTTCTTTCCATTCGGCAATCGTCTAATTCCGTAGTGGAGCTCTCCGAGTGTCAGCACACTCAGGTAGAGCAGTTCCGCCGGGCACCCGTCCAGCCAGGCGACGACGCGTGGCTCCGGCGTCGGTCTGGCCAGCTCCGAAACGATGCAGGTGTCGAGGATGAAGCTCACAGCTCTACTGCCCGTCCCATGTCGGAATCGAGTCGAGGGGTTTCGAGGTCGATCTCCTTGTGAGGCCGCTCCAGCAGCACCTTTTTCTTGTCGGGAATAGCGGCCCCGGCGGTGCGTTCGAAGGTTTCGCAGTCGACCACGTACACTGCCGCCTTGCCGTTCTTGGTCACCAGCTGGGGTTGTCCTCGCTGAGCCTCCTTGACGACCTCGCTGAACCTGTTCTTGGCGGTCTGCAGCTGCCATGTTCGTACTCTCACTGCCTGCTTCTCCACGATCAAGAAATCTAGACTGTCTAGACAGAGAATACCAAAGGCTGGCGTACCAGGTCAAGCCGGGGCCAAACGCAGTGGAGGACTGCCACACGAAGGCCAGTGCCACTGCATCGCCTTGGGGGGCTCTCGCCCGGAGAGAGGCTCAGTCCAGCAGGCAGGCGGACAGGTGTCCGGGGGCCACTTCCTTGAGGGGCGGGCGGCCCTCCCGGCAGGCGGGCATGACGTACGGGCAGCGGGGGTGGAAGTGGCAGCCCGAAGGGGGGTCGATAGCGCTCGGGATTTCCCCTCGAACCACCTCCTCCGTGCGCCTTGCCTTGGGGTCCGGCACCGGCACCGCCTCGAGCAGCGCCTTGGTGTAGGGGTGATGCGGCCGGCCGAACAGCTCGTCCCGGCTGCCAATCTCCACAATGCGCCCCAGGTACATGATGGCGATGCGGTCACAGAGATACTTGGCCGTGGCCAGATCGTGGGTGATGAACAGGTAGGTCAGCTGGAACTCGTCCTTCAGGGCCTTCATGAGCTCCAGGATCAGGGCCCGCACGGACACGTCGGCCATGGCGATCGGTTCGTCGGCCACGATGAACTCGGGGTTGGTGACCAGGGCGCGGCCCAGTACCACCCGCTGGGCCTGGCCTCCGGAGATCTGGTGCGGGTACTTGCGGTACAGGAACTCCGCCGGAGTCAGGCCGATCTTCTCCATGAGCTCCAGCACCCGGGCTTTTCGCTCCTCCGCGTTGCCCATGCCGTGGATCTTGAGGGGATGGCCTATGGCCTGGCCCAAGCTCATGCGGGGGCTCAAGGAGGAGTTTGGGTCCTGGAACACGATCTGCAAGCGAGCCCGCAGCCCTTCCATCTCCCGCCGCGGGATGACCGTCAGGTCCCGGCCGTGGTACTCGATCCTGCCGGCGGTGGGCTCGATCAGCCGAAGGAGCAGGCGGCCCGTGGTGGATTTGCCCGAGCCGCTCTCCCCGGCCAGTCCCAGGACCTCGCCGCGCCGGATCTCGAAGGAGACGTCGTCCACCGCGTGGACGAACGAGCGCCGCCCGCCGGCGAGGAGCTGGTCGAGGAGGGACTTCTGGACCGGGAACTCCTTGGTCAGGTTGGCAACCTGGAAGATCGGCTGGCTGGACACGGCTGCGCTCATCCCCGGGCCTCCCGTCGCGCCTCTCGCCCCGCCGCCCGCCCCCGGCTGCGGCTTCCCGCCGGGACCGGCGCCTCGGCCACGGTCTCGGGGTAGAGCCAGCAGGCCGCCTCGTGCCCCTCGGCGTGCGGGCTCAGGGCCGGAACCTCCTGGCTGCAGACCTCCATGGCGTGAGGACACCGGGGGGCAAACCGGCACCCCGGGGGCGGGTCCACCAGGTCGGGGGGATTGCCGGGCATGGTGACCAGCTTCTCCTGGTCCAGGCGCACGTTGGGCACGCAGCCGATCAGCCCCTGGGTGTAGGGATGCAGCGGTGCGTGGAAGATCCGCTCCGCGGTCCCGACCTCGACGATCCGGCCGGCGTACATGACCGCCACCCGGTCGGCGATCTCCGCCACCAGGCCCAGGTTGTGGGTGATGAGCAGGATCGAGAGGTGGTAGCGCCCCCGCAGGCGGTTGAGCAGGTCAATGAACCCCGCTTCCACGATCACGTCCAGGCTGGTGGTGGGCTCGTCGGCCACGATCAGGTCCGGGTCCATGATCAGCCCCAGGCCCAGCATGATCCGCTGGCGCATGCCCCCGGAGAGCTGGTGCGGGTACTCGTAGAGGCGCTGGCGCTCGATCCCCAGCTCCTCGAGGATCTTCTCGGCACGCCCGAGCGCCTTCTCCTTCGATACGTGCGGCTCGTGCTGGTGGATGGTCTCCAGGAACTGCCGGTCGATCCGGTACAGGGGGTTCAGGGAGGTCAGGGGGTTCTGGAAGGCCATGGCGATGTTCTGCCCCCGGAGGCGTAAGACCTCCCGGTCCCGCAGGGCCAGGATGTCCCGGCCGTTGAACACGATCCGGCCCCGGCTGATCCGCCCTGGGGGGCGCAGGAGTTTGAGGATCGACAGTCCCAGGGTCGACTTGCCGCAGCCGGACTCCCCCACCAGGCCCAGGCACTCGCCCCGGTACAGGGTCAGGTCCACCCGCTCCACCGCCCGTACGGTCCCGATCGAGATGGGGTACTCGATCCACAGGTCCCGGATCTCGAGGACGCTCTCCACGCTATCGCTCCAGAAGCCTGGGGTTCAGGATCTCGGCCAGGCCCTCGCCGAGCATGGTGAAGCCCAGGGCCAGCACGGTGATGGCCACCCCCGGGAAGGTGATCATCCACCAGGTGCCGGAGGGCAGGAACTTCTTGCCCATGGACAGGTCCATGCCCCAGTCCGGGATGCCGGCCGGCAGGCCCAGGCCTATGTAGGAGAGTGCCGCCTCGGTCAGGATGGCGTCGGCGATGTTGATCGAGAAGATCACGACCACCGTGGCGATGACGTTGGGGAAGATGTAGCGCAGCAGGATCACCCCGCGCCGGGCGCCGATGGCCCGGGCTGCCTCCACGTACACCTCTTCCTTGATGCTCAGGGTCTGGCCCCGGACCAGGCGGAAGTAGGTCGGGATGTAGATCACCGCCACCGCCAGGGTGATGTTGACCACCCCCGGACCGAGCATGGCCGCGAAGGCGATGGCCAGGATCAGCCCCGGAAAGGAGTAGATCGAGTCCATGATCAGCGACAGGATGCGGTCGAGCACACCCCCCACGAAGCCCGACAGGAGGCCCAGGGGGATCCCGATTGCCGACGAGAGGATCGCCGCCGCGAAGGCCACCCCCAGGATGGTCCGGGAGCCCCAGATGACCCGGGAGTACACGTCCCGCTGCAGGTTGTCGGTGCCGAAGGGGTGCTCGGGGCTGGGGGCTGCCAGCTGAGGGCCGGTCTCCTGGTCGAGGGGATCGTAGGGGGCCAGAGTGCCCGGGAGAACGGCGATGTACACAGTGAACAGAACGATCAGCGCTCCCGCCACCAGGATCCACCACTCGGTCCCGTAGCGCTTGTTGACCGCCACCAGGGCGCGCAATCCCTTGCCCAGGAAGGTGGCCGGCGAATACTTGGCGTGGGAGCTCATCGAGACACCTCTAGTACCTTACCCGCGGGTCGACCAGGGCGTAGATCAGGTCCACCAGGAGTGAGATTGCGCTGACCATGATGGCGAACACGGCGATGACCCCCTGGACCGTCGGGTAGTCCCGCAGGTAGATCCGCTCCACGAGCAGGCGCCCCATCCCGGGCCAGGAAAAGGTGTTTTCCGTGAGGATTGCCCCGCTCAGGAGGATGGCGAACTGCAGGCCCAGCATGGTCAGGATCGGGATGAAGGCGTTCTTGAGGGCGTGGCGGTACACTACCCTGCGCTCCGGGAGGCCCCGGGCCCGGGCTGCCAGCACGTAGTCGCTCTTGAGCACGTCGAGCATGTTGGCCCGGGTCAGGCGCACGAACACCCCCGAGAGCACGAGCCCCAGGGTCAGGGAGGGCAGGAACAGATGGGCCAGGACGTTGCCGAAGGCCGCCAGATTGCCCCGGATCAGGGTGTCGATCAGGTAGAACCCCGTAATCTCGAAGGTGGAGACCATGAGCCGCCCGCTCGTTCGTCCCGAGATCGGCAGCCACTTGAGCCAGATGCCGAAGATCAGCTGCAGCATCAGGCCCATCCAGAACACCGGGATGCAGTAGAAGGCGATGCCGTACAGGCGGATGCCGAAGTCCTGTCCCGTGCGTCGCCGGCTGGCCGCGTAGGCCCCCAGGGGGACCCCGATCAGGAGGGTGAAGAGCATGCCCGCCAGAGTCAGCTCCAGGGTGGCGGCCAGCTTCTCTCTGATGGGCTGGGTCACCTTCTGGTTGAAGATCATGGAGTCGCCGAGGTCCAGGCGGGCCAGCTGCCCCAGGTACTCGAAGTACTGGACTACGATCGGCCGGTTGAGGCCCAGCTGCTCCTTCTTCTCCTGGATGACCCGTTCGGGGGCGTGTCCGCCCAGCATGGCCGACACCGGGTCCCCCGGCATCACCCGCAGCACCACGAAGACCAGGGTCAGCAGGATCAGGAGCATCGGGATCGTCAGCAGGATGCGGGTGATGGCGTAGCGCAGCAGGTTTCGCATGGGGCGTATCGCCTTTATATACGAAAAGGGCCCGGGGTGCAAACCCACCGCAAGCGGCAGGCCTGGCCCCGGGCCGACTATGGTTCCTTAGGGAGCCGGACCGCTAGTCCATGGTCAGCTCACTGTAGAAGAACTGCAGGGGAGGTCCGATCTTTACGCCCTTGACGCTGGGCTTGGAGAACAGGTACAGGTCTCCCTGCCAGATCGGCGCAGTCGGTACGTCCACGGTCCAGCGCTTCTGGATCTCCGCGAACACCTCTTCACGCACCTTGGGGTCCGGGTTGGACTGCTCCTTGCGGAACAGGGCGTCCCATTCCGGATCCGAGAAGTAGATCCCCATGCCCGCCGAGCCCGTCGTGCCGGCGAAGGCGGAGGTGTAGTTGTCCGGATCGAGGAAGTCCGGATACCACCCCAGCAGGAAGGTCGGCATCTCCTTGCTGCCCCACTTTTCCTTGTAGGCGGCCCACTCGGCGCTCTTGATGCTCACCCTCATGTTGGCCTTTTCGAGCTGGGCCTTCATGACTTCGGCCATGTTGACCTCCGGGTCCCCGTAGTGGCTGGGGGTGTACCAGAGCTCGAAGCGGAAGGGGTTGGAGGCCGAATACCCGGCCTGAGCCAGGAGCTGGTTGGCCTTCTGCACGTTCCCGTCCCCGAACACGGTCTTGAAGTCCTCCCGGTGATAGATCATGCCCGCCGGGACCATCGAGTACAGGGGCGAGTTCTGGCCGAGATAGACCTTCTGGAGGATGTCCGGGCGGTCGATGGCTGCGGCCACGGCCTGGCGCAGACGCTTGTCCTTGAACACACTCTCGGAGGTCTCGAAGCACAGGTAGCGGATCTGCGGCCCCGGGAGCTTGTAGGTTGTGAAGTTCCTGTTCGCCGACAGGTCCTTGATGTCCGAGGGGTTGAGGCTGCGGTAGGCGATGTCCACTTCCCCCCGCTCCAGGGCCAGGCGGAGGGTGGTGGCGTCGGCGTAGTAGCGGATCACCACCCGGGCGATGTCCGGCTTGGGCCCCCAGTAGTTGGGGTTGGCCTCCAGGATGACCTCTTCATCCCGCTTGAAGCTCACCATGCTGTAGGCCCCCAGACCGACGAGCTGGCCTCCCTTCATTTCCGCGGGGTCCCAGATGATCTTGTCCGCCGGGTAGATGCCGGGGCCCACCGGATAGTAGGGCACCGTGGCCACAACCGTGTCGAAGAAGGCACAGGGGAAGTTCAGGTTGAACCGCACGGTGAGGTCATCCACCACGTCGACGGACTTGACGAAGTCCGTGACCAGCCAGGAGGGGTCGCCCTCCAGCCTGATCACCCGGTCGACCGACCACTTGACTGCCTGGGCGTTGAAGGGGCTGCCGTCGGAGAACTTGACTCCCGAGCGGAGCTTGAAGGTGAACACGTCACCGGCGGCATTGGCGGTGTAGCTCACCGCCAGGGCCGGAACGATGTCCGTGGTACCCGGGGTGTAGCTCAGCAGGCCGTTGTACACGTTGTAGAAGATCTCCCACGTGTGGAAGTCGTAGGCCTCCGCCGGATCCAGGTTGGTGAGCTTGTCCGTGGTTCCGTAGACCAGGGTCTTGACCGGGGCTTCGGCTTCGCCTGCGGCGAAGGCCAGGCCGGCGGTCAGGGCCACGAAAACGAGGACCAGACCCAGTTTTCTCATACTCTTCCTCCTTTAAAAGGTTTTTTCGTTGCCATATACGATAGGTTCGCAGGGTGCGCCTGTCAAGCCGCCGGGGCTGGCGTGGAGCCGCACCCGGGTGCGGCCTAGTAGTGCTGAGGCCGGGGGGCGGAGTTGGGGTCGTGACAGCCCGGCCAGCAGCGCACGGCGTAGTAGTTGTACGGGTGCGACTGCGCAAAATCGTCGCCAGGGTACCAGACCCGGGGCGTGATGGGATACTCCCAATCCACGTCCACGACCCTGCCGTCGTCGACAATCGTAAACGGGCAGGGGCCGGCGACTCGGACCAGGACCTTCTCTTCGGCGATCCGCTCCCGGGTCTGGACGGCCGCGCAGGAGAAGACTACCAATAGAATCGCACCGAGGAGCAGGAGCAGTTGAAACGCACTGGGACCGCGGGCCCGGCCTCTCATCGAGCACCTCCTTCGCAGCTACCGTTGCGTACATTCCAGCATAGGGGAGGCCCCGCCTGCTGTCAAGCAAACGGCGCCGCGCGCTTGCGACTTCGGGAAGCGAGGAGAGGGATTGCGGTACGGGAGGGAGCTATACCTTGACGACCTTGCCGCCGCGCAGGCAGCGGGTGCAGACCCTCAGGGTCTTGTGGCTCTTGCCGACCAGGGTGCGTACCTTGTGCAGGTTTGGCTTCCAGGTCCGGCGGGTCTTGTTGTGGGCGTGGCTGACGTTGTTGCCCGATACGGTTCCTTTTCCGCAGATATCGCATGTCCGTGCCATGGTACGAATCCTTTTCTCGTCGTTGGGTGCTGAAAGCGGTTTCGGGTGCCCGATCCTACCGGGAAGACCGCCGGAGCGTGTGAGAATATACCAAAACTGGAGGGTTGTGTAAAGCCCAGGCGTTGCCCTGCAGTCCTCGCCCCCTGCGTTGCCCGCCCTGATCCACGCAACGCTCACAGGCGCCAGGTCAGAACGGCCAGAACCACGAACCCCGCCACCAGCAGGCCCAACGCGGTGCTCAGACCGGCGCGCCGTCCGCGCAGGAAGGCGAGCAGGCGGTCTCCCAAGCGGGTCCGGGTAGCCAGGAGGTACAACCCGATTCCGACGGCCAGGGTGGCCGCCAGCTCGGCCAGGTGCATCGGGGAGTACAGTCCCCCCGGCACGGGGCCGGCAATACCGCCGACTGCCGGATCTGCGCGCGCCACCCTGGCGAGGGCCCCCCCCACGACCCGGGGGAAAAGCCCCGTGGCCAAGCAGGGCACCGCCAGGAGGATCATGGCCGCCAGCATGGCCGGCGGTGGCGGCCTGAGGGCCGCTGCGGTGCGCCCCCGGGAGGCGGCGGGCTTGCGGGCCAGGAAGATCCCGGAGAGCTTGAGAAACGAGGCTACCGTTCCGGCTCCGGCGGCCAGGATCAGGAGGTAGGCTGCCGCCCGGCCCTGGAGTCCCGAGGCGATCAGGCCTTTGCTTACGTAGCCGTTGAAGGGCGGCAGCCCGGCGATGGACAGCGTGCCCACCAGGAACAGGGCGAACACCCCCGGCAGCCGTCCGGCCAGGCCGCCGATGCCCTTGAGGCGCCCGATGTCCCGCTCGCCGGTGGCCCGGATGACCGCCCCCACGCTCAGGAACAGCAGGCTCTTGAACAGGGAGTGGTTGACCAGGTGATACAGAGAGGCGCCCAGGGCCGCGGCGGTGCCGGCTCCGAAGGCGGCGACGATGTAGCCCATCTGGGACACGGAGTGGTAAGCGAGGAGCCGCTTCGTGTCGGTCTGGGCGATGGCCGCGATCACGCCGAACACCGCGGTCAGACCGCCGACCCACAGGAGCACGTGCCGCAGGTCCCCGGCGCCGAAGAGGGAGACCAGGCGCCAGAGCACGAGAAACGACACCTTGATCATGACCCCCGACAGCACGGCCGAGACCGGGTGCGGGGCCGAAGCGTGGGCATCCGGGAGCCAGGTGTGAAAGGGCACGAAGGCGGTCTTGACCCCCGCCCCCACGGCCAGGCAGACCACGCCCAGCTCGAGGGTTCGGACGCTGCCGCCCGCCCCGGCCATCAGGCGGAGGGACAGGGTGCCGGTGGACTTGTAGAACAGAAAGATCCCCAGGAGAAAGAAGCCGATGCCCACGGAGCTGATCACCAGGTAGCGGAAGCTTGCCAGCAGGGCCTGGCGCCGCTCGCCGCCGGCTATCAGGATGTAGGAGGCGATCGAAAGGATCTGGAGGAACACGAACAGGTTGAAGAGGTCTCCGGTCAGGATCACCCCCTCCATGCCCAGCACGAGCAGGAGAAAGAAGAAGTAGAAGCGCGGGACGTGCTTGCCTTCGGCGACGGCGAACAGCAGGGCGCAAAAGGCGACCAGCAGCCCCACCAGGGAGCTGGTCCAGGCCAGAGCGTCCAGGTACAGGGCAATGCCCACCGGCTCGCCCCAGCCGCCGACCGGGTACACGAGGGGCTCCCGGCCTGCCAGCCCCCACGGGGCGAGGGGGATGAGCAGGGCCAGGCACGCCGCCAGAGAGACCAGGCCGACCACACCTGCCAGGCCCGGACCTCGCTCCGAGCGCCTCGGAAGGTAGGCGCCCAGCCCGGCCACGACCGCGCCGGCCAGCGGCACGACCAGCAGCAGGATGACCAGCTCACTCACCGCTTTACCCGTCGTCGGGCCGCGAGCCGCCTTCCGGGGAGGCGGGCGGAGGGGCGCCGTCGTCCTGTGCGGCCGCCTTCTCCAGGCGGCGGATGTCCAGGGTCCCGAAGCGGCGGTAGATGCGGGCCGCCAGGGTCAGGGCCAGGGCGGTCAGGCAGATCCCGATCACGATGTCCGTGAGCATCAGGGCCTGGGGCAGGGGATCCACGATATCCGCCAGGCGCCTCAGGCCCTCCCCCGGGTGCAGCCGCTCCACCAGGATCGGGGCGGTTGAACCGGAGAGTGAGCCCATGTAGACGAACAGCACGATCAGGGCGCTGTTGAGGATGTTCAGGGCGATGACCTTCTTGAT